>Ga0114129_10003042_pt1 | contig 23504 bp, 19 predicted proteins | sample RhiMetdeltSRZDD1_FD_80071 | JGI IMG/M metagenome (GOLD analysis project Ga0114129, IMG submission 80071) | Populus rhizosphere microbial communities from Tennessee, USA - Rhizosphere MetaG P. deltoides SRZDD1 (version 2) (version 2) | ecosystem: Host-associated > Plants > Roots > Rhizosphere >...
GCCACGGGCGACAGTCTCGTGCGTGCGTCGTCGGCCAGATACGCGCCCACCATGTCGGCCCCGACCGCCCGCGCGATCTGGCGCGACACGCGCCGCATCGTCTCGGTCGGATCCATCGTCGAGCTGAGCGCGCGGCTCACTGCAAGCAGCGTCTCGGTCTCGCGCAGACGCAGGTGCTCATTCTGAAGCAGCTCCGCACGCTCGGCCTCCGCGCGTTTGCGGTCGGCGATGTCTCTGACGATCGCGAGATGACGGCCCGCCATGAAGCGCGCGGTGGCGCTGAACTCGACGTGTCGGCGCTCGCCGTCGGGGCGAATGAGCTCGAGCTCGCCGCGCTGCTCGCCGGTGCGCAGGAAGGTTTGCCAGGCGGCGTCGAGGTCGGGAGTGGGCGCGAGGAATTCGTCGAATCGGCGGCCCCGCAGCTTCTCTACGGACAGACCCAGCAGCCGACAAGCGGCTGGATTGGCGTCGACGAAAACGCGCGCGTCGTCGACGACGAGCACGGCGTCATGAGCGGCTGCGACCAGGGCTTCGGACTGTTGATGAGTCGACAACAAAATCACGATACCACCGGTCCGGGCGGCGCGTGCAGAGCCGCCGGTACGTTTCGAGGAGTCGATGACGCCTGCCCGATCGGATCGTGCTAATGTCCCATTCGGACAATGGCATCGTGGGATCGATCGACACTCTGGCCGCGCCTGCTGACACTGTTGGCGCTCGTCGCCACCGTCCTGGTCGTCGTCAACATGTTTCTCTTCGTCGCGAATCAAAAGTTGAACCGTGAGGTCTCCGAACGGCAGCAGTTCATCGTGCAAACTGCGCAGATTCAGGGCATCGCGAAAGATCTCGTGACGGCGCTCGCGAACCTCGCGGTGAAGAACAACGACGAGCAGCTCAAGCAGCTGCTCGCGTCACACGGCATCACGTATTCGGTGCCCTCGTCCGCGCCCGCGGACGCCGGGAAGAAGTGACCATGGATCGTCTCACGCTCTCGCTCGTCGTGGTTTCGTGGTGTGCGTGGGTCGTCTTTCAGACGACACAGCTGGTCTCGGAGCGTACGAATCTCGACCGCCTCAGGGCCGGGCAGGAATCCGCATTCCAGCAGTCCGTGAAGAGCCGGACCGAGATCGATGGAATTGCCAACGACATTGCGAAGCTGGCCGATCAAGGCAACAGCAACGCCCGTCTCATCGTGGCCGAGCTGCAAAAGCGCGGGATCAGGATCGATCCGAGCAAGAAGACGATTCCGCCTGGCACGAAATAATCGAGCGTGCGCGGCACTGCCGACAATCCGACATCCTCGCCGACCTTTACTCCGTGTAACCGACCAGCTCGACATACCCCTGCCCCGCGACGGGCCGCGCGGCCGCGCTGCCGGAGACCGCGACGGCGCCCTCCCAGTAGCGCGTGCCGACGATCAGCTCCTGGTCCGCCAGACGCGGCTCGATCTCCAGGCGCAAATCGGCTGATGGCACGCTCAATCGCCACCGCGCGGGATATCGCACGCGGCTGCGCGGGCTGGTCCAATGCGCGAGCGTCTCGATGCGGACGTCGCTAGGCTCGAGCGGGCGCGCCGTACCGTCGGCCGCGACCAGCGTTCCCGCACTGAACGGGTGGATCGCGCCGTCGCGCCTGCGCAGCAGGTAGAACATCAGCTCGCGGCCGTCGTCGAGCTGCAGCGCGAACCAGTCCCATCCCTCCACGTCGGAGCCGAGCGCGCTCGTGCTCCACTCGCGATCCATCCACGCCTGGCCGGTCACCTCGAGCGTCTCGCGCCCCAGCCGGACGACGCCGCGTGTCGGCATGCGCGTGACCGAGTAATAAAACGACGCGTTGCCGGGCTCGGCGCCTTTGCGGCTGAGCCCGCGATCGCCTTGTGGCACTACCGGCTTGGCCGCGGACACTTCCAAATCGATCGCGACGTCGCCATCGCTGGCGCGCAGCCGCGCCGATGAGCCGCCGCCTTCGGCCGACCAGTCGTCGAGCCATACGCGAAACGGCGATGCGAACGCACCGGCCAGCCCGAGCGCCTCGCGGCTCGAGCGGCTGAATGCATGAAAACGCCGGCCCGCAATGTCGCTGACGGCGAAGTGAGCGACGTAGAGCTGTCGCGTGGCCCACGCCGATGCGCGCATGATCGAATCCGGCGCCAGCGCGATGCGAAAGAACGTGAGCTGGAAGCCGAAGCGGCGGCCGGCGGCGGTGCTGACATTGCCGGTGTAGTACCACCACTCGGTGCGGAAGTCGGGATGTGGTCCGTGATCCTCGGGAAACACAAATGCACGCGGCGACAGCGCACGCGCGAAGCCGGCGTCTGGTGACGCGAGCGCTTCACGCACGGCGACGGTCGCGTGGATCGGCGTGCGCTGCGCAGACGGCCACAGCGCAACAATCGCGATTACGACCGCCGTGGCCACCACCACCGCGCTCAGCGCGAGCTTACTCATCGCGGAGCGCCTCCGCCGGCGGCGCGCCAGCCATGCGCCACGCGGGATAGAGACCGGCGAGCAGCGCGGCCAGCAGCGACAGCGCGACTCCCTGCAGCAGAATCGCCGGCGACGGATCGATCGACATCGTCCAGCCGAACGACCGGCGGTTGATCACGAAGACGAGGACGGCGGCCAGCAGGAGGCCGCTCGGCACCGCTAGCACCCCGGCGAGCAGGCCGATGATTCCGGTCTGAGCGGTGAGCAGACCCCACACCTGCCGCGGCGTCAGCCCGAGCGCGCGCAGCACGCCGATCTCGCGCGAGCGCTCGAGCGCGAGCGCCATCAGCGCGGCGAGCATGCCGACGAACGCGACCACCAGACTCAGCGTCCGCAGCACGCCGGTGATGGCGAACGTGCGGTCGAAGATTTCCATCGATGCCTCACGCAGCGCGCGGTTTGAGCGGACGACCAGCCGCGGACCGCCGGCTGCGCGCTCACGGACCGCGGCCACCAGGGCGTTCACGTCCACTCCGGGCACGGCCTCCAATGCCAGGCTCGAGATGCGCCGATCGTTCCACGCGGCGTCGTATGCCCGGCGGCTCATGACGACGACGCCGGCGCTGGAGCCGTAGTCGTAGAAGACGCCGGCGACCCGAAAGTCTTGCTCGCCGCGGTCGGTGCGCAGACGCACGGCGCCGCCGGCGGCCACGCCGTGACGGTTCGCGAATGGCTCGGAGACGATGACGGCGCCGCCGTCCCAGACGCCGCGATCGTCGCCGGAGCGAAATCGCCAGCGCGGCGGCCGTGCCGGATCGATATCGAGCGCGACAACTTGCGCAGGCCCGCGCGTGCTCTGCACGATCACCCCGCGCGAGGTGCTGGCCCGCGCGACGCCCGGGGTGGCAGCCAGCCGCGCGACCAGCTCGGGATCGAGCGTGGCATCCGGGCGATTGCCGACGAGACTTGGCGCGGACACGTACACGTCGGCGCGCAGCGTGCCTTCCAGCCACGACGTGACGGCCTCGCGGAAGCTGGCGATCATCACGCCGACGCCGATGGCGGCCGCGACGGCGATCATCAGCGCCGCCAGCGCGACCGACGTTCGCGAGAGGGCCGCGACGATGCTGCGCGTGGCGAGCCGTCCCATCATCCCGAATGCCGCGCCGGCGACGCGGTGCAACGGCCTCAGCAGCGCGAGCGCGGCGGCCGGTGTGACGAGCGCGCAGCCGACCATCACGAAGAACAGCCCCGCGAAGCCGACGACCATGCCGGCGGGCACCGCGCTCGGGGCCGGTGCTGCGAGGATCAACGCCCCGCCCGCCAGCACCGCAACGCCCAACCAGCCTGCGCGACGCGCGCGACGGCGTGTGCTGCTCTCGAGCGCGGCGCGAGACATCACGACGCGCGGCGGCGCCGCGGTGGCTTCCAGCGCAGGCGGCAGTGCGGCCAGCGCCGTCGCGCCAATGCCGAGCAGCACGCTCTTCGCGAGCGTAAGCGGGTCCAGCGTGATCTCGCGCACCGACAACACGAAATACAAATCGTTGATCGTTCGCGTTACCAGTCGCAGCAGGCCGTGCGCCATCCCGAATCCGAGTGCGAGCCCCAGGACGGTGCCGACGATGCCGATCACGAGCGCCTCGCTCATGATCAGGGCAAAGATTTCGGGGCGCGTCACGCCGAGCGCCCGCAGCGTACCGATCAGCGGCCGGCGCTGCACGACCGAAAACGTCATCGTCTGATAGATGAGGAACATGCCGACGACGAGTGCCAGCAGCGAAAGTGCGGCGAGATTCCACTGGAACGCGAGGATCATGCGCGCCGTCGCGCCGGCCTGCGAGCCGGCGGCGACGAGATCGGCGCCCGGAGGCAGCACGGCGGCGATGCGGCTTTGCTCGGCGTCGCCCACGATCAGATCGATCCGCGTCAGACGTCCGATGGCGCCGAGCGTCTCCTGCGCCGTGGCGATGTCGGTCACCAGCAGGCCATCGAGCGCGCGGGCGCTCGCGGGATCGGCGGGCTGCAGCAGCCCGACGATCGTGAGCGTACGGCGATGGCCGCTCACTTCGATCGCGAGCTCGCGGCCTGGGTCGATCCCGAGCTCGCGCGCGGTCGAGGCGGCGATCAGAGCCGTGCCGCTCCGCGCGACCAGATCGGCCGCGCGCGAGAGCGCGTCGCGGCCCCGCGACTCGCGATCGTCGTCCGTGCCGAGATACGGCCGAAAGTCGCGGTCGACGAATGGATCGATGCCGAGCAGGTGGAGGCTGCGGCCGGCCGGCCGGGTGGCGCGCGCGGCCGCGGGAGGGTTGCGGGGGTTGCTGGTTGCGGCGCGGTCGTCGAACACAGCGACGTCGCCATCGACAACCGGCGCGGCGCGACGCACGCCGAGCTCGACGCGGAGCCGACGATACAGGTCGTCGGGCAAACCCGACGGTCCGCCGAGGATCTGATGCGTCGCGCGCCCGCTCACAGCCTCGGTCGCCAGGCCGAACGCGCGCAGCGCGCTGCCGTTGGCGAGATCGATCGACACCGCCACAGCCACGCCGAGCGCGATGCCGAGGATCGCCAGCCCGAGCTGCCAGGGATGCGAGCGCAGCTGCCGGACGGCGAGGCGCGCAAGGGACGCTGTCATCACGGTAAGCTTGGTACCACGTCAAGCCTAGTAGGAGGCCACGATGAGACGTCCACGGCTCTCCTTCGTGCTACTTGCCCTCGTTTTTCTCGGAAGCCCCCACGGCGCCGAGGCATTCGATGCCGATGCCGCCTTTCCCAGAGGAGGATACGTGCTGTCCCTCGAAGGCGTGTACGGCGAGCAGTTCAATCCCTGGCACGAGACGATCACCGGTCTCGATTTCTTCAACGTCGGCGTCCGCATCGGGTTCTTGCCTTGGGGCGCGGTGGGCTCCGGTGCGTTCAAAGGCGCGTTCGAGATTGGGTTCGAGCCGATTTATCAGCGCTTCGTCGAGCCCGAAACCGCGTTCTTTGCGGGGCTTGGAGCCGTCGCCCGTTATCATTTTCTCCCACTTGGGCGCTTCGTGCCGTATGTCGAGCTCGGGGCCGCTCCGGGCTACACGGATCTGAACGTGAGAGAGCAGCAAACGAACTTCGTCTTCCTGTTGTTCGGCGGGGTCGGTGCGTCGTTTTTCGTCGCGGACCAGACCGCGCTGTACGCAGGCTACCGGCTGCAACATATCTCGAACGCAGGAACTTCCACGCCCAACCAGGGGATCAATTCGCACACGGGCGTCGTCGGGGTGTCGTTCTTTTTCCGCTGAGCATCGCGTCCGCGGCCCCGCTTGACACTACCAGGGCGACCCAGTACGTTCCGCCCACACGCGAGGTGCCCAATGATCCCAGCCGCGTTCGAATATCACGCCCCCGCATCGCTCGATGACGCCACGGCGCTGCTCGCGAGGCTCGGTGAGGACGCAAAAATCCTCTCCGGAGGCCAGAGCCTGATTCCGCTGATGAAGCTGCGGCTGTCGAGCCCGCCGCACGTGGTGGACATCAACGGGATTCCGGGCCTGTCGTACATTCGCGAGGCAGGCGGCGTCCTGGCGATCGGTGCGTTGACGCGTGAGTCCGAGCTGGAAGAGTCGGAGATCATCCGCGCGCGCTATCCGCTGCTGAATGACACGTGCAAAGTGATCGCGGATCCGCTCGTCCGCAATCTTGCGACGATCGGCGGCAACCTGGCGCACGCGGATCCGGCGAACGATCATCCGGCGACGATGCTGGCGCTCGGCGCCGAGATCGTCGCCAGAGGCCCGGGCGGCCAACGCACAATTCCGATCGCTTCCTTCTTCACGGGACCGTTCGAGACGGCGCTGAAGCCTGGCGAGCTGCTGGTCGAGATTCGGATCCCGGCGCCCGCGCCGCGCAGTGGCGGTGCATATTTCAAGCTGGAGCGGAAGGTCGGTGATTTCGCGACGGCCGCGGTGGCGGTGCAGCTGACGCTCCGCGCCGATGGCGCGTGCGAGCGGGTGGGAATCGGCCTGACGAACGTCGGGCTCACGCCGATCAAAGCGACGCAGGCCGAAGCGTCGCTGGGCGGCAGGCGGCTGGACGACGCGACGATCAGCGAGGCCGCGCGGCTCGCCGCGGGGGCGTCGGAACCATCAGCCGATCTGCGCGGTTCGGTCGCGTACAAGAGAGATCTCGTGCGCGTGCTGACCGCGCGGGCGCTTCGCAAGGCGGCGGAGCGAGCGCAAGGACACAGCGCGCAAGGCCATAGCACGGAAGGACGGAGGTAGATCATGCGCGTCCAGCTCTCGATCAACGGCGAGAAGCACGAGGCGGACGTCGAGCCTCGCCTCCTGCTGGTCCATCTCATCCGCGACGTCCTGCGGCTGACCGGGACGCACATCGGCTGCGACACGACTCACTGCGGCGCGTGCACCGTGCTGCTGGAGGGCCGCCCTGTGAAGTCGTGCACGATGTTCGCGGTGCAGGCCAACGGCAAGAGCCTGATGACGGTCGAAGGGCTCGAGCAGAACGGCAAGCTGCATCCGCTGCAGGAAGGCTTCATGGCCGAGCACGGCCTGCAGTGCGGTTACTGCACGCCGGGCATGCTGATGGCCGGGTATGCGTTTCTCGGCACGCATCCCACGCCGTCCGAGGACGAAATCCGCGTTGCGATCTCCGGCAATCTCTGCCGCTGCACCGGCTACGTGAACATCGTGAAGGCCGTGCAACACGCAGCGACCACGCTGCGGGAGGGCGCCGCGCGATGAACCCGAAGACTTCTCCCGAGGTCAGCGGCATGGGGCATTCGATGAAGCGCAAGGAAGACCCGCGCTTCATTCGCGGCAAAGGCACATACGTCGACGACGTGCAGCTGCCCGGAATGCTGTGGCTCGACATCGTGCGCAGCCCGCACGCGCACGCGAAGATCGTGAAAATCGATTCGGCGAAGGCGCTCGCGACGCCGGGCGTGCTCGCAGTGATCACCGGCAAAGATCTCGAAAAGTACAACCTGCACTGGATGCCGACGCTGATGTCGGACACCCAGATGGTGCTGCCGGTCGACAAGGTCATGTACCAGGCGCAGGAGGTGGCCGCGGTGCTGGCCACCAGCCGCTATGCCGCCGCCGACGGGGCCGCCGCGGTCGAGGTCGAGTACGAGCCGCTGCCCGTCGTCGTCGATCCGAGGAAAGCGCTCGACCCCGGCGCGCCCGTGCTGCGCACGGACAAGAAGGACAAAAAGGACAACCACATCTGGCATTGGGAGTGGGGCGATCGGGCGGCCACCGATCGCGCCTTCTCCGAAGCCGACGTGACCGTCGCGCAGGACATCTATATCCCGCGCATCCACGTCGCTTCGATCGAGACGTGCGGCTGTATCGCGAACTTCGACAAGGTCGAAGGCAAGCTCACCGTGTGGATGACAACGCAGGCGCCGCACGCGATCCGCACCGTGTTCGCGCTCGTCGCCGGCCACGTGGGTCTCGAAGAGCACAAGATCCGCATCATCTCGCCCGACATCGGCGGCGGATTCGGCGGCAAGGTGCCGGTCTATCCCGGCTACGTCATCGCGGTGGCCGCGTCGGTCCTCACCGGCAAGCCGGTGAAGTGGATCGAGGACCGGATGGAGAATCTGCAGGCCGACTCGTTTGCGCGCGACTATCACATCACGGCGGAATTGGCGGCGAAGAAGGACGGTACGCTGACGGCCCTGCGCATCAAGACGCTGGCCGATCACGGCTACACCGACGCCGCCGCCAATCCGTCGAAGTTTCCGGCCGGGCTCTTCCACATCTGCACCGGCTCGTACGACCTCAAGGCCGCCCACGTGGAGGTGGACGGCGTCTACACGAACAAGCCGCCGGGCGGTATCGCCTATCGGTGCTCGTTCCGCGTCACCGAGGCTGTGCACACGATCGAGCGCATGGTCGACCTGATGGCGCATCAGCTCGGCCAGGATCCCGGCCAGTTCCGGCTGAAGAATTTCGTCAAGCCGGAGCAGTTCCCTTACAAGTCAGCACTCGGCTGGGAGTACGACAGCGGCAACTACGCCGGCGCGCTGATGAAGGCGATGGAGACGATCGACTACGCGCGGCTGCGCAAGGAGCAGCAGGAAGCGCGCGCGCGCGGCGAGCTGATGGGCATCGGTATCTCGAGCTTCACCGAGATCGTCGGCGCCGGTCCGTCGAAGCACTTCGACATCCTCGGCCTGAAGATGTTCGACTCGTGCGAGATCCGCGTGCATCCCACTGGCAAGGCCATCGCACGGTTCGGTACCAAGTCGCAGGGCCAGGGCCACGAGACGACATACGCGCAGATCCTCGCCGAGGAGCTCGGCATTCCGGCCAAGGACATCCAGGTCGAGGAAGGCGATACCGACACCGCGCCGTATGGGCTGGGCACCTACGCGAGCCGGTCGACGCCGGTCGCGGGTGCCGCGGCCGCCGTCGCCGCGCGCAAGGTGCGCGACAAGGCGCGTAAGATCGCCGCGCATCTCATGGAGGTCGCCGAGCAAGATCTGGAGTGGGAGCCCGGGAAATTCTCGGTCAAGGGCGCGCCCGACAAGTTCAAGACGATTCAGGATTGCGCGTTCGCCGCGTACACCAATCATCCGCAAGGGATGGAAGCGGGGCTCGAGGCCGTCAGCTACTACGATCCGCCGAACCTCACCTACCCGTTCGGCAGTTACATCTGCGTGGTCGACATCGACCCGGGCACCGGCGAGGTGAAGATCCGGCGCTTCGTCGCCATCGACGACTGCGGCAACATCATCAACCCGATGATCGTGCAGGGGCAGGTGCACGGCGGGCTCACGATGGGCTTGGCACCGGCGCTCTACGAAGAAATCTCGTACGACGAGACCGGCAACATCCAGGGCGGCAGCTTCATCGACTATCTGCTACCGACCGCGGTCGAGACGCCGAAGTGGGAGACCGGCCACACGGTGACACCGTCGCCACATCACCCGCTCGGCGCCAAGGGTGTCGGAGAATCGGCGACCGTCGGCGCGCCCGCCGCCATCGCCAACGCCGTGGTCGACGCGCTCTGGCATCTCGGGGTGCGGCACGTCGACATTCCGATCACGCCGGCGAAGGTGTGGAAGCTGCTGCGTGATCATGGTGTCACGAGTGAATGATCTGCTGTCGCTCGCCGCGGATCTGCAGCGCCGCGGCGAGCCGTTCGCGCTTGCGACGGTCGTCCGCTGCGAGGCGCCGACGTCAGCGAAGCCGGGGGCCAAGGCGCTCGTGCGCGCCGACGGCACCGTCTCGGGCTGGGTCGGCGGCGCGTGCGCCGAGCCGGTCGTGATGCGCGAGGCGCTCGCGGCCATCGAAGACGGCCGGCCACGGCTGATCGGACTCATCGGCGAAAGCGCTCATGGGCCCGGCCGAAGCGCCGGCCCCGGCCGGACGCCAGGCATGGTCGAGTACCCGATGACGTGCCACAGCGGCGGCACGCTGGAGATTTACGTGGAGCCGTACCTGCCGAAACCGCTGCTGATCCTCGTGGGCCACGGCCCCGTAATCGAGGCGCTCGCCAGATTCGGCGCGGCCGCCGAGTACGTCGTGCAGACGCTCGGCGCCGACGACGCCGCCGCGCTGCTGGGTCGCGCCGGGGTCGCGCGGCACGCGTCAGTTGTCGTCGCCACGCACGCGGACTCCGACGAGAACGCGCTGCAACGAATCCTCGCGACCGACGCCGGCTACGTGAGCCTGGTCGCCAGCCGGCGTCGGGCCGCCGCCATCCTCGATCGCCTGCGCGAGGCGGGCGTCGGCCTCGAGCGCCTTGCGCGGCTCAAAGCGCCCGCCGGGCTCGACATCGGCGCGGAGAGCCCGGACGAGATCGCCGTCAGCATTCTCGCGGAGATCATCCAGCATCGGCGCACGGCCAAGCCGAGCGCCCCGGTCGAAACGCCGGCGCACGTGGAGCCCGCGACGACGGCGATCGACCCGATCTGCGGCATGACCGTCGACATCGCGACGGCCGAGCACCGTTCCCAGACCGCAGCCGGCGTCGTGTACTTCTGCTGCGGGCACTGCAAGACCTCGTTCGACCGCGACGCCGCGCGAGCGTAGTCAGCGCGGGCGATGGCAGAGACCGCGGACGTCGTCGTCGTCGGGGGCGGCGTCATCGGCACCAGCATCGCGCTCGCGCTGGCCTCCGCCGGCATGAAGCGCGTCGTCCTCCTGGAAAAGAGCGCGCTTGCCAATGGGGCCTCGGGCCGCTCGAGCGCGCTCGTCCGCATGCACTATACCAACGCGGAGGACGCGCGGCTGGCGTGGGCGAGTTACCCCGTGTTCCGGGACTGGGTCGAGCGGATGGGCGGGCCTCCAGTCTTTCGCCGGACGGGAGTCCTCGCGGTCGTCGGGCCCGAGGACGCCGCCGCTCTTCGAAGTAACGTGGAGATGCTACGCGGAATCGGCATCGACACGACAGCGGTCTCGCCGGGAGAGCTCAAGACGCTGCAGCCATGTCTCAACGTCGATGATATCGGCGCCGCGGCCTATGAGCCCGCGAGCGGCTACGCGAGCCCCGCCGACGTGGTCGAAGGCTTTCGTCGACAAGCGCACGCCCGCGGCGCGCAGATTCGTCAATGGACGCCCGTGACGCGCATCGTGCGACGTGAGAGCGCCGTCACCGGCGTGGACACGCCGGCTGGACGCATCGACGCCGGCGCAGTCGTGCTCGCCGCCGGCGCGTGGGCGCCTGCGCTCTGCAAGCAGATCGGCTTCACGCTCGATGCGCGGCCGAAGGCGATCGACACGATGCTGGTGACGCGGCCGCCGGAGCTGTCGACGCCGCACATGGTCGTGCTCGACCACGTGCAGGGCACCTACTTTCGGCCGGAGAGCGACGTGCTGACCATCGCCGGCGTGCCGTGCCAGGTGTGGGACATCGATCCGGACACGATGGCGACCGGATTGCCGGCCTCGGCGCCGATCGAAGGCGCCCAGCTGTTGACGCAGCGCTTTCCCGCGATGCAAGGCGCCGAGCTCGCACGCGGCTATCGCGCGTTCGATTGTTATAGCCCCGATCGCCACGCGATTCTCGGCGCAGCCCCGGGCATCGATCGGCTCTATCTCGCGACGGCGTTCAGCGGATCCGGCTTCAAGATCGCGCCCGCGGTCGGCACGTGCATGGCGGAGCTCATCACTGATGGACGCGCGCACAGCGTCGAGATCAGCGCGTTTCGCCCCGAGCGATTCGCCGAAGGCAAGCTCATCGCGGGCCGCCATCCCTACAAGCCGCGGCGCGACCACATCGAGATCCCTAAGTAGTCACCTCACCAGCGGAAGGTTGCGGTGCGGTCCTCGAGGATCTGGATCAGCCGCGCCGGATCCACCGGCTTCACGACGAAGTCGTCGAAGCCCGCATCGTAGGATCGCTGGCGGTCTTCGGCCTGGCCGTAACCCGTGAGCGCAACGAGCCGCGTCGCGTGATCCGCCTGGCGGCGGACCGTGCGCGCGACCTCGTAGCCGTCCATGACCGGCAATCCGATGTCGATCAAAGCGACCTCCGGACGCTCGGTCATCAGCATTCTGACGCCGTCGGCGCCGTCACGGGCCTCGAGCACCTCGTGGCCCTCAAGCGTCAGCAGCGTCTTCAGCATGTCGCGCGCGTCGTCGTTGTCCTCGATCACCAGCACCCGCCGGCGCGCACCTGGCGTGCGCATGGGTCGGCGTGGCGCGGTCGGGATCATCACCTTCGGCAGCCGAATCACGAATGTGCTCCCCCGGCCGAGGCCCGCAGTCCGCGCCTCGACGGTGCCGCCGTGCAGCTCGGTCAGCGTCTTCACGAGCGTCAGTCCGATGCCCAGGCCCCCTTCGGTGCGCGCGGCCGTACGGTCGCCCTGAAAGAACAGATCGAAGATCCGCGGCAAGATCTCCGGTGCCATGCCCAGTCCCTCGTCCTCGACGATGCAGATGGCCGCGTCCACCTCTGCCTGCACGCGCACGCGGATCGCGCGCCCGACCGGCGTGAACTTCACCGCGTTCGTGAGCAAGTTGACGAGGATCTGCTCCAGTCGTGTGGGGTCGACGCTGACGCCGACCGATTCGGCATCCACCTCGACGAGATGCTGCTTCGACTCGCCCGCGCCCTGCAGCACGGACACGGCGTGGTGAACCGCGTCGGCAAGGTCGATGGGCCGGCGATCGAGCGTCACCTTGCCGCCCTGCACGCGCGCCGCGTCGACCAGGTCATCGACCAGCCGCTTGAGGTGACGCACCTGTCGCTCGATGACGGCGCGCGATTGCCCGGCGGTACCGGTCGTGGCACCGGTGCGCTTGAGGACCTCTGTCGCGCTGGCGATGGCGGCGAGCGGGTTGCGCAGCTCGTGTCCGAGCATGGCCAGAAAGTCGTCCTTCGACTCGGTGACGTCCTCGATGTAATGCATGATGTACATCACCTCGCCCGACGCGCCGAGGATGGGCGAGTTCACCCGCTTCCAGCACCGCCGATCGCGCCGGTCGACCGCCATGACGTCCGCCCGCTTGTCGGCCAGGACGCGCTTCACCGACGCCGTCAGCTGGCGAACGCTCGTCGCCGCCGAATCATCCGGGTCGTCGAAAAAGACGTCGAACAACGTGCGGCCCACGACCTCGTCGCGAGTCCGTTTCGTCGCCTCCAGATAGGCGTCGCTGGCGGCGACGATCTCGAAGCCTGGGGTCATGACCAGGTACATGCCCGGCGCCGATTCGAACAGCGCGCGGAAATTCGGAGCGGATGAAGTCTGACAGGCCATGGGATCTCCGTTGCGCGCGATAAAAGCGGACGGCGCCCCGCACGTCAAGCATCGTTTTACCCGCTCCAGCCGCGCGCCGGTGCGCGTGAGCGCGAATTTCGTCGCGTATTCAATGCACAAATTCGCGAGGCGTCGCACCGAGCCAGTCGCGACGCCTGCGTCGCGCGCGAGGTCGCACCAAACGCGCGCCTGTCGCGGAGAAACTCAGTTTGTGGATTCGCGTGGATATGTGGACAGAATTTGCAGCGCGATCAGGACCGCGGGCGTTCCACGAGCGCGCCGCGCTGGATAGCATAGATCCGATCGGCCACGCCGACGACCTCGCGACTGTGCGTCACCATCACGACGGTGCGGCCGGCCTCGCGCGCGAGCGTGTCGAGCAGATCGAGCACACCCGTCGCCGTCTCGGTGTCGAGATTGCCGGTCGGCTCATCGGCGAGAATCAGCGCCGGGTCATGGATCAGCGCTCGCGCGATGGCGACGCGCTGTTGCTCGCCTCCCGAGAGCCGCTCGGGATAGCTCTCGCCCCGGCCGCCCAGACCGACGCGATCGAGCAGCTCGCGGGCGCGCGCGGCGCCTTTGGCGTCGGCGCGCCCGTTCAGATCGAGGGGCAGTAGCAAGTTCTCCTCGACGGTCAGCAGCGGGATGAGATTGAAGAACTGAAAGACGAAGCCGATGTGCGCGCGCCGGAAGCGCGTGCGCGCCTGCTCGTCGAGGGCTGTGAGGTCGGTGCCATCTACCATCACGCAGCCGGCGGTGGGCCGGTCGATGCCGGCGATCACGTTCAGCAACGTCGACTTGCCTGAGCCGCTGCGGCCGAGCAGCACGACGATCTCACCGCGCGCGATGGTCACCGAGACGTCGCGCAGCACGACGCGTTCGGCCTCGCCCTCGCGATAGGACTTGCTGACGTTTCGAAGCTCCAGGGCGGGCGCGGGCATGCCCGTTCATTGTACGTGCCGGAGCCGCTATCAGGCCTGCATGGCGGACCAGATGAAGGCCAAGCCTGTCCGCGCCGTCAACGCCGCCGGCGCGTCGTGTGACGGCCGGCGGCGTCGGCGGTAGCTCAGGCCGAGCGGATCGCCGCCTTCACCTTCGCCAGCGTCGCTGGGTCGATCTGGCTCACGCCGTGATCGCGCTTGGCGTGCTCGGCCGCCTGCTTCAGGATCTCCTCTTCCGTCTCGCCGTGGGCGACGGTGCCGCAGCCCGGAAACAGATCGCCGCATCGCAGAAACTTCTCCATGGTCGTCCTCCTCGAGTCATTCGGGAGCGGCCATGGCCAGAACCTGCTCGCGCGTGAGGTCCATCGCGTGAGCGTCGCGCGCATGCTTCTGCGCCTGCGTCACCAGCGACTCCTCGTCGCGCGCCCGCACCACCATGCCGCACGGACATTTGATGACCTTGCTCATCGCGCCTCCTCGCCGGCACGCCCGTCCTGGCCGTTCCCGTCACGTGCGATACTGCCCCGCGCGCCTTGCCAGGAGGTTGCCGCCACTTTGGCGAAAGCTTGGAACACTCCCCTGCGACTCTACCTGACCGGACGCCTCGCCGCCGAGCTGGATGATTCGCGCTTCGACGAAAGACGCCTGCCGGGCCGCCAGGGCCGCCGCGCGCTCGCATATCTTGTGCTGGAGCGCACGCGTCCCGTTCCGATCGACGAGCTCGCGGATGCGGTCTGGGGCACCGCCACGCCGGCGGGCGCGTGGGAGACAGCGCTCAGCGCGATCGTCAGCAAGCTGCGCGCGTCATTGCGGGACGTCGACGCGCAATGCGCGGTGACCACCGCCGCCGGCTGCTATCGGCTCGTGCTGCCGACCGACGCGTGGGTGGACGTCGAGGCCGCGCGCGACGCGCTGGAAGAAGCCGAGAGTCACGCGCGCGCCGGCCGCTTCCGCGAGGTGTGGGGGCCAGCCAACGTCGTGGGGTCGATCGCGGCGCGCCCGTTTCTCGCCGGCCTCGACGCCGACTGGATCACGCGCGTGCGCCAGCGGCTGCGCGACGCACGGGTGCGCGCGCTCGAATGCCTGGCCGCGGTGGCGCGGGCGCACCGCGAGCATCCGCTCGCGGTGCAGCTCGCGCGCGAGGTGGTCGAGCTCGAGCCGTTTCGCGAGACCGGCTGGCAGGCACTGATGCGCGCATACGCGGCCGGCGGCAACCGCGCCGAGGCGCTCCGCGCCTACGCCGACTGCAAGAAGCTGCTCGCCGACGAGTTAGGCGCGGCGCCCTCGCCGGAGACGGAAGCGATCGCGCGCGAGCTCCGTCGGCCGCGCTGAATCACCCCCCGCTTGACCATTCGACCGATCCAACGCTACCGTCGCGCCGTCGTTTGGCTCGCGTGTCGGCGATCGGTCCGGACCCCAAACGAGGAGGTGCGCCGTGTGCTTCATCCACTCCGACATTTCCAGGAGAACGTTCATCGAGCAAATCTCGCTGGGTGCTGCAGCCGCCGCCGCGGTTTCGGGCGTCGGGACGATGCTCGCGTCGGCCGAGGAAGGCGTCGCCGTGAGCGGCGGCGGCAGACCGGATCTCGTCATCGCGCAGGCGCCACCCGGGGCGGCCGGCGCCCGGACTGTCGACGGTTTTTCGAAGGTGCTGCACAACCGCTTCAATCAGGACATTCCTTCGGTCATCTCCGTGCGCGAGGGCGAGGCCGTCCAGTTCCTGTGCCGCGACGCACTCGACATCGGAACGGCGGCGAGAACGCTCGCGCCCAGCGGAATCCTCACGCTGGATCTCGCGAAAGTGCATCCGCTCACCGGTCCTGTCTCGATCGAGGGTGCGGAACCCGGCGACGTGCTCGAAGTCGAGATCGTCGACGTCGCTCCGCTCGTCGATTTCGGCTACGTGACGATCGGTCCCGCCCTGGGGCTGTTCGGGAGCCTCCAGCCCGATCTGCTCGCGCCGTTTCATCAGTTCACCGAGGCGTCGCAGCTGAGCGATCCCGCCGCCGGCAAGGTTCCCGGCGCGATTCCTGAGGACCAGCCGTTCAACACGGGCGCGCCGTTCGTCCAGATCTTCACGTTCAACAAAGGACAGAACACCGGATTTGCCAGTTTTGTCGGAAAGGACACCGGCCGAAAGGCGCAGATTCCGATCGCGCCCTTCATGGGCGTGTACGGTGTCGCCCCGCTGCGCAAAGGAATGTATCGAACCGTTCCACCGAATGTCAGCGGCGGGATGGGTGGAAATACCGACATCAAGCAGTTCACCAAGGGGTCGAAGCTCTACTACCCGGTCTATGTCAACGGCGCGAAGTTCTCGGTCGGCGACGGCCACATGGCGCAGGGCGATGGCGAGGTGTGCGTGACGGCCATCGAGACGCTCATGGCCGTGACCTGCCGGTTCAAGGTCATCAAGAACACGATCCTCGAATCACCGCAGGCGATCGTCCCCTCGGCTAACCCGACCGACGGCGGGCTGACGAAGGAGATGCTCGCCAAGGGCTTCTATCACACGACCGGCATCGGACCCGATCTCATGGCCAATGCCAAAAAGGCGGTCCGAGCGATGATCGAGTGGCTGGTGCGCGATCAGGGCCTGAGCCTGCACGAGGCGTACGCCATCTGCAGCGTTGCCGGCGATCTCAAGATCAGCGAAATCGTCGACATCCCGAACTGGGTCGTGTCCATGACGGTGCCGCGAGGAATATTCGTCTAGGCCACCTACACCGCGTGCTTCTACATGTGTCGCGCCAGGTACCGCGCGTTGCGCAGGACGCGACCGGGATAGGCGCCCGTGTGCGTTCCCTTTTCGAGCAGGACCTCGCCGTTCACCACGGTGTAGTGGATGCCTTCGGCGAGCTCACGCATGCGCCAGCCGTTGTTCGGGAAGTCGTGCACGACATCTTCCGGTAGAGGCCGCACGGTCTCGGGGTCGAAGACGACGATGTCGGCGACCATCCCCGGCTGCAGCAGGCCCCGGTCGTAGATTCCGAATGCCGAGGCCGAGTCGAACGTCAGCCGGCGCACGGCGTGTTCGAGCGACATGATCTTCTTCTCCCGCACCCAATAGCCGAGCAGCCGCGTGGGATTGCCCACGTTCGAGTGGAACTGCACGTGAGCGCCGCCGTCCGAGAGCCCCACCACCGCGTAGGGAGATCCCAGGATCTGCGCGACCGCGTCGGTGTCCATGTTGATCTCGCCGAGATTGAACACCGTGTTCAGGTCCTCTTCGACGGCGAGATCGAGGAACACATCGAGCGGATCCTTGCCACGCTCGCTGGCGATGGCCGCGATGTCGCGCCCCGCAAGCGCCCGGTTGCCCGGAAGCTGCGGCTCCTCGACGATCATGAGATCCCACCGCTTCGAGAACGTCGAGTCCGGGCCCAGCGGCGCTTCGACTTCGGCGCGCAGCTTCGCGCGCATCGCCGGGTCGCGATAGGCACGCATCTTCTCCGCGTCGGAGCCCTGGAGAATGGGCAACCAGGTGGGCATGCTGCGGAACACCTGGCAGTTCTTCATGGTGAACCGATTGACGACGCTGCCCGGATTGCAGAGCGGGATCGCGCGGATTCCGCTCTGCGCCGTCTTGGCGACGTGAGCGAGGTGAGTCCGCCACCGTCCCGGCTGCCTCGCCTGCTCGAGGAGCGTGTTGTACATGATCGGCCGACCACACGCCTGGGCGAGGCGGCTCAGGAGCCCGTCCTTCAGCTCGGGATTCGTGCCGCCGCCGCACTGGATCACGCCGGTGCCGACCTCGCGAAGCACGTCGGCCAGCGCGAAGAGCTCGGATTCGGGGGCGCACGCGGCGGGAATCCGCGTCCCTGCGATGTCGAAATGGTTCATGTTGCGTGTGATCGACAGCCCGAGCGCTCCCGCGTCGAGCGCGTCGCGCACCACCTGCCGCATTTCCTCGAGCTCGGCGTCCGTGGCCTCGCGCTCCGAGCAGTCCTTGCCCATGGCGTAGAGCCGGACGGCCGAATGCCCCACGAAAGTTCCGACGTTGACGGCCAGTCGCTGACCGATCGCGCGCATGTATTCGGGGAACGTTTCCCACGTCCACGTCACGCCGGCCTGCAGGACGTCCATCGGGATCGCTTCGACGTACGACAGCATCCCGGCGAGCTTTTCGCGGTCGGGAGCCTTGACGGGAGCGAGCGCGAGCGAGCAGTTGCCTATGATGACGCTGGTCGCCCCGTGGTGACTCGAGAACGTGCACAGAGGATCCCAGAGCACCTGCGCGTCGTAGTGGCAGTGGTTGTCCACGAACCCCGGCGCCACCGCGCGTCCGTCGGCCTCGATGACCCGCCGCGCCGGCCCATCGAGCCGGCCCAGCTCCACGATCTTGCCGCGCGCCACGCCGACATCGCCGTGAAACGCCGGGCGGCCAGAGCCATCGATGATCCGACCGTTCTTGATCAGCAGGTCGTAGGTCATGGCATTGATCCTCCGCGCCGATAGTTGTACACGAGAACGGCCTGCGACGCGCGCCCGCGTATAATCCCTCATGCCCTCGCCCCGATGCTCTCAGTGCGGCTTCGAAAGCCCGCCCGGCATGCGCTTCTGCGGCCGATGCGGCGCGGCCCTCGCCGCGCGCTGCCCGCACTGTGGCGCCGAAGCGCCGCCCGACTTCCGCTTCTGCGGCCACTGCGGTAAGAGCCTCCAGGAGACGCCCGCGCCACCACCGCCGGCTGCCGACCGTCCCGTCTATACGCCGAAGCATCTCGCCGACAAAATCTTGAAGTCGCGCTCGGCGCTGCAGGGCGAGCGCCGACAGGTCACCGTCCTCTTCGCCGACCTCGCGGGGTTCACGAGCCTCGCCGAGAAGCGAGACCCGGAAGAAGTGCACCGCATCATCAACGGCTGCTTCGAGCGGATCACGGCCGAGGTTCATCGCTTCGAGGGCACGATCAACCAGTACACGGGCGACGGCGTGATGGCGCTGTTCGGCGCGCCGATCGCGCACGAGGACAGCGCGCGCCGCGCGGTGCACGCCGCGCTGGGCATTCAGCGCGCCATCGCGGATTACGGCGCCACGCTCCGCGCCGAACGCGGCGTGTCGCTGACCATGCGGATCGGTCTCAACACGGGCGCGGTCGTCGTCGGCGCCATCGGCGACGACCTCCGGATGGACTACACGGCGGTCGGCGACACGACGAATCTCGCCGCACGGATGCAGCAGACGGCGCGGCCCGGCACCGTCGTCGTGAGCGAGGCGACGCACCGGGCGATCGAGGGATTCTTCGAGACGGTCGACCTCGGGCGCGTGGAGGTCAAGGGGCACGACCCGGTCCACGCGTGGCAGGTCGTGCGCGCGCGCAGCGCCCGCTCACGCATCGCCGTCGGACGGGAGCGTGGTCTCACCCCGTTCGTCGGACGCGATCGTGAGCTGCAGACGCTGCTCGCGCGTGCCGCCGACGTCGAGGCCGGGCGCGGCCAGGTCGTCTTCATCGTCGGCGACGCGGGCATCGGCAAGTCGCGCCTGCTCTACGAGTTCCGCCGGCAGCTGGCGGAGAGCGGCCGGGCCGTCAGCTGGGTCGAAGGGCAGTGCGTCTCGTTCGGTCAGTCGATCCCCTTTCTGCCGCTGGTCGATCTGCTGCGCAAGAACTTCGGCGTCGAAGAATTCGACGGCGAGCCGGAGATCATCGCCAAGGTCGAAGGCGTCACGCGCCGCATGGGGGGCCTCGAGGAGCACGTCCCGTTCATCCGCTACCTGCTGTCGGTCGATCCGGGCGACGCCGCCGTGGCGACGATGGACGCGCCGAACCGCCGGCGCCTCGCGTTCGCCGCGCTGCGGGCGCTGGCCGTGCGCGGCGCGCAGCTGCGCCCGGTCGTGCTCGTCGTCGAGGACCTGCACTGGATGGACTCCGGCAGCGAGGAGTTCCTCGGCTCCTTGATGGAATCGGTCGCGGGCGTGGCGATCATGCTGATCCTCACCTACCGTGTGGGCTACGCGCCGCCATTCGGCTCCAGGAGCTACTACTCGACGATCAATCTGACGACCCTGGGCGAAAACGAAACGCTGGCGGTGGCGCGCAGCGTGCTCGGCGCTGCCGATCTGCCGCGGGAGGTGCTCGACGCGCTGAGGCAGAAGGCCGAGGGCGTGCCGCTGTTCATCGAAGAGGTCGCCAAGACTCTATTGGACCTCGGCGTGGTGCGCCGCGAGGGCGACCGACTGGTGCTCGTGTCTGGACCCGAAAGCATCGACGTCCCCGAGACGATTCACGACATCATCATGGCGCGCCTCGACCGGCTCGGCGACGATGGCAAGCGGGCCGTCCAGCTCGCGTCGGTCATCGGACGACAGTTCCTGGTCCGCTTGTTGACGCGGGTCTCGGGCATGAGCCAAGAGCCCGTCGATGGCCTGCTCCGCGAGCTGCAGTCGCTCGAGCTCGTCTACCAGCAGGGGCTCCTGCCCGAGCCCGCGTACGTCTTCAAGCACGCCGTCATCCAGGATGTCGCGTACAAGAGCCTGCTGCGCGAGCATCGGCGGGAGCTGCACCGCAGCGTCGCGTTCGCGCTCGAGGAGCTCTATCCGGATCGGCTCGCCGAGCACTACGAGGAGCTCGCCCATCACTTCTCGGAGGGCGAGGAGTGGGCGAAGGCGTTCGAGTACCTCACGCGCTCCGGTGATCGTGCGCGCGAGGCGTTCGCGAACACCACCGCTCTCGACTGGTATGCGCGCGCGCTCGATGCCGCTGCGCGCGTGACGCCGCCGGTCTCGCGCCGCGAGCTTGCGCAGATCCACCAGCGGCGGGCGCAGATCCTGTCGACGGTAGCGCGGCTGGAGGAGGCGCGGGCCGAGGCCATGAAAATGCTCGAGTACGCGCAGGCCGAGGGCGACCGCCGTCTGGAGGCCGAGGCGCACGCGGAGATCTCGTACTGCCACTACATCGCGCTCTCATGGGACCACGTTGGCGATCTCGAGGCGCACGCCAGCCGGGCGCACGCGATCGCGCGCGAGCTCGGCGACGACCGGCTCATCGCGCGAACGCTGTTCCTGCTCGGCTCGCTCGACCAGATGCAGGCCCGTCTGGGGGCGGCGGAGGACAAGTTCACCGAGGCGATGGGATTGGTCGGCAGCGGCTCGCGAGACATCGTCTTGCAACTCGAGACGCTGCTCAGCCTGCAGCGGAACTGGCAGGGACGGTTCGACGAGGCCATTACCGTCTGCGTGGGCGCCGAGGCCGCCGCCCGCGATCTCCACGACGGCTTCAACGAGGTGCTCGCGATGTCGAACCGGTGCTTTGCGCTAATCGGCCGCGGCGACTATCGCACTGCCTGGGACACGCTCGCCCGCGGCCGCGCCCTGGCGCGGGAGCGCCAGAACCACTTCATCTATGCCCGCATGGGCAACACATTCGGATGGCTCCGGCAGGAGTACGGCGACTTTACCGGCGCGGTCGAGCTGAACCGCGAGAGCCGCGATATCGGACAACGCATCAAGAACGGCAACGTCGAGATCAGCGGGCTGATCGACCTCGGCTTCAGCGAGCTCGCGATCAATGGACCTCAGACGGCCCTCACGCTCTTCGAGGAAACGGTGGAGCGCGCCCGAAAGGCGTTCGGCGCGCACCGCTGGCGCTGGTCGATCCATCTGGCGTTCGGCCTCACCACCGCCTTGATGATGCTCGGCCGCGACGGCGAAGCGCTGGTAGAGGCCAACCGTGGTCTCGCCGAGGCCGAGCAGACCGATTCGCTGAAGTATGTCGGCTGGTTCCACGCCCGCCGTGGAGAGCTCGCCCTGCGCGGCAACGACGCCGCCGCCGCGGCCGAGAGCCTTGGCCGCGCGATGGCCATTGGCCAGCGGATCGGCTATCCGACCCTGATATGGCAGGCGGCCGATCTCCTCGCGCGCGCTCAGATGGCGCTGGGCGCGGCCGACGACGCGCGCGGTGCGGCGCGGCTCGCCGAGGACACCGTGGCCGCCATCGCGGCAGCCGCGCCGGAGCCGGCACTGGCCGAGGCGCTGTCGCGGTGGTCGAAAGTCGTGGAGATGAGGGAGACGGTCGAGCGCGTCCGACGAATGTGAGCGCGCCGCTCAGAGATTCGCGAGCGACCGCAGCCGCGGGTCGAGTTCGTCGCGAAGCGCATCGCCGACGAGGTTGACCGCCACCACCGTCAGCATGATGCAGAAGCCGGGCGCGGACGCGATCCACCACGCGCGCAGCAGATAATTCCGGCCGCCGCTCAAATCGATCCCCCACTCGGGGATCGGCGGCCGCGGGCCGAGCCCGAGAAAGCTCAGCGACGCGCCGAGAATGATCGACCAGGCGATGGCGACGGTCGAGATGACGATGATCGGCGCAACGACGTTCGGCAGGACGTGGCGCAGCGCCACGCGCGTGGGCCAGCAGCCGAGCGCGCGCGCCGCTTCGACGTAAGCGTTCTCGCGCACCGACAGCACGTCGCCGCGCACCAGGCGCACGAACGTCGGGATCAGCGACACGCCGACCGCGAGCATGACGTTGAGGGTCCCCTGCCCGAGCACCGCGACGACGACCAGCGCCATCAGGATGCCGGGAAACGCCATCATGATGTCGACGACGCGCATGACGAGCAGATCCGTCCAGCCGCCGATCACGCCACACGCGAGCCCGACGATCACGCCCGCCGCCAGCGCGACCGCGACGGCGCCGAGGCCCGTCGCGAGCGACAGCCGTGCACCGGTCATCACGCGGCTCAGGATGTCGCGTCCGTACTGGTCGGTCCCGAACGGGTGCGTCAGCGACGGCGGCGCGAGCGCCGCGGCCGGCGCGATCTTGATCGGATCGTACGGGACCAACGCCGGAGCGAGCAGCGCGGTCAGGGCGATGACCGTCAGGATGACAGCGCCGGCGAGCGCTGACTTCCGTCGGCGTAACGCCCGTCGCAGCATCAGGCCTTCGCCGCTTCGCGATGCCGGATGCGCGGATCGAGCGCCGAGTACGACAGATCGACCAGGAGATTCGTGAGCACATAACCGAGCGCGCTCACGAGCACGACGCCTTGAATGAGCGGATAGTCCTTGTCGAGCACCGCCGTCACCGCGAGGCGACCCATCCCGCGACGCGAGAACACCGTCTCGACGATGATCGTGCCGGCCAGCAGATTGCCGAGCTGCACGCCGATGATCGTCGTGACCGGGATCAGCGCATTGCCGAGCGCGTGCTTGAGCGTCACGCCCCACTCCGAGAGTCCTTTCGCGCGCGCGGTGCTGATATAGCCGTTGCCGAGCACCTCGAGCAGACTCGAGCGCACGAGCCGCGCGATCACGGCGGAGTAGTTGAGCCCAATGGTGGCCGCAGGCAGCAGCAGCCGGTTCCAGCCGCCCTGGCCGGTGGCCGGCAGCCAGCCGAGCCGCAGCGAGAAGACGAAGATCAGCAGCAGGCCGAGCCAGAAGCTCGGCATCGACACGCCGCCGAGCGCGACCAGCATCGCCGCGCGGTCGATCCA
>Ga0114129_10003043_pt1 | contig 23503 bp, 16 predicted proteins | sample RhiMetdeltSRZDD1_FD_80071 | JGI IMG/M metagenome (GOLD analysis project Ga0114129, IMG submission 80071) | Populus rhizosphere microbial communities from Tennessee, USA - Rhizosphere MetaG P. deltoides SRZDD1 (version 2) (version 2) | ecosystem: Host-associated > Plants > Roots > Rhizosphere >...
GGCCCCCATGGCGATGCACGGCCCCATCACCCGCACGGTCGACAGCGCGGCCCTGTCGCCGTCGATGCAGCGGCCGGCGGCCACGATGTTGTCGGCCTCGGCCGGAACGAGGCTGCCGAACGGCACATAGTGCATGTGGTCGTCCGCAAACGGCTCCCAGATGTAGCTGTCGGCCCGGTCGTGCAGTTCGATCGGCCAGGCGGTGCGCGCGACAGCGTCGGAGAATTTCGTGCCGGCGCGCACGTCCTCGACCGTGAGCTGCTGGCGACCGACGATCCAGCGGGTCTGCCGGATCCCCGGCAGCCCATAGCTGCGCACCCGCGCCTGCCCGAAAGCGTCGGGATATTCGCTCTTGAGGAAATGCAGGACCTTGTCGGCCTGCGCCTTGCCGAGCAGGGCATTGCGGGACGCCGCCACCGGTTCAAGCGGGGTCTCGACATGGGTATGGTTCACCAGCGCGGTGCCGCGGCCGGGAAAAACGAAAGCAAATCCGTCCGTGCGCACCAAACCGTAGTGGGCGCCCCTGGCGCGCGCCCGCGCGGTCAGCTCCGCGCGTGTCGGCTGCCGCGCTTCGTCGATGCCTTCGAGCACCATCATCTGGGTGCCGTAGATCGGTCCGTCGGCCGGCTCGCGGCAGGCAAATCCCGCTTCCCAGGTCAGGGCGGCGTCGCCGGTGGCGTCGACGAAGCCGGCCGCCGAGAGCTTGACGTCGCCGTAGCGCGTCGCGAGATCGAGCTCGCGGATGCGGCCGCCGTCGCGCGCGACGCCGCGCAGAATGGTGCCGAGCAGCACGGTGATATCGGCCTTGCGAACGGCTTCTTCGATCCAACGCGACAGCGCGATCTCGTCGTACATCACCACGGTCGTGTTCGATGGTCCGCCGCGGCGATAATGCAACGCTCCCTGCGCGCCGAGTTCGCGCAGGATGTCATCGGCGATGCCGTGGGTGAGCTGGGCGCCGTGCGGCCCGTTGCCGAACAGGCCGCAGAACGTGCCGATGATGGAATTGACCGCCTGTCCGCCAAGCGCCGGAAGGCCGTCCACCAGCGCGACCTTGCGGCCGAGACGCGCCGCTTCGAGCGCGGCGGAAATTCCGGCGATGCCGGCGCCGAGCACGCAGATATCGGCGCCGACACGCCGCGGCGTTCCGCCTGGGGGCCGCCGCACAATTCGGGTCGCGGTCGGGATCTTGGCCTGGTCCATCGGTGGTCAGCTCGATGTCACCGATCGACCATACAGGTTATCGTCACGGGAACGCAGCTCGCTCAGATCGACGCAGTCGGCGGTGATCCGGTTTCGCCGGGATCGGCCGCCCGGCCGAACACGATCGAGACTTGAATATCGCCCCGCCGATCGAGAATTTCGACCGATACGTCATGGGCGTGGCGGCGCACCTTGAGGTCGACGCTCGATTCCTTGAGCTGAAGATTGCGTATCACGACCTCCTGCAGGAACGAGGGCAGGCTGGGATTGTGCAGGCGGATTTCGTTCGCGGCGGGATCGAACTGGAGGCCGAGCGAAGCCTCGATCAGGGTGAACGGCGTCGCGCTGGCCCATGCCTGCGGCGAGCAGGCCACGGGGTAGAGGGTTGGGCCGCGGCCGCGGCCGCGCTGAAAGCCGCAGAACAATTCCGGCAACCGGCGCATCTCCATATAGGTCGCGGCGTCGAACAGGCCTTTGAACACGCGCTCGACCGATCCCTTCATGCCGTAGCGCGCAAGCCCCAGCGCAATGAGCGCGTTGTCGTGCGGCCAGATCGAGCCGTTGTGATACGACATCGGATTGTAGCGCGCTTCGGTATTGGCAATGGTGCGGATGCCCCAGCCGGAGAAGAAATGCGGCCGCAGCAGGCCGTCGCCGACCTGGATCGCGCGGTCCGGCCTGGCGATGCCGGTGAACAGAACCTGCCCGGCGTTGGAGCTGCGAACGCGACAGGGCTCCTTCTTGCCGTCGAGGGCGAGCGCATAGGTGCCGAGCTCAGGACACCAGAAGGCGGCGTCGAACCGTTCGGCCAGCAGATCAGCCTCGGCCTTGAGCCGGCGCGCGTCGTGCATGCGCCCCAGACGCTTGGCGCAACGGGCCGCCAGGAGCTTGGCGCAATAGACGTAGCCTTGCACCTCGGCCAGAGCGATCGGGCCTTCCGCCAGATGGCCGTCGGCATGGAAGATGGCGTCCTGGGAATCCTTCCAGCCCTGGTTGGCCAGCCCCTCTTCGGTCGCCCGGTAGTATTCGACGAAGCCGTCTGCGTCGGGGTCGCCGGGCCCATCGATCCAGGCGAGCGCGGCCTCGATGGCGGGCCATAAATCGATGATGGTGGCGTCGTCGCCGGTGCGCTCGGCATAAAGACCCGCCAGCATGACGAACAGCGGCGTGGCGTCGACCGTGCCGTAATAAAGGCCGAACGGCACTTCGCGCAGGGCTGCCATCTCACCCTCGCGCATCTCATGCAGGATCTTGCCCGGCTGCGCGTCCGAGGCGGGATCGTCGGTCTTGGCCTGAAGCGCGGCGAGGCGACGCAACACGCCCTGCGCGATGCGAGGATCGAGCCACAGCATCTGCAGGGCGGTAATCAATCCATCGCGACCGAACGTGGTCGAATACCACGGGATGCCGGCATAGGGGTAACGTCCTTGCGGCGTGTTGGTCATCAGCATGTAGAGGTCGGACATCGACCGGCACAGCACCTCGTTGAAAAGATCATTCGAGGTCTCGACCGTGGCGGCGTTGTGCGACACCGAGCGAAGATTGCGGTGGACCGCGCGCAATCCCCGCAGCAGCGGCGCCGGCTTTGGCGGTTCCGGCGCGCCGCAGCCGATGGTGCAGCAAACCGGTGTGAACTCTTTCGGCGCAATGCTGAGGCGATAGGACACCGTCGTCGCGGTGAGTTCGCTCGGGGTCGGATCGAAGCGCAACACCGTTTGCCGCAATCGCGCATCGAGACCCTGGTAGCTCAGCACGGTGGTGGCGGGGCGCGCCACCTCACGATTGGTGGTGCCGCGGTGCTCCCGCCGCAGGCCGCGGACCTCGAACAGGTCGGCGAAGTCGCTGTCGAACAGCATGGTCAGGCGCAGATCGACCGGACCTTCGCCATGGTTCTGGATCGCAAGCCTTTGATATGCCGTGTCGCGCCAGAGAAAAATCGTGCGCACGACGTGCAAGGTGTCCTTCGGCAGCACCAGACGATCGTCGAAATACATGTCGGGGTTGGTCAGATCCACCGTGAGCAGCGTATTGTCGTCACGCAGGTTGGAGCCGAGCAGCAACGGTTGCATCCCGTTGAGCAGCAGTTCGAAATGCGAGAGGAAACGCGTGTCGCAGTGGAACAGGCCGTCGGTGCCGCCGGCCGACGCGCCGATATCGCCGTGGCTGTCGAGGACGACGAACGTGTCGTCGTGCTTGAGCGAACGGCGCGGCCGCGTGACCGGACCCGTCGCTGGAATATAGAACGTCGCCTCAGGAATAGTGTCGAGCGACAATTTCGGGAGCGCGACGCCCTCGATCGGCATGAAACCTCTATCAGTTCATTCCCTGTTCAAGCTCCGGCTGGCGCCGCGACAGTGGAGCATCCCGCTCCAGCAGCGCCTGCTGCTTGATGAGCGAACGATATACCTGGGCGTAGTCCTTGGCCATGCGCGCAGCGGAAAATCGCTGCTCGAATTTTTGCCGCACTGCGCGGCGATCGAGCGCGAGAACCTGCGGCAATACCCTGATCGCCTCGTCCATGGTCTCGACGATCATGCCCGTCACGCCGGAGTCGACGATCTCGGGCACCGAGCCGCAGCGGAAGGCGAGTACCGGGGTGCCGCAAGCCATGGCCTCGATCATCGACAGCCCGAACGGCTCGGGCCAGTCGATCGGGAATAGCAATGCGCTCGCTTGGCCCAGGAATTCGCTCTTCGAGCGTTCGTCGATCTCGCCGATATATTCCACGCCGGGTTGATTGAAGAGCGGAGCAATGGTCTCGCGGAAATAGGCCTCGTCGACCTTGTCGATCTTGGCCGCGATCTTGATTCGCACCCCGAGCGCCTGGGCGATCCGGATCGCCCGGTCCGGCCGCTTTTCCGGGGATATACGTCCCAGGAATGCCACATAATCTCCGCTCGGCTTGTAATTCGGCTTGAGCAGCTGCAGCGGGATGCCGTGATAGACGGTGGCAGCGAAGTTCGCGTTGGGAATCGGCTTTCGCTGAGAGTTGGAGATCGACACCAGCGGCATGTCGCTGAAGCCGACATACAACGGCTTCATGTCGTGCAGGTCCTGCCGTCCGTGCAGAGTTGTCACCGTCCGATTGGCGATCGGCCGAAATAGCGGGAAGTGAAACTGGTCGATGTGGAAATGCAGGATATCGAATTCGTCGGCCATCTCGCGCACGCGGTCGAGCATCAGCATGTAGTACGGGATCGGATCCCGCACGTTCGCGTCCAGTCGCAGTGCCATCGGCACGCAGCGCACCAGCTTGGCGCTGGACACCGAATCGCCGCTGGCAAACAGGGTGACGTCATGACCCTGCCGAACCAGCTCGTCGGTGACATAGGACACGATTCGCTCGCTACCACCATACAGCCGCGGTGGCACGCTCTCCATGAGCGGCGAGATCTGTGCGATTTTCATGTATTCCTCTCCAGGAGAACCGGCTACGAACCAAACGTGTTGCGATGCGAAAAGTTCCCGAGGTCCGCCGCGGAAACCTGCGGCGCGTCAGCCTTCGGGATAGGCCATCGTCGACAACAGCGAGACCTCGGCGTGGCGGGAATCCAGCCGGGTGTGCTGCAGGATGATCGGGACATCCGATTCGAAAACCGAGGCGTAGTCGGTATCGCGCGGGATCGGCGCGGGATCCTTCAGATCGTTGAAGCGCAGATGAAGCGTTCGACGCGCGGCGACGGTTAGGCGGTAAGGGCCGACGGGCTCGCGATCAGCGAAAAAAATCGTGATTGTCACATGTGCGTCACGATCGCCCGCGTTGAGGATGCAAGCGGTCTCGTGCGAGACGAGCGCGCGATGCGAGAACGAGCTTTCGGAGGGAATGTATCCCTCCGCGATGGCCCATCGCCGGCGGCCGATCGCTTCCATGCCATGACTCCATTTTTTCCACTAAGATTGCCAACGTTGGTGCCCCGTCTTCGTTTCCGTCATGGGAACTTTTTGTCGGCGGACTGCATAATGCGGGAGGCCCAAAATGCGGTGGCCGAAGCGTCGGCGGCGGAACGTGCGCGCAGGCGGCGTCAATTCTGTCTCACCTGTGGTGAAATCCTGGCCATTGATGGAAACCCGGGCCGCGGACTGAAAGGAACGGATGCGCGCAATCACGGTTTTGCCCGGAATCGCCAATTCCGCCCGGCTCGATGACGTGCCCGAACCGCCGCTGTCGGACGGCGCTGTTCTGGTCCGCACGCTGGCGCTCGGGGTATGCGCGACCGATCGGGAAATTCTCACGGGCGCCTACGGGACCGCGCCTCCCGGTCAGGGGCGCCTGGTGCTCGGCCATGAGTCGCTGGGCATGGTGGAATCGGCGCCCCCGGATTGCGGGGTCGCGCCCGGCGATCTCGTCGTCGGGATCGTGCGCCGGCCTGATCCGCAGCCGTGCCCGGCCTGTGCCGCCGGCGAATGGGACATGTGCCGGAACGGCCGCTACACCGAACGCGGGATCAAGGAGCGGCATGGCTACGGCGCCGAACGCTTTCGCGTGGAGCCGGAGTTCGTGGTCAAGATCGATCCGGCCCTGGGCACCCTGGGGGTCCTGCTGGAGCCCGCCAGCATCCTGGCCAAGGCGTGGGATCACACCGAGCGCATCGGCCGGCGCGCCCGGGTGTGGGAGCCGCGAAGCCTGCTGGTCACCGGAGCGGGCCCAATCGGTCTCCTCGCCGCCCTGATGGGACAACAGCGCGGCCTCGATGTGCACGTGCTCGATCACAACAAGGGAGGCCCGAAGGAAGCGATCGTGCGCGATCTCGGCGCCGCCTATCACTCCGACCCGAGCACGCTTGAACGTCTCGCGCCCGACGTGCTGATGGAATGCACCGGGGCGGTGACCGTGATCCGCGCCTGCCTTGGTGTCGCCGCGCCCGCCGGTATCGTATGCCTCACCGGCGTCACCGAGCCCGGAAAGACATTCGAGCTTGATATCGGCCGCCTCAATCGCAAGATGGTGCTCGACAACGAAACCATATTTGGCACGGTGAATGCCAACCGCCGTCACTACGAGTTGGCGGCGGACGCTTTGGCGCATGCCGACAAGACCTGGCTCGCGCGATTGATCACGCGCCGCGTTCCGCTCGATTGCTGGAGCGAGGCGCTCGAACCGCGCAAGGGCGACATCAAGGTCGTCATCGATTTTGCTCAATAGGCCGTCATGCCGCTTCCCATTGAGGACTACGCCCTGATCGGCGATTGCCAAGCGGCCGCCTTGGTCGGCCGCAACGGCTCGATCGATTGGCTGTGTTGGCCCCGCTTCGATTCCGACGCCTGCTTCGCGGCGCTGCTCGGCACCGAAGAGCACGGGCACTGGCGGATCGCCGCGCGCGACCCCGAGGCGCGCGTCACGCGGCGATATCGGCCGGACACGCTGATCCTCGAAACCCGCTTCGAATGCAGCGCGGGCGCCGTGACGCTGGTCGACTTCATGCCCATGGGCGCGACGAATTCGAGCGTCGTTCGGCTCGTCGTCGGCGAGCGCGGCCGGGTGACGATGTCGAGCGTGCTCGTCCTCCGCTTCGGCTATGGCGCAATCGTCCCGTGGGTCACGCGCCTCGACGACGGCACGCTGCGCGCGGTCGCCGGGCCGGACATGGTGGTGTTGCGCACCCCGGCCGACCTCGTCGGCCAGAACATGAAGACCATCGCCGAATTCGAGATCGCCGCCGGCGAGACGCTGCCCTTCGTCCTCACCTACGCACCGTCGCACCTGCCCCCGCCGGAGCCGGTCGGCCCCACCTGGGCGCTGGATGCGACGGAGGGCTTCTGGACGAACTGGTCGAAGAATTGCCGGCCGGCGGGACACTGCTCCGATGCCGTCCTGCGCTCGCTGATCACGCTCAAGGCCTGCACCTACTGGCCGACCGGCGGCATCGTCGCCGCACCGACCACCTCGTTGCCGGAGCACCTGGGCGGAGTGAGAAACTGGGATTATCGCTTCTGCTGGCTGCGCGATGCGACGCTGATCCTGCTCGAGCTGATGGACGCCGGGTACCAGGACGAGGCGCAGGCGTGGCGCGAATGGCTGTTGCGGGCGGTGGCTGGCAGTCCGGACCAGGTTCGGATCATGTACGGCATCGCCGGCGAGCGGCGTCTGACCGAATGGGAGGTGCCGTGGCTTCCGGGCTACGAGGGCTCCGCTCCGGTTCGCATCGGCAATGCGGCGCATGGCCAGCTGCAGCTCGACGTTTTCGGCGAGGTAATGGACGCGCTGCATCAGGCGAGATGCCACGGGATTGCTGCGAGCGAATCCGGATGGGCAATGCAGCAGGCGTTTCTTTCCCACCTCGAGGGCGTCTGGGCCCAGCCGGACGAAGGGATTTGGGAAGTCCGCGGTGGGCCCAAGCATTTTACCTATTCGAAGGTGATGGCGTGGGTGGCCTTCGACCGCGCGATCAAGAGCGCCGAGCAATTCAACCTCGACGGACCGATCGATCGCTGGCGCGAGATCGCCGCCACCATTCACGCCGACGTGTGCCGGCGCGGCTACGATCCCGAGCTCGGGAGCTTCGTCCAGTCCTACGGCGCAAAGCATCTGGACGCGAGTCTGCTGCTCATCCCGCATGTCGGCTTTCTGCCGCCCGACGATCCGCGCGTGCGCGGAACCTTGGAGGCGATCGAAAAGCGCTTGCTGGTGGACGGATTCGTCCTGCGCTACGACACCGCCGCGTCCGATGACGGCCTGCCGCCGGGGGAGGGCGCCTTTCTGGCGTGCAGCTTCTGGCTGGTCGATGCCTATGTCCTGCAACATCGCTGGCAGGACGCGCGAGAGCTGTTCGATCGCCTGCTTGAACTACGAAATGATGTCGGACTGTTGAGCGAGGAATATGACCCGCGCACGTGCCGGCTGGTCGGCAACTTCCCGCAGGCGTTCACCCACGTCGCGCTCGTGAGCAGCGCGTTCAACCTGACGCGTTTCGAGAAGCCCGCCGAGCAGCGTGCCCGCCCCGCGACGGAGGACCTGTCGATCGCCGCCGATGTCTAGCCGCAAGCGTGGTTCGTGAACGCGGCTTTTGCGCCCGCCGAAGGCGAATGCACTACGCCAGGCCGGTGAACAGCGGCGGCGCGAGGCCGAGCTGTTCGTGCCACGGCGTCGGGGCTGCGTCCTTGGTCAGCGCCGCCAGGAAATGCTCGCCCCACCAGTTGAGGTCGTTTTCGGAAATCACCTGGAAGAGGGCCGCGTGGCGGGAGCGCCGCTCTTCAAGCGGCATGGAGAGGGCGTGCGCAATCGAGGTCGCGACCGCCTCCGGGTCGTAGGGATTGACCAGGATCGCGGCCGTGCATTCCGCCGCCGCCCCGGCAAAGCGCGACAGCACCAGAACGCCGGGATTCTCGGCATCCTGGGCGGCGATATATTCCTTGGCGACGAGATTCATGCCGTCGCGCAGCGGCGTGATGAAGCCCACCCGCGCGGCACGGTAAAGGCCCGCCAACGCGCTGCGGCTGTAGGCCCGGTTGACGTAGCGGATCGGCGTCCAGGCGACTTCGCCATAAGCGCCGTTGATCCGGCCCGCGGCCTCGCTGATGGTGCGCTCCATTCCAGCATATTCCTGGATTTCGGAGCGGCTCTTCGGCGTGATCTGGAGATAGGTGACCTTGCCGCGCCAATCGGGATAGAGCGCGAGGAACCGCTCGAACGCATCCATGCGCTGGGCCAGGCCCTTGGAATAATCGAGGCGGTCGACCCCGATCATTAGCGCCCGGCCGGCCAGGCTCTCGACCACGCTGCGCACCAGCGGAGAACGGGCGGACCGCCGCGCCAGGCGGCTGAATTCCTGCGTCTCGATCCCGATCGGAAAGGCGCCGACGCGCACGGTCCGTTCGGCGGTTTGGTAGACAAGGTTGCTCCGCTTCTCCAACCGGCACTCATTTTCGAAATAGCGCGCGAGATTGGTGGCGTCGTTGTCGGTCTGCAGTCCGACCAGATCGTAGGCGGTCAGTTGCGGGATCAACCATTCATGGTTGGGGAGCGCGGTGAGAATCTCGGGAGGAGGAAAGGGGATGTGCAAGAAAAAGCCGATGCGGTTGCGGTGACCGCGGTCGCGCAGCATCTTCGCAAGCGGAATGAGATGATAGTCGTGCACCCAGATGACGTCGTCCGGCTGCAGCAGACTATTGAGCTCATTGGCAAAATGGGCATTGACCCGGCGGTAGCCGCTGAGGTCGCGGCGCGAAAATTCCGCCAGATCGAGCCGGTAGTGCAGGATCGGCCACAGCACCTGATTGGCGAAACCGTTGTAATATTCCTGATAGTCGGCGTCGACGAGGTCGGTAACCACGTAGGACATCTCGCCCTGGTGAATGGTCCTGGTGGTGACATCGTCCTGCGCGGCCACGGTCCCGCTCCAGCCGAACCAAAGGCCGCCCCGCCCCTTGAGCAACGAGCGTACGGCGACCGCCAGCCCCCCGGCCTGGTTGTCGCTATCGCGACTGGGGACAGCCACGCGGTTCGAAACAACCACTAGCCGCGCCAATATCGATCCTCCCAACTCCGCGACAACCGCATCGCGGTTAGAATCAATCCAGCCATGGAATAAGTCTGCGGGAAATTTCCCCACAAGGTCCCTGTTTGCGGATCGATGTCCTCGGACAGTAGACCATATCGATTTCGATACGCCAACGCATCGACAAACAACTCGCGTGCTTCCTCGCGACGACCCAGCGACCACCAGGCATCGACGAGCCAAAACCGGCAAATAAGGAAAGCAGTTGCCGGCAGGCCGAAATCGTCCGCCGCCGCATAGCGCATAACGTGCTTCTCGCGCAAAAGTTCGCGCTCCATCGCCTTGACCGTGCTCACAAAACGCGGATCGTCGGCTTCGATCACACCGAGATCGGGAAGCAGCAGAACGCTGGCGTCAAGATCATCCGAGCCGAACGCGGCCGTGAAGGCCTGGCGCTTTTCGTGCCAGGCGCCCTGCAGCAGCGCCTGGTGCACGGGCTCGGCGACGGCATTCCAGTGCGCCGCGCGATCCGGCAGGCCCAGCCTGGAGGCAATCGCCGCCAGCCGATGACAGCCGGCCCAGCACATCGCAATCGAATGGGTGTGGATGCGCTGGCGCCCGCGGTACTCCCAAATACCGTTGTCGGCCTCCAAGGCGAGCTCGCCCGCTTTGGCGCCCAGCGATTCCAGCAGCCGAAACAACCCTTCATCACCGAGCCGCGGCAGGCGCCGGTCATAGAACATCGGCATGGCGGCGAGAATGATGCTGCCATAGCTGTCATTTTGCACTTGCTCGGCCGCCGCGTTGCCGATGCGCACCGGCCCGTCGCAACGATAGCCCTTGAGCGCGGGCGCGGTGGTCTCGTCCATCGGCTCGATGGGAACGACGCCGTAGACCGGACGCATGACCTCGTTCGGATTGGACGCGATGCTCAGCGTGTAGGAGATGAAATCCTCCATCGTCTGCGTCGCGCCGATGCGGTTGAGCGCCTTGACCACGAAATAGGCGTCGCGCAGCCAGCAGTAGCGATAGTCCCAGGTGCGCCCGGACCCCGGGGCTTCGGGAATGGAGGTCGTGTGCGCGGCGATGATGCCGCCGGTTTCCTCGAAATTGCTGAGCTTCAGCGTGATCGCCGCGCGGATGATCTCGTCCTGCCAGTCGTACGAGATGGAGAGACCGCGCGACCAGTCCATCCAATAATCGATGGTGCGGTCGCAGAACTCCCGGCAGGTGGTCTCGAGGTCGTCTTGAAACCGTTCATCCACCCCGAACACCATATGCAAGGGCCGCGTGAGGACGAACGGAGCCTCGCTTTCGATATAGGACAGCGGCGCATCGGTGGTGAGCCGGATGACGGTGCCCTCGTGGACATAACGAATGTGGTTGCTGCCGACGGAATGCTGGGCGAAGGGATGGCCATAGTCGTGCGTGGGACGGAAACGAACGGTGACGCGCGGCAGCCCGGCCACCGGTTCGATCATCCTGATGAGCTGCGGCGGTCGAAAGACGCGGCCGAACTGCCGATAGCGGGGGGCAAAATCAGTGATGCGGACAGCGCCGCCGTTGCGGTCGGTCAGAACCGTAGACACGACCGCGGTATTGCGCAGATATTCCGACTGGAAATCGGCCATGTCGTCGAGGACGACATCGGAAAATCCCTTCTCGTCGTCGCCCGACAGCAGCCGACAGAAGATCGGGTCGCGGTCGAAGCGCGGGTAGCACCACCATACCAAGCGCGCCGTGGGATCGACGAGCGCAGCCGTGCGCCCATTGCCGATGACGGCAAGGTCAAGCCCGTGATCGATCATGAGGTCGCGAGCGCGTCCGTGCGGGAGATCTGCTCGAGCCAATGGCGGACATCGGTCGGCCGCTCGAAGCAAGATTTGACGCCGGGGACGTTGCGGCCCACCGAGATTCCGATGCCGTCAAAATCGGGCATGATCTCGAACACGCCGAGGTCGGTTTCATCGTCACCGATGAAGATCGGGCGGCGATCGGCAAACGGCGCGTAGGTCATCAATTCGCGAACGGCGGTCGCCTTGGTGAAGCCGGTTTGCTTGATTTCCACCACCAGCTTGCCGGGCAATAGCTCGATTGCCGCCGCCTTGAGCTCATCGCAGATCTTGGCTGCAGCCTCCCGCACGAGGCGTTCCTTTTCCGGCGCCAGCCGGTAGTGCAGCGCCAGCGAGTACCCCTTGTCCTCGAGGACGATGCCGGGCCCCGCTTCCGCGATGGCGGCAAACTGGCGTTTCACGCCGGGGTCGAGCGGCGGCAGCCGCGGCGACTCCGGGGCAGCGCCGGGAATCGTGCGCAGTTCGGCGCCGTGGCCACCGATCGCGGGCAATTGCAGAGGAGAAAAGATCAGATCGAGTTCGTTGACGGGCCGCCCGCTCACGAAGGCGACGGCCCCGCCGGTGCGGTCCCAAAGTCGTCCCAACGTCTCGCGCAACGCATGCGAAACATAGACCTCCCGCGGCGTCGGGGCGAAGTCGAGAAGCGTGCCGTCCACGTCCAGCAGAATGGCGAACTGGCTGAGATCGGCAGGAATCGAAGGTACGCGGTTTGACATGATGGTTGTCCGGCAAATTGTCCCAACACATGTGCGGGCAACAGCCCAGAGCATGCAAAATCGAGGAAGGCTACGAGAGGTGTGCGGATTTGCACCTGATGGGGGAATAACTCATTGATTTAGTGATGGTTCCGACTGGCCGCGCGCGATTTTACAGCCGCAATTGGCAATTTCATGGGCAGTCTCTCCGATGGCCGGACGCTATACGCCACATAGGCCTGCCAACACCGAAATAAAAGGCGTGTGGCGCTTACAGCGCCATTCCGCCATCCACCAGATGCGCCTGTCCGCTGATGTAGCTGGCTTCGTCGGAAGCGAGAAAGACCGCGAGCGCCGCAACCTCCTCGGGCCTCCCGAGGCGACCCATGGGCTGGCGCTCGACAAAAGCCCGCTCCACCTCGGCCACGGATTTGCCGGTCGTCTGCGAGCGTTCGCGGATCCGGCCTTCGAGCGAAGGCGATTCGATGGTACCGGGACAAATCGCGTTTGCCCGGATGCCGCGTCGAATGAAGTCGGCGGCGACCGCCTTGGTCAGCCCGATGACGGCGGCCTTGGTTGCGCCGTAGACATAGCGATCGGGAACGCCGCGAATGGACGATACCGCGGACGAGATGTTGACGATCGAGCCCGCGTTCTTCTCCAGCATAGCAGGCAGGAATGCCCTGATCGTCCGATGCATCGACTTGACGTTGAGATCAAACGAAAAGTCCCAATCCTGCTCGGAACAATCGAGCACGCTGCCGTGGTGCACATAGCCGGCGCAGTTGACCAGCACGTCGAGTGCGCCGAACTCGGCGGCGACCTGCTTGGCGAGCGCGTCGACCGCAGCGGTCGAGCGCACGTCGAGTTTCAGGCGCTTGGTACTCTTGATGCCGTCGAGCTTGTTCTCGTCCACGTCGGTCGCGATCACGCTCGCGCCCTCGGCGGCGAATGACTCGGCGATCGCGCGACCGATTCCCTGTCCTGCCGCGGTGACAAGCGCGACCTTGTCTTGCAGACGTTTCGCCATCACGTCATTCCTCCGTCACACGCACATCAACGGCATACCGGCCGGATTGGTTCATGCCGCGAACGCGGTTGCACCGAGCGCGGGTTCCAGGACCGCTGCAAGATCCTTGCAGGCGCGGCGGCGCCGGCGTTCGCGTTATAACCATCGCGATGACAGCGCGTCAGTGATTGTCGCGCGGCACGCTCTTTTGTGCGACCCGATGATATTTGACCGCAGGTTTGAGCACCATGCCATCGGCGAGTTGGTCGACCAGCGCGCGTTGGATTTCCTGCCAAGGCGTCTGGCTTGGCGGGACGCCGTAGCCGCCCCGCTTTTCCAGCGCCGCTCGCCGCCGCGCCAGTTCATCTTCGGGCAGCAACATATCGGCGGTACCGTTGTTGAGATCGATGCGCACGCGGTCGCCGGTCGCGAGCAGAGCAAGCCCGCCGCCGATCGCCGCTTCGGGCGAGGCGTTGACGATCGACGGCGATGCCGACGTCCCGGACTGGCGGCCATCGCCGATGCAAGGCAAAGACGTGATGCCCTGCTTGATCAACGCTGCCGGCGGCTGCATGTTCACGACCTCCGCTGAGCCCGGATAGCCGATCGGCCCGACGCCGCGGATGAACAGCATCGTGCGCTCGTCGATCTGCAAGGAAGGGTCATCGATGCGGTGGTGATAGTCCTCCGGACCGTCGAACACCACGGCGCGGCCTTCGAAGGCATTGGGATCGTTTGGGTTCGACAGGTAGCGTTCCCGGAATTCTTCCGAAATCACGCTGATCTTCATGACGGCGGAGTCGAACAGATTTCCCGACAGCACCTTGAAGCCCGCATGCTTCTTGAGCGGGCGGTCATAGGGAAGGATCACGTCGCTGTCGGTGCTCTTCGCCCGCTTAACGTTCTCGCCGATGGTCTTGCCGCTGATCGTGAGCGAGTGGGGATGGATGCGGCCGGCTCCGATCAGTTCGTGCAGCACCGCCGGCAAGCCGCCGGCGCGGTAATATTCTTCGCCGAGATATTTTCCGGCGGGCTGCATGTTGACCAGCAGCGGGACGTCGTAGCCGATCGTTTCCCAGTCCTCGATCGAGAGCTTAACGCCGATGTGGCGCGCAATGGCATTGATGTGAATCGGCGCGTTGGTCGACCCGCCGATCGCCGAGCACGCGACGATCGCGTTCTCGAATGCTTCACGGGTGAGGATGTCGGACGGCTTGAGGTCCTCCCATACGATCTCGACCGCGCGGCGGCCGGTCTTGTAGGCGATCTGCGCACGCTCACGGTAGGGCGCAGGAATGGCGGCGCAGCCGGGCAGGGAAAGACCGAGCGCCTCGGCCAGCGCGTTCATGGTCGAGGCCGTGCCCATCGTATTGCAGTGGCCAATGGATGGTGCCGACGACGCAACGAGATCGAGAAATTCCTTGTAGTCCATGCGCCCGGCGGCGTGTTCCTGGCGTGCCCACCACACGACGGTGCCCGAGCCGGCGCGTTCACCTTTCCACCAGCCATTGAGCATCGGCCCGCCGGACAGGACGATGGCCGGCATGTCGACGGTCGCCGCCGCCATGATGGCGGCAGGCGTGGTCTTGTCGCAGCCGGTGGTGAGGACCACGCCATCGAGCGGATAGCCGAACAGAACCTCGACCAGACCGAGATAGGCAAGGTTGCGATCGAGCGCCGCCGTGGGCCGCTTGCCGGTCTCCTGGATCGGATGCATGGGGAACTCGAACGCGATGCCGCCGGCGTCGCGGATGCCCTCGCGCACGCGCTGGGCGAGTTCAAGATGGTGGCGATTGCAGGGCGAAAGGTCGGAGCCGGTCTGGGCGATGCCGATGATCGGTTTCCCGGAGGTCAGTTCGTCCTTTGTCAGTCCGGCATTGAGATAGCGCTCGAGATACAACGCCGTCATTCCCGGATTGTCGGGATTGTCGAACCACAATCGCGAGCGCAGAGGTGGCTTTTTTGCATCCGTCGGCACGGGAGGACTCCACTCCAGCGTTCCAGGCGCGGCGCAACCGCGCTCGCATACATATAGGGCTGGCTCACATGCGTCCTACGCGCTTCAGCCGTGCAGCGGAAGCGCGAAAAGTCAAGGAAGCGCCGCGACCGCCGTGAGCTTCTGGTAGGCGCCGGCGTCGCGGAGCGCCGCCACGATGCGATCGGGCGTCAATGGCATCTGAGCAAACCGCACGCCGAAGGGCGAGAGCGCATCCTCGATGGCGGCGATGATCGCCGCCGGTGCGGGAATGGTGCCGCCCTCGCCGGCGCCCTTGACGCCGAGTGGATTGAGCGGATTGGGCGTTTCCACGTGCTCTATCGCGCAGCCCGGCACATCGGGCGCCGCCGGCAACAGATAATCCTGGAACGAGGTCGTCAGCGGCTGGGCGTCGGCATCATATTTCATCCATTCGAACAGCGCGTTGCCGATGCCATGGGCGACCCCGCCTTGCACCTGGCCATCGACGATCTGCGGATTGATGATATTTCCGCTGTCATGGGCGACCGTATAGGCGAGGAGCGTCACGCCGCCGGTGAAGGGATCGACCTCCACCTCGGCGACATGAGTGCCGTTGCAATAGGACGCCTGCTGCGGCGTGAAATAGGCGGTGTGCTCGAGACCGGGCGCCTGGCCTGGGGCAAACGAAAATCCCGGCATGCCTTGCGCGAGCCGCGCGAGCTCGCCCAGCGTGATCGAAGGCCTGTTGCCGCCGCGGCCGGTGGCGCGGCCATCCTCGACATCGATGTCGCTCTCGGGCACGCCGAGCACGCGCGCGGCCAGCACAACGATCTGCTTGCGCACGTGTTCGCCCGCCAGCAGCGCGGAGGAACCGGCATTGATCGCCTGCCGGCTGGCAAATGCGCCCACGCCCTGGGAGATCGCCGCGGTATCGCCCGCGGTCATGACGACATCTTCCATGCGGCAGCCGACCCGGTCCGCCACGATCTGCGACAGTGTCGTGCGCGTGCCCTGTCCTTGCGACGTGGCGCCGGTCGCAACGGCGACCCTCCCGTTGGGGAGCACGCGCACGGTTACGCCCTCGAATGGCCCGAGGCCTGTCCCTTCCACGTAATTGCCAATGCCGATGCCGAGATAGCGCCCCTCGGCGCGCGCGTCGCTTTGGCGCGCGCGGAAGCTTGCGTAGTGCGAGAGTGCGAGCGCCCGGGTCTGGCTCTTTGGAAAATCCCCGCTCGCGTAGACCAGCGGCTTGCCGTCACGAAATGTCAACCCGACGGAGTACGGCATCTGCTCGGGCCGGATCATGTTTCGGGCGCGCAGCTCGGCAGGATCGATCTTCAGCTCACGCGCCGCGCGGTCCATCAGCCGCTCCATCGCAAACACCGCCTGCGGCCGGCCGGCGCCTCGTACCACCGTGGTCGGGACGCGGTTGGTGAGCACGACCGTCACCTCCAGCGCATAGGCGGGTACGACATACGGGCCCGGGAAAGTCGTGGCGGCGATGTATGGCGCGATGATGCCCCACGGCAGGAACGCGCCGTTGTCGTGCAGCATGGTACCGCGCAGGCCGAGAATCTTTCCGTGCGCATCCAGGGCCAGCGCGACTTTCCAATGCTGGTCGCGTTCCTGGGTCGCGGAGAGAAAATGCTCGCGCCGATCCTCCTGCCAGGTCACCGGATGGTGCAGTTGCAGGGCGGCGGCCGCGACCACCGCTTCCTCGGCGTAGAACGGCGCCTTGGTGCCGAAGCCGCCACCGACATGGGGCGCGATCACCCGGATGGAGTCGAGGTCGCGCTCAAGCAGATCCGCGAGCGTGCCGCGGCACAGGTGCGGCGTCTGCGTCGCCGACCACACGGTCAGAATGTCACTGCCCGGATCGTGGCTTGCCAGCACGGCGCGGCCTTCGAGCGTCATGGCGCCCCCGCGATGAAGCGACAGCTCCTCCTCGAACACGTGTGCCGCACGTGCAAATGCCGCGGCCGTGTCGCCGTAGGCCATGGGAACGACGGCGGCGATGTTGGTGGTAAGGTCACTGTGGGCGCAGGCGGAGCCGGGTCGTGCAGCTTCGCGATAGTCGCTCACGGCCGGCAGGACGTCGAAATCGACCTGCACGGCCGCGGCAGCGTCCTCCGCGAGATAGCGGTTGGCCGCGATCGCGACCGCGATGGTCTGTCCGACATAGCAGACTTCATGGCGTGCCAGCGCCAGCTGCGTGCGCGGCGTTTTGATCGACGGATTCGGCACCAGCATCGGAATTTGGCCGGTCGCCATGCGCGGCGGCAGATCATCCGCGGTGAGCACCGCGTGGACGCCGGGCAGGGCGCGCGCCGCCGAGCTGTCGATGGAGCGGATCCTGGCATGGGCGTACGGAGCGCGCACAAAGCAGGCGTGCAGCGCGCCCGGCATCCGGATGTCGTCGACGAAGCGACCGCGCCCGGTGAGCAGCGCCCGATCTTCGAGGCGCGCGACGCGGGCGCCGAAATGTTTCGCGCCCATGATCGATGTCCCGGAACAGCGCAACGCGGCAACGGACGATACACCGGCAGCGTTGCATTGCAATCGCGACAAATTGCGGGTGGCAACCGCGCGTCGTATCGCTCGTGTCGATCGGAGTGGCGCCGGCAGAGACGCCCGGCGGGATGGCACCACCTTTCAATGGTGAGCGTTCTATGGTTATGGGAGACCCGGTTCCGGCTCAGCGGAACCGGATGGTCCGTGAAATCGTGCTGCCGAGGTTTGCCAAATGCTCGACGTGAGCGTCGATCCGCGCCGATCCGCACGGCCGCCCGCCGGGCCGCCACTTGATTTCCAGGCCCATCTCGCCGCGCTCGAGGCGCAGGGCTTGCTCGTGCGGGTGGACCGGCCCATCAATAAGGATACCGAGCTGCATCCTTTGGCGCGCTGGCAATTCCAAGGCGGACTCGGTGAAGATCAGCGCCGCGCGTTCCTGTTCACCAACGTCACCGACGCGACCGGCCGACGCTATGACATTCCGGTCGCGGTCGGAGCGCTCGCCGCCTCGCCGCAGATCTACGCCATCGGCATGGGTCGTCCGATCGAGGAGATCGAAGCGGCATGGGTGCATGCCATCGCCCACCCGATCGCCCCAGTGGCGGTGTCCTCGCCGCCGTGCCAGGCCGTGGTCATCCGGGGCGATGAGCTGCGCGGATCGGGCAAGGGGTTGGCACGGCTGCCGGTGCCGATCTCGACGCCGGGATTCGACGCCGCGCCCTACCTCACCGCCACGCTTTGCGTCACGCGCGATCCCGACACCGGCATCCAGAACATGGGCACCTATCGCGGGGCCTTGAAGGCGACGGACCGGCTCGGCGTGCGGATGGCGTCGCGCATCGGCGGCGCCGGCGGCTACCTGCATTGGAAGAAACACAACAAGCGTCGCGAGCCGATGCCGTGCGCCATCGTGATCGGCTGTGCGCCGGTCGCCATGTTCACGGGCGGCATGAAGCTTGCCATCGATCTCGATGAGATGGCGGTCGCGGGCGGCCTCGCAGGGGCGCCGATCCGGATGGCGAAGGCCGTCACGGTCGATCTCAACGTTCCGGCCGATGCTGAGATCGTCATCGAGGGGCTGATCGACCCCGATCTGCTCGAGCCGGAAGGGCCGTTCGGCGAAAGCCACGGCCATGTCGCGCTCGAGGATTTCAATATGTCCATGCGGGTGACGGCGATCACGCACCGGCCGTCGCCGGTGTTCGTATCGATCATCAGCCAGGTGACGCCGAGCGAATCGAGCGTGCTCAAGAAGGTGGCGATGGAGCCTTTCTTCTTCACGCATTTACGCGAACAGCTTTCGATCAAAGGGGTGCGGCGCGTGGTGATGCACGAGCCGCTCTCCAATCTGCGCAAGGTGATCTTCGTCCAGTACGAACGAGGCACGCCACGGACCGAGGTTTGGCGCGGCTTGCATGGTGCCGCGACGCTGCTCGCCGATTGCGGGAAGATCTGCATTGCGGTGAGCGAGGACATCGATCCGACCAACACCGATGCGGTCTTCTGGTCGCTGGCCTATCGTTCCAATCCGATCGAGGACGTGCATATCGCGCCGCATCGCTCCGCCGGACACGGTCCGAAATCCGGCCCGCGCAGCGAAGAGTCGACCATACTCATCGACGCTACATTGAAACATTCGGCGCCGCCGCTGGCGCTGCCGGCGCGCGAATTCATGGAGCGGGCACGAACGATCTGGCAGGAGCTCGAACTGCCCGCCCTCACGCCGCAGCCGCCCTGGCATGGCTATTCGCTCGGAGACTGGTCGGAGAACTGGTCGGCCTATGCCGAGCGCGCGGTGGCCGGCAAGTGGGAACAGAGCGGCCAGGAAACGTTCGCCCGTCGACGCGGCGGATTGATCCCGGAGACGCCCGTGCGCGAGGTCGAGGGGAAAGAAAGCAAGGACTGAACGTTTCCCGCCGGCCCTTCACACCACGATCGTCAGCCGTTTCGCGGCCCGTGTCACGCCGGTATAGAGCCAGCGGTCGCGGTTGTCGGGGAACGCACCGGATTCATCGAACAGCACGACGTCGTCCCACTGCGAGCCCTGCGCCTTGTGCACCGTCAACACATAGCCAAAATCGAACTCGTCGTAGGCTTTGCGTTGCGGCCAGTCGAACTCCTCGATGGTCCCGGTAAAGCATTCCGGCCGAACCGATACCTTGATCAGCCGCTCGCCCAGGTCCTCGTCGGGCTTGAGCCGCATCCGGATGATTTGCCGCCGCGGCTTCGGGCGTTCCTTCACCACCCAGAGGCCGCCGTTGAACAATCCCTTGCGGCGGTTGTTGCGCAAGCAGACCAGCTTGTCGCCCGCCATCGGCAGCGGCTCGGCAAAACCGCGCCGCTCGCGCAGGCGCGCGTTATAGGCGCGGCGCGTGACGTTGCGGCCAACCAGGACCTGGTCGGCGTCGAGCACGCGCTTGGGGTCGAGCGCCTCGCGCCCGACCACCTGGGTCTCGCCGTATTGACCCTGCGTCAGCGGATTGCCGGCGCGGATCTGCATCGACAGCCGCACGATCGGATCATCCTGCGCCTGCCGATGGACCTCGGTCAGCATTGCATCCGGCTTGGCGTCGGTGAAAAAACCGCCGCCGTGAATGGGCGGCAGTTGGGCGGGATCGCCGAGCACCAATAGCGGGACCCCGAACGACATCAGGTCGCGCGCGAGTTCGGCGTCGACCATCGAGCATTCGTCGATGATGATGAGCTTGGCCTTCGAGGCGGGTGCCTCGTTCCAGAGCTCGAAGCTTGGAGTCTCCTCGCCGCTTTCGCGCGCCTTGTAGATGAGGCTGTGGATGGTGGAGGCGCTGTGGCAGCCCTTGCTGCGCATCACGCATGCGGCCTTGCCGGTAAAGGCCGCGAACAGGACCTTGCCGTCGACGCCTTCGGCGATGTGCTTGACGAGCGTGGTCTTGCCCGTCCCGGCATACCCGAACAACCGGAAGATGGAGGAACGCCCGCGCGCGCCTTTGAGCCAGTTCGAGGCCGCGGTCAGCGCAGCGTCTTGGTGGGGCGTGAAGACCGGCATGGGCAAAAAGAGCACTCTGGACGCATAAGGAACAAAATAAGAACGACTGTCAACCGTCCAAGACGGCCAACAGCCGGCCAGAGTGGAGAGAATCCGAGCCCCGCGAGTGCATGCGCCCCCCGAGGCCGCATGCACTCACGCAGGGATATCAGACGAACAGAAACCGCACCGTGGATGCAGCCGCCAGCGCCGCACCCAGCGTCGCAAGCAGATATTTGATCCAGGATGATTCGGCCGGCGCCGGAGTCGGAGCGGCCGCGGCAAGGTCGAGTTCGTTGACTTCGTTCGGGTCGACGGTCGCTACACTACCCGCCGCAACCGGCGCAGCGTCGGCAGTGACCGGCGCCGCAGCGGCGGTGGCGGGCGTAGTCGGCCAGGCCGCGACGGCGGGCGCCGGAGCCTCGGTCCGGTCGGCTTCAGCCGGCGCCGGCGTCACCGGCGGCGCAGCGGCGGCGGACTCGACCGGCGGCTCCTGTGCCTCCGGTTTGACCGCCTTGGCGCGGGATGGAGCCCGTGTTGCTGCCTCCCGCTCGGTTTTCGGTCGCGCCTTCTCGTCCTGATGCGTCGCAGTACGCTCGTCCTGGCGCGGTGCGGCGTGAGTCGCCTTCTTGCGCGCCGGCGCGGCTGGCGCAGCCTTGGCCGGTGCTTCGGCCGCCTCTGGCGCGTCCGATACGATCGGGCACGGAAAGCGATCGTTGTCGCAGGCCAGCGCATGGCTCAACGGCAAACCGGTGAGCACCCCCGTTGCAGTCGCGGCGACTGCCAAAGCGCGTAAAGTATGCATGTATCCTCCTGTCCCCAAAAGGTGGATGCGCCTATAGGCATGGTTGGTGATGGCTTCAGGTTGACGCAATTGAGGAATTGTTCGCGCAATTCAGGGGCAAAGACGGCGGTTCGAAGGCGGCTATTCACTGGCAGCGGTGGCAAAGGAGGCGATCATGAACGAGGATGTCTTCAACAGCAGCATCCGCAAATTTCTCAAGACGCTGGGAGTGACGGCCCAGCGCGAGATCGAGAAGGCGGTGCGCCAAGCCCTGGCGGAGGGCAAGATCAAGGGCAACGAAAAGTTTCCCGCCGAAGCCACCGTCACGCTCGGCAGCATCGGCTTCTCGCACAAGATCAAGGGGGACATCGAACTGGAATGATGCCCCGCAGCCGGTGGCCGGAGATCGAATTGTCGCCGCACCGCAGGCCTTGACGCACGGGGGCCTTCGGCAAGCTTGCGCCGCCGGTGCGGACGTCGTGGCGCGGAGTGCTAATCGACGCTTACACCGCTGGCCTTGATCGGCGCCGCCCATTTTTCGATCTCGGCCTTGAGGAACTGGCCGAGATATTCCTGCGTGGTCCGGTCGTCCGCAACGATCACGGCGCCCAGTCCTTCGAGTCGCTCGCGCACCGCCGGGGTTTTCAGCGCCTGGACCACCGCATCGTTCAACTTCTTGACCACATCGGCGGGCGCGCCCTTCGGCAGGAAGATGGCGTTCCAGGTGTAGGCCTCAAGATTCGGGGTTCCCTGCTCAAGTCCAGTCGGCAGATTCGGCAGCGCCTTTGAGCGCTCCTTGGTCATGATCGCAATCGGCTTCACCGTGCCGCCGTCGATTTGCGGTTTGGCGGTGCTGACGATCTCGCACAGATAGTCGATACGGCCGCCCTGCAGATCCTGCATCGCGGGGCCGGTGCCGCGATAGGGCACATGGGTAATGTCCACGCCGATGAGGTAGTTCAGCAGCACGCAGCCGAGATGGGTCGCGGAGCCCGCGCCGGCCGAGCCGTATTGCATCTTGGATTGGTTCGCTTTCGCGTAGGTGATGAATTCCTTCAGATTGCTCACCGGCAGATCCTTGCGCGTGATCAGCGCGATCGGAACCTCGGCGATGAGCGCGACCGGCGTGAAATCAGTTCCCGAATTGTAGAGCGGCTTTTTGTACATGGTCTGGCTTTGGGCGTGGGTCCCTACGGTGCCCAGCACGAAGGTGTAGCCATCAGGGGCCGCGTCGGCGACGCGCTTCGAGCCGGTCATGCCGCCGGCGCCGCCGACGTTCTCCACCACCACCTGCTGACCGAGAATCTCGCTCATGCGCTGCGCCATGACGCGGCCGAGCACGTCGGTCGGACCACCCGCCGCGAACGGAATGATCATCGTGAGCGGTTTTGACGGATAGGGTTGTGCCTGTGCCGCCCCGGTCACTGCCAGCAAGAGGCCGAGCGCTGCGCCCGAAATTGTTCTGAGCATCTCTTATCTCCCTGAATTTGCGGAACCCTTGCCCCTCTGCCGGAGGTGGGTCAAGTCGCGGTTTGACGCGGGGTTCCCGCGCTTGTGAGCGACCGCCGCGCCGGCTATGACGCGAGTTCAACAGCGGAGGTCCTGCTCGTGAAGATCTGCTCATGCCGATGACCCGCGTCGCGATTGCCGGGCTTGGGGCGATCGGCCGCGTGCTCGCGCGCAAGCTGGCCGATGGCATACCGGGTCTCGTGCTCGCGGGCGCCGCGGCGCGCGATACCGCCAAGGCGCAAGCCTGGCTCGATGCCGAGCGGATCGCCTGCCCACTGGTCGAGCCTGAGGCGTTCCCCACGCTGGCCGATCTCGCCATCGAGTGTGCGCCGGCCTCGGTGCTCGAACGCATTTGCCGGCCGATGCTGGAGGCCGGAAAGCAGGTGATGGTGCTCTCCGCCGGCGCGCTGCTCGGCCTCGACGCCGTCGCCGCGGCGGCGGAAGGAAACATCCATTCCGTACGCATGACCACGCGCAAGCCGCCGGGCGGTTTGAAGGGCGCGCCTTATCTCGTCGACAACGCGATCTCGGTCGACGGGCTCA
>Ga0114129_10003044_pt1 | contig 23500 bp, 22 predicted proteins | sample RhiMetdeltSRZDD1_FD_80071 | JGI IMG/M metagenome (GOLD analysis project Ga0114129, IMG submission 80071) | Populus rhizosphere microbial communities from Tennessee, USA - Rhizosphere MetaG P. deltoides SRZDD1 (version 2) (version 2) | ecosystem: Host-associated > Plants > Roots > Rhizosphere >...
CTTCGTCATGATCGACGACGACCCGGACGAGCTCCTGGGCGCCCTCAGCCAGTTCAGCGGGACCGTCCTCAAGAGCTCACTCTCGCGGGAGGGACACGACCGACTGCAGGAGGCACTCCACGGACGGCCGACCGCGGTCCGCCGCTGACGCGGCGGACCGCGACCCCTACGCCACGTTGACCAGTGCGAGCGCCTTCGCTCGCTCGACCGCCTCGGTTCGACTGGAGGCACCGAGCTTCCGGTAGGACGACATCACCTGCGTCTTCACCGTGTTCCGTGAGACGTGCAGCCGCTCCGCGATCTCTCGGAACGAGAGATGCGTCGGGAGGAACTGCAGGACCCGGATCTCGGCAGCGGTCAGCGGGGGTCCGTTCACCTCATGCGCGCGAGCCACCGCCGCCTCGTAGGTGGCGTCGAACCACCGGCGGAGGACCGGCGCGTCGCGGAGGCGGGTGAGATCTCGCTCCGCCGCCCGCAGGTTCTCCCGAGCGAGGCCCGGATCGCCGAGCGCGAGGTAGGCCTCGGCGATCGCGATCCGTCCCTCGACGGACATCCACGGGGCGAGCCCCGAGAGGGCCGCGAACAACCGTGTCGCCAGCGCCGCGTCGTGACGCGCCTCCCCCGGCTGTCGCCAGTGGGCGCTGCTGAGCGCCGACACCGCGTACACCAGTGCCGCGGGCGAATACTCCTGGAGGCCGTCGCGCTCGATCTCCATCCGCGCCCGGTCGGCGTGATCACGAGCACGGTCCCAATCATCGGCCTGCATCGCGGCGACCGCGAGCTGCGACAGCCCCCAGGCGTGCACGTTCGGCTGATCCGTGGGGCTCGTGGCGACCGCCTCCTCGAGCTTGGGAACCGCGGCGTCGAGGTGGCCTTGGAGATGGATCGCCACACCCTGCAGGAACGCGCAGAGCGCGCGCCATGGGCTGTCGTCGGGTTCGAGGTCGTATCCGAGCGAGGCATCGCGTTCGAGCTGGGCGACGCCGGCGAGCCCCATCGTCGCTCGCGTGATCGCGACCGCCGATCCCAGCGACGTTCGCCCATCGGGCACGGGTCGGCCGTCGTCCGCTCCGCGTTCGGCGACCGCGAGCCACCGCGTGGCCCGATCGAGATCGCCGTTCGGCGCGTACGCGAGAGCGGCGGCCGCTCCGAACCACGGGAACTCGATGAACGGTCGCTCCGGGAAGGTCTCGATCCATCGTCGCACCGTGGAGGCATGGCCCGAGCCGACGTACTCGACGGCGTGGCGCGCGATCATCTCGGCAGCCATCGTGTGGTCCCCGGCGGCTCGAGCGTGGTCGAGCGCGGTGTCGATGTCGCCGGCCGCCTCGAACCAGCCGGCCGCTCGCCGGTGTTCCTCGGTCTCCCGTTCCGGATCCCGACGCCGGAGTTCCGCGAGGAGCCATTCGGCGAACAGCTGATGGCGTCGGTACCAGACCCCGCGGCGATCCGTCGAGGTCAAGAAGAGGTTCGCTCGCGCCTGCTCCTCGAGCAGTTCCGCGGACCCGGTCGTCCCGATGACCGCATCGCAGAGGGAACCGCAGAGCCGTTCCAGGACCGCGGTCCCGAGCATGAACTCGAGGCGGTCGGGCGGGAGCCGATCGAGCAGCTCATCCTTGAGGTACTCGGACAGGAGCATGTCGCTCCCCGCGAACGACTCCAGCGCGTGGCCGAGATGCTCCTCCTCCGTCAGCGCCAGCGCCGCCAGGTAGAGCCCCGCCGCCCACCCTTCCGTGCGGTCGACGAGCATCGCCGCTTCGGAGTCGCCGACGGGCAAGCCGGCGGCATGGAGGAGCTGCCTCCCCTCGCGGACGCTCATGGCGAGCTCCCTGGTGCCGAGCGTCACGAGCGAATGGCTCACCAGGAGGCGCCCCAGCCGCAACGACGGGAGATCCCGTCCGGCCAGCACGAGCTGGCATCCCGGAGGGAGGTTCTGCACGATCGTCCCGAGAAGGTCCAGGGCGTCCCGGTCGTGCAGGACGTGGACATCGTCGAGGACCAGGACGAACCCGTCCGCCCGGTCCGAGATCGCTCGGGTGACGCGCGGCAACGCGAACGAGATGAACCCGGGGCCCGGTTCGGGAGGACGGGGGAAGAGCCCGCGCCCGAGCTCGACGGCCTCGTCGAGGGCGACGACGATGTTCACGAGCATGCGGGACGCGTCGTTGTCGGATTCGTCCAACGTCACCCACAGGAACGGCCGCTCCTCCTGCGGAGCCCACTGGGCGAGCACCGTCGTCTTGCCGTAACCAGGCGGAGCGATCACGAGGACGAGCGGTGACGCCTCCGAGCCGTGCAGGAGATCGATCAAGTGCGGCCGGGCCACGAGCTCCGGCCTCGTGGGCGGCACGTGGAGCTTCGCCTCGAACGGAACGAACCAGGGAGGCGTGCGTCGAACCCGCTCTCCCGGAACCGCGCTCAGTTTGCTGGTCGTGGTCATGTTCCCCGCCTCCGCACCCTTCCCCTGGCTGCGGAGCCATCCGGCAGGCTCCGGTCGGGAACCGGTCCGATCGAGCTCTGGCGATCCGCCAGGAGACCCGTGGCTACCGATCAGCTGCGGGAAGCGGCCTCACGACCCTGGCATCATCCGATCCACCACCGGGGTTGTCCTCACCCGAAACCACGAATCACCCGGGTGATGTCGCCTGGTCCGGATGGACTACGCCTGTCGGATCAGGCGACGCGCGGGGGCCCGTTCAGGGTGACTTCGAGGTGCGACTCGAGATCCGGGGAGATGCGGTTGCCGAAGACGCTGCCGCCGAATCTGTCGAGGGCGGACACGACCCTGTCGGGCGTCACGCGCTCGATCAGGACGAACAACGCCGAGGTGTCGGGGGTGAGCTCCTTGCGGATCTTCTCCTCGAACAGGGGATCGAGCCCGGACCCGGTGACGTCCGCCAGGCTCGACTCGAGTCCCGGGCCGACGGGCATCCGGAGCATCGGCACGTAGAACAGCGCCGCGAACAGGTGCCACCAGAACATCGCCCACGAAGGTCGCCCGCTCGTGATCACGGCGTTCGTGTACGTCGTGAACGAGCCGTGTTCATCCCGGACGACGGCCGCCATCTCATCCCACCGGATGATGAGGTCGCGGTCGGACCCTTTCAGGAGCTCCATCGCCTCGAGGCCGGTCACCGGGTCCGGGTAGCCGATCGCGAGGAGGTGCATCAGATCCCTCCCCGATCCGGCTCTCGTGTCACCCGCGACATCGATCATCGGCTCTGGTCCGCCCGGGGACGCTGGAACGAAGGGTGCGCCGTCACGAACGGTCCGCTCAGCAGGTCGACGTGTCGACGCGAGGTCACGACCTCCACCGCCGACCCGTCGCGCAGCACCAAACGGATCGAGATGCGACGCCGTCTCCCACGCGTTCCCCGATCGACGATCGCGTGGGCGGCTCGGACGACGAGGTTCTGACGGGCATCGTGGAAGAGCCCCGCCTCGACGATCAGGACATCGTGCAGCCAACGAGCTCGCACCACCCCCCCCAACCAGGCCGGCGATCCATCCCGCGCCCCCGCGGGTCGGATCCTGCATCGGAACGTCCCGGCTCGGAGCGCGATCACTCGCCGACGCCAGATCACGATCACCAGGAGTGCTCCCACGGATCCAAGGAGGATCGCGACGCCGAGTCCGCGCGTCATCGCCCGGACCTGCGTTCGACAACCGGTTCCCCGGCTCCGCGAACCGGGGGCTCTTCCGCTCGGGTTGCTGCCGGCAGGTACGTGGCCAGGAGCCCGAGCAGACCGATCCCGGCGAGCGTGCCCATCGCCAGGGCATATCCGTGCTCTCCCGATGCGAGGTCGGCGACGAGGATCGTCCCCGCGATCGCCGTCCCGAGCGACGATCCGAGGTTGGACACGCTCCGCGAGAGGCCCGAGATCTCACCCTGCAGCTCCTCCGGGAAGCTCGACTGGACGACGTTCACCGACGGCGTGAGCATCACGCCGATCCCCAGCCCGATCAGCAGGAGCCCGGGTACGAACGCCCACGCCCCCTCCCAGGTCGTGACCATCAGGAGCAGGCACACCACCCCGACGACGGTCGTAGCGAAACCCGTCCTGATCAGCCCTCGTTGGGACCAGCGTTTGGCCAGCCGCTCGGCTGAGAGCGAGGAGACCAGGATCCCGGCCGTCGCCGCGGTGAAGACCACCCCGGTGCCGATCGCCGTGTAGCCCCGAACGACCTGGAGGAAGGCCGACACGACGAAGGCGATCCCCATCAGCAGGAGCCACTGGATGTGCTGGGTCAGGAGGCCGACGTTGGCCGCGGCGTTGCGGAACAGCCTCGACGAGAGCAGCGGTTCCCTGCCGCTCCGCTCGTCGGATCTCACGTGGAGGAAGAACGCGCCGAAGAGCAGCGAGCCGGTGACGAGACCCGCGATCAGCAATGGGGTGCTGTCTCCCGCTTGGAGGATGCCGACGACCAGGAGGAACATCCCTCCGCCCGACAGGAGAGCCCCCACCGTGTCGAAGCGGCGTGTCGGATCGGCGGGGAGCGGGTCCACGATGCGCCGACCGAGCAGGATGATCCCGACGACCACAGCCACTTGCAGCAGGAAGGAAGCGCGCCAGCTGATCGTGGTGGTGATGAGCCCCCCGATCAACGGGCCGGCGGCGGCGCCCACCCCACCCATCGCGCTCACGATCCCGAACGCTCGGGCCCGCGTGTGCACGTCGCTCACGAGCACCGTGGTGAGGATGTAGACGGGGGGGATCAGGAGCGCCGAGCCGACGCCCTCGAACAGCGAGTAGCCGACGATCAGCACTCCGAGCGAGGGAGCGATCGCGCTGATGACCGCGCCGGTCCCGTACACGAGGAGGCCGCCGAGGAAGCACCGCTTCCGCCCCCAACGGTCCGTCAACTTGCTGCCGGGGATCATCAATGCGGCCATCGTGAGGAGGAACAACGTGATCGCGACCTGAACGCCGTGGACCGTGGTGCCGAGGTCCTTGCTGATGTCGTTGATCGCCACGTTCATGTTCGAACCGGCGTAGCTGCAGATGAACTGGGCGAGCGCGAGTGGGACCAGCATCTGTCTGAGCGAGATGCCGCCGCCGATCCCGCTCGCGCGAGCCGCGACCGTGTCCCCCGTCACCAGTCACCTCTTCCGCACCGAGATCCGCAGCCGGACGCGACCATCCGCCGGACCGCGGCAGCGCCTGGTCAGCGGGCCAGGATCTTGGCCTTCTGGGATTCGAACTCGGCGTCCGTCAGCACACCTGAGGCCTTGAGCTCTCCGAGCTCCTTGAGCTGCGCGAGCTGATCGTCGGTATCGGGCGTCACCGGTCCCGGCGTCGCTGCGTACCCCTGCTGGGCGTACGCCTGCTGCTGCTCGTACGCGAGCTGCTGGTCGTAGGCCTCCTGTTGCGCCCACCGGTTCGACTGACGACGGGATACCCGGTTGGACACGGCCGTCGCCGTCCCGGCGACGACCGCCGTCCGGGCAACACCACGGAGCAGTCCCATCCTCGGTTCACCCCTTCCCTTCGGCCTCGTCGAGGGCGGCGATCATCGCGTTCACCGGGATGCGGCCGGTCGCGACGAGCTGTGCGCCGCCCCGGCGCACGGCCGTCGCGAAGGGCGCGGCCCACGTGTTCTCGTAGACGAGGAGCGCCGCCGAGCATCCGGGGTCGAGCGCCGTTCCCGCTTCGTCGTAGTCGTCGTCGCCGAGCAGGCCCGACGCCGCGCCTTCGAACATCGTGAGTTGAGGGTCGTCTTGCCCGAGATCCTCGATATCCAGCCCGACGATAGTTCCGTCGTCGCGTTTGTGCACGAACGCCAGATCCAGCACGCGGATCAGCCCCCGATCCGCCAGATCGACGAGCAGCGGGAGGGCTTCCCCGGTCGGTTGCTTCCCGGCCGGCCACTCCACGACGAGGTAGTCGATCGGGCCGATCTCGACGTCATTCTCGTCCATGAGCGGCCTCCTTCCCTCGACGGCGCGACCTGAGCCCGGTCCCGCCGGTGGAGGTGAGCATCGCCGGTCGACAGCGTTCGGAGCATCATCCCGTCGGGGGGAATCACGAACGCATCATCGACACCGACCACAACCCTCGCCGAGGTCGGGTGACGCGTGATCGATACCACCCAACGTGGGTGAAGACCTCACCGCCGGTCCATGCGACGGTCGGGGCGATCTCGATCGGGATCGGGTCCGCGGGCGGTCCCACGTCGCTCAGGGGAGCGAACGTCGGCCGTCCGATCGAGCGGTCGCCGCGAGCGATGACGCCCAGCGGCGATCCGGAAAGGCGGTGAGGGAATTGGTCGCAGCGGAGTTCCCGCTCGGCGGCATCTTCTGGTCGCTGTTCATCCTGTACTTCTGGTTCATGTTGATCTGGATCTTCATCGCGACGTTCGCCGACATCTTCCGTCGCCACGACATGTCGGGCTGGGCGAAGGCGGGCTGGTTGTTCCTGATCTTCGCGCTTCCGTTCTTCGGGATCCTGATCTACATGGTCGCCCGTCCGCGGGTCGATGACCGCCCCGCTTCGGTGAGACCGGAACCCGTGGTGCCTCCCCGTTACGCCTGACGGAGACGCCGATGAACGCAGCATCGTCCGCACCCCAGCCGGACGACGTCCACGCGCTCGAGGTTGAGCGTGACCGGCTCCGGCTCCGCCTCCAGGAACTCGAGGCGCGTCCGGCACACCGGCGGCGAGCTCGTCGGGTGGTCGCGGCGATCCTCGTCGTGATGGCGGTGCTCTCGTTCACCGCAGCCGTTCCGGGGCTGTGGGCACGAAGGACGCTCCTCGACACCGACCGGTACGTCGCGATGGTCGGGCCGCTCGCGCAGGAGCCGGCCGTCCAGGACTACCTCGCCCGGAACGTGACGACCGCCGTCTTCGATGCGCTCTCCGTCGAGGATCGGATGAGCGATGCGCTCGCGGACCGTGCGCCACGCATCGCCTTCCTCGCCGGACCGATCACGAACGCCGTGCGCGGCTTCGTGGAGGACCGGGTCGACGGCATCGTCTCGAGCGAAGCGTTCGCCAGGTACTGGGAGGAGGCGAACCGGTTCGTCCACGCGGAGGTGGTCGCCGCGCTCCGAGGCGAGGGTGGCCCGCTCGTGACCGAGGACGGGAAGGTGGTCCTGAACCTCGTCCCGATCGTGAACGAAGCGCTGCACCGGATCTCGGGCCTCGTGAGCCAGCTGATCGGACGCGAGGTGTCCCTGCCGAAGGTCACCCCCCAGGAGATCCCCGAGGAGGTGATCCCGCGGCTCGAGGCGGCGCTCGGCGTGGACCTTCCGGACCGGTTCGGGACGATCGTGATCTACGACGGCAACGAGGTCGCCGCCGCTCAGCGTGCGCTGAGCGCCTTCGGACGCTGGCTGATCGTCGTGGTCTTGGCGTTCCTCGCGTTCGCGATCGTGGCGGTCGCGCTCTCTCCGGCGAAGCGGCGGACGCTCCTCCAGCTGTCTGGAGGACTCGTCGTCGTGCTCGTGATCGAACGACGGCTGTCGATCGTCGCGGCGGATCGCGTCGTCGGTCAGGCGCGGCCCGAGAACCGCGACGCAGCGCGCGCCGTGGTCGACGCCGTCCTGGGGACCCTGTTGACGTACACGGGCTGGTTGCTCGCGATCGCGGCGTTCTTGTTGCTCGTCGCGCTCGTCACCGGTCCGTACCCCTGGGCCGTTCGCTTGCGTCGGTCGGTCTCCGGCATGGGGCGGGCGGCTGCCGGATCGGTCCGCGGGGGCATCCCAGCGAGCGATACCGCATGGGTGGCCGCGCACCGAGATGCGCTCCTCGCCGCGGGGGCGGTCGTCGGCCTCCTGATCCTGCTCGTGACCGATCTCTCGCTGGCCGGATCGCTCGTCGTGCTGTTGCTCGTCGGGGTCTTCGAGCTCGCCGTCTGGCGACTCGCGACATCGACCGGCGAACCGAGATCGACGTTCCCCCGGGCCCCGGGCGCGACGGAGCCATGACGGTCGTTGCACCGCCGGCCGACGAAGTGACCCCCCGGAGCGGCCTCGACGTGGTCGACCTCTCCGAGCCGCCGGGCGACATCGTGGCGATCGTCGTGTGGCTGTGGATGATCGCGGCCGGAGCAGCTTCGCTGCTCGCATCGGGGATCGCTCGTGCAAGCGGGAATGCCTTCGATGAAGCCGACCTCATCGTTCGCCGGCTGCCGCCGATCCCGCGAGCAGCGATGGGTCTCCTCTTCGGGACGGGCCGGATGCTCGCCAGGGTGGGCCGGGGAGCAGCGGAGGTGGTCGATCCGAGTGGAAGGCGGCGCACGTCGGCGCAGGAGGCGGCGGTCGATGCGATCGACGACGCGGTGCCACGGATCGTCGAACGCATCGTCGACCGCCTCGATCTGACCCGTCTGATCATCGACCACGTCGACCTCGACGAGATCCTGCGATCGATCGACATCGACGAGGTCGCCCGACGGTTCCCGGTCGAAGACCTCGCAGGGCGACTCGACGTCCGCGAGCTGGCTGGTCGGGTCAACCTCGAGTACCTCCTCGCGCGGGTCGATCTCGCCGGGATCACGCTGCGCGTGATCGACGAGATCGACCTCCCGGCGATCATCCGTGGATCGACCGAGGATCTGTCGGGTGAGGCGCTCGACGCGCTCCGGTTCCGCACGATGCACGCCGATCAGCTGCTGTCGCGTTGGCGGGACCGCTTCGCGCCCGGCCGCGGGAACGGCTCACCAAGGCCCCGCACCGGATCATGAACGCAACGCTCCCCATGGACGCTGTTCCCTTGCAGGGACGCTCGGCCGGCCTCGTCTCGAGGGCGGTCGCGGACGTGATCGACGTGGTCACCGTCTCGATCGGAGTCCTGGCCGTGTATCTCGGCGTCAGCGCCTTCCGGTTCGTCCTCCGGCCGCAGGTCTTCCGGTGGCCACAGCCTGGCGCGCTGGACCTCGCCGTCGTCGCGGCGGTGGTGTTCGCGATCTACCTCGGGGCCGGATGGACCTCGACCGGCCGGACGGTCGGGAAGGGGGTCATGGGTCTGCGGGTGGTCGGCCCCGACGGATCTCCGCTCGGGGCCGGACGTGCGTTCGGGCGGGCGGCGCTCTGCGTGCTGTTCCCCGTCGGGCTACTCTGGAGCGCGGCCGACAGACGGGAACGAGCGGTGCACGACCTGCTCGCGAGAACGACGGTGGTCTACGACTGGCGTCCACGGGTCCGTTCATCATCGAGCATGCGGTCGGTCGGGGAGGGATCGACGGGCTGATGCTCTTCCTCGCGATCATCGTCATCGGGCTGGCCTCCGGATGGGTGGCTCAGCTCGTCCTCGGTCGCAACACCGCCAACCGGACCGAAGCGTTCGTCGCCGGGATCGCCGGCTCGCTCGTCGGCGGAACGCTCGCGAGCCTTCTGGCCGGTGACGGGTTGCGGATCCGGCTGAGTGGCCTGCTGGGCTCGATCGTCGGCGCGATCCTCCTGCTGTGGATCTGGGGCGCGGTCCGAGGTCGGAGCTCTGCGACCCGCTAGCGGTCGGCCCGCGCTCCGCCGCGCGATGCCATCCTCATCCGATGGGCGGGCGCCGGCGGAACGATGAACGCGTTCCTGTTCGGCTTGCTCGCCGCGTCCTCGCTGATCCTCGGCGCGGCGATCGCGCTGGTTCACCCCGTGCGTCGATCGACGCTCGGGTTGATCATGGCGTTCGGTTCCGGCGTGCTGATCAGCGCCGTGGCGTACGACCTGGTGGCGGATGCGTTCGCCACGTCCGGAGCGGTCGGGATCCCGCTCGGGTTGTTGGCCGGCGCGCTCGCCTTCTTCTTCGGTGACCTCGCGCTCGACCGCGCCGGAGGCACCGATCGGAAGTCGCCGACGGGGGGCGGGGAGGGATCCGCCCGAGCGATCGTGCTCGGCACGATCCTGGACGGGCTGCCCGAGTCGATCGTGATCGGCCTGTCCCTGATCTCAGGGGAAGGGGTCAGCGTGGCGGTCGTCGTCGCGGTCTTCCTCTCGAACCTCCCCGAGGCGATGGCTGCCTCGACCGGATTGGCGGCGGCGGGCAGGCCTGGGTCCGCGATCATCCGCATGTGGGTGCTCGTGGCGCTCGCCAGTGCGTTCGCCTCGTGGGTTGGGTTCGCACTCCTCGCGGACGCCTCGGCGTGGACGGTCGCGTTCGTGCAGTCGTTCGCAGCCGGTGCCCTCCTCACCATGCTGGCGGACACGATGATGCCCGAGGCGTTCACGGACGCGGGCCCCGTGGTCGGCCTCGCGACGACCCTCGGGTTCCTCGTCGCCTTCGCGATCGCGTCGTGGGAGCACTCGAGCTGACACCGGAGGGGTAGGGAGGTTCACCCGGGTGAACGACGGCGGTGAGTGAAGACGCCGGTCGATCCAGCACGCAGTGTCGTGACCCGTGTCGATGCGGCCCCCCTCGCAGACCCAAGCTCCCGCCCCGTATCGGATCGTCGTCCAGGGATGCTTCGGCGCGGCGCCGATGGGGCCATTGGAGGGAGCAGTCGTCGAACCACATCGTTCGGACAGCGTCCTTTTCCTGGACATCGTCGATCAGGCGCACCTTCACGGGGTGCTTCAAGCGCTCGCGGATCGAGGGATCCCACTGGTGAGCCTGGAGCGGCTCGAACCGAAGCAGAGCTGATCCGGAGGACCTCTCGGTACCTAGATGCAGGTACTTTGTCAGCGTTTCGCCGACATGGCACACTCCGATCCTGGCACGTGATGGTCCGAGCCGGGTGAGGCGGCGCCCGACGGGAACAGTCGCACCGATCCTCGTCGGGACGAAGGTGCGCGCCCCGGACCGGCGGCCCGAAACCCTTATCCGGGAAAGTCTCCTACAGCGGCTGGGCTACCGCGTTGGGCTGACATCGGTGGTTGCCCCTCCGGGCTTCGGCAAGTCGACACTGCTGGCGCAATGGGCCGAAGCCGACCCGCGCCCGTTCGCATGGCTCTCGCTCGATCCGGGCGACAACGACCCCGTCGTTCTGTGGAACGGCATCATCGGCGCGATCCGGACGATCCACCCGGACTTCGGGGAGAGAGCCGAGCAGGTCCTCCGGACGCCCGGGACCGGGCTGATCGAAGGTCCCCTCCCACGGCTCATGAACGAGCTCGAGGAACTCGGAACGGTGATCGTGCTCGTCCTCGACGACTATCACTGGATCACCGACCCGGTTTGCCACGAGACGGTCGAGTTCCTGGTGGAGCGCCAGCCGGCCAACCTCAGCGTGGTCGTGGCGTCGCGGATGGATCCCGCGTTGCCCCTCGCGCGTGTGCGGGCCCGGCGTGAGCTCCTCGAGCTTCGAGCCGCCGACCTGAGCTTCTCGCTCGAGGAGACCGAGAAGCTGCTGAACGGCATCCTCGGACTCGACCTGGACCGCGGATCCCTCGACGCGTTGCAGACCCGAACGGAGGGCTGGCCGGCTGGTCTGTATCTGGCCTACCTGTCGCTGCGGGACTCCCCGGATCGCGAGACGTTCATCGCCGAATTCAGCGGGTCGAGCCGGCACGTCGCCGACTACCTGAGCGAGGTGGTCCTCGAAAGCCTCGACGAACCGACCCGGGACTTCCTGATCACGACGTCGATCCTCGATCGGCTGAGCGGCCCGCTCTGCGACGCGGTCACCGGACGTGACGACTCGGCGGACTTCCTCGCGCGCCTCGAGCGTTCGAACAGCTTCCTGATCCCGCTCGACGATCACCGGGAGTGGTACCGGTACCACCGTCTGTTCTCCGAGCTCCTCCACGACGATCTGCACCGCCGTGACGTGCATCGGATCCCCGAGCTCCACCGGCGCGCCTCGGAGTGGTTCGCCGGCGTCGGGGACGTGGGGGAGGCGATCCGACATGCCACGGAGGCCGGCGACCTCGAGGAAGCGACCTTGCTGGTCGGCACCAATTACCTCCCGACGATCGAGTGGGGCGGATTCGGCACGGTCGCCCGATGGCTCGAGTTCTTCCCGCGAACGTGGATCATCGAAGACGGTCGGCTCTCGATCGTGGAGGCCTGGGTGATGAGCTTCCTCGGTCGACAGGAGGAGGCGGAGACCGCCCTGTCGCACGCGGCCGCCGCCGATCACGAGGGCCCCCTCCCCGACGGCGCCCGTTCGATCCTCGCGAGCATCGTGTTGGTTCGAGCCGGCTTCCCGTGGGGCAACGTCGGCCGGATGCTCGACGCAGCGAGACGCGCCTACCGCCTCGAAGGTGACGGCAGCTCGATCTGGTCGGTCACCGTGCACGTGCAGCTGGGATGGGCACTCACCCTCGTCGGGGACTTCGAGGAAGCCCGCGGCTACCTCGAGCGGGCGGCCCACCTCGCGCCGGCGAGCCAGCAATGGCTGAACGCCTTCGGTGCGATGTGCCTCCTGGCGTGGATCTGCCTGGAGACGGACGGGACCGACGAGGCCGAGCGGTGGGCGCGGGCGGCGGTCGACGTGGCGGAGGAGCACAACCTGGATGAGACCGCGCCCGGCGGGTGGGCGTACGCCACGCTCGGAGCGGCGCTCGCGGCCGCGGGGCGATCGCGGGAGGCCGATGAGCTGCTCGGCCGGGGGATCGAACGGCTCCGCAGCGGGGCCCAACCGCTGGTCCTGATCCAAGCGCTGCTCGCGCATGCGGCGGTTCGCGAGGCCGTGGGCGCGCACGCCGACGCTCGAAGCTTGGTGAACGAGGCCCGCCGCATGGTGTACGAGTGCGCCGACGCCGGGATCCTGTCCAGCCGTGTCGACGACGTCGCGCACGCGGTCGCCCGACGCTCGGGGGTCCCCTCGTACCGAGAGCTCACCGGGCGCGAGACCGAGGTCCTCCATCTCCTCGAGAAGGGGCTCTCGAAGCGAGAGATCGGACGAAGCCTGTACCTGTCGTTCAACACGATCCATTCGCACACGCGCTCGATCTATCGGAAGCTCGACGCCTCCACGCGCGACGAGGCGATCCGCCACGCGCGCGAGCGCGGTCTGCTCTGACCCGCCGACCTCGGTCGGGGTGATTCACCCCCAGCGGGTGAAGACCCTCCGGTCCACGCCCCGGATGATGCCGGGTGTCCCGCCGGGAGTGTGACCACCCACCGACATCGGAAGGGGGACGGCATGACGACATTGACCGTCTGGAAGTTCAACAACGCGGGAGGAGCCGACGACGCGCTCCACACGTTGGAGCGATTGCAGAAGGAAGAGTTGATCAAGGTGCACGACGGCGCGGTCGTCACCTGGCCCGAAGGCGCGAAGAAGCCGAAGACCCGACAGCTCGCCAGCACGACCGGAGCGGGCGCGCTCGGGGGCGCCTTCTGGGGATTCCTGTTCGGCTTGCTGTTCTTCATCCCGATCCTCGGGATGGCGGTCGGCGCGGCGATGGGCGCGTTCGCGGGGTCCCTCGCGGATGTCGGGATCGACGACGACTTCATCAAGGAGGTCCGGGACCGGATCACGCCCGGGACGTCGGCACTGTTCCTCATGACGTCGGATGCGGTCGAGGACAAGGTCCGCGAAGCCTTCGAGGGCACCGACATGGAGCTGATCCACACGAACCTCTCCCGGGAGCAGGAGCAGCGGCTCCAGGAAGCCTTCCGGGAGGAGTGACGTCGCGGCCGCGAGGCCGTCAGGCCTCGAGGGAGACCACAGGAGGGAACGACATGGCAGTCGGAACGCCGATCGTCGAGGAGCGGCGGAGCGGATGGGCCGTCGGCTACACGGTGTTCGCCGGCGTGTTCATGATCACGGCCGGCATCTGGCACGCGATCTCTGGCCTCACAGGGATCCTCGAGGACAAGTTCTACGCGGTGACGCCGAACTACATCTTCGAGTTCGACGCGACCACCTGGGGTTGGATCCACCTGATCCTGGGGATCGTCGTCACGCTCGCCGGATTCGCCCTGTTCACCGGCTCGGTGTGGGCCCGGAGCATCGCGGTGGTCCTGGCGGTCTTCAGCATGATCGTCAACTTCGCGTTCATCCCGTTCTACCCGCTGTGGTCGATCGTGATCATCGCGTTGGACATCGGGGTCATCTGGGCGGTCACCGCACACGGGAGGGACACCGCCGGGTACATGCAGGAATAGGACGCACCAGGGGGTGGCGGGCGCCGGCGGCGCACGCAACGGCGCCCGCCACCCCCGCCCCGGGTGGGCCCCACTCGGAGCCAGATCACGGTCGGAGGGAGAAAGGTCGTATGGAGAGATATCCCGAGATCTCCGATCACGGGTTGATCGGAGATCTCCAGACGGCCGCGCTCGTCGCGACGGATGGGACCGTCGACTGGTTCTGTGCCCCTCGATTCGACTCCCCGAGCGTCTTCGCCTCCCTGCTCGATGTCGAGCGCGGTGGCCGGTTCCGGATCGCGCCCGAGGACGGCACGTCCGTCAGCAAGCAGCTCTATCTGCCGGACTCGGCGATCCTGATCACGAGGTTCATGACGCCGGATGGGGTCGGCGAGCTGATCGACTTCATGCCGATCGAGGACCCCGAGGAGGCGTCCGACCATCATCAGCTGATCCGGATCGTCCGCTGCGTCCGGGGCGAGATGCGCTTCGCCCTCGGGTGTGAGCCCCGCTTCGACTACGGCAGGGCAGGGCACGAGGTGATCGCGACCGACGATGGGGTGCGCTTCCGCTCGGATCGGATGGAGCTCGCGCTGCGGTCGACCGTCCCGCTCGAGCCGTCCGGCGACGGCGTCCGTGCGAGGTGGACGATGCGAGCCGGCGACGTGGCGGGAGCCGTGCTCGAGTCCGCTCCATCCGCGGGCACCACGCCGACCCTCACCGCCGAGCGGGTGCTCGACCGATTCAACCAGACCGTCCGTTTCTGGCGGGATTGGCTCGGCCGGTCCACGTACGTCGGCCGTTGGCGGGAAGCGATCCATCGATCCGCCATCACGCTCAAGCTGATGACCTACGCACCGACCGGGGCCCTCGTGGCGGCTCCGACCACGAGCCTCCCGGAGCAGGTGGGCGGTGAACGCAACTGGGACTATCGCTTCACCTGGGTCCGCGACGCGTCGTTCTCCGTGTACGCGCTCCTCGGGCTCGGCTACACCGACGAGGCGCTCGCCTTCCTGCGATGGCTCGCGGAGCGAGCCGGGGAGCGGGCGGGAGCATCAGGTCCACTCAAGATCATGTACCGCATCGACGGCTCGCCGGATCTCGTGGAGGAGGAGCTGGGGCACCTGAGCGGGTACCGGGACTCGAGTCCCGTTCGGATCGGCAACGGCGCATCGGATCAGTTGCAGCTCGACATCTACGGCGAGGCACTGGACTCCGTGTACCTGGGCAGCCTCCGAGGCCTCCAGATCGGCCACGAGGGATGGACCGACCTCACGATGATCCTCGACTGGCTCTCGGAGGAGTGGGACCAGCCCGAGGAGGGGATCTGGGAGACGCGAGGCGGGCGCAAGGATTTCACGTACGGGCGGCTGATGTCGTGGGTCGCGATGGATCGGGGGGTCCGGCTCGCCAACCAGCTCGGCCGTCCCGGCAACGTCGACCGATGGGCTCGGGAACGCGACCGGATCTATCGGCAGATCATGGACCGGGGCTGGAGCAAGCAGCGGGCGGCGTTCGTGCAGCATTACGACTCGGACGTCCTCGACGCGTCGAACCTCTTGATGCCCCTCGTGGGCTTCGTCGCCCCCTACGACCCGATGTGGCGCTCGACCCTGGACGCGATGGACGACGAGCTGGTCTCGGACAGCCTCGTGTACCGGTACGACCCGGCGGCCTCTCCGGACGGCCTCCAGGGATCGGAGGGCACGTTCTCGATCTGCACGTTCTGGTACGTCGACGCGCTCGCCCGCTCGGGACGGCTCGAAGAGGCGAGGCTCACGTTCGAGAAGATGCTGACGTACGCGAACCACGTCGGACTGTTCGCCGAGGAGATCGGCCTCACGGGCGACCAGCTGGGGAACTTCCCGCAGGCGTTCACGCACCTCTCCCTGATCAACGCCGCGATCAACCTCGACGCCGAGCTCGACAAGGCTCCGACGTGGGTCGATCTGGCGCCTGGCTCGGCGGGACGCGCGAGGACGTAGCGGCCGGTCAGTCGGGTGGCAGCAACCCCATCCCCGAGAGCAGTTCGGCCTCGTCCCAGTACTGGCGCATCGCGACGATCCGGTTCCCGCGGAAGTCCGCAACGGTGATGCCACGGATCGTCAGCGGTGAACCGGCGACGTCGATGCTCGTCTCGCCGTCGAGGACGATCGGGGCAACCTGACGCGCGGTGGCCATCCACTCGGCGTACCCTCGATCGCCGACGACGTCCAGGGATCGGATGTCGACGTGCTGCTCATCGAAGAGGGGGTCCCGGGTCTCGAGCTCCTCGACCAGTCGCTCGCGACCGGAGACCGAGGTCCCCGGCGACCACACGCGGACATCCCGTTCGAAGAGCTCCTCGTAGACGACCGGGGCGGACCCCACGGTCGCCGAGACGGCACGGCTCAGCACAGACGCCATCGTCTCTTCACGCATCGGGCCTCGCTCGCGTCACGTTCCGAGGAGGCGGTTGACCGCGATCGTGAAGTCACGATCGGAGAGCTCCCCCGCTCGGTGGAGTCGCGACAGACGCAGGAGCATCTGCATCGTCTCGGACCACGACACCGGGTGCCGGCGCGGCGCGGCCACCGATGTGGGTGCGGGCATCCGCGAAGCGCCGTCGATCGGGAGCCGATCGCGATCCGGGGAGCGATCGGATCCGAGCCCGGACGCGCCGACAGATCGTGAGGCGGTCGCTCCCGCGGCCGCCCGGAGGAGCGGCCCGTTCGGTTTGAGCAGGGATCCCATCACTCCTCCTCCCCCGGAGCGGTCGGACGCCGTCGGAGTGCCCTTCGCTCGCGCTCTCTCTCGACGGATGATGCTGCCCGTCGAACGCCGAATCTTCACCCGGCCGGGATGACATCAGGGCGGCCGATCGTGTGGTCCCTTCGGCTGTCGACGTCGCCTCCATCGGGCCGCGCCCGGAGTTCCCTGGTCATCGCGACGAACGCTCCGGCGGCGGGGACGACGAGGAACATCCCGATCACGCCGAAGAGCACGCCGGCGGCCGTCATCATCAGGAACGTCGCGACGGGGTGGAACCGCACCGCCCGCGCCGTGAGCAGCGGTCCGAGGACGTTCGCTTCCAGCTGTTGCACGACCAGGACGATCGCGAGGACGGCGAGCGCGGTCGGAGCTCCCTTGGCGCCCAGGGCCACGAGGACGGCCACGGCGCCCGATACCGTCGCCCCGACCAACGGGATGTAGGCCAGCAAGAACGTCAGGAAGGCGATCGCGAAGGCCAGGGGAACCTGGAGCAGCGCGACCCCCGCGCCGATCAGGACCGCATCGAAGAGCGCGATCAGGGTCTGCGCCCGGAGCCAGGCGCCGATCGTGCCGGTGGCGGCGCGGCCCGCCCGGTCCCATGCGTCCCGGCGGTCGGCATCGTGCAGCCCGAGGAACCATCCCCAGAGCGTCTGCCAGTCGGCGAGGAAGTAGATCGCGAGGAACTGCGCGAGGAACAGGATCGTGACGAGCTGGCCGAGGAAGGCGACCGTCCCGATGATCCCCGAGCCCAGGAACGATCCGAGTCGCTTCAGGAGGTCCGTGATCGAGGCGAAGATCCGCTCCGCCGCAGCGGGCTCGAGCGTGCCGGTCGTCGTGAGCCACCGCTTGAGCTCGTTGCCACCGGCGGCCGCGTGCGAGGCGAGGTCCGCAGCCTCCCCGACGAACGTCCGAAGCAGGAGGAGGAAGAACCCGATCAGCAGCGCCACCGCGGCCGTCACGGCGATCAGCGCGGCGACCGCCTTGGGCACGCGCCGGGCTCGGAGCCAGCGAACGAGCGGCCAGAGGGCGACGCTTTCGAGATAGCCCAAGACCACCCCGACGACGATCAACTTGAGCTGACGGAACACGAGCCAGAGCAGGCCGGCGACCGCCGCGACCACCAGCAGTCGCCACCCGTAGGCCGCACCGATCCGGAGCCGATCGGGCACGGCCACCGGTCGTCGCTCGCTCATCCGGGATGACCCACGGCGATCATGCTCCGGGCGGCCGCCCTCGAGACGGCGCGGCCGGTCGGGATCAGACCGGGTTCAGCCGGCGTCGCGCCGACCGCAGCTCGAACGCGAGGACGATCTCGCCGAGTCCGCGGAGCAGCGTGCCCAGCCCCACCCAGAGGATGATCAATGCCAGGCGCGCCTGGATGAAGGACTGCGAAGCCCAGAAGGCCAGGAGGATCTCGAGGACCCCCACGATCGTTCCCAGCCACCAGAGCTCGCTCACCTCCCTCGACATGATCGATCCGATCAGGTCGAGGCTCCCCTTGAACAGCAGGAGGAATCCGAGGATCGATGCCAGCTCGACCGCACTCCCGACGGGTCGGACGAAGCACCAGATCCCGCCGATCACGAAGAAGATCCCCAGGAGCACGTGCAACCACCGCCAGCCGGGCCGGAACGCCGAGATCGCGAACTCGTTCACGGCCACGACCAGGAACAGCACGCCGAGGAGGACCCCGAGCGTGGCGACGGAGGTAACGTCGAACCGGAAGAGGATCAAGGACACCAGCAACCAGGCGATCCCCGTCACGAGGAACCACCACCACCCTCCGGTGAACTCGTCCGCGACCACGCCGCGCTGTTGTACCTGCTCCACGGATGACCTCCTCCCGTACGTTGCCGGAGCTCGGGCACGGCGCGTCTTCCCTGGCGCGTGCCACGCCGCGTCCGACGTCCACGTTGGTTCCAGCATCGGACCCGGGGCGAGGATGGTCTTCACCTCACCCGGGTGAGGATGAGGTGAGGGCACTCGCGGTCGTCCGCGATCCGGGTCGACGACGCCGCGCTGCGCGTGCCGTTGATGGTTCGAGCTGAGAGCGACCTTCGTCAGCCGGTGTTCTGGAGACCGGCGGCGATCCCGCTCACGGTGATCGCCGCCACGCGGGCGGCCTGCTCATCGCCGGCTCGCGCCTCGGGCATCGCGCGGAGCTGGAGGAACGACAGCGCGTCCACGTACGGGTTCCGCAACTCCACGGCGCGTCGGAGCACCGGCCGATCCGCGAGCGGCGCCTCGAGCCGCGCCACCTCGAGCACCTGCTCGAGCGTGCGATCGAACTCGTCGAGGATCACCGCGACGGTGCCGTCGTCGCCGGCGGCCTCGAGGTAGGCCTGTGCGATCTGCCGATCCGCCTTCGCCAGCGCGAGCTGGACGCCTTCGAGGAACGAGGAGAAGAACGGCCAGCGATCGTGCATCTCACGGAGCCGCTCGAGCCCGCCCGGCTCGTCGACGACGGATCGGATCGCGGTCCCCACGCCGAACCAGCCGGGCAGGCCGACGCGAGCCTGCCCCCAGGCGAACACCCACGGGATCGCCCGCAGGTCGCGGAGCGACCTGGTGGTCTGCCGGCGCGCCGGCCGAGAGCCGATCGGCAGGCCCTCGATCTCGCGCATCGGCGTTGCCCGGTCGAAGAAGTCGACGAACCCGGGACGCTCGACCAGTCCTCGCCACGCGACCTCTGAGACGTCGCCCATACGCGAAACGAGCGGCCCGAAGCGATCCCAGCACGCGCGCGCCGCGGCCTCGCTCTCCGGCATGGAGGCGGTCAGCACCGCGTTGGCGAGCTGCTCGAGGTGCCGCCGGGCGAGGGTCTCGTCGCCGTACCGCGAGAACGCGACCTCGCCTTGTTCGGTCACCTTGAGGCCGTGACGGATCGAGCCGGCCGGCTGCCCCAGGACGGCCCGATTGGTCGGGCCGCCACCTCGGCCGAGCGCGCCGCCCCGGCCGTGGAAGATCCGCAGCTCGATCCCGCGCCCCTCGGCCCAGGCCACGAGCTCCACCTGAGCGCGATAGAGCCCGACGTTCGCCGCGAGCACGCCGACCTCCTTGGCCGAATCCGAATAGCCGAGCATCACCTCGAAGACCGCTCCTGCCCGGGCGAGCCCCCGCCGGACCGGCGCGAGGTCGGCGATCGCGTCGCAGGTCTCGACGATCCCGTCGAGGTCGGCCCGCGACTCGAACAGCGGGACGACATCGAGCTCGAAGCCCCGGTCGGGGACCGCGGCGCGCGCGAGCCGGTGGACATCGGCGATGTCGCGCGCGTCGCGCGTGAAAGAGAGCACGAACCGACGGCACGCGGTCGGCCCGAGCGAGCCCTGGATCTCCTGCATCGCCCGGAAGACGGCCAGCGTCTCGTCCAGGTCGCGGGAGCGTGAGGGCGGGCGGCGGCGCAGTTCCTGCGCCGCCGCCCGCACCACCGCAGAGTGCTGGCGGACCTCGAGCTCCACCAGATGGAACCCGAAGGCCTCGACCTGCCAGACGAGGTGCTGGAGCTCCCCGTACGCGACGCGGTCCGCGCCGGCCGCCCGGAGCGACGCCTGGAGCGTCCGGAGATCGGACACCAGCTCCGAGGGGCTCGCGTACGCGGCGTCGCTCCGCTGTCGCGTCGCCGCGATCCGGTGCGCGCAGAGCCCGAGGAGCAGCCGGTGGCTCATCCCCGGGAGCTTCCGGCGCAGGTCCGAGGCGATCCCGGGCATCAGGTCTCCCTGGCGAGCGACCGACCGCAGCAGCTCCGGCGAGGGCGGAACGTCCCGATCCGAGACCGAGATCGCACGCGCGATCCGCCTTGCCGTCGTCTCGAGGCCGAGGAGGACGTGTTCCGCCGCGACCTTCGACGCACGGACCGTGGTCTCGGCCGAAACGTCCGGATGCCCGTCCCGGTCCCCTCCGACCCAGCTCCCCCATCGGATCGGCACGCCGTCGAACGCGGGCGGACGCGTTCCCGTCTCCGGAGCGACCGTCCGGTCGAGCTCGCGACACACCGCCGGCAGCGCCCAGAAGATCGTCTCGTCGAACAGCGCGAGGATCGCTCGAACCTCGTCGAGGGGCCCGGGGCGCTTGTGGCGCACGGGCTGGGTGCGCCAGAGGAGCGTGATCTCCTCGAAGAGGTGTCGCTCGGTTTCGATCTGGAGCTTCGCGTCCGACTGCCACGCGTCGGCTCCCTCGAGCAGCTCCCCGATCCGCCACAGGGTCTCCAGGGTCGTCCGCCGGCGGGCCTCGGTGGGATGGGCCGTCAGCACCGGCATCACCCGGAGGGAGCGGACCGCCTCGAGCGCACCGTCGTCGCCGGATCGCTCGCGGAGCGTCGCGACCGCCGCCTCGATCGACTCCTTCGGCAGCGAGGGGTCCCGGGATCGCGCTCGGAGCTCGCGGACCCTGTGCCGCTCCTCCGCGAGGTTCGCGAGCTGGAAGTAGCAGGTGAAGGCGCGTGCCACTCGCTCCGCCGTCGGGCCGTCCAGCGAGTCGACGACGCGGACCACGTCGGCGCGACGACCGGCGCTCGGCGTCCGCCGGAGCGCGATCGTCGCCCGCCGCAGCCGCTCCACGGCCTCGAGCAGCCCCTCGCCGTCGCTCTCGACGATCGCTCGGCCGAGGATCGTCGAGAGGATCCGGACGTCGCGGCGCAGCGGGGCGGGAGCCTCGGGCGCTCGGACCCCAGTGTCTGGAGCCGCCATCGCCCCGCGTCCGCTCGGCATCCCCGCACCCTACGCCCGGCACCCACGTCGGGCCGCCTCCCGGGTGGGTCGACGAGCTCGAACGGCGTACGCTCCGCGCGAGGAACGAGGAGCTCGGACATGGATCGAGACGATCCGTCGTACAAGGGCCAGGCCGGCTACACCCCGTTCCTCCTCGCGATCTACGACCCGTTCGTGATCGGCTTCATGACGCGCGCGGTCTGGCGCTGCCCGATCCCGCCCTACCTCGAACGGTACCGTCGGGATCTCGGGCGCCGGCATCTCGATGTTGGCCCTGGCACCGGCTACTGCCTGGAGAAAGCGGCTCCGCCGGAAGGCTCGGAGATCACCCTCCTGGACCCCAACCGCAACGTCCTCCGGCGGTCGGCCCGGCGACTGGCGTCGATGCATCCGACCACCGTGGAGGCGGACGTGATGAAGCCGCTTCCCGTCACCGGTCCGTTCGATTCGGCGGCGCTGAGCTTCGTGCTTCACTGCCTGCGAGGGCCCCAGGAGCACAAGTCCGTCGCGATCCGGAACATCGCAGCCGTGCTCGAACCCGACGGCGTGTTGTTCGGAGGGACGGTCCTCGGAACGGCCGAGCGACATACGCCGCAGGCACGAGCGGTCCTGTGGGCCTTCAACAAGAAGGGAGATCTCGACAACCTCGGCGACACCGTCGTGGGGCTCCGAGGGATCCTGGAGGAGTCGTTCCGATCGGTGGAGATCGATGTCGTGGGTTCCACCGCTCAGTTCACGGCGACCGGCGTCAATCGCGCGTGAGGGCGAGCCGGAGACCCAGGGCGACCAGGATCGCGCCGGTGATGCGTTCCATCGTCCGGCGGATCGCGGTCCGGTTGAGGAAGCCGCCCACCGCGTGCACGGCGACCGTGTAGCCGGCGAGCCAGATCAGCCCCCTGCCGAGGAAGAGTCCCATCAGGAGCACGAGCCGCCAGCCGAAGCCCGCCCCCGGCTCGACGAACTGCGGCAGCAGCGCGACGAAGAAGAGCGCGACCTTCGGATTCAGTACGTTGGTCAAGAGACCCTGACGGTAGGCGGCGCCGGGACGGAGGTCCCTCGCCGCGACGGGTGCGAGCGCCCCTGTGCCAGACGAGAACAGACCACGCAGCCCCAGGTAGACGAGGTACGCGGCTCCCGCGAGCTTCACCGCCATGAACGCCTCCGAGGACGCCAGCAGGATGGCCGAGAGGCCGAGCGTCGCCGCGAGCGAGTGCACCAGCAGGCCCGAGCACGTCCCGGCGGCCGTCGCGAACCCGGACGGTCGCCCACCCGCGAGCGTGTTCCGGGTGACCAGGGCCATGTCCGGACCCGGCGTGATCACCACGACGATCGCCACCGCGAAGAACCCCGCGAGGTCCATGGGCCGCCGATGATATCGGCGAGCATCCGGCCCCTGACCAGGTGGCGTTCCGGCGGTGATCGGGGTGATGATGCGGCCACGATGACCGGGGAGACGCTCTCGACGGAGGACGTCGAAGCCTTCCTCCGCGACCGCCCGCCCTTCCAGGGGCTCGACGCCGAGGGGCTCCGAAGGATCGCCTCGGCGGCGACCGGGAAGATCTTCCCTCGCGAGGCCACGATCATCGAACAGGGTGGTGATCCCGCCGCATCGCTCTACGTGATCCGATCGGGAAGCGTCGAGATCCGGGACGAGGGCCGGGTCGTGGACGTCCCCGGCGAAGGAGAGGTCTTCGGGGAGCTGTCGCTCCTGACCGGGCTGGAGCCGGCGGCGTCGGTCGTCGCGCACGAGGACACGGTCTGTTACCTGATCGACGCCGCCGTCGCGCGGGACCTCCTGGGGACGCCGGGCGGGACCGCGTTCGTCCAGGCGAGCTTGAAGCGCGTAACGGCCAGCGCCTCCGAACACGTGAGCTCAACCGCGATCAGGAGCGGCGTCCGATCGGCCGCGGATGCCGAGGCCGCGATCTCGGCGGTCCGCTCGCTCCCGACGGCGGTGGCCGCGCTGGTGGACGCCGGCGCGGACGCGATCGAGATCGGCCGCGTGGTGGGCATGACGGTCGACGCGCTGACCCGCCGTCTGACCGAGTTCGCCCTCGCCGAGCTCGGGGACGCGCC
>Ga0114129_10003045_pt1 | contig 23499 bp, 30 predicted proteins | sample RhiMetdeltSRZDD1_FD_80071 | JGI IMG/M metagenome (GOLD analysis project Ga0114129, IMG submission 80071) | Populus rhizosphere microbial communities from Tennessee, USA - Rhizosphere MetaG P. deltoides SRZDD1 (version 2) (version 2) | ecosystem: Host-associated > Plants > Roots > Rhizosphere >...
ATCCAGAGCGTGCCGTAGGTGGAGAACTTGAATCCCTTGCGCCAGTCGAACTTCTCGACCGCGCGGATCAGACCGAGCATGCCCTCCTGGATGAGGTCACCGAGGGGCAGGCCCTGGCCCTGATACTTACGTGCGACCGAGATCACCAGACGCAGGTTGGCGTTGATCATCCGCTCCTTGGCCGCGAGGTCGCCGCGCTCAATGCGCTTGGCAAGCTCGACCTCCTCAGCGGCGGTAAGCAGCGGGTGCCGGCGCGCTTCGTTGAAGAAGAGCTGGAGGGAGTCCTCGAGCTCAGTCGCAGCGTGCTGGCGCGTCTCCGGCGTCTCCGCCGGACGGATCAGCTGATCAGTGGTCGTTGTTACTCCTTCGATTTGATAGTTCGAGACTTGTCGAAAGTATAGACACCGCGCGGCCTCGGCGGTTACACGTCGGCGCAGCCCTATTGGGTATGCGCCGGCGCGAGCCTCAGTCTTACGAGTCCGACCCTGTGACATACCCGGATCTGCATTGGATAACTAGGCCGAACGGCGTACCGTTCCTCCCTGGAATCCCCGGGCAAGGAGAGTGGGCATGCAGGTGAGCGCTCCCGACCGCGACCAGCTACGCCGTCTGGCTGAGCTGCGGCTCGACCGACCGGTCGTATTGAGCCTCTACCTCAACCTGGATCCCTCGGAATTCGCCACGCCCCCGGCCCGCAGAACCGCTGTGCGCTCGCTCGTGGACGAGGCCGAGCGCCGGCTCAGGGACCGGAACGCGCTCTCGCACGAGGACCGCATGGCGCTCCAGGCCTCGCTCGAGCGCGCAACGAGCTTCCTGGAGAACGAGCTGCCCACGGACGGCGCCCACGGCGTCGCGGTCTTCACCAGCGAGCCGGCGGCCCTGTTCGAGGCGCTGAAGCTGCCCCGCGGCGTCCCGAACCAGGTGGCCATCGGCCACTCGCCGCTCGTCGGGCCGCTCGCGCGCCTCGAGCAGCGCGAGCGCTGGTGCGTGTCGCTCGTGAACCGCCGCGATGCGCGCATCTTCCGCGGCTCGCCCGAGAGCCTCAGGGAGGTCGAGCAGATCCACGACGACGTCTTCGGCCAGCACGACCAGGGCGGCTGGTCCCAGGCCCGCTACCAGCGCGGGATCGAGAAGGAGAAGGACGACCACCTCAAGCACACCGGCGACGCGCTGATGCGCCACTTCAAGCAGCAGCCGTTCCAGCGCCTGATAGTCGGGGGCCAGCGCGAGCTGGTGGCCGACTTCGAGTCGAAGCTCCACCAGTACCTCCAGGAGCGGCTCGCGGGGCGCATCGAGGTGGACGTGGAGCACTCCAACGCCGACCAGGTCCTGGACGCCGCTCGCCCGCTGATCGAGGAGCTGGAGCGCGGACGCGAGCGGTCGGCGCTCGAGCGCCTCGGCGAGCGCGGGGTCGCGGGCGTCGAGAACGTGCTGCCCGTACTGCACGAGCGCCGCGTCGAGTGCCTGCTGCTCGACGAGCAGTTCGGAGGCGTTCCCGGCGTCCAGTGCCTGGAGTGTGGCTGGCTCGGCCTCGAGGGCGAGCGCTGCCCGGCCGACGGCTCCGAGGTCGTCAAGCTGGACGACCTCACCGAGGCGATGATCGAGCTCGCGGTGCAGCAGTCCGCCGAGCTGCTGCCGGTGCGGCACGAGCGCGGAGCGCTGGAGGGTCACGGCGGCGCGGCCGCGCTGCTCAGGTTCTAAGCCGGGTGGCCCGGGAACGGGTCAAAGGACCCCATCTCGAAAGGACCGCAATGTTCAAGAAGCTTCTATTCGTAGCCGGCGCGGCAGGTGCCATCGCGTGGCTCAGCAAGAACCAGGAGACGGCCAAGGGCTACGTCGACCGCTACGCCGGCCAGGCGAAGGGCATGGCCGGCTCGGTGCCCGGCGTGGGCCGCGAACCCGCCGAGCAGCGGCTCAACGACCCCGCCCTTGCGGCCAAGGTCGAGAGCGAGGTGTTCCGCGACGACCGGATCCCGAAGGGCACGCTGTCGCTGAACGCCGAGGACGGCGTGGTGCACCTGCGTGGCGAGGTCGCGGACCGCGAGACCATGGACGAGCTCGTCGAGCGTGTGCGCAAGGTCGACGGCGTGAAGGGCGTCGAGAACCTCACGCATCTGCCCAGCGAGGCCGCGCCGACGCAGAGCGCATAGCGGCGCAGCGAGCCGTTCCGGCATCGATAGGCTCGGGGGATGCCCGAGCCCGCGATCGAAACACAGCAACTCGTTCGCGAATTCAAGAAGGGCCCGCGCGCGGTTGACGGGATCGACCTGCGCGTGGAGCCCGGCGAGGTCTATGGCTTCCTCGGCCCCAATGGGGCCGGGAAGTCGACCACCGTGCACATGCTCACGACGCTGCTGCCGCCCACGGCGGGGCGTGCGTGGGTGGCCGGCCACGACGTGGTCGAGGACGGCGCCGCGGTGCGCGCAACGATCGGAGCCGCGCTCCAGGACGCCGCGCTCGACCCGTACCTGACCGGCCGCGAGCACATGAAGCTCCAGACGGCGCTGCACGGCATGCGCGGTCCGGAGGCGCGCGAGCGCGCCGGCGCGCTGCTCGACCGCGTGGGCCTCACGCAGGCCGCGGACCGCCGCGTGGGCGGCTATTCCGGCGGCATGAAGCGCCGGCTCGACCTCGCGCTCGCGCTCGTGCACCGCCCGCGCATCCTGTTCCTGGACGAGCCCACCACCGGGCTCGACCCGCAGAGCCGCACCGCCCTCTGGGAGGAGGTCCAGCGCCTGGCCAGCGACCGCGGCGTGACCGTCTTCCTCACCACGCAGTACCTCGAGGAGGCCGACGTGCTCGCGGACCGCGTGGGCATCATCGACCACGGGCACATCGTCGCGGAGGGCACGCCCGAGGCGCTCAAGGCGGAGATCGGTCGGCCGAGCGTCGAGGCGATCCCTCAGGACCCGGACGAGCTCGCGCACATGAAGGAGGTGCTCTCGCGCTTCGGCGAGTCGGTGACCGGCTCGCCCAAGGGCGCCTCGGTCCGGCTCGACGGCGGCGACGCTCAGCTCGCCGAGGTGGTGAGGGCCCTCGACGCCGAGAACATCGAGATCCAGGAGCTCCAGCTGCACGCGCCCACGCTCGACGACGTCTTCCTAGCCAAGACGGGGCGCTCCCTGGAGGGCGAGGCCGACGCCGAGCCCGAACCCGAGCCCGCCGCCGCGTGAACCAGGTCCTGCTGCTGGCGCACCGGTCGGTGGTCAGGACGCTCCGCCAGCCGGCGATGGTCGTGCCCGCGCTCGTGTTCCCGCTGATGCTGCTGTCGATCAACAGCAGCGGCCTCGAGAGCGCCACGCGGCTGCCCGGATTTCCGACCGACGCGTACTTCCAATTCGCGCTCGCCATCCCGTTCATCCAGGGCGCTCTCTTCTCCGCGAACAGCGCCGGCACCAACGTGGCGAGCGACATCGAGAGCGGCTTCCTGAACCGGCTCTCGCTCACGCCGCTCCGGCGCGTGGCGCTGATGATGGGCCAGCTAACCGGCATCCTGGCCCTGGGGCTGGTGCAGGCGCTCACGTTCGTGGGGGTGGGGATCGTCTTCGGGGACGGCATCGCGGCGGGGCTGGGCGGGGTGATCGTGATCGTGGCGCTGTCGCTCACGATCTCGCTCGCGTTCGGCTGCATCGGCGCCTTCGTGGCGCTGCGCGCGGGCAATGGCGAGGCCGTGCAGGGCGTGTTCCCGCTCTTCTTCGCCGCGCTCTTCCTGTCCTCGATGTCGCTGCCGCGCGACCTGATCGAGAACGACTGGTTCCAGACGGTCGCGACCTGGAACCCCGTCTCCTACATGCTCGAGGGCATCCGCTCCCTGGTGATCGACGGCTGGGATGCCGAGGCGCTCGCGCTCGGCTTCGCGTGCGCGGGGGGGCTCGCGCTCATCGCGCTTGCGGCCGCCTCCTCGGCGCTCCGGACCCGGATGGTGCGGACATGAGGCAGAACGGCTTCACCGCCGCGGCGCACGCGGTGGCCTGGCGCAACATCCACAACTGGATCACGAACCCCGCCCTGTTCGTGCCGAGCCTGCTGTTCCCGATGTTCTTCTTCACGGCGTTCGCCGGCGGTCTCTCGCGGGTGGACTCCGTGCCGGGCTTCGACTACGGCCCCGGCTACACGACCTTCGTCTACGGCTTCGTGCTGCTCCAGGCGGCCACCTTCGGCGGGATCTTCACGGGCTTCTCGGTGGCGCGCGACTTCGAGTCCGGCTTCGCCCGCCGCCTGATGCTCGGAGCCACCAGCCGCGGCGGCATCGTGGCCGGCTACTGGCTCGCCGCCCTGGTGCGCGCTGCATGCACCATCACCGTGATCACGGTGGTGGCGCTGCTCGTCGGCCTCGAGGTGCACGGAAACGGCATCGACGTCGTGGGCCTCTACACGCTCGCGCTCACCATGAACGCGTTCGCGGTCCTGTTCGGGACCGGGGTCGCGATGCGCCTGCGCACCATGCAGGCCGGCCCCGCGATCCAGGTACCGGCGTTCCTGCTGCTCTTCCTCGCGCCGGTGTGGGTGCCCTACGACCTGCTCACCGGCTGGGTCCAGGGCGCAGCCTCGGTGAACCCGGTCACGCTCGTGCTCGAGTCCGGGCGCGGCTTCCTCGCCGGTGACCCGACGAAGGTGCTGCCGGCGTTCGCGGTGGTCGGCGTGCTGGTGGCGCTCACGACGCTGTGGGCGCGCGGAGGCCTCCGCAGCGCGGAGAGGGTGGCGTAGGCCGTGGCCGACGCCCTGGGCTAGCCCAGGCGGAGGCGTTTAGTGTTCCGTCGCATGGCTGACGAGAACGACGTCCACGAGGTCGTGCAGGGCGATGGCTACGCGGTCGCGAACGTCGACGCGCTCGGCGACGGGCCGGGCTTCCGCAAGGTGCGGCGCGAGCTCGGCGTGACCGCCTTCGGCGTGAACGCGATCGAGCTGCCCCCGGGCTTCGAGACCGGACGTCACTACCACGAGCAGCAGGAGGAGCTCTACTTCGTCCATCGCGGCCGGATCCGGATTCGCCTGAACGACGAGAGCGACCACGTGCTCGGCCCCGGTGGGCTGGCGCGCGTGGACGCCTCGACGGTGCGCCAGATCAAGAACATCGGCGACGAGCCGGCGGTGTACCTCGTCACCGGAGGCAAGGACGGCTACGTCGGCCGCGACGGCCAGCTGCCCGAGGGAGAGACGAGCCGCTTCGGCCCGGCGGGCCGGCCCGGCTGAGTTGTACGGCAGCGTCGCCATCGGCGCGGCCGTGCTGGCGGGCTGCCCCGTCTTCCCGTCCGACAACCACTGGAACCTGCGCGTGGACCGGCTGCCGGTGCACGCGCGCTCGGACGCGATCGTGCGCTCGATCGGGGCGACCGACAACATGCACGCGGACTTCGGCTCCGGCCGCTATGAGGGTGCGCCGATCGGCATCCCCTATGTCACCGTCCGCGGCAGCCAGCGGCGCGTGCCGGTGAGCTTCCGGTACGCCGACGAGTCCGATCGAGGCCGCTACCCGATCCCGCCGCGGGCGCCGATCGAGGGCGGCCCGGGCTCCAGCGGCGACCGGCACGTGATCGTGGTGGACCGCTCGCGCTGCCGCCTGTACGAGCTGTTCGACGCCCATCCGCTCGCCGGCGGCGCGCGCTGGCACGCCGGCTCCGGCGCGATCTTCAACCTGCGCTCGAACCGCCTGCGCCCGCGCGGGTATACATCCGCCGACGCCGCCGGGCTGCCGATCCTGCCGGGGCTCGCGCGCTACCCCGAGGTGCGCCGCGGAAGGATCGACCACGCGCTGCGCTTCACGGCCTCGCGCACGCGGCGCGCGTTCGTGTATCCGGCGCGCCACTTCGCGTCCAACCTCACCGACCCAGATCTGCCGGCGATGGGGCAGCGGCTACGCCTCAAGCGCGGCTTCGACATCTCCGGCTTCCCGCGCCAGTCGCGGATCGTGCTGAGGGCCCTGAAGCGCTACGGGATGATCCTCGCCGACAACGGCTCGTCCTGGTACGTGAGCGGAGCTCCGAGCCGCGGCTGGGACAACGACGACCTGCACTCACTCCACGGCGTGCCGGGCAGCGCCTTCGAGGTAGTGGACAGCTCCCGTTTGCCCCGCCCCTAGGCGGGTACCCATGCACGCATGTGGGGATTGACAACCGTCGTCGCTGCGTTCGCGCTGGCCTTGGTCGTGATGTCGCTCACGTTCATGGGCGGCGCCGTGGTCGTGGCCGTGCCGCTGGCCATCATCGCCGTCGCGATCGCCGCGTTCATCGACCTCAACCGCCGGCGCAAGACCGCGCAGAGCATCCACACGCACAGGGCTCAGGCCGAGCACGACGTGGAGTTCACCGACCGGGACCGCAAGACGCTCGTCTCCGAGTAGGCTGACTCAATGCGGCCAGTCCGGGTCGGCTGCTCAGGTTGGCAGTACGACAGCTGGCGCGGCCGGCTCTATCCGGAGGGCCTGGCCAAGGGACGCTGGCTCGAGCGTTACTCGCAGGTCTTCGACACCGTCGAGGTCAACTCGACCTTCTACAGGCTCGCCTCGTCCGACGCCGTGGCGCGCTGGGTTGAGCAGACACCACCCGATTTCGTGATCGCCGCCAAGGCGAGTCGCTACCTGACGCACGTCAGGCGCCTCCAGAACCTCGCGGAGGGGATCGGCCGCTTCTACGAGGGCATCGAGCCGCTCGTCGAGTCCGGCAAGCTGGGTCCGATCGTCTGGCAGTTCCCCGCGAACTTCCATCGGGACGACGACCGGCTCGGCCGCGCCCTGCCGCTGCTCCCGCCCGGGCGCCACTGCTTCGAGTTCCGACATGAGAGCTGGTTCACCGAAGAGGTCTACAAGCAGCTCCGTGCCCACGGCGCCGCGCTCGTGATCGCCGACCATCCGCGCTGGCCGTTCCAGGCGCGCGAGCTGACCACGGACTGGACGCTGGTGCGCCTGCACCACGGCCACCGCGGCCGGCGCGGCAAGTATTCGGAGACGGAGCTGGACGAGTGGGCCCGGCAGATCACCGAGTGGCGCCGCCGGGCCGAGGTCCTCGTCTACTTCAACAACGACTGGGAGGGCTTCGCGGTGGACAACGCGCTCTCGCTCAGGCGGCGGCTGCGGCGGTCTCAAGCCGAGTCAGCGCCCGCCGAAGAAGGCGCGACACGTGCATCTGCGAGTAGCCGATCTGCTCGCCGATCTCGCGCTGCGTCAGGTCGTGCATGAAGCGCAGCTCGACCACCTTCCGCTCGACGTCCGGAAGCGCGTGCCACGTGCTGGCGATCGCCTCACGGTCCTCGACCAGCTCGTAGGCTTCGTCCTCGCCGCCGAGGAGGTCAACCAGCGACGCGGACTCGCCGTCGTCGCGCGCGGCGGGGGCATCGAGCGAGGCCGCCTCGTAACTGGCCGACGCCTCCTGCGCCTCCAGCACCTGCTCCACAGAGCAGCCGAGGTGCTCGGCCACCTCGCGCACCTTCGGCGAGCGGCCCAGCTCCTTCGAGAGCACCTCCGTCGCACGGCTTACAGCGAGCGTGCGCTCCTGAAGGTCGCGCGGCACGTGCAGCGACCAGCCCTTGTCGCGGAAGTGGCGCTTCAACTCGCCGAGGATGGTGGGCGCGGCGTAGCTCGTGAACTTCGAGCCGCGACCGGGCTCGAAGCGGTCGATCGCCTTGATCAGGCCGAGGCTCGCCACCTGAAGCAGGTCGTCGAACGGCTCGTCCGTGTACGTGTAGCGCAGTGCGAGATCGCGCGCCAGCGGCAGAAAGCGCTCCACGAGCTCCTCGCGCGCGGCGAGGTCTCCGTGTTCGTGGTAGCGCACCAGCAGCAGGCGCTCGGTCTCGCGCACGTCGGCGCCGGCACATGGTGCTCGGCGAGGAGTCCGCGGGGTACGCGGAAGCGCGAGTGTGGCAGCGGTCATATGGATGGGACCTTCCCGTCGGTTTGTTGACAGTCAGGTCCGGTGCTCAACCGCTGTGGCGACTATGCCCCGTCCCCCTATGTCGATTGTCTCCCCGCCTCTTGGTTACTAAACCCACGGAAAGGGTGGTCAAAGCTGATTGGTGCGAGGGGCCTCGGGTACGCGAAGCCCATGGCACGAACAGTGGAAGAGATCATGACCACCAACCCGCGCACGGTGAAGGTGGACGACAGCGTCCGAGACGCCGCGCGCGTGATGAACGACAACGACATCGGCGATGCGGTCGTCGTCGAGGACGGCCAGGTCACGGGCATCGTGACCGACCGCGACATCGCGGTGCGCGCCGTGGCCGAGGGCCGGGACGCGGAGTCCACGACCGTCGGCGAGATCGCCACGACCGGCGTCCATGCCATCGAGCCGGAGGCGAGCGTGGACGACGCCCTGCGGATGATGCGCGAGCACGACATCCGCCGGCTGCCCGTGGTGAAGAACGGCCGCCCGGTCGGGATCGTCTCGCTCGGCGACCTCGCGGTGGAGCGCGAGCCCGACTCGACGCTCGCCGACATCTCGGCCGCGTCTCCCGACCAGTAGGCGACGAGGAGCCCGACAGTCCGGTTCAGCCCTCCACGCCAGTTGCGCCGTGGGGGGCGCCGACTGGCTTCGATTCGGGCGAGCCGCGCTGGCGCAGGTACACGGCGAGGATCGCCATCGACCCCACCGCCAGGAACTCGGACTGCCAGTTCTGAAGCGTGCTCTCCCAGAAGTCCGCGGTGGTGATGTAGTGCGACCACCCGACCGGGTCCTGCTGGTGGTCGAGCTGCTCGGCGTTGTACTGCGCGGTCCCCGTGACCGACTGGGCGAGCCAGGTCCCTAGCCAGAACGTGCCCATCACGAGCACGAGGGAGTTCTCGTAGAGCGTCCGGCGGATCCCTCCCAGCTTCGCCCAGCGCGGAGAGTTCTGCTGCGCGTAGGGACCGACCTTCTGCGACTGGTCGGACTCGCGGCCCGCCTTGTCGAGCTCCTTGGACTCGGGCGAACCGCGCTGGAGGAGCCACACCGTGAGCAGGATGAAGAGCGTGAACTGGAGGTACTCCGACTGCCAGTTCTCCATCACGGCGGCGCCGAAATCGGAGGACACGACGTAGCGCCCGAGTGAGATGGTCGGGTCGCCGTGGCTGACTGCGTTGTCGTTGAAGTCCGCGTGCCCTGCGATCGCCTGTCCCACCAGCGCGGCGAGGAACAGCGCGAGGAACACGATCGACAGGCTGTTCTCCTTCAGGAAGCGGCGCATGCTCAGTTGTGGATCAGCCCGATGGCCGTATAGAAGAGGATTCCGCCGGTGATGAGGCACAGGTAGAGGACGAATATCGATCGCATGTCAGTTCTCCAACTCGCAGTCGTAGGGCTGTGACGGCGCGGTCGGCTCGCACCCGGCGGCCGAGATTCGCCAGCCGTCCGGACCCTCGTCGAGGAAGTCGGTGCCGCCCTCCGCGCGCTGGGCGAACGCGCTCGTCACGTATACGCGGGCGTCTGCGATGGTGCCGCCGGTGGGCAGCTCGAGCGCCAGGACCGCGTCCTCGCACGGCTTCTTCTCCTGCTGCTCGAGCTTCGAGGCGGTCTCGGGGTTGAGCTCGCTGCAGGCGGCCTCGCCGTCCCGGGCTTCGAGGGCGGCGTGGAAGCGCGCCGCCACCGCCGCCGCGTCGCGCTCGCGGTCCGCCGCGCAAGCTGGCAGGCCAAGCGCGAACAGGCAGGCGCAGAGGACGGGCATCGCGCGCACGACGCGACACCTATGCCCCGGTGTGGACGCCGGGCAAACCGGGTAGCGAGCGAGCCGGTGGTGGGCTCACTCTGGTTCCAGGACGTCACGCGGCCGGCGCGAGCGCCGCTCGACCGCGACGTGACCGTGGACGTGGCCGTGCTGGGCGCTGGCATCGTCGGGCTCACGACGGCGCTGTTGCTCGAGCGCCAGGGCGCGCGCGTGGCGGTGCTCGAGGCGCGGCGTGTGGCCGCGGGCGCGAGCGGCTACAACACCGCGAAGCTGAGCTCGCTGCACGGACTCACGTACGGAAAGCTGGCCGGGAGCCTCGGCATGGATGCGGCACGTACGTACGGCGCGGCGAACGAGGCGGGGATCGCGCGGGTGTTCGAGCTCACCGACGAGCTCGGCATCGACTGCGATCTGCGCCGCAAGCCGAACTACACCTACACGGAGTCAGGCTCGGACCTCGACCGGGTGCGCGCCGAGGCGGAGCTGGCGCGCGAGCTCGGGCTTCCTGCGTCCTACGCCCAGGACCTCGATCTCCCGTTCCCGGTGGAGGGCGCCGTGCGCTTCGACGACCAGGCGGAGTTCCACCCGGTGAAGTACCTCGACGGCATCGCCGCGGCGCTCGACGGTCCGCTGCACGAGGGCACGATGGCGACCCACCTGCAGGGCGATCGCGTGCGGACCGCCGTCGGCGCGACGGTGACCGCGAGACACGTGGTCGTGGCCACTCACCTGCCGTTCCTGGACCGCGGGCTGTACTTCGCCCGCTGCCATCCCGAGCGCTCCTACGTGGTGGCCGGCCGCACCAACGAGGCGCCCGCCGCTATGTACCTGTCCACCGAGCAGCCCGCGCACTCGATCCGGGCACACGGCGAGTGGCTGCTCGTGGGCGGCGAGAGCCACAAGACCGGCCAGGCTGACGCCGCCGAGCGTTACGCCCGGCTCGAGGCGTGGGCGCGTGAGCGCTTCGGGATCGAGCCTGAGCTGCGCTGGGCCACGCAGGACCACATGCCCGCGGACGGCGTGCCGTACGTCGGGCGCCACGACCCGCTGTCGTCGAACGTGTGGGTGGCCACCGGCTTCCGCAAGTGGGGACTCGCGATGGGCACCGCGGCGGCGGAGCTGCTGGCCGCGCAGATCGCCGGGCGCGAGCACGAGTGGGCCGGGCTCTTCAACCCGCAGCGGCTGCGGCCGAAGGCGGGCGCCGCCTCGTTCGTCAAGGAGAACTCGAACGTGGCGCTCCGCTTCTTCGGCGATCGCGTGGTCAAGCGCGGCAGCGTCGACGAGATCGCGCCGGGGGAGGGGCGCATCGTCGGCGCGGGGCTCGGCCAGCGAGCCGCCTATCGCGATGACGACGGCACCCTGCACGAGCTGTCGGCGCGCTGCACGCACCTCGGCTGCATCGTGAACTGGAACTCCGCCGAGCGCACGTGGGACTGCCCCTGCCACGGCTCGCGCTTCGCCGCCACGGGTGAGGTCATCGAGGGTCCGGCGGTGCGCCCGCTCAGGGGTCCTTGAGGCCGCGGCGGTCGGCCGCGATCTCGAGCACAACCTCGGCGTCGCCCTCGATGCGGGCGTCCGCCAGCGTCACGTGCTCGCCCGCGCGCTCGAAGACCAGGTCGATGCGGGCGTTGCCTAGCGCGAGCCCGGTCAGCTCGACCCGGTTGAGCCAGCGCGGCAGCGACGGCCGCACCACCGCGAGCCGGTTCTCGAGCGCGTCCGGGCTGAGGCCGAGCCCCCACTTGAGCAGGAACGGGATCGACCCCGCCGCCCACGCCTGCGGCTGGCAGGCCACCGGGTAGGGCACCGGCTCGTCGAACTCCTCGCGCGAGAAGCCGCCGAACAGCTCCGGCAGCCGGTAGTCGTCGAAGCGCGAGGCCGCCTCCAGCAGGCCCTCGAAGATCAGCGTGAAGTCCTCGTCGAAGCCGTATCGGCGCAGTCCGAACGCGATCAGCGCGCTGTCGTGCGGCCACACGGAGCCGGTGTGGTAGCCGACCGGGTTGTATGCGGGGTGGCTCTCGGCGAGCGTCCGCACTCCCCAGCCCGTGAACATGTCGTCCGACATCAGGACGTCGCGGATGCCGCGCGCCCGCTCGTCGTCCACCGCGTTTGCCCACAGCAGGTGGCCCTGGTTCGAGGTCAGCCCGGAGCCCGGCCGCTTGTCGCCGTCGAGCCCGATCGCGTAGCAGCCGGGGTCGGGGAGCCAGAAGCGCTCCAGCGCCGCCTCCAGCGCGTCGGAGTCGGCGCGCAGGCGCTCGGCTCGAGCCCCGTCGCCGTCGAGCTCGAACATGCGGGCCATCAGCCGCTTGGCGCGGATCACGTAGCCCTGCACCTCCACGAGCGCCACCGGCGACCCGAGCGGCTCGCCGTCGTCGTCGGGGACGCCGTCGGCGGAGTCCTTCCAGCCCTGCGTCACGAGCCCGTTGGAGGAGCGCCGCTGGTACTCGACGAGGCCGTCGCCGTCGAGGTCGCCGTAGCGGTCGATCCACTCGAGCGCGGCCTCCGCGGGCCCGCGCAGCTCGCGGAAGAGGTCGAGATTGCCGGACCAGTCGGCGTGCCGCCCCAGCAGGCACAGGAACAGCGGCGTGGCGTCCACCGAGCCGTAGTAGCGCGCGAACGGGGTCTCGCCGAGCGTGGCCGGCTCGCCCACGCGCAGCTCGTGGAGGACCTTGCCGGGCTCCTCGTCGCGCTCGTCGTTGTACTCCTGCCCGAGCCTGCCGGCCAGCAGCCTCAGCGTCTGCTCGGCGATGCCGCGGACGAACGACAGCATCTCGAACGAGGTGATCAGGCTGTCGCGGCCGAAGAGCGTGGCGAACCAGGGCACGCCCGCGGCGTAGTACGACTGCCCGTCGAGCTCGGAGTGGAGCAGATCCAGGTCGTCCAGTGACCGCTCGAGGATGCGGTTGAACAGCTGGTCGTCGGTGGTCACGCCGGCGCGGCCCTCGTCGCGGCGGCGCGGGATGCGCTTGGGCACCTCGCCGTTGCTGTGCTCCGACACCTCGAAGTCCAGGATCAGGTCGATCGCGCCGCGCGGCTCGAGCTCGAGGTCGAAGACGAGCGACCCGCCCTCGACCCAGCGCGGCGCCGGCGCCGCGTGTATCGCGGTAGTCCGGCGCACACCGTCGCGCCCCACCAGGGAGAAGCCGTCCGCCCCGGCGTCGGGGGTCGGCCGCTCGTGCTTCGGAACGATTCCGCGCAGCTCGAGCATCGGCTGGAAGTCCGCTCCGAGCCGCAGCTCCACCGGGAGCCGGATCGCGTGCCGGTGGTAGCTCCGAATGGAGATCCGCTGCCGCAGCGCGCCCGCCGCCTCCACGGTTCGCTCCACGCGCAGCCGCAGCGACTCGCCCGGCAGGTTGCGGCCATCGGCCAGCGCGAGGTCTGGGTTCGTGAGCTCGTGGACCGCCTGCGTCCCCGCGGCGTCAGTGGCGGTGAGCAGGCGCGGCAGCTGCCCGCAGATGCGGAGCTCGTGCACGCACAGGAAGCGGCAGTCCCTGAACCAGAGCCCGAGCGGATGCTCAGCGTCGGCCGGCAGGCGGCCGTCGCGCATGGCAACCAGGAAGACGTTGCCGTCCTTGATGACGATCGTGTCGGCGAGGTTCCCCAGCTCGCCGAGCGGACTATCCATCAAAGCAGCATTGCAGCCGCCCCCGCTGGGTACAGGTCGCCGATGGAAAGGATTCCATGAAGATCGCAATGCTCGCCCCGCCCTGGATCGAGATCCCTCCGCCGGGCTATGGAGGGATCGAGCAGGTCGTGGCGCTGCTCGCCGCCCAGCTCACCGAGCGCGGGCACTTCGTGACGCTGTTCGCCGCGCCCGGCACGCGCTCGCGCGCCCGGGTCCTGTCGCCGCTCGAGAGCCCGCAGCCCGACTCCATCGAAACCGCCCTGTACGAGTCGGACCACGTGGCGAGCACGTTCGCGCGCATGGAGCAGTCCGACCCGCCCTTCGACGTGCTGCACGACCACTGCGGCTTCACCGCGTTCGCGTTCGCCGACCGGATCGACACCCCCTTGGTCCACACGCTGCACGGCCCGTTTACGGAGGACACGTCGGCGTTCTACGCGCGCCACGCGCACAAGGCGAGCGCGGTGGCGCTCAGCCGCTACCAGGCCGAGCAGGCGCCGGACGGGCTCGACATCGTGGCCGTGATCGGCAACCCGATCGTGGTCGGCGACTTCCCGTTCCGCGAGGACAAGGACGACTACCTGCTCTGGATCGGCCGGTTCAACGACGACAAGGGCCCGCAGCGGGCGATCGCCGCCGCGCAGGAGGCCGGCGTACGGCTCGTGCTCGCCGGGCCGGTGCAGCCCGGGCAGCACGACTTCTTCGAGCGCGAGGTCAAGCCGCACATCGACGATGCCAGCGTGCGCTACGTCGGCGAGGTGGGGGAGGAGAAGCGCGAGCTCTACGCCGGCGCCCGGGCGCTCCTGATGCCGATCCGCTGGCCTGAGCCCTTCGGGCTCGTGATGACCGAGGCGATGGCGTGCGGAACACCGGTGATCGCATTCCCCGAGGGCTCGGCGCCTGAGCTCGTGCTGGACGGGGAGACCGGCTTCGTGGTCGAGGACGAGCACGGGATGGCCGAGGCGGTGGAACGCCTGGACGAGATCGACCCGGCGCGCTGCCGAGCCAGCGCGGAGGAGCGCTTCGACGTGGCGCCCGTGGCCGCTGCGTACGAGCGCGCCTACGAGCAGGTGGCGCAGAGCGTCCGCTCACCCATTCGTTGACTTGGCTCAAAAAGCGGGGTACCCTGGCTGGCCCCCGGAGGAGAGCGAATGGCGTATCTCAATTGCCCCACCTGCCGACTGACCGTCTACAGCCCGGCGCTGGGTCTCAACAGTGAGGAGTGCCCGCGCTGCCGCGCGAAGCTCGGCAAGGTCAGCCGGCTGTTCCGCTCCTCCGTGCCGGCGCGGTTCACCGAGACCAGGAGGACCGAGAGGCCGGCGGAGACGCAGCCGTAGCTCCCTGCCACAATTCCGTGGCATGGAACGGACTCCGGCCACGGAATCGGTCACCAGCCAGGGAGAGGCGCTGGCAGCCGTCACGAACGGAATCGTCGGACTCTTCCGCGAGTACTACGGCCGCGGGCCCACCAAGGCGAAGAGCTTCCTGCTCGACGGCTACATCGTCGTCTGCGTGCTCGAGGACACGATGACCACGGTCGAGCAGACGCTCGTCAAGAACGGGAACGGCGACATGGTCAGGCAGGTGCGGCTGACGTTCCAGGAGGCGATGGCGGACCAGTTCGAGGGAGTCGTCGCGGCGGCCATGGGGCGGCGCGTGACGGCGTACCACAGCCAGCTCACCATGGAGCCCGACATGGGCTTCGAGTTCTTCGTCCTCGAGGAAGAGGGCTAGTCCTCGACGGCCTTGTAGGCGATCTGGAGGAAGTCCGAGATCGTCATCGCCGTGAGCACCGACGCGCTGAAGCGGGTCGCACGAGGCGCGAACAGAAGGCCGGCGTGGAAGGCGCCCGACGCCCATAGACCGAGGCAGTACGGGCAGGTCAGCAGCTCGCCGACCGCCCTGCGCAGGCCCTCGCCGCGGGCCCTCTCCTCGAGTTCCGCCGGACCGCCCTTTCCCTGCAGCTCCGTGAACGGCGCGCGCACGAAAGAGGTGATCTTCTTCTTGGCCACGAGCCGGCTGAACTTGTGGCTGGCGGCGCCGATCAGAACCAGGTCCTGCACCTCGACGCGCTCCGGCAGATCGCGCCCTGAGCGCTTCGCGGCCACCACCGCTCCCGCGAGCGCGGCGTTGAACACGGTCGCGAACGCCGCGTAGGCGGCGAACGGCGGCCGCTCGTCAGGCTCCGCGTAGCCGCCGTAGGGGCCGTGGTCGTCGGCGCTCCGGCGCGGGTCCGTCTCGACGCTCACGACGCGTGCTGCTCGTCCATCTTCCGCGTGTCGCGCGGCTCCACGAACGGCTCCTTGTCCTCGGGGCGCATGCCGTCCTCGATCGCGCGCTCGCGCTCGAGCTCCGCGTTGAACTCGGCGCCGAGCAGGATCACGATGTTCGAGATCCACAGCCAGACGAGGAAGACGACCACGCCACCGAGCGCGCCGTAGGTCTTGTTGTACGAGCCGAAGTTGGAGACGTAGAGGGCGAATGCGCCTGAGGCGATCAGCCAGGCGACCACGGCGAGCACACCCCCGGGACTGATCCAGCGGAAGCCGGGGTGCTTCACATTCGGCGCGGCCCAGTAGAGCAGCGCGAACATGAAGCTCACCACCAGCAGCAGAACCGGCCACTTGGCGATGTTCCACACGTCCACGGCCGTGCTGCCGAGCCCGATCAGGTCGCCCACCTTCTGCGCGATGCCACCGGTGAGCACGACCGCGATGGCGGTTATCGCGAGCAGGAAGAGCAGTACGAGCGTCAGTCCCACGCGCACGGGGAGCGTCTTCCAGACCGGGCGGCCCTCCTCCATGTCGTAGATCGAGTTGGAGGCGCGCATGAACGCGGCCACGTAGCCGGACGCTGACCAGAGCGCGGCGAGCAGGCCGACCACGAACAGGACACCGGCCGCGCCCCGATCTCCCTGAAGGTTCTCCAGCGCACTGGTCATGATCTCCTTGGCCGGTCCGGGCGCGACGCTGCCGAGGTTGTCGATCAACGGCTGTGTTGCCGACTCGCCGACTAGACCGAGGACCGAGACCAGCACGATCAGCGCGGGGAAGATCGCCAGCACGCTGTAGTAGGTGAGCGCCGCCGCCCAGTCGGTGAGGTTGTCCTCCTTGAACTCCTTGCCGGTCCGCTTCAGGACCGGCCACCAGTGCTTGACCATCGTCAGCGCCTCCGGATCATCCGCAGCAGAAGGAGTAGCGCGACGGCGCCGCCGGCGACAGCGATCAGCGGGACCGGGTTCTGGCTCACCTGCTCGCGGACCTCTTCCTTCTTGAGCCGCGCCTGCTCCTTGACGTCGGCCTTGTGGGAGAGCGCGTCGACGGTCTCGCCGAGCTCGCGGCGCGTCCGCTCGATCTCGCGCCTCAGCTCCTCGGGCGTGGGCTGGGTGGGCGCCTCGCTCACGACCTCGCGCTCGCCTTCACGGTCTCGATGTCGCGCTGCACGCTGTCGAGCGCCTGCTCCGGCTTCGGCGGCCCGGCCTCCTCCAACTCCTTCTTGCCGGTGAGGGCGAGGATGCCCGCGATCAGCAGCAGGCCGGCGCCGATCGCGGCGGCGGCGATCCACGGCTCCAGCACGGTGGCGAGGCCGAGGATGGCCGCGGCGATCAGCGCGCCCACGCCGTACAGCGCGACGATTCCCGCGCCGCCGAACATGCCCGCGCCCTTGCCGGCGTGCCTGCCCTTCTCGGCCAGCTCGGCCTGCGCGAGGCGCATCTCCTGGCGGATCAACGTCGATGTCTGCCGCGAGAGGTCCTGGACGAGCTCGCCCAGCGGCCGGTCGTCGCCGTTCCCTCTGAAGCGCGTGGAAGTCTCCATGGCGGGCGTCTACCCAACCTGCTGAGCGGTATGCACTTCGTCCAATGCCGCGCGTTACGTTCTAACGATGGGCACGAAGGCCCGCGGTGGCTGTCTCGTGGCCGCGTGCCTCTGCGCGGCCCTCGGCGCGTGCGGCGGGTCCACGGATAGCCCGCGGGTGGAGCTCAACGCCGCCGAGCGCGAGCTCTGGGCGCCGCAGCGGCCCGACCGCTCCGTGGTCCCCGTGCTGCTCTACGACGGCGTGGCGACGAGGGCGTTCGCGAGGCAGATGGTCCTGCTCGACCACGCGGGCTACGAGACGATCACGCTGGAGCAGTTCGTCCGCTTCACCAGGGGCGAGAAGGTCGGCCTCCCGCCGCGGCCGCTGCTGCTCACGTTCGACGGCGGGCGCGCGGACGCCTTGACCGGCAGCGACGCGATCCTGGCCGAGCTCGGCTTCAACGCCGTGGTGTTCGTGGACGCGGGCCGAGTTAGCGCAGGGCGCGCCGAGTACCTGACCTGGAAGGAGCTCGACGCCCGTCAGCGCGGCGGCCGCTGGGAGGTTCAGCTCGAGTCCGGCACCGGCGGCCACCAGATCCAGTACGGGCCGGGGCGCGACGACGTGGGTCCGTTCTACGCGTACCGCGGGTCCGAGGAGCGGATCGACGGCTGGCGTGAGCGGGTGTTCTCGGACATCAGCTGGGGCGAGGAGCAGCTGTTAGTGCACGTGCGCGGGTATCGGCCGCTCGCCTTTGCACCTCCCTACGGCAACTACGGCCAGGCCGGAACGAACGATCCGCGCATCCCGCGGCTATTGCTGGCCCGGCTGATGGAGAGCTTCGACGTCGTCTTCACCCAGGACCGCAGCGGCTTCGCCTCACCGCGCACCGGGACAGCCGCGACGTATGGCCGCATCGAGATCACTCCCGAGGTGAGCGAGGACGAGCTCCATCGGCTGCTCACGTCCGCCGGCTCGTGACGCGGAGTATCGTGGGGCGCATGGCAGTCCGGTTCCACCGCTGCCCAAACGTCTGGGTCAAGCTCTCCGGGCATCCCTGCTGGCGGGTGCAGAAGGCGCTCGACGAGGCGGGTGTCGAGTACGAGCTCGTGAAGGGCCCGCTCCGGCCCGGCAAGCGCGACGACATCGAGCGGATGACGGGCCAGCGCAAATACCCGGTGATCGAGTTCGAGGACGGCTCGGTCTACCGCGAGGAATCAAAGGACATGGCCGCGACCATCAGCGGCGGCCGTCTCGACGAGAAGCGGGCAGGGTCAGCGCAGCAGTGAGTTGATGCGCCGCCGGGCTCGCGAGATCCCGCGCGCGTAGGAGGTGATGTCCGCCCACGGGTCGCCCTTGGCGGCGAGCCGCCGCATCACGTTGCGCAAGTTCCAGCGATCCGGGCGCAGCTTCGAATCCGACAGCTCCTCCCAGTCGATCGGCGTGGCCACCGGCGCCCCCGGCCTGGCCCGGACCGCGTACGGCGGCACGGCCGTCTGCGCGTAGCCGTTGCGGGCCGTGTCCACGAGGATGCGATCGCCGCGGTTGGCCTTGCGGAACTCCGTCGTGAGCTCGTCCGGGTGCTGGTCCGCGAGCACCCGGCCGATGTCGCGGGCGAGCGCGCGCACGTCCTCGTAGCCGGCGCGCCGGCGCAGCGGAGTCCACACGTGGATGCCCTTCGAGCCCGTGACCTGCGCGAACGGCGAGAAGCCGAGCTCGCGCATCAGCTCGCCGCTCCAGCGCGCGGCGCGCCGGACGGCCGCGAAGTCGCCGCTCGGCGGAGGATCGAGGTCGATCACGAGGCGGTCCGGCTGCCACACCCGGTCGTCGCGTGAGAGCCACACGTGCGGCGTGATCGTGTTCTGGCCCACCAGGTACACGAGCGTCGCCGCGTCGCAGATCACCACGTGCGTCACGCTCCCACCGGCCTTCGGCACCTCCACGCGCCGGATCCAGTCGGGGAAGTAGTCCGGGATGTCCTTGTGGAAGAAGCCCTTGCCGTCGATGCCGTCGGGGAAGCGCTGCATGCTCACGGGGCGGCCCTTCACGTGCGGGAGCATCCATTCGGCCACGCGCTCGTAGTAGCCCGCGAGGTCGGCCTTCGAGATCCCGTCGCCGGGGAAGAGGAGCTTGTCGGGATGGGTGATCTCGACGGTCACGAGGGCAGCTCCCGGACGACCTCGCGGGCCGGCTTGTCGTCGCGCAGCCCCAGGTAGCGCGGATGGCGCAGGCGGCCGTCGCGCGTCCACTCGGCGAAGCCCACCTGCCCAACGAGCTCCGGCCGGACCCAGTGCGTCCCCGGCGGGATCGGCTTGAAGCGCTCGAACGGCGACTCGTCCTGCTCGAGCTCGCGCATGCGCGCGCCGAGCTCGCTCAGCGTGTGCTGGTCGAAGCCGGTGCCGACCTTGCCGGCGTAGCGGAGCGTGGAGCCGTCGTCGTCGTAGTAGCCCACGAGAAGTGCTCCGAATTCGGTGCGCGACCCCTTCGGCGCTGTGTATCCGCCGATCACGAGCTCCTGCTCCGCGTGGCACTTCAGCTTCAGCCAGTCGCGCGAGCGGCTGCTGCGGTACGGGCTGTCGGCCCGCTTGGCGATCACACCCTCGAGGCCCTTCTCGCACGCCTCGCGGTAGACCTCCTCGCCGTGCTCGCCCTTTCGGTGCGGGTTGAAGCGCAGCGGGCCGCCGAACTCGAGCGCGCGTCTCAGGCGCGCCTTGCGCTCGCGCAGCGGGCGCTCGCGCAGGTCCTCGCCCTCGTGGCGCAGGATGTCGAACAGGTAGAGGAACACGGGGACCCGCTCTCGCCCGCGCCGCTGGAGGCGCGAGAAGCTCGTGATCCCGTTCTGGAACGCCACGATCTCGCCGTCGGCGATGAAGTCCTCGGAGGGCTCACGCTCGAGCGCATCGACCAGCCTGGGGTACTCCGCGTTCATCCGGCGTCCTGTGCGCGACATCAGCTGGACGCCCGAGGCGTCCCTGATCGCAAGGCAGCGAATTCCGTCGAGCTTGCGCTCGAAGATCCAGTCCGGGTCGGAAAACGGCTTGTCGGCGAGCACGGCCTTCATCGGCTCGATCACTCGGCGAGCTCCTCGATGGTGCGCCCGCTCAGGACCGACTCGGGCCGCTCGGCGACCGGATCGGGGCCATCGGCCTCGTCGTCCCGGCGCTTCACGAGCAGCCAGCGCCTACCCTCGATCCGCCGCAGCGACCATCCGCCGCGCAGCTTCTCACCCTCGAGCCGGAAGGAGGCGTGGCCTGCGGCGAGCGCCACCTCCATCGGCTCGTCGCGGAGGTTCTCGTAGCGGCCGCGGTCCCAGACGATCACGGGCCCGGCGCCGTACTCGCCCGCGGGGATCACTCCCTCGAAGTCACCCCACGAGAGCGCGTGGTCGTCAACGGCCATGGCGAGCCGCTTGTCGCGCGGGTCCATCGACGGCCCCTTGGGCACGGCCCAAGAACGGAACGTGCCGGCCACCTCGAGCCTGAAGTCGTAGTGCAGGCTCGTGGCGTCGTGCTGCTGGATCACGAATCGCGGCATTTCACGCCCCCGTTCCCCGCTCGAGCGGCTCGATAGTCAGCGGGCCCTCGTGGCGGGTCTCAACCTGGAGCGTCGAATGCGAGACGCCGAAGCGCTCGCGCAGCAGGTCGGCGAGCTCGCGACGGTGCGCCTGCGTGTCGCATCCCGCGCGCACCGTCACGTGAGCCGAGATCGCCGGGAAGCCCGACGTGACCTCCCACACGTGCAGGTCGTGGACCTCCACGACGTGGTTCTGAGCCGCGAGCACGTTGCCGATCTCCACCGGGTCGAGGCTCCGCGGCGCCGCCTCGAGCAGCACGCGCCCGGAGTCGCGCAGCAGGCCGTAGCCCGAGCGCAGCATCAGCGCGGCCACGCACAGCGCCGCGATGCCGTCCGCGCGCGAGAAGCCCGTGATCAGGACGACCGCGCCCGCGATCGCCGTGGCGATGAACGCGAACAGGTCGGTGAGCACGTGCTGGAAGGCGCCCTCCACGTTCAGGCTGCGCCGGTCCGAGCCGGCGAGAACGAGCGTCGCCGCCAGGTTCACCGCGATGCCGACGATGGCCACGGCCAGGACCACGAGGCCCTCCACCTCGGGCGGGTCCACCAGGCGGCGCACACCCTCCCAGATGATCACGACCGCGAGCGCCACGAGCGTCGCGCCGTTGAGCTGAGCGGAGAGGATCTCGGCGCGCCGGAAACCGAAGGTGAACTCGCCGCTGGCGGGCCGCCGCGCGAGCCGGGCGGCGAACAGCGCGAGCGCGATCGCACCGGCGTCGGTGAGCATGTGAGCGGCGTCGGAGAGCAGGGCCAGGGAGGAGGCCATGACCCCGGCCACGACCTCCACGACCATCAGCCCCAGGATCAGGACCAGGGCGAGGGTCAGGCGGCGCGTGTCGTCCGTCTGGACGTGCCCGTGGTGGTGATGCGCCATCACGCTGATGGTCGCATGCTCGTTTGCCGCAGCGGCTCGAGGGTAAGTGCGCGCTATGAGCGGCGCTCGGGACGCGGCGAAGAAGGGACTCGAGCTCGGCGTGGCCGCCATCCGGCACACAGGCTGGTGGCTGCACTGGCAAACCGGCGGGCGCGCCTACCGCGAGGCCGCCGAGCTCGCACCGCTCCCGCGCCGCACCGCGGCCGTGGAGCGCAAAGCCGCGTAGCGGGTACGGCCGGAGGTACCGGCCGGCGAGCGAACGGCAGCACTGAGGACATCGACCGTCCTGCCTAACCGGTGGTATGTCCCGCCTAGACAGGACGGTCGCGGCTACGGGGTGGCGTCGGGGGCCGGCTCGCCGGGCGGCGCCTCCGGCAGCGGCGTGGTCGGTGCCGTGTCGGTCGGCTGCTCTTGCGGTGCCGGCTCGTCGGTGGTCGGCTGCTCCTCGGTCGTTGGGGTCTGCTCGGGCGTGGTCTGTGTCGGCTTGGCGTCCTGCTGTGGCTCGTCCTTCTTCTTGGCCGTGGGATTGAAGAACGTCGACGAGCCGTCGCCCTTGCCGATCGACCCGCCGGAGATCAGGTCGCCGACGGTCAGCGTGGCCACCGCAATGACGAACGCGATCGCCGCGGTGGCCGCCACTACGCCGAGCGCCATCCGCCGCCGCGGCGAGCGGTCACTCGGCTGGCGGTAGACGCGCACGGGGCCTGGCGGGCCCGCTGCCCGGGATGTGCGCAGCGGCTCGTCCGCCGGCGCGGGCCGGTCCGCGTGCCGCGAGGCGCCCGCCCCGAGGGCCGGGCGGTCGCTCGTCCACGCGCGCGCGATTCGCTCCGTCGGCCGGTGCATCACCTCGCTGATCAGCGCCACCAGGACAGGGGTGAGCGCCGCGGCGATCCAGGTGCCGTGGATCCAGAGCTGCGAGGTGACGGCAGCCGCCGCGGCGGACGCGAAGCTCGCAATCACCAGCGTCCGCATGTTGAGGCGGCGCTCCTCCTCGCGCTCGCGGAGCATTTCGCTGCGCGTGGACGAAGCCATCCGAGGGGGGCAGCGTAGCGAGGACCGGGATAGGGTCCGCACTGGTGGCCGACTCGCGGACACACGAGGCCGACGTGGTCGTCGTGGGCGCCGGGCTGGCGGGCCTCGCGGCCGCCCGGCGGCTGAAGGCCCGCGACGTGTCGGTCGTGGTCGTGGAGGCGCGCGACCGTGTCGGCGGCCGCGTGCTCAACCACGACATCGGCGACGGCAAGGTCGTCGAGGTGGGCGGGCAGTGGATCGGACCGACCCAGGACCGGCTCGCGGCGCTGGTGGCTGAGCTCGGCGTGGAGACGTTCCCCACATACGGCGAGGGTCACAACCTGATCGAGTACGGCGGCGCGCTGCGCCGCTACAGGGGCACGATCCCGCGCATCAATCCCGCCGTACTCGTGGACGTCGAGCAGGCGCAGCGGCGGCTCAACCGCCTGGCGCGCAGGGTTCCGCTCCAGGCACCCTGGGAGGCGCGAGGCGCCGCAAGGCTCGACGGTCAGACCCTGGCCACGTGGATGCGCCGCAACATGGCCACGAAGCCGGGCCGGATGTTGCTCGAGCTTGGGATCGAGGCGGTCTGGGCGGCGCAGCCGGAGGACATGTCGCTGCTTCACGCGCTCTTCTACATCCACTCGGCCGGAAGTCTCGAGCGGCTCTTCGACACCGAGGGCGGCGCCCAGCAGGACCGCTTCGTGGGCGGGTCGCAGCTCGTGCCGATCCGGATGGCCGAGGAGCTCGGCGAGGAGCGGCTCCTGCTCGGCGCGCCCGTTCGGCGCATCGAGCACACGCCGGACGGGGTGACGCTGCACGCCGACGGCGCCGTGCTGCGCGGACGGCGCGCGATCCTCGCCTTGGCGCCCACGCTGGCGGGCCGCCTCGCGTACGACCCGCCGCTGCCGGGCTACCGCGACCAGCTCACGCAGCGCATGCCGATGGGCACCGTGGCCAAGTGCATGGCGATCTACGACGAGCCGTTCTGGCG
>Ga0114129_10003047_pt1 | contig 23477 bp, 21 predicted proteins | sample RhiMetdeltSRZDD1_FD_80071 | JGI IMG/M metagenome (GOLD analysis project Ga0114129, IMG submission 80071) | Populus rhizosphere microbial communities from Tennessee, USA - Rhizosphere MetaG P. deltoides SRZDD1 (version 2) (version 2) | ecosystem: Host-associated > Plants > Roots > Rhizosphere >...
AGCGGGTGCGCAAGCTGGTCGCCGAGTTCGAGGAGAACGAGGGACGCCGGCCGCGCATCCTGGTCGCCAAGATCGGCCAGGACGGCCACGACCGCGGACAGAAGGTGATCGCGTCGGCGTTCGCCGATCTCGGCTTCGACGTCGACATCGGACCCCTGTTCGCGACGCCGGCTGAAGCCGCGCGGCAGGCGGTCGAGAACGACGTGCACATTCTTGGCGTCTCCTCCCTCGCCGCCGCCCATCTCACGCTGGTACCGCAGCTCAAGGCCGAGCTCGAGCAGCAGGGCCGCGGCGACATCATGATCGTCATCGGTGGTGTGGTCCCGCCGGAGGATTACGAGGCGATGCACGCGGCGGGCGCCGAGGCGATCTTCCCGCCAGGCACCGTGATTGCGGATGCGGCCGGGGCGCTGCTCGACACGCTCAACAAGCGGCTCGGGCATGGCCGCGCGGCGGCGGAGTGACCGATACGAACGAGCTGGCAGCAGGGTCGCCGCATTAAACGAAAGGCCCCGCTTTCGCGGGGCCTTTCAGTTTTTGAATGGGAGCGACCTTACCTACCGCGCCGCGTTCTTCAACGTGTCGCTCTTCTCGATCACGGTGCGAACGTGGCGGATCACGTGGTTGGCCACGATTGCATGCGCCTCGGCGGTCGGATGGATCGCGCCGCTGTAGAGGCCCGCATAGGCCGGCTGCAGGATGTCGAATGGCGACACGCCCTCGCGGTGGGTATTGGCCGCCAGGAAAGCGTCGTTCGGCGTGCGGAACAGCCGCCAGTGACGCGCATAGGGGAGCGTCGCGGCCGGCGAATAGGGCTTCCACTCGTCGCCGGTGGGCGTCTTGCGCGGCACCCGCATGTTGACGCCGTCCTGGAACGCGCGCTTGGGATCGCGCGCGCACATGCCGCGCTTGGTGAACTCCGGAATGTGGTCCGTTATCAGCGTGAAGCCGGTGCCAGGGCCGGTCGCCAGCGCCGGGCAATTGCGTCCCTTGGTGCTGGAGATGCATTCGAGCCGGCCGAGGAAGTCGCGCAGGAAGTCGGCGGTCTCCTGCAGCCGCGGCTTGCTGAGCTTGAGGCCGGGGTGCACGTCCAGCCCGAGCGTCGGCTGCGAGCCGCACAGCGCGCCGGTCTCGTCGTACTGGATCGGCTCGTAGGTGGTCTGCAGAACCCGCGACGGCTGCACGCCGAAACCGTCGTGGAGCGCCTCTTTCACGGCCTTCATACGCTCGTCGAGGACCTCGAGATAGACGCGCGAGACCTGCGGGCTGAAGCGGATCTGGCTGCCGATCCAGATCGCGATCGGTGCAAAGTCGCTCGCGCCTTCGGTCATGGAATAGGCCACAAGGCCGCCGAAGCCCACATCATTGCCGCCGATCGACATCAGTACGACGTCGATCGGGCGCTTGCGCAGCTGCGGCGGGCACCAGTTCTTGGTGATCCGCTGCGAGGAGACCGACGTGCTGCCGGCCGAAAACATCGGCAGCGTGTAAGCGGCCTGCTGGGTGCGGGCATTGGCCCCGCCACGGCAGAGCAGATCGCTCAACTGGTCGAATTGCGAACGGACCTTGGCGCCTTGCGGGTCGCTGAAGCCTTCGCGCGCGTCCATCTCCAGGAACAGCCCGGCGGCAATCTCGGCGCCGGAGCAGGAGAAGCTCGCGAAGCTGATCGACCGGTGCCGGTCCTCGAGCGCCATCTGGATGGCGACGCGGAACGGATAGCCGTATTGCGACCGGTGGCAATCGCGGCTCAGCCACTGTGCGCCGCCTTTGTCGAAGGCGGACTGGAACGCGGGTGACGCGAGCTTGTTGTAACGCTCGGCGAGTTCGTCCTCCATCAGCCGCCGCGGCAGAACTTTCGGATTGTACTGGTCGTCGCCGGACGCGAGCCCATAGCCGGGCGCCGGCGCTGTCCTGCTGCTGTCCGCCGGCAATGACGCGACGTCCTCGCGCAGGAGCTTCGGGTCATAGACCATCTCGCGGGCCGGGCTGAACTGGATCGGCCGGTCCGGATTGCTCTCGCCGGACGCGAAAGAATCGCCGAGCGCGACAATGAAGAGGTCCTCGATCACGACGTCGCGATCGACGAGCTCGCGACCATCCGGCAGCTTCACCGTCACCGCCACGCCGGAGCCGGCGCGGTCGAGCGAATAGGGTACGCGCGCGATCGTCAGCGGCTTGTTGCAGGCGAGCTTGCGCGTCTCGGTCTTCCCGCCCGCCTTGCGCGGATGCCAGCTCCACACGCACTCGCCGGTGACGCCGGCAAGCTGCTCGGGCGCGATCTGGATGTTGACGGTGTGGGCATCCGGAAGAACGTAATCTTCCTTCGCGCTGCCCCAGGAATACTTGCGCTCGCAGACCGGCGAGTAGCGGCGCGGGCGTCCACTGGTCTCGTAGCAGTTGTCATTGAGCGTGGCCGCGGCCCAGCCGAGCCGGCTCTGCTGATAGCGCGGACCGGCGGTGGCTGCGCAGCGGTCGGGCGTCGAGGCGTCCTTGCAATCGGGATCGTTGAGGCGGCGCTCGATGCGCCAGATGATGTCGGGAGGCAGCGGGTTATTCGCGTTGCCGCGCACCGCGTTGAATGCGGCCTCGTGCAGGGCGAATGAGCGCGTGCTCTTGAAGAACCGGAATGGATTTTCGACTTGCCAGATCAGGTCCGCGGCTTGGCCGGAGCTTCCCCCCAGACCGACGAAAAAGGTGACGAGCCAAGCGCTCGTCGCCAGCGCTTTCCGACGCATGAATCCCTCCGCCGCCCCCACCGGGAGGCATGATACAGCTTTAGTCGCAAGGCGCAGAGCGAAAGTTCATGCCGCCTTTACCAAAGCCGGGCTCTTGCCATGCGAAGTGAGGCTATATTATTGATTCTATTGACGAAATTTTTGGTGTCACAGGCTCGAAAAATGTGGGCTGTTGGGGCCGTGGTGGTCGCTTTTGCCCTCGCCGGCTGCGTCCGGTCAAACGAACCGATCCTTGGCGACGCCAAGGCCATCCTGGGAGAGCGCCTCCAGATCCACGTCTTTGCCGCCAATCCCGACGGCCTGCGCGACGCCTCCACCTCCAGCTTCGTCTGGGATGGCAAACGCTACGCGTTGCGCGGCCGCTCCCGGGAGATCAACGATTTCACCGTCCACGCCTACGAGGGCCGCGATCTGATCGTGCAGAGCAAGACGGCGCGCGGCGAGCGCGGCTACGCTTACGGGCTTGCCCGCAAGATCGCCGAGGGCGTCTACCTGGTCGTGCCGATCGACGAAAACGACGCCGACGAACCCGCGCGCCAGCGATTCTGTGTGATGACCGGCAGCGCGTCGTGCCGGATCGAGACACCGGAGCAATTGTTCGTGTTCGCGCGAGCGACCGCCGCCAGGGATGATGAGCGCATCCCATTTTTCCTGGCCGTGGTCATGCCGGCGCGGCAGCGCTGATGCCATGGCTTCGGCGCCCGACGTCACGCGGCTCGCCCGCGGTATCCGCGCCGGTGATCGTGCGGTGCTGGCGCGCGCCATCACCTTGATCGAGAGCCGCCGCGCCGACCATCAAAAGGCGGCGCGGCACCTGGTGCAGGACCTGCTGCCGCAGACCGGAGGGGCGCTGCGCGTCGGTATCACCGGCGCGCCCGGCGTCGGCAAGTCCACCACGATTGACACGCTCGGAACGTTCCTGACCGGCAAGGGCCACAAGGTCGCGGTGCTCGCGGTCGATCCGTCCTCGACCCGCAGCGGCGGGTCTATTCTCGCCGACAAGACGCGCATGGCGCGCCTGGGCGCCGACCCCAGTGCCTTCGTGCGCCCCTCCCCCGCCTCCGGCACGCTCGGCGGCGTCGCCGCCAAGACGCGCGAGACCATGCTGCTGTGCGAGGCCGCCGGCTACGACGTGGTGCTGGTCGAGACCATCGGCACCGGACAGTCGGAAACCGTGGTCGCCGACATGACCGATTTCTTTCTCGTGCTGCTGCTGCCCGGCGCAGGCGACGAGCTGCAAGGCCTCAAGAAGGGCGTAATCGAGCTTGCCGACATGCTCGCGGTCAACAAGGCCGACGGGGACAACGTCGCGCGCGCCAATGCCGCAGCAGCCGAATATCGCGCGGCCCTGCATATCGTCAGCCCGCGTTCGTCGAGCTGGACGCCGCCAGTCGCGACCTATTCGGCGCTCACCGGCGCGGGCATTGCGGAACTGTGGGCGAAAATCCTCGAACACCGCGACCGCACCACCGCTTCCGGCGAGCTCGCCGCGCGCCGGCGCGAGCAGCAGGTGAAATGGATGTGGGCGATGCTCGAGGACCGCGTGTTCTCGCGACTCAGGTCGGACCCGGCGATCAGGGCGAAGCTGCCGAAGCTTGAAGCCGCCGTCGCCGAGGGACGGATGTCGGCGTCGGTCGCCGCCGAAGAGATCGCCGCGGCCCTGGGCGTCTAGCTCACCTGGCGCGGGCCAGCTTGCGCCAGCGGCGGCGGACGAACAGGAAATCGTTCAGCCACTTGGCGAAGCGCGTCTCCTCGGTGCCGGTGACGACCGCCCTCAGCAGGATGCGGGCCGTGCGGAACGGCCGGCATGCGAACGAGATGATGTAGAAATTCACGAACATCCAGAGCATCGCGGCATAGAGCTGCCTGGTCGTCAGATGCTCGGAATAGGACGGCGCCTTCCGCGTGTAGAAATCCATCGGCGACAGGAAGAACTCGTCGTCGACGGCGATCCGCCCCTCCTCCTGCAATCGCCTGAACAGGCTCGATCCCGGATAGGGCACGAACTTGGATACGGCGACGTCATGCACGCCGAGGACCGCCATGCGCCGGACCAACCCGAGCGTCTGGCGCAAGGTGCGCCGGGTATCGTCCGGGAATCCGATGACGATGAAGCAGGACAGCCGGAAATCGCGGCGCACGGCGATGCGCATCGCTTCGAGCATGCGGCCGAGATCGACCTGTTTCTTGATCTTCTCGAGAATCTCCGGCGAGCCGCTTTCCGGCGCGAAAGCCAACGACCGGCAACCGGACAGGTAAAGGAGATCGGCGACCTCCCGGTCGAACACCTCCGAGCGCGTGCCGCTGGGCATCTGCCAGGTGACGTCGAGCCGGCGCCTGGTCAGCTCCCGGCAGAACCTCATCACCCACTGGCGCTTGACCACCGCGGTGAGGTCCTGGAAGTCGACGTTCACGATCCCGTATTTGGTTTTGTAAAGCTCGATCTCGTCGGCGACCTTGACCGGATCGCGCGGGATGTAGCGCGTGGTCCACATGCCCGGGCTCGAGCAGAACGTGCACTGATACGGGCAGCCGCGCGTGGTGAGCAGCGGCATCGAGCGGCCGAGATTGCTGCCGTTGATCTGATGGCGCGAGATGTATTCCTCGATCGGGAACGAATCCCAGTCCGGCAGCGGGATGTCGTCGATCTTGCGGTTGCGCGCGGACAGGCCGTTGTTGCGGACGGTGTCCCCGTCCCTGCAGGCGATGCCCGGCAGGTCCTGCCAGGGCTCGCCGGCCAGGATCGCTTTCGCAAGCCGCACGAACGTCTCTTCGCCCTCGCCCAGAACGACGACGTCGAACAGCGAGGTCCGCAACGAAAGCTCGGGCACCGCGGTGCCGTGCTCGCCGCCGAGAACGAGAACGGCATCGGGAAAGCGCTGGCGGATGTGCTCGGCCAGATCCCGCGTCAGCGGCCAAAGCGTGCTGAACATGCAGGTGAGGCCGATGACGCGGGCGTGCGGCGGGATCCGATCCGCGATCTCGTCGAACGACAGGCCCTGCAGCATGAAGTCGTGGCGGCGCGGATAGGGCGCGATCGAGTCGAGCGCCTCGCCGGTGCCGTCGATCACCGTGTAGGCGACGCCCGCTTCCTTGAGCACGCCCGCGATATACGCCAATCCCAGCGGCGGGTTGGGCGTGTGCATCTGCAGCCCTGAAAAGGACTTCAGCCCAGGCGGATTGATCAACGCGAACACATGAACCCCCACGTCTCCCGAAGGAGAGATTTACCGCATATCGAAACCTCGCAAAAGCGATGAATCTCGATCGTCTGCGCGATCGATTTCCCAGCCGCGCCGCCAAGTCCGCCCGCAAAAACGAATGGCGGTGCGTTTTTAAGTCCCGCGCACGGTCGTGGGATCGACCTTCGACATCGGAATCGCCGCTTCCATCACGATGGTGGCGCCGATCGCCGCCGCCAGCGTGTCCCGGCTGGTGAACATCTGCCACTGGGCGGCGACCGCGAGATCGTAGGGCCAGTCGGCGGGGTCGCGCGCGCAGGCCGAGAGGACATCGCGGACAAGACGCCAATCGTCGTCCAGCGCGGCTCGCGGCAGCTTGTGCGGACGGTGTTCCGCCGGCAGGCGGGGAATGCCGAACCGCGGAGTGCCGACGGTGCGCGCGGCATTGCTGACAATCTCGTGGACGTCCGGCAGCAGCGACCGGTTGTCCTCCGGCACGGCCGCGGAAACATGTACCCAGATGCTATACGGCGGCTCGGTCGTGTTCTCGAACAGGATCCAGTTCAAAAGCTCGCTGAAATAGTATTTGTCCCCATCCTTGGACAGAACCTCGACCAGAATGCTGCTCGGATCGAGTCCTTGCGGCTCGATCACGGATTTTCGGATCGACATCTGCGCCGCAAAGCCGGCAAGGGCGCCGATCTCGGTGAGAATCGTCTGGACGTGGACCTGGCCGATCTGCCGGATCTGCTGCGCCATAAGGACGGCCGCGACATTGCGCGCGACGGCCTCCTGTTCCGGATCTTTCGGCCCCATCCGAGATCGCCCGCGTTCCGCGAATCGAAGCGCTTTTAGGAACGGAAAATGGTCGCCCGAGGTTGCGCTGGGAGTCGTCCACCGGCGAAAATCGAATTACGGTACGTCCATACCCGGAACGGCGTTCGAACCTCCGGATTGGGCGCCGTATAGCTTCCGAGTCTTGGCGGTTCCTTTCCCGTCACGCGCGTAGAGTCTTTCCCGCCGTTTACGATGAGGCCCGATTGACGTTCACCATATTGCTGACCGGCTTCGGTCCGTTTCCCGGCGCGCCATTCAATCCGACCGGAGCGCTGGTCGCCGCGCTGGCGCGGCGCCGGCATCCGGCGCTGATCGGCGTCCGGCGCGTCGCCCATGTCTTCCGCACGACCTACGACGCGGTCGACCGCGAGCTTCCGATGCTGCTCAGGCGCGAACGGCCGGATGCGCTGGTGATGTTCGGGCTGGCGCTACGCGGGCGGCACCTGCGCGTGGAGACGCGCGCGCGCAACGCGCTGACGCGCGTGGTGCCCGATGCATTGGGAAAGCTGCCGGTCGCGGCTTCCATCGCGCCAGGCGGACCTATGACCTTGCCGCTCGGGGCGCCGGCGCGACGGCTGGTGATGGCGGCGAAAACCGCGGGCGTGCCTGCGGCGCTCTCGCGCGATGCCGGGAATTATCTCTGCAATTATCTCTGCTGGCGCGCCGGCGAAGCGGCAGGGACGGGATCGCCGCGCCTGGTGACGTTCGTTCACGTGCCGCCGGTGCGCCGCGCGCATGCGGTGCGCTCGCCGGCGCACCGCTCGCCGATTACGTTCGAGGATCTCGTGCGCGCCGGCGAGGCGATCATGCTCGCCGCGTTGGCCGCCGCGCGCGCCATGCGCTGACGTGGCGTCAGGACCGGCAGAACGGGAACGGCCCGATCTCCTTCAGGAATATCGGCAGCCACTCGCATGTCTCGGCCGGAGTCCTGCTGGTCAGCAGCGGCTTGACCGGCTCGATGTGGGACCAGACCAGGGACAGCGCGATCACGGCAAGGCCGATCGTTTGCGCGCGCGGTGACGAAAGCAGATCGGGAAAGCGCGCGGCAACCAGCGCCGCTGCAATAATCAGGAGTGGATCGCCGTAGATCGCGTATTCGAGCTTCAGCCCGCGCAGCGTGAACACGGTGTCCATCCCCCAGACCACCACCACCATCAACGCGACCTGCAGCGGCAAGCGGCGATCCCCGCGCCGCCACAGCACGACGGCGCCGGCGATCGTCAGCCATTCGAGCATCAGCGTCGGCCGCGACGAGGTGTGCAGCACGAACGTGTGCGCCGCGAGCGCCGTTCCCAGACCGCGCAACAGGTCCCCGAACAAGGTCTCGTTCAAGACCTGACCCTGCCGGTCGAGCTCCGGGCTCGACCAGCCGGCATAGACATACATGTGCTCGATCGGATGGGTGACCGCCAACAGGTTCTGCTCGTGGAAGCGGATGTAAAGCGACAACAGCCCGAGCGAGACGCCGAGTGCGACGGCCGCGATCGCCGCGACGGCGTCCGGCAAGGCGGCGCGGCAGATGATGCCGTGCGCCACCATGGCGGCGACGATCCACAACGCGATGGCAAGCTGATAACTGCCATCGGGCAGGCCGAGCGGCCGATAGCCCGCCGTCGCGGCTGCGCTCGACGCGAACCCCTTCAGGAACAGCGCGAGCGCCGGGGCCGCCACGGCCAGCGCGAGCACCGTCACGATGCCCGCCATCCACCACGACCCGGCGTGATCGCGTGGCTCTCCATCGGAAGGTCGATGCGCAAACAGGAGCGCAATCGCCGGAATGGCGAGGACCGGAAAGATCGCCTGCACCTTGGTGACGACTGCAAGAGTTCCGCACAGCGCCGCGAGACCGAGCCATAGCGGCCGCCAGACGCTTTTGTATTCGCCGCAGGCCAGGAGCGTGAGCAGCAGCGCCATGGTCGCGAGCCCAGCCGAGAGCAACTCCGTCCGCATGATCCTGACATGCATCATCAGGCTGCCGGACAACGCCAATGCAAGTGCCGCGGCCGCCGCAATGCGCCAATCGCCGACCAGCCGGCGCAGCAGGCTCGCGAAGGCCCAGACGAACAGCCCGGCAATGATCAGCGACAGCACGCGGCCGGCTTCGACCAAATGCTGCCACGCGGCCTCGAACGCGACGACATCGCGCGCCGGCGGCAACAGCGAGAGCGCGTGGACCGGCAACGCGCCGAGCCAATGGCAGAGCTGGTACCAGGCCGCGAGCAGGAGCACGTAGAGATAGCCGGGATGGTCAAAATATTGCTGCGTCCGGCCGTCATTCAACAACAGCGCCTGATAGCCGAGGATCAGATCCTGATCGGCAAACTGCCAATAGGGATAGAAAAGGCCGAACAGCAGGAGCGACACCGCCATGACCGCGACGGTGGCCGCAAGCGACCGCTTCCATCCGTAGAACAATATGCTGCCGTAGTAGAACGAGCGAAGGCGTTCGATAATCATGAAACTTAAAGTGCCTTGATCCGGAAGAAAGCGAAGAACACCATCCTGACCAACATGAACCCGTGGCGGAAGCGCGAAATCTGGCTCTGGCCATAGCTGCGGCTGGCATAGCGGATCGGCACTTCGAGACAGCGGAGGCCGAGCTTCGAGGCGCCGAAGATCAGGTCGAAATCTCCGAATGGATCGAAATCGCCGAAATAGGCGCGGCCACGCTTGAGGCGCTGGTAGTCGGAACGGCGCAACACCTTGGTGCCGCACAGCGTGTCGGTGAAACGCTGATTGAGCAGCCAGGAGAACAGCAGCGAGAAGATCTTGTTGGCAATCAGATTGAGAAACTGCATGGCCTCGTGTTCCATCGGATAGACGAGGCGCGAGCCGCTGACAAACTCGCCCTTGCCGGAGGCGATCGCGCGCCAGAATTTCGGCAACTGCTCGGGCGGCGTGGTCAGATCGGCGTCGAGGATCATCAGCACATCGCCGCGCGCGGCGTCGAATCCCGTGAATACCGCGTCGGCCTTTCCCTTGCCGGACTGCTGCAGGACCTTGATGTCGCGGTCGGCATTGGCGGCGGCGACACGCCGGATCTCGTCGAGCGTGCCGTCGGCGCTGTGGCCTTCGACGAAGATAATCTCGAGATCGTCGCAGAATTTCGAGATGCGCCGCACCGCCGGCTCGATATTGCCGTGCTCGTTGCGCGCCGGGATGATCACCGATGCCGACCGGATGTCGTCATGCGGCTGCCGCAGCGAGCGGCACACCGAATAATGCCGCACGCTCAGGTGCCGGATCGCCGGCAGCGTTGACAGGAAGCGATTGATGACGCGACCGACGCCGAGCAGCCAAAGCGGCGACAGGATGCGTATCTCCGACTTGATGGTCTCGAAATCGGCAATATCGCCCATCGCCCGGATGTCGGCGGGCGACAAGACGTTTTGCGGCGGCTGCGGGCTGCGCCAGCCGATCCATTCCGCGAAGGTAAGCAGCGGCTGCCAGAGATGGGAGTAATAGGCGATCACGAGCCTGGTGGAGCGCGAGCAAAGACCATGCAGGCTTTCCAGCGTGGCCTGGCAGTCGTCGAACGCGCCGATCGTATCGACGATCAGGATCACGTCGAACGGGCCCGGCAGCGAGGCAATGAATTCCGGATCCTCGGCGTCGCCGACGCGGAAATCGAGATCAGGATGCTGGCCTTTGGCCTGCGCGATCATCGCGGCGCTGAAATCGATGCCGAGGCCGTAGCTCGGTTTCAGCCCGGCGAGCACGTCGCCGGTGCCGCAGCCGATCTCGAGCACGCGCGATCCCTCCGGGATGAGAAACCGCAGATAGCGCAAGTCCTCCTCGTGGAAGAACGACGCCTTCTGGCGAAAGAGCTTGCGCGTCGCAGCGCCGCGCTCGGAGGTGGCGAGGATCGCGGCCTTGCGGGGAGATTCCGCCGGCATCCTAGTCGCGCCTCTTGGCTCCGGGACGAACGATCCCGAACCAGGTGATCGCGCCCGGAGACGAGGAGATCAGGTGGGTGGCGCCGAATGCCAGCGACAACAGGAATGCGCCGTCCGGAGGAATTCCGCCAATGGCAAGAAACGCGACCACGACGCCTTCGCGCGCGCCCCAGCCGCCGACCGTGAATGGGAACATGGTCGCGACCAGCATCGGCGGCACCAGCGCCCAGACCGTCATGATCGGGATCGGCACGGCCACGGCGTGGCTGAGGATCCACACCACCATGATACCCATGAACTGGATGATCAGCGATATGACGCCGACCGCAAAGCTCGTCGTCGGATGGAGGATCACGGAGCGCAGATCCTCAAGCGCGGCGGCCGCGGGTCTGGTGACGCGGTACTGCGAAAACAAACCAGCCAGAAACCGGCTCGCCGCCAGCGCGGCCACAAAGCCGGCGAGCAGTACGGCGATGACGGCAAGCAGCGCGTGCGACAGTTCCGGCGCAGCCCGCATGTAATCCGACAGGAACAGCGGAGGCACCGCAATCAGCAGCAGTGCGAGCATCCCGATCCCACGGTCGATCAGCACACTGGTGATGGAGACGCGCGCCGAGATCCCCGTCTGCGCTACCAGCAGCGCGCGCAAGGCATCCCCCGCGGCGAATGGCATGACCTGATTGGCGAACTGACCGGACATGATGATGGCGAGCGCCACACCCATTGAAATCCGCCGCGACGCAAGCCTCGCCACGATCAGCCGCCAGCGCAAGGCGACCAGCACGTTTTGCGCCAGGACTATGGCAATGGCGGCCGCGAGCAGCGGGAGCTGGACATCGCGCAGCCTTTCGGCGAGCCGCTGCAAATCGATGAATTGCAGCACCACCGCCAGTATGACGGCGGTAACCATAAGCTTGGCCGCCACGATCACGAATCGGATGATCGTGCTACGCTGCACAGGTTCGGGCAGCGCGTTTTTCGGAACTGTCATGGGCTTGGACACGGCCTGAAGCCGCCGCCATATCGCATCGCCCGGACCTTAGCAAATGAAGCGGCGCCGGCGCGTGAGAGCCGCCCCTGCCCGCCGAGTTGAATCGAACCGGCCGAATGAGAGCCATGACCATCGACCGCCGCCATTTCCTCGCCATTGCCGCCGGGGCGGCCGCCGCCGGCGCCATATTGACGCCTTCGCGCGCCGCCACGTCCCTCCCCGGCGCGGGTCTCGACGCCACCCATTTCGGCCTGCGTCCCGGCAGCCCGGACGATCAGAGCCGGGTGCTGCAGCGCGCCGTCGACGAAGCTGCCCGCGCGCAGGCGCCGCTTGTCATCCCGCCCGGGGTCTATCGGGCCGGCAATGTGAAGCTCCCGTCCGGTGCCAAGCTCGTCGGCGTCCGCGGCGCGACCAGGCTGGTGTCGAGCGAAAGCAACTCGCTGCTATGGGGAGCGCGTGCTGATCACGTCAGCTTGTCGGGACTCGTGCTCGACGGCCAGAAGCGAAATCTCGCGGACCGCCACGGGCTCGTGCATCTCGAGAATGCCCGCGGCCTGCGGATCGTCGATTGCGACATCGTCGGTGCCGGCGGCGTCGGTCTTCTCTGCATCGCGGTCGACGGCGAGATCAGCGGAACGACCGTTGCCGAGACCGCCGATGTCGCCATTCGCTCGCTCGACGCGCGCGGGCTCCTGATCACGCGCAACACGATCAGCGGCGCCGGCGACAACGGCATCCAGGTCTGGCGCGAGAAGGCCGGCGACGACGGCACCATCGTCACCGACAACCGCATCGAGAATATCGACAACCGCTCCGGCGGCTCCGGCCAGTACGGCAATGCCATCAACGCTTTCCGCGCAGCAAACGTGATCGTGCGCGGCAATCGTATCCGCAACTGCGCCTTTTCCGCCGTGCGCGGCAACACCGCGTCCAATATCCAGATCGACGGCAACAGCATCAGCGACGCGCGCGAGGTCGCGATTTATTCCGAGTTCGGCTTCGAGGGCGCGCTCATCGCCAACAATATCATCGATCGCGCAGCGATCGGCGTGTCGGTGACGAATTTCAACGAAGGCGGCCGTCTCGCGGCGATCCAGGGCAACATCGTCCGCAATCTCCTGCCGAAGCGCCCGGCCGGCACCGATCCGGGCGACGGCGCCGGCATCGGCATCTACGCGGAGGCCGACACCGCCATCACCGGCAACGTGGTCGAGAACGCGCCCTATGCCGGGATCGTGCTGGGCTGGGGCCACTACCTGCGCGACGTCGCCGCCACCGGCAACGTGGTGCGCCGTGCCGACATCGGCATCGGCGTATCGGTCGCCACCGGCGCGGGCAGCGCGCTGATCGCCAACAATGTCATTGCCGACGTCGCGCGCGGCGCCATCGTCGGGATGGACCGCGGCAAGCTCGCGACCGGCGACCTGATCAAGGGCGGGGCCGAGCGCTACGCCAATCTGACGATCAGCGGCAACCGGCTGCGCTGAGGTGCGCAGACATGGACAAGACCATCGCCCATCAGTTGCTCGATCAGGAACTCGCCCAGATAAGGCAATCCGGCTATCGCAGCCTCGTCAGGCGGATCGGCGAGTCGGAGTGCCGGGAAGTCACCGGTCCCGACGGCAAGAACTATCAGATCGAGCGCAACATCGTCTGGGACGACCGGGAGAACGGCCCGATCCGCGTGCTGCTCGCCATCGACGACGGCGGCTGGCGCGCCTTCCTGCCGCTCACGGCCGACGACATCATCCCACCGGAATAGCTCCGTCCGCGGGGATTACCGCCAGTTAATGCGCAGGATTGTCGCAGCGCCGTTGCCTAGAGTGCCCCGCCAACGCCATATTGGCTTGCGCAAGCTTCAATTGCTGTCCACAACCGGGCTCCTCCTTCACTCCATGCGCCGCCTCAAGACGATCGTGCTGACATTCCTCGCCATCTTCCTGTTCCCCCTCGCCGTCCATGCGGTGGTCTATTCCGCCAAGGATCGGCCGCAGAGTTTCCGGCAGGCCGACTGGTCGAGCGTGGGCATGCTGCGGCCAGCGAGCCTCGATCCCGAGGCGCGGCTTCTGGTCTTCACCGGCCGCACCGGCCGCTGGAAGGGCATTTTCGCGGTCCATAGCTGGGTCGTGTTCAAGCCGGCGAACGCCACCACCTGGAGCCGCTACGACGTGGTGGGCTGGGGCAGCCCGGTGCGGAACAACGGCTGGGCGCCCGACGGACGCTGGTTCGGCGACGCGCCGCGCGTGCTGGTCGACGTGCGCGGGACGCAGGCCGCCGCGCTGATCCCGAAGGTGCAGGCCACGATCACGGCCTACAACTACAACAATGCCGGCGACTACCGGATCTGGCCCGGCCCCAACAGCAACACCTTCGTCGCCGCCGTGTTGCGCGCGGTGCCCGAGCTCGAAACGACGCTGCCGCCGAATGCCATCGGCAAGGATTTTCGCCCGGGCGCCTATCTCGGGCTCACCGACAGCCGCACCGGCGTCGAGGCCTCGCTCTATGGGCTGATCGGGGTGAAGATCGGCTGGGTCGAAGGCGTCGAGTTCAACCTCTTCGGTCTCGTCGCCGGTCTCGACCTGCGCCATCCGGCGCTGAAGCTGCCGGGGTTCGGCCGCATCGGCTTCCCCGATGGCACCGCCATCGCCGCTCCGACGCCGGCGTAGGCTCCCGCGCGCCCTGCCCCGTCCATCACGAAGTTGCGTTTTCCGTCCAGGTGACGGAGGGGACGCCTTTGTGCGATCTTGTGCGAAATTGGGCATCCGAAAATGCGCGATACCCGGCCATTGCTCGAACGGATTTCGTTTCCGCCGATCCGGCGCGGGCGGCTCGACACGCTGCAGGTCAATGTCGGCTATCGCTGCAATCAGACCTGCGTGCATTGCCACGTCGACGCGAGCCCCTATCGCAGCGAGGAAATGCCGGGCGATATCATTGACGTCGTGCTCGCCTTCCTCGAATGCCGGCGCGTTTCGACCCTCGACATCACCGGCGGCGCGCCCGAGCTCAATCCCCAGTTCCGCCGGCTGGTAAGCGCGGCGCGCGCCATGGGCGTGCGCGTGATGGACCGTTGCAATCTCACCATCCTGGAGGAGCCGGGCCACGAGGACCTCGCCGAATTCCTTGCCCGCGAGCAGGTCGAGATCGTTGCCTCGATGCCCTGCTATCTGGCGGAAAACGTCGATCGCCAGCGCGGCAAAGGCGTATTCGACTCCTCGATCCGCGCGCTTCAGCGTCTCAATGCGCTCGGCTACGGGCGCGAAGGCGGACTCGTGCTCAACCTCGTCTACAATCCGCAAGGCGCGTCGCTGCCGCCCCCGCAGGACCAGCTGGAAGCCGACTACAAGCGCGTGCTCGGCGAGCGCTGCGGCATCGTGTTCAATCACCTGTTCACGCTCGCCAACATGCCGATCAAGCGCTTCGGATCGATGCTCGCGATCAAGGGCGAGTTCGACCGCTACCTCGACACGCTGTACGCGGCGCACATGGACGCCAATCTCGATCGCGTCATGTGCCGCAACCTGATCTCGGTCGACTGGCGCGGCTACGTCTACGACTGCGACTTCAACCAGATGCTCGATCTGCCGCTGGCGCACGAAGGCCGCGAGCGCGTGCATCTCAAGGATCTGCTGGTGGCCGATCTCGAAGGCGCGCCGATCCGCGTCTCCGGCCATTGCTACGGCTGCACCGCCGGCCAGGGATCGAGCTGCGGCGGCGCGCTGCGGGAAGCGGCGGAATAGGCGTCGCGGAAGGCGGATGACCCATGGCCCGCCTGTCCATCATCATGCCGGTGCTCAATGAAGGCGAGGCCATCGCTGCGACGCTCGACGCGCTGGCCGAGGTGCGCGCGCTCGGCACCGAAGTCATAGTCGTCGATGGCGGCAGCCGCGATGCGACCATCCAGCGCTCGCGGCTGCGTGCCGACCGCGTGATCCCGGCACCGCCCGGGCGCGCCGCGCAGATGAACGCGGGCGCGGAGAAGGCGTCCGGCGACGTGCTTCTGTTCCTGCACGCCGATACGCGGCTTCCGCACGCGGCCGAGCATCTCGTCCTCGACGGCCTGGAGCGATCGGGCCTGGCCTGGGGCCGTTTCGACATTGCGATCGAGGGCCGCTCGCCGCTCCTGATCGTCGTTGCGTGCTTGATCAACATCCGCTCGCGGCTGAGCGGGATCGCCACCGGCGACCAAGCCATGTTCGTGCGGCGCGACGCGTTCCAGAAGGCCGGCGGCTTCCCGCTGATCGCGCTGATGGAGGACGTGGCGCTCTCGCAGCGCCTCAAGCGCATCTCGCGCCCGCTCTGCCTGCGCGAGCGCGCGGTGACCTCCGGACGCCGCTGGGACGAGCATGGCGTGCTCAAGACCATCATCCTGATGTGGCGCCTGCGACTCGCCTATTTCCTCGGCAGCGATCCTGCGGCGCTGGCAAAGCGCTACGGCTATGGCAACGGACGCGGCTGAGCCGGTCGCCATCGCCGTGCTCGCCAAGGCGCCCGTCGCAGGCTTCGCCAAGACGCGGCTTGTGCCTGCGCTCGGCGCGCAGCGCGCCGCCGAATTGCAGGCGCGGCTGATCGAGCGTGCGGTCGAAACCGCCGCCGGCGCCGCTGTCGGTCCGGTGACACTGTGGACGGCGCCGGACGAAAGCCATGCGCTGTTTGCGAAGATCCGCGCACGGCTCGGCGTCGCGCTCGCGCGTCAGCCCGACGGCGACCTCGGCGTACGGATGCTCGGCGCGATCGAAGCCGCAAACGGATCGGTTGTCGTGATCGGGACCGATAGCCCGGCATTGTCACGCGAGCATCTGCGTACGGCCGCGGACCTGTTGCGCGGCGGCACCGACGTCGTGCTGTTCCCGGCCGAGGATGGCGGCTATGCGCTGATCGGCATGCGACAACCGCAAGCTTTTCTGTTTGCCGCCATGAATTGGGGCACTGCGGAGGTTTTGGAGGAGACCCACCGCCGCCTGCGAGACCGCGGCCTCAGGTGGCAGGAGCCGGTGACTTTGTGGGACGTGGATATGCCGGCCGACCTCGACCGCCTGCGCGCGGCCGGTCTCGGCGGGCTGATACCTCAGTAGAGGCGGATCAGCGCGAGCCCGGCGACGATCATCACTGCCGCGGCAACGCGGGTTGCCCGCAACGGCTCCTTGAGAAGCAGCACGGCGATGGCGGCGCCGAACAGGACGCTCGTTTCGCGCAAGGCCGCGACCAGCGCGATCGGCGCCACCGTCATTGCCCAGATCGCGACGCCATAGGAGCCGAGCTGCAGCGCGCCCCCGGCAAGCCCGGTGCCCCAATCGCGTTTCATCGCCGCCAGCACGGGGCGTCCGCGCCGCGCCAACGCATAGATCACCATGACCGGACCGATGCCGACGAACAGCGCCACCGAATAGGCGTGCGCGCTGCCGGCAAGCCGCGCGCCGAGGCCGTCGATCAGCGAATAGGCGCAGATCGTCACCGCCGTGAACAAGGCAAAGCCGACCGCGCGCCGGTCAAGCCGCGCAAGGTCGCGCCCGCCGCGCAGCGAGATCAGCACCACCCCAACCGCGAGAAGCACAATTCCGGTCCAGGCCGGCGCGCTTACCCGCTCGCCGACAATTACCGGGCTCGCGAGCGCGGTGAGCAGCGGCGCCGAGCCGCGCGCGATCGGATAGACCTGGCCCATGTCGCCAGCGCGATAGCTTTCGATCAGCGCGGCGAAATAGACGAGGTGGACCAGCACGGAAGCGATCACCCATGGCCACGCCGCCAGGCTCGGCAGCCCCACGAGCGGAACGAGCACCAGCCCCACCAGCGCGGCGCCGACCGAGATCTGCACCGTCGTCGCCATCGGATCGGCGCCGCGCTTGATCGCGGCGTTCCAGCCCGCGTGGCAGGCGGCGGCGATCAGCACGGCGGTGAAAACGAAGGTATCCAAAGGTCGTCAGCTCTCGTGGCCGCGGGACGCGACGGTCAATCGCGGAGGCTCGCTCCCGGCCATTGCTTCGGCGTCGCGCGCAGATATTGCGGCGGCCGCGCGACCTCGGCGCCGAGCGCCGCGGCGGCGTGCCAGGCCCAATGGGGATCGTCGAGAAAGGCGCGCGCCAGAGCCACCATGTCGGCCTTGCCTTCGCCGACGATGGCCTCGGCCTGCTTCGGCGTGACGATCAGCCCGACCGTGCGGGTTGGGATACCGACCTCGCGCTTCACCTTCTCCGCGAACGGAACGTTGAAGCCCGGCGTCGGCGCGCGCTGCGCATCGGCCGTGATCGCGCCGGAGGAGACGTCGAGATAGTCGAGACCCGCCGCCTTGAGCGCCTTGGCGAACACGACCGCGTCGTCGGGCGTGAGCCCGCCGTCGACCCAATCGGTGCCAGTGATGCGTGCGCCGACCGCGATGTGTTTGGGAACGACGGCGCGCACCGCCTGCGCCACTTCCAGCGGAAAGCGCATGCGGCCATCGAGCGAGCCGCCGTATTCGTCGTTGCGCCGGTTCGATATCGGCGAGACGAAGCTGTGCAGAAGGTAGCCGTGCGCCATGTGCATCTCGATCGCGTCGAAGCCAATGCGCACCGCGCGCCTGGCGGCGCTGGCGAAAGCCTCGCGCACGCGCTCGATGTCCTCCTGCGTCATCGCGCGCGGCGCCGGCCAGCCGTCGCCGAACGGGATCGCCGACGGCGCCAGCGTCTCCCACGGATCGGGCGCGCCGCTGCCGCGCGCGTCCCTGCTCTCCCATGGCAACCGCGCCGAGCCCTTGCGGCCGGCATGGGCGATCTGGACGCCGAGCTTGGCGGTGCCGAAGCGCCGGCAATGGGCGACCACGCGGGCGAGGCCCGCCTCGCAGGCATCCGAATACAGCCCGAGGCAGCGGTGGCTGATGCGGCCGTGCCGCTCGACGTTGGTCATTTCGGTGATCAGGAGGCCGGCGCCGGAATTGGCGAGCATACCGAGATGCGTGATGTGCCAGTCGGAGGCGACGCCGTCGTCGGCACTGTATTGGCACATCGGCGAGACGACGACGCGGTTGGGCAGCTCGACGTCGGCGAGCCGGATCGGCGAGAACAGAGCACTTGTCATGTATGGGAGGACCGTACGCGATGTGAGGAAGATCAGGCCCGGATCATACGGTCGGGCGCAGGCGCCGCAAGCGCACCGATACGGGCTTGGTCGATGACAACGAAAAGGGTCCGCGGGCCGTCGCGCGGATCATGCGATCCGGCGGGCAGGTCGCGACGGGTCGGTGCCGCGCGTTTGATCGGCTTCGGAGGCGCTCTCGCTCCGGGCGGCGAGCTTCTGTGCTTCGGCAAGCGTCGGAGCGATCCTGCCCCAGGCCTCGGTCACGTCCATGACCTCTTTCATGCAAAGCGTGAACTCGGCCTCGGAGTAGTAATGCTTCCAGCGTCCGCTGCGGTAGAGCTCGAGGAAATAATCACGCCGCCGCTCGGCAAGATCGCGCCATTTCTGCGCGATTTTGCCGAACTGGCGGAGAGCGTGCCGTTCGGACATCGGAGAGAGCCGTCGTGCGCCGCGAATCGCAGCAATGGATGGTCATGTCGGTACGAATGTTGCGCAACGCGAACGTGCAGTTGTGCACTGATTCCACACCGCTTTACCAATAGCCCTCGGGCGCCCGGCAAAAAAAGACCCGCCCGGAGGGGTGGTCCGGACGGGTCACTCTGATCGGCGCAGGGGGGATCGGGGGGCGGGAGCGCCGATCGGGGGCTTTAGATCTCGTGGGCCGTAAGGCCTCGCAGCCATTGGTCGCTGCGAGGGCGCAAAAGGTTCAACGGAATCCGCCGCTATGCCCAAAAAAGCTCTGGCCCGGCCGAATGGGGCCGGGCCAAACCGCAAGTGATTGAGTGCGAAGCCTTATTGCTCGGCCGCGCTGCCGGCCGTTTCGGCGGCAGGAGCCCGGGTGTCCGGCGCGGATTCGATGCCCGCCGGGGTCGGGGCCGGCGTTTCCGCGGGCGTGATTGCCGCCGGGGCGGGAGACTGCGTTCCCGCGGTCTCGACCGCCGGCGGAGCCACCGCCAGCAGCGCCCGGTAGGCGTCGACCAGGCCGGCGCCAAACATCGGATCGACGCCCTTGGGCCCGAGGTCGCGCGCGGTCGCCATCAACACGCGACGCACGCTTTCCGGATCGAGATCGGGCTTGCGTTCCAGCAGAAGCGCCACCACGCCGCTGACTTCCGGCGCGGCAAAGGAGGTGCCGGAGCGCATGGCGTATTGGCCGTTCGGCGCCAGCACCCAAACATCGACGCCGGGAGCGGCGACCGCGATGTGACGCCCGCGGTTGGCGGCATGGAACAGCTTGTCGTTCTCGTCGGTGGCGGTGACCGCGATCACCTGCGGCAGCGCAGCCGGATAGGCCGGGTCTGCCTTCGGTCCCTCATTGCCAGCCGCCGCGACCACCACGATGCCGCGCTGATGGGCGATGGTGACCCGCTCCTGGACGCCCGGATCGCGCGCGCCCGCGAAGCTCATGTTGATGACGCGCGCACCGCGCACGATCGCCCAGTCAAGTCCCGGGATGATATCGGAGCTCTTGCCGCGCTGCTCGCTGAACGAGCGGACCGCGAGAATCTGCGCGGAGGGTGCGACGCCTGTCAGGCGCGCCTGCGCGACGATGGCGCCGGCCACGGCGGTGCCGTGTGGATGCACCTTCTCGCCGGACCCAATCGCGTCGAAGCTGTCGGCGATCATCCCGGTCAGTGCCGGATGGCGCGCATCGACGCCTGAATCGATTACCGCGACCAGGATCTTGTCTCCCCGGGACAGACCATGGGCCTGAGGCAGCTGGAGTTTCGCAAGCGCGTACTGCTCGAGATCGCTCACGTTTGCGGCGCCGACCGGCATCTCGCTCAGCATCGCGTAATAGTTGGGCTGCACGGCCCGCGCAAAGCCGTCGGCCTCGACCGCGCGGACGACCGCAGGCACCGAGCGCCGATCGGTGATCCGCAGCCGATACAGCGTGGTGTTGGTCACTTGCAGGTTGAATGACTGCAGCTGGGTGAGCCGATGGCGGCGCAGAAAGGCGTCGACCGCCTGCTGTGGCGCCGAAGAAAGCACCTCGACCAGCACCACGTTCGGCTCGTAGCGGGTTTCGTTCGCCGGCGGGACGCCGCCCAGGCGCCGGAAGGCGGGGGAACCGCTCTGGCCGCTGCCGCTGAAATTGTTCGGCGGCAGATTACCGGAGGGCGGCAGAACGCCGCCCGGCGGCAGCGTGACGATCACGCCCGGCCACGTCGGCTTCGGCCATTTCGGATTGCGCGGCGGGCGCGTGCCGTCGCCGGTGGGATTGGGACGGCGCGGATCGACGATCTTGGTGCCTTTGTTCTTGCCGCCTTTGCCGCCGGTAACGACGCGGGAGCCTTTGCTGACCCCGTTGGAAAGGCGATCGATCGACGTGCGTCCGGTCAGATTGCCCGTGTTGACACGGAAATTCGAGGACGGCGTCACGGCCTTGAAATTGCCGAGACCGCCGCCGCGGATACTTAAATTTTGAGCGAATGCCGGCGCGGCCAGCGACGGGACCACCAGGGCGGTCGCGAGCGCGAGTGCCGGCACGACGACTTTCGGCCGGCAAATGGCATGGAGCGTGGTGGTGAAGCGTCCTTCGCTGGGGCGCATGGTCTTGCCTCCGGAGACTCCACCGGGGCGGAGTTCACTCCGCCCCTGCGGCCGTTTTAGGGCAGTTCAGGCGACCGGGGCCAGCCAGCGCGCGCCGGCTACTCCTTGGTCGCGACGAATTCGACGATCTTGGACTCGGCCCGCATCCGCTCGACGACCCGGGCGAGTTCCGCCTTGGCAAGGTCGGTGTCCGAGAGCCGGACCACATAGAGGCTGCCCTTCTTCGGGCCGCCGACCATGGTCGCCTTGTTGACGTCGAGGAACTTGGTGATATCGCCGACGGTCGCTTGCGGGGTGAAGCGGATCACCAGGTGGGTCTCGCCGCTGCCGCTTGATGCGAGCATCGGGCCCTGGTTGGCGTCCTTCACCGCGATGGTGGTCAGCACCGCCGCCTGCATGAAGATCGCGACCGCCGCAGCGGCAGCCGAGTAGGCCAGCGTGCGCGGCGCAAAGCTCGATAGGAACTCGGCAATGCGGCCGGCGAAGTCGAACGACACCTTGCGGGCGACCGGCGCCTCGGCGTCGATCGCCGCAAACAGCTTCTCCATCGCCCGCGCCGACGGCGCACCGAGCGACTCGTTGAGGTGGATGGTCTCGCTGAGCTCCTCGCGGACCAGCTCGTAATGCCGCGCCAGCTCGCGGTCGCCGGCGAGAGCGCGCTCGACGCGCTCGGCGTCACGACGGCTCAGGGTTCCAGCCGCATGCCAAGGCAGGAGGGCCTCGATGTCCCGGCGCTCGGGCGCTTCTCCGTTGATCGTATTCATGGCCAACCTCTTTCTATTCCTGCCGCCTTGAGCAGCTCTGCCAATCTCTTGCGCGCATAAAACATACGCGTTTTCACTGTGTTCTCCGGGATACCGACGATCTCTGCCACCTCTTCAACCGACTTCTCGTGGTAGTAGACCAGGTCGATGATCTCCCGATGTTCCGCCGAAAGTCCCTCAAGGCACTTCCGGATAACTGCACTCTTGTCCTTCTTCTGCAGGGCAACTTCCGGATTGTCTGCCGTATCCTCGATCGCCTCTGCGGTCTCTTCGTCCAACTCCTCGTCCGGCCGACGCCTTAGCGCTGAGAGGGCCTTGAAGCGTGCGATCGCCAACAACCAGGTGGAGACCGCGGAACGCCCTTCGAACTTGCCCGCCTGACGCCATACGTCGAGAAACACCTCGCTAATCAGGTCCTCGGCCGTGGTCTCGTCCCGGACCAGACGCAACACGAACCGATAAACTCGCACATGGTGCCGCGCGAACAGCACCTGCATCGCGAGCCGGTCGCCGGACGCTATCCGTCCGATTAACACCTCGTCCGATGTCGCTTGCATCGCCCGACGATCAACTCATGAGGTTAGTCGCGGGTGGCAGCGACTAGGTTCAACCGATCTGAACAAGGCTTTACCGGCTCCCCACCCCAGAAATGCCGCCCTTTAGGCCGGTTCGGCTCAAGAACCCCGATCATAGCCCAAAATTGCCTCCTGATCCCGCGGTTTTGGTTAAAACCTCCGCCATTTCACGTATTTGCCGGCATTGCGGGAACTTCAAGTTCCCACCCGCAGCGGGGCATGCAGTTTTCGTAAGGCTGCCAGAACCGAAAGAGCCGTGATCCGGCCGGTCTTCGGGTTCTCCGAAGGAATGTTCTCGATGGTTAACGAAAAGCGAGCGGAGTCAGCGTCGACCTCGATGGTGTGGCAGTTCCGCTCCACCCCCGGGTCCGCCCAGATCTCTATCGTCGTCCGGTCCGGCCCGATGCCGGCCAGCGCCAGGGCGGCGGCGACGTTGACGTTGGCCGGGAAGCCAGCGGCTGCCTCGCGGGCCGTGCCGCTGAAGACCTTTTTGGGCTCCCGCAGGCCCTCGATCGAAATGCGGTTGGCCTCGATATAGGGGGCTCCGGCAAGACCGCGGGGCGGCTTGCGGGTGGTCATGCGCACGGACTGGATGCGGCCTTCGGCAGCGGCGGTGACCGCGTCGAGCCCGAGCAAAGCCCCCGTCGGCACGATGATCTGGCCGCCCCGCGCCTTGGCGAGCGCAATCAGGTCGGGGTGATCGAGGAGCGCGCCGGCGCTGAGCACCATCACCGTCTTGCCGGCTTCGAGCATGGGCCGGCAGATCCGTTCCAGAACCGACGCGGGTGCGCATTCGATCGCGAGGTCGGCATGCGCCGGGAATGACTCGAGCTCGACCAGCGGACAGGCAATGCGCTCGGCATCGAGCCAGGCCTGCGCCTTGCTGCGCTC
>Ga0114129_10003048_pt1 | contig 23472 bp, 17 predicted proteins | sample RhiMetdeltSRZDD1_FD_80071 | JGI IMG/M metagenome (GOLD analysis project Ga0114129, IMG submission 80071) | Populus rhizosphere microbial communities from Tennessee, USA - Rhizosphere MetaG P. deltoides SRZDD1 (version 2) (version 2) | ecosystem: Host-associated > Plants > Roots > Rhizosphere >...
AGGCGGCTAAGCTACAGAAAGAATTGGAAGAGTTGTTCAACAGCCAGAACAAAAGTCAGGCTGGCACTTCCATTCCCGCAACTTTCCTCCGCGTTACGGTCACCGCTTAAGACGGCGCTTCTAACGGTGACTCCGCAGCGTCAGCGTTGGCCTGGCTTTTTCTTGCGTTGCTGTTGTTGTCCGCCGCTCGGCTTGGGGCGATTACCGCCGCCTGCCGTCGGTGGACGTTTTCCTCCCATTTGAGCGTTACGCGCTCCCATCTGGGGACCATGCGTAGCCATTTTTGGTTGGCCTGATCTTTGATTCATGGTACGAGGTCCGTGAGCGACACCACCCCCAGCTCCGGTCATTTTGCCGGTGTGCGCTTTGGCTTGGTTTCCTCCAATGTTTCCCCTGTTGCCTTGATTTCCGGCCTTAAGCTTGTTCGTGTTTGCTCCGGCGTTGCCTGCTCCTGCCGTCTTACCTTTGCCTGCTCCTCCACCTTGAAGATTACGTTCGTTTACGTTTCCCGGTTTGTTTCCACCTTGTCCGCCACCCGCGCCCGCACCCTGGCGATTAAGGTCGGATGCATTGCCGATTTTGTTTTCACCTTTGCCTGCACCCGCTCCACCTCCAGCCCCCGGTCCCTGTTCGCCGCCCTTGCCTGCCACCACGCCTTGGTTCTTGTTGAATGTCTTGACTGCGTCGGCATTCGGTTTGCCCTTGTTTGCAGACGCGCGCAGACCTTGGTCCTTGCTTGCTGCCTCCTGACGTGAAAGCTGCTGGGAAGTTGGCCCTTGTTTCTTGGCGTTCGCCGCAGCGGCTTTTTGTGCGGCGGTCTCCTGCGCGTTTACGCCATTTGGACCGTTAAAGCTGGCGCGGTTATTGGTCGCATTTCTGGTAAACGAGTTATTGACGTAGGTGTTACGGACAACATTCGTATTCACGCGCGTCACAGCAGTGTTGTACTGGAAGGTGTTTCCACTCCATCGGCCGCCCCAATAGCCGTTTCCGGTATAGCCGTAGCCGTAGTTAACGCCTCCGTAAAAACCGACGGTCGGTCCCCAGTAACCCTGGTTAAACGCGTAAACGCCGTTGTTCCAGCCCCACCAAGGCGGTGTCCAAAGCAGACCTACTGACGGTGGAGGGACCCAGGCGCCCGGCACCCAATAATAATCCCCGATATCATAACCATAACCCCAGTAACCGGGAGTCCAGATATAACCTGCGACCGGGCAGGGGGGCTGCTCATACACCGGTAGAACTGGCGGAGCGAAATTGACCGATACGCCTACCTGGGCGTACGAAGATGCCAATGGCAGTGCGAGAAATGCAGCTAAAATCAGGGAACGCAATTTCATAATTTTCATTGTCTTAATACGTAATTAAACGGATTTCGGCCGCTTTTCATTCGATGAAATCCGCGCGCTGACAGTAATCAGTCTGGATTCCTTTGCGAGGAAATTGGAAAGCATGAAGCAAGAGGAGCAAACCTCACTTCATCCGATCAAACGTTTTTTGCAGAATCTCGAGATCGCTCGCGTTGCCGGTCTTTTCGCGTGTGGTTTCGATCCACTTTTTCTCCAGCGCGTTTTTGGTAGGGCGATCGGTTTCGTAGAACACTCCGAACACGCCCGGGAACGGAAGTGACGCCAGCTTGTACGCGGCCAGTTCGTCGGTCACGTCATGTCGCAACTCGTCTTCGGGTGTGTTGTCCCATTTCTTTTCCTGGATGACTTCGAAGCTGCCGCCCTTTTTGGGATTAGCCGGGTCGAAGACGTCTGGGAAAAATTCCACGCATTCGCTCAAGCATTCGATGACGCTGAAGCCTTGGTGATCGAACGCGCGCTCGATCATCTGGATCATGTGATTGACGTTGGCGGCATGGGTGCGCGCGATGAACGTCGCCCCGCCGGCGATCAACTTTTTCATCGGATTAACCGGCTGATCGATCGCGCCAGTCGGATCAGTCTTCGATTTAAATCCGATGGGCGATGTGGGCGAAGTCTGTTTCTTCGTCAGGCCATAGACGAAGTTGTCCATGATGAAATAAGTCATGTTGATGTTCTTGCGCCCGCCGTGATCGACGTGATTGCCACCGATGGAGAACCCATCGCCGTCGCCACCAAACAGAAACACATGCAGATCGGGCCGGGCGAGACTGATGCCTGATGCGAGCGGAACGGCGCGACCATGAATGAAATGCGCGCCATGGCCGTTAACGAAGTAAGGAAAGCGCGACGAACAACCGATACCTGCGAGCGTGACAATCTTTTCGTGTTCGACGTTGCGTTTCTCCAGCACTTTGTAGAACGCGGCGAGCACAGCGAAGTCTCCGCAGCCGGGACACCACGTCGGGTGATCGGCGGTCATCGCTTTCTTGGTTAGCTTCTCACGCGGCGGCTCTGCAATCTCAGGCGAGTCCGAGCCGGACGGGCGGTTACCTGCCGCTACAGTTGTGGTGCCATCGCCGTTTCCTGTTGTTGCTTCGCTCATATCAAAACTGTTCTCTCAACTCTTCGTTCTTCCTATTGTTTTCTTATTTTAGCCGACTCCTTGCGGCACAACTTCTTTCAATGATTTCACATTCTCCGCGCTGGTGTCTTCGTGAACAATCGGTGCGCCTTCGCGCGGAATATATCGCGCCGCGAACGAGCGACCATGGAACACGCCGTCCAGAATTTCTTTCACCCGGAACGTGAGTCCGTCGGTCTTGGTAAAGCTGCTGATTTTCGGTTCGCCATAACGCGCTCGCAAGATTGTGGCGAGCTGACCGTAGCCGTAGAGTCCCTGGTCGTTCATTTCAACGGTGACGACGCGTTTGAATTTCTCGAAGACCTTCTCGAGCCCGTTGGGCAACGGATGCAGATGGCGCAAATGCAGCGCACCGACTTTTTCGCCGTGTACGCGCGCGAGCACTACCGCGTCGTGAATGGGCCCGTAAGTCGATCCCCAGCCGACCAGCAGCGTGTCGCCCTCCTGATCGCCATAAACTTCCGGTACCGGAAGTTCTTCGGCGAGCTTGCGCAATTTATTGCGACGCTTCGCGGTCATCGCCATGTGCAACTTCGGGCTGCCAGTCGGATGACCCATTTCGTCGTGCTCGAGCCCGGCCAGGAGCGGGTATTTTCCATCGAGAATCCGCGTGCCCGGTGGGACGTGCTGTGTGATTTGATCGATGGGATACGGCTTGTGCGTCTGTCGCGGCGTCAGATCCGGCTTTGAATTTTGCATCAGCTTCGACAGATCCGGTTCGTCGAAGGCTTCAATGCGCGTGGCCAGCGACGTGTCGCTCAAGATGAACACGGGCGTGCTGTATTTGCGCGCGATTTGCGCTGCTTCAATCGCGATGTAGAAACAATCTTCTACTGTCGATGCTGCGAGCACCACGCGCGGACTGTCGCCGTGACTGCCGAAGATCGCCTGATGCAAATCGCTTTGCTCGACGTTGGTGGGCAAGCCAGTGCTAGGGCCGCCCCGTTGAATGTTGCAAATAATGAGCGGGATCTCGGCCATCGACGCCCAGCCAATCGCTTCGGCCTTGAGCGAAATGCCCGGGCCGGCGCTGCCGGTCACCGCAAGATATCCTGAATACGAACAGCCGAGAGCAATCGAAACCGACGCGAGCTCGTCCTCGGCCTGCACAAAGATGCCTCCATACTTTGGCAACTCGCGTCGCAGCGTTTCCATCACAGATGACCAGGGCGTGATCGGATAACCGGCGCCGTAGCGCACACCGCCTGCGATCAATCCGTAGGCGAGTGCCTGGTTGCCATCCATCGTGATTTGCGCGCGACCGCTAGCTCTCGGGATGTGTTCGAATCGATAATGCTTTGTCAGGATGTTCCCGACCGGATACGCATAGCCGGCCTGGAACGCCATCAACGCCGTGTTCACCACGCTCTCGTCTTTGCCGCCGAATTTTTCGCTGATTAGTCTTTTCAACTTGTCGGCGTCGAGGTTGAAAATTTTCGCGATCAATCCAAGGACGAAAATGTTCTTGCCTTTGTCCTTCGCTGTGCCGCCCAGCGCTTCGACGGTCAAACCTGTGATCGGGACGCCGACATAGACGAAACGTTTGTCGTCGAGGTTCGGCTCGACGTTATCGGAATCGTAAAGCAGGACGCCGCCGTCCCGCAGGAAATGGATGTGGTCCTGATAACTGTGCTGGTAAAACGCGACAAGAAAATCGGCTTCGTCACCTGCCGACAACACTTCGCCTGAACCGATGCGCACCTGAAAAATCGATGGGCCGCCTGAGATTGTGGCCGGGATTGTCATGTAGGTCATGACGTCGTGCTCGCTGCGCCCGGCCAGTCGGGCGAGGAACGCGCCGGCAGTCTGGATTCCGTCCTGCGAATTGCCAGCGAGACGAATTACGGCGTCCTGAATATTTTCAGGGCGCAGATCGGCGCGATCCGAAGCCGGCTTGGCAGCCGCGCCGTCATCTTTGGTCACAACGGGAGTTTCATTCACGGGATTATAAGATTAACAGAATTGACGCAGCATTCCACCGTCAATTGAGGTTTCCCCGGGCGCCAGACGGTTCCGTCTTACTAGAAGATGACATTTTCCTGATTTGCGGATGGCGCAGTCAAAGATAAGGTGCGACTCCCCCCGCAATTGGAAACAAATAATGGCTGAAGTCGGAACAATTGATGCGGCTCGCCAGGAGCAGTTCGTCGGAAAAGTAGTCGAGCAAATCAGCGGCACAATGACGACGCTGCTCGGCGCAATTGGCGATCGATTGGGTCTATTCAAGAATTTGGCGGTGCAGGGGCCGGCGACATCGACAGAGCTCGCGTCGCGAACAAAATTGAATGAGCGCTATCTGCGCGAATGGCTGGGCGGCATGGCCACGGCCGGGTATCTGATCTACGACGGATCAACAACGCGCTTCAGCCTGCCGGCCGAACACGCCGCTGTGCTCGCCCAGGAGAACGGCCCATTCTTTGTTGGTGGCATATATCAGATGTTGCCTGCTGAAGTCGGAGTATTCGACCAGGTTGTAAATGCGTTTCGCAACGGCGGTGGCGTTCCTCAATCACAGTATAGCGACATGATGTGGGACGGTCTGGAACGATTTACATCCACCTGGTTTGAGAATTTACTGTTGCAGCTATGGATCCCCGCGATGCCAGACGTGAAAGCGCTTCTCGAACGCGGCTGCGACGTTGCCGATGTGGGGTGCGGACGAGGCCGCGGTCTGATCAAGCTCGCTCAGGCGTTCCCCCGGTCGCGTTACGCAGGCTACGACAACTTTGGCCCGACTGTTGCGCGCGCGAACGCGAATGCGCGTGAGGCCGGCGTGTCAGACCGGGTCCGTTTCGAAGAGCGCGACGTGTCGAAAGGATTGCCGTCGCAGTTTGATGTGATCACGACATTCGACGTCGTGCATGATGCCGTCGATCCACTTCAATTGTTGCAATCGATCCGGAAAGCGCTTCGGCCGGGCGGCGTTTACGTTTGTCTCGACATCAACTGTTCGGACAAGCTCGAGGAGAACGCGAATCCGCTCGGCGCAATGTTTCACGGGGTAAGCGTGTTCTATTGCATGACCACGTCGCTCGCGAACCAAGGCGCAGGACTCGGCACGCTCGGTTTTCATGAAGCGAAAGTTCGCGAGCTGTGCGAGAAGGCCGGGTTTAGCAGCGTCCGTCGCGTGCCGCTGGAAAATCCATTCAACAATTTGTACGAAGCAAAACCATGAGGTTGTTTGTCGGTCCGGCACTTTTTTGCGTGGTTCGGCGCGGCAGGCGCCGCGAAAGGTTCTTACAAACAGGCAACCGTCTCTATTCCGATTTGCGAATCTTATTAGCGAAGAGCCAAACACTTGGGCATCAGAAAGCTATGAAGACAGCGAAATCGATCATCGCGTTTCTTTTTCTGGTGATCGTTTGGGTGGCCGTTGCTACCGTTGAATGGGATTTGGCATTGCACTTTGGGATCCTGTGTAGCGTCTTCGTCAGCGTTTCCGCTTTATTCACACTGCTGGGCGCGCTGCTTCGAGCCCCTGAAGCCTACGAAGACAAGAATGGATTTCACATTGGCGCGCTGGCTGGCGCACCGTGTCGTAACCGCTCACTTTCTCGCCGCCGGATTTGCACCAATCTCGCCCTGCGCTCGATCAAGTCCGCGCCGCTTTAGCAACGGCTCGACGTAAGGATCGCGCCCTACAAAATTCTTAAACAGCCCGAGAGCGTCAGCCGATCCGCCGCGTGACAGTAACATGGCGCGAAAACGATCGCCGTTCTCGCGTTTCAATCCGCCATGTTCCTTGAACCACTCGACGGTGTCCGCGTCGAGCACTTCGCTCCAGATGTAAGAGTAATAACCGGCCGAATAACCGCCTGCGAACGTGTGTGAAAAATAAAAGCTGCGGTAACGCGGGGGCACCGGCGCAAAATCGACACCGGCCTTGTGTAGCGCTTCCTCTTCGAAGGCGACTGCGTCTTTTGGAACATCAGACGGATTCAATTGATGCCACGCCTGATCGAGAAGTGACGCCGAAAGGTATTCGGTTGTTTTGTAGCCCTGATTGAATTTTTCCGCGGCTACCACCTTGTCGAGCAATGCCTGCGGGATTGGTTCGCCTGTCTTGTAATGCTTTGCATAATTCCTGAGCACTTCCGGCCAAGTCGCCCACATTTCATTTACCTGCGAAGGGTACTCGACGAAGTCGCGCGGCACACTCGTTCCGCTGAAGCGCGGATATTTTACGTTCGAAAACATTCCGTGTAGCGCGTGGCCGAACTCATGGAAAGCGGTGCGCACTTCATCGTGCGTCAGCAACGTTGGTTCGCCGGACGGCGGCTTCGGAATGTTGAGATGATTGGCAACGACTGGTTTGGTCGCAAACAGATCGCTTTGCTGCACGTAGGCGTTCATCCATGCGCCGCCGCGTTTCGATGGACGCGCGTAATAGTCGCCGAGAAACAACGCCAGCGGTTTGCCGTCGCGATCGTAAACTTCGAATACACGCACGTCCGGCTGATAAACAGGAATGTCATGACGCTCCTTGAAGGTGAGACCGTAGAGTTTTCCTGCCGCGAAGAATACACCGTCGAGAATAACGTGATTCAGTTCGTAGTATGGGCGCAGCTCCGATTCGTCGAACGCGTAACGCGCCTTGCGAACTTTCTCCGAATAAAAGAGCCAGTCCCATGATGCGATCTCGAAGCCGCCTTTTTCCTGGTCGACAATTTTCTGCATGTCGGCTGCTTCGCTTTTTGCGTTCGCCACGGCGGGCGGCGCGAGGTCGCTCAGCAGCTTGTTCACGGTGGGAACATCGTGCGCGGTCTGATCTTCAAGCTGATACGCCGCCCAATTTGCATAACCGAGCAATTTCGCTTTTTCCGCGCGCAACTGCGCTGTTCGCATCACGACGTTGCGCGTGTCGAACTCGCTGCCGTGGCTATTGCGCGCGAGAGAAGTTTGCATGATGCGTTCGCGCAGCTGGCGGTCTTGCGCCGACGCAAGCAAGGGCTGTCCGGTGGTGTTCTGCATTTGAATGACGAACTTGCCGTCTTTGTGCTCCGCTTTCGCCGCAGCCGTAACGCTTGCCATCTGGTTATCGGAAAGACCGCTCAGATCTTCCTTGCGATCGACGACCACTGAAGACGCGTTCTTCTCCTTTAATACATCCTGCTCGAATTGGGTCTGCAACGTTGCGAGGTCGGTATTGATTTTCTTGAGTTTTTCCTTGTCCGCATCGGAAAGCTTCGCGCCGGCCCGAACGAAATCCTTGTAATAACGCTCGAGGAGATAGGCCGATTCGGGATCGAGTCCGAGGTTGTCACGATTGTCGTAAAGCTCCTGGATACGCGCGAACAATTTGCTGTTGAGATGGATCGCGTCGCGATGCGCCGAGAGTTTTGGTGCCATCTCCTTTTCAATTTTCTGCATCTCGGGATTCGTGTTGCACGCGTTAAGATTTTCGAACGTGCGCTCCGCGCGATCCAGCAAACGGCCGGTGCGCTCCAAGGCGATAATGGTGTTGTCGAACGTTGGCTTTTCAGGATTGTTCGCCACGACTTCAACTTCATTGAGTTCCTCGCGCATGCCCTCCTCGATTGCCGGCGCGAAGTGTTGATCCTTGATCTTATCGAACGGCGGGATGTGATACGGCAGCGAGCTCTCGGTGAGCAATGGGTTATCCTTGAGATCGGCAGCGAACACGGCGGTGATTTGCGCAATCCAGAGCGATGCGCAAGCGAAGATGCAAACTCGATTTTGCATAAGCCTTAACTTCTCGCCCCGGCGCGCGTGAACGCAACTTGCCCGGAATGATCCCCTTGAAAAGGTAGTGGCGAAGAGCGATGTCGGTCTTATATGCCCGCCTGGCCTGGACGCTCGATCTTGTTGCTTGGGCTATCGATCTTCGCGGTATCTCCTGGGCTCGCGACCCCAGTCTTCGACGAAAAAGCAGCGGAACGGTTCGCAAAATTGGCGCTGGCGTGCGTTGCCAAGGAATACCCAAACAAAATCAGTCATGTGTTGAATAGCGATGCGGACGTGGCGCCACCGCGCAAACTCACGCCGACGTTTTACGGTTGTTACGACTGGCATTCATCAGTGCACGGACATTGGTTGCTCGTGAGACTGTTGCGCACATTTCCAAATTCATCGTTTGCCAAAGCGGCGCGCGAGGCACTGCGCAAAAGTCTTACTGCGGAAAATTTGAAACAGGATGCTGCCTATCTTCGCAGAGAAGGCCGGACGAGTTTCGAGCGGCCGTATGGATTGGCGTGGCTACTGCAATTATGCGCCGAGCTGCACGAGTGGGATGACGATCAGGCGCGAGAGATGGCGGCGAACCTGCGTCCACTTGAAGACGCGGCTATCGAGCGATTGAAAACAAGGTTGCCGAAACTCTCGAATCCGGTGCGTATCGGCGAGCATGATCAGACCGCATTCGGACTGGGCCTGATGCTGGACTATGCGCGCTCAACCAAGAACGATTCTTTTGCCAGGCTCGTTGAGGATTCGGCGAGAAAGTTCTTCCTCGCTGATAAGGATTGTCCGCTCAATTACGAACCTTCAGGCGAAGATTTTCTGTCGCCCTGCCTGGGCGAAGCGGATGTGATGCGTCGCGTGCTGTCGCAAGCGGAATTTGCGAAGTGGCTCACCGATTTCATGCCGCAAATCCCGATGACTGGGAGCGGCGATTGGCTGAAACCAGTTGTCTCGCCCGACCCCAGCGATCCCAAGCTCGCGCATCTTGACGGACTGAATCTGAGTCGCGCGTGGATGTTGGAAGGAATCTTATCGGCACTGCCGCAGGACGATCGGCGAAGAGCGGCGCTACAGGCTTCGGCGGACGCGCATCGGCTAGCAGGACTCGCCGCGGTCACTGGCGCGCATTACGAAGGCGGACATTGGCTTGGCAGTTTCGCGGTTTACCTCACTACGCAGCGCGGAATTCAAAAACGAGAAGCGACTGCGTCGCAGCAGACGGAGAGCCTATCGGAAAAAGCCGGGCCTTAATCGGCAGCCACCGTTCGCTCAGATTCGCGACGAGGTTTTCCTCCTGCGGGGTCCCATGCACGTCTTTGCCAGAACTCCTTCAGGTCTGATTGATTGCCGCGAAAGATGTTGCGCTCGGCCTTCTTAATGTTGGCAACGCTTATCGGATAAGCGGAGCGCGGTCGCGCGCCTTTGCCGTCACCACAATATTGCCAAAGAGACCAGTAGCTCCATGGCGACGTTGGCCGCGGCTCGTTGTGATAATTTGCCATCCATAGCCAGCACTTTGCCAGCACGCTTCTCTGCGCGTTGGTTATCTGTCGGCCATTCAGGGCCTGCCGCAGATGATATTCGCCGGAGTAAATACCTGGATACACGCCGGTGCGCTGGCGAATTCGCTCAACAAAAGCAACCGCCTGATCGACTCGCATCGTGCCACCGGGATAATGACCGTTCCTTTCGAAATCAAGAACCAACAGAACGCCTGGGCCTCGCGCCGCGGAATCGGCTTGCGCCCATGCACTGGAAACGACGCTTAGAAAATGATCGGCCTGACGGACCGGATCGGTTGCGTTAGCGTAGTGATAAGCTCCCCAAAGCAAACCGGCGCGTGTCGCCGACTGCTGGCGTTCAAGGTACTTCGCATCGCGTACGAGATGCGGATAGGTGGCTTCATGGATCACACCAATAATGCCTTCGCGTTTCATCGCGGCAAAATCCGGCCGCATCATGTCGTAATGTGAAAGATTAACTACGTTGCTAGCCGAAAAGGCACACGTCGGGAGCGAAAGAAACAAAGCGGCAGCCCGCAAGATCGACAATCTCATTACCATCCCAAATCGCATCCGACCTATCGTGCAGCCCCTGCAAATTGCAAGTGCATCTTTATTGACGCGAAGAATTTGAACTGTAACCACCGGCCTGTGACCGGTGATCCAAACAGACGGCCCGCAGGGCCGTGGCTACAGTGCCGCGAGATCAGCGAGTTCATTTAGATTCACGAACAATCTTCTCTCCTCCGATGTGGCGGACATCACCCGGAGTTTTCCGGCTGCGACGAGGCGGCTCGCTATGTTCTGCAGTGAAAAGTCCGTGCCAGAAAGTGTGTGTTGAAAATCCACGAGCGCTTCTCGGGGATAAATTGCTGCCAACGGCTCGAACCGATCCTCAGTTTTTGCAATCACTCCGCGCCCCGGCTCAGCCCGGCTATAAAGAACGTTCAGATATTTTTCGGTCATGCACGGCATATCGATAGCAAGTGCGAGCAGATGTTTGGTGCGCATCTTCGATAGCGACGCAACCAGTCCGCTCATCGGTCCCTGCGATGGAGGATCGTCGGCGACAAACTGCACATCGGCAGGACGCCAGACAGGATCCGTGCGAGCTGACACGAAAATTTCGGCCGGCTGCAATTTCCGCAATAGTTCGAGCTGAATTTGCCAGAGCGGTTTTCCGCGAAACAGAAGCTTTGCTTTATCCTTGCCCATTCGGCGCGATTCGCCGCCGACGAGTAATGCTGCGCTGATCTCCATGCTTTCTCGTTTATGCTGTCATTCCGAGCGAATCGTAGCGAAGTGGACGATGCGCGGCATCACCCTAAGATAGCTCTACGAGATTTCTCGCCTTCGCTTGGGATGACATGTGAATTCGAGCGCAGCTCGCCATCGCACAGAATTTTCGCGCGCAATCCGCCGCGTCCTTTCAAGAAGGCTTGAGCCCCCGGTGCGAATGCCCCGTCCATCCAGTAACACGGCGCGGACTCTTGCGTCCCAAAGAAACGAACACCATGAATTTCAAATTCCTTGCCGATGAACTCGTTCAAATCAACGCCGCGCGTGATCACGTTGCGTCGTGCTGCGGCGGGCGAGCAATCGTGCAGATTCAGCGCGGTACAAAGCTCCTCGAAAACATCGAACGAAAAAAATGTGATCTGGCCTTTGTAATCGTCTTTGAAATCAAAGTAACGATCTCCGCGAATTCCGCGGCCCGCGACGCATTCGATCGCCGGTATTTCGATCATTGGGTGCGTGTCTGGCTTGCGACCGTGATGGCCGACGAAGTTGTGTCCCGGCGAAATGTACAAGTGACAGATTTCCACCGGCTGCAACAATATCTGAAATCCTCACTGATGAAAGAAGTGCCGAGCATCGGTCCGGGAAGAATCATCCGGCGAAAAAAGGATGGCTCGCTTGAGTACTTGCGGGACGACCTCACGATCGAAGAGCCGCTGGAAATTTGGATTGGCAATAAAACTCTGGCCACAACGATGCGGACACCGGGACACGACGATGAGTTGGCCGCAGGCTTTCTGGTTTCGGAAGCAATCGCGCGCGATCGAAACGCGATCGCACAAATCTCGCGCGATGGCGATAATAAGGTGATCGTCCATCTCGCCCGCGGTTTGAAATTGAAGCTGAAATCCGCGCAACGTTTTGGGACGATCTCCAGTAGCTGCGGACTGTGTGGCAAAACGAGCATCGAGGCGATTCGGCAAAATTTTCCAGCGATCGAATCAACCAACGTTCGACTCGATATTGAAACGTTGCTTTCGCTTCCGGAAAAATTGCAAAAGGCCCAGAGCGATTTTTCCAGGACCGGCGGAATTCACGCGGCGGGAATTTTTGGTTCGAATGGTGAATTGAAAATTGTTCGTGAAGACATCGGTCGCCACAACGCGGTGGACAAGGCGATTGGACGCGCGTTTCTCGACGGATTGCTGCCATTGAATCGGCATGTTCTTCTAGTAAGCGGGCGCGGCTCATTCGAAATCGTACAGAAAGCGCTCGCTGCTGGTATCGCCATCGTCGCTGCGGTCTCGGCGCCTTCGACTTTGGCTGCCGATTTTGCCAGGGAAAGCAATCAAACACTGATTGGCTTTCTGCGTCCTCCCTCGTTCAATATCTATTCGCATATCGAGCGCGTGATTCTGGAAGCGCTGTAGCTGAGGGCTCGACCTCGGCAATTTGGGAACCTTGCCACGCGCAGGCCCGCGGCTACAGGATCAGCGTTGCGAAGCGAACACGGCTTCGGGATCTGCGCCGGAAACTTTGCCTACCGCGATCCAGCCGAAGCAGCTGATAAGCGCGCCGGCCAAAAATGAAATTGCCGCCCAAGGGATGAACCCGAAGAAACGAAGAAGCAATGCCAGCGGTCCGTTAAGAACTTCGCCGATCCGAATTAGCCAGCCGGATCCGTGTTCGTGGATCGCGCGGTCGGCTGCGCCATGTTTAGCAACAGTGAGCCAGATCAAAAGCATTGTCTCAACGGCTGCAGCGTAAAATCCGAGGAAATTGAGCGCGGAAATTCGATGTCCAAGCAATTCCAAGACGGCAGCGGCAAATCCTAATCCGGCAGTTCCAAAATGAATCGGCAGCAGGCTGCGATGCAAAAACCACGCCGGAACCGCCGTTGCTTCGTGCTGTGCGTGCCTTCGCCGATCATAAAATCGGGTAGCCGCACTCTAGAACTCCTGAGGCGCTCATTCCTTTCCTTCCATCGCGAGACCGCCCCCGCGCACGCTCACGCCGCGGTGCGGTTCCTCGGGATGTAAAATGGTCGGCCCTGTCTGGGGCGCGTATTTGTTTAGGAACTCGGCGAACGCACGGCCGCGCGGTAATCGGCCCGGCACAATGTTGCAAGTGCACGCCTTGGCTTCCATGATTGTCACGTTTGGTTCGCCAGAGATCGTGAGAAGATCATTCGCCGCGCCGCCGCGTACGAGGCCGGCTGTCCCATAGTGATAAGGCAATGCGACCTGGTGCACCGTTTTCCCATTGAGGTGCAATGGCCGAATACGGCGACTAACAAGAGCGCGCGCTTCGATGGCTGCACGTAAAGTAACAATGCAAATGTGATCGCCGTTGCTGATGTTGAACTGGCGCGCAAGCTCTGGCGAAATTTCCGCGAACATTTCCGGCTGCAATTCCGCAAGATGACTGAGAAAACGCGACATGCCGCCCGCTGTATGATGTTCAGTCAGCCGATACGTGGTCAGCACGAATGGAAATCTGGAATCGCCTGGAGGCGCGAACCGATTTTCGCGGCGCGGAAACCAGTGCTCCGGCGGATTGGTGTCGCGCGAATAAAGTTCATTCGATACGGGCGACTCCAGCGGCTCGTAATGAGCCGGAAACGGGCCGTCCTTCAAACCTTTCGGCACGTAGATCCAGCCCAGCCCGTCCTCGTGCAGGATAAATGGCGCATCGCCCGGAATTGCATCGAGACCTTCGGCGCCGACCTCTGGTTCGTAGTCGGGAGCTTTTCCTTGTACAAATCCCGCAACGTCGATGCCGGTCCACTTTTCAGAGTCCCACCAAACTAATTTTTTTCTTTCACTCCAGGGACGACCGTCCGGCCGAGCGCTGGCGCGGTTGTAAATAATTCGGCGATCGCTCGGCCACGCAAAGCCCCAGCCGTGACCGAGGTAATCTTTTGACTTCCGTGAGTTCGCCTTGTTCACACCATCGCGACCAAACACGCCGGAGTAAATCCAGGCGCCGCATGCTGTGGATCCGTCAGCTTTCAATTCTGCGAAACCATTGATCTGTGGGCCGTGATGCGGATTGCCTTCGCGATTAACTCCGCCGAAAAGAACGCCTTCGTTCGCGCCGCGGTCAGCGCCCGCCGCTACAGGGTTCGTGTACCAGCCGTTGATCTCTGCCAGAACAGCTTCCATTTTCGTATCGCCTAGCTCATCTTCCGGATACCACCAGTCGAGCGCACGTAGCGGGTCGTCGATTGGGTCATTCGATTCTTTCGCTTTGGCGATCAGACGCAGCGCGAGCTGATGAACGAACCATGCATCGGAGCGCGCGTCGCCTGGCGGATCCACCGCTTTTTCACGCCATTGCAAAAGCCGCTGGGTATTCGTAAATGCACCTTCCTTTTCGGCGTGACCAGCTGCAGGGAAAAAGAACACCTCAGTCTCGATGTCTTCGGGCTTCAACTCGCCGCGTTCCACTTCAGGCGATTCGCGCCAGAAATTTGCCGATTCAATCTCAACCATCTCGCGCACGACCAGCCATTTCAATTTTGACAGGGCTGTTCGCTGGAGCCGCGAGTTGGGGGCGCCGACAGCTGGGTTCTGTCCCATGAGAAACATGCCTTCCATCTTTCCGTCGAGCATGTCGTAGAGATATTCGAAGAACGAATGGTTGCCGGTGAGTTTGGGAAGGAAACCGTAACCGAAGTCGTTTGCCGCTGTCGCGTTCTTCCCATAATAAGCCTTGAGCGTGCTGACGAGATACTTTGGATAGTTCGACCAAAGCCCGGTTTTTTTTGTGTAGTTATCGAGGTATTGCTGGAGAGTCTCGTCGCCTTTGCGCGGCATGGTGAGATAACCGGGCAGGATATCGTAGAGCGTCGGAATATCGGTCGAGCCCTGGATTGAAGCGTGACCGCGCAGTGCAAGAATTCCGCCGCCCGGACGGCCGATATTTCCAAGCAGCAACTGCAAAATCGACGCTGCACGAATGATCTGCACGCCCTTGGAATGCTGAGTCCATCCTACTGCGTAACAAAGTGCGGCGGTACGCTCCGGGCCAGATGCAGCAGCTAGACAATGCGCGACTTTGTGAAAAAGGTCTGGCGGGATGCCGCAGATTTTCTGGACCATCTGGGGCGTGTAGCGGGAGAAATGGCGTCTTAACTTTTGAAAAACACATTGCGGATCTTGCAACGTAAGATCGCGCTGCGGCCGACTCAGATCGCCGCCTTTGTAAGTCCAACTGTCGCCTTCGTAAGCGCGCTTTTCTTCATTCCAACCTGAGAAATAGCCGTCGCCATTGTCTTCCGGGTCGCGGTATTCATCAGACAGAATGCAAGACGCATTGGTGTAATGAACGACGTACTCGTGAAAGTAGAGATTGTGTTCGATCAAATGCCTGATTAGTCCGCCAAGAAACACAATGTCCGTGCCTGCGCGAATTGGCACCCAAATATCGGCCAGCGCGCTTGTGCGTGAAAAACGCGGATCCACATGAATGACTGTGGCGCCATGCTCTTTGGCTTTCATCACCCAGCGAAAACCGACAGGGTGCGCCTCGGCCATTGATGAGCCTTCGATTAAAATGCAATCGGCATTGGCCAGATCTTGTTGCGCAGTCGTAGCTCCGCCCCGGCCAAAGGAGGTGCCCAGACCGGGCACCGTGCTGCTATGTCATATCCGAGCCTGGTTGGACACACAGACCATGCCCAGGCCTCCAGTGAACAGTTTTTTGATTAGATAATTTTCTTCGTTATCGAGTGTTGCGCCGCCGAGGTGACAGATCGCTGTAGTATGATTGATGGATGATCCATTGAACTTTCTGACAAACGTGCGTTTGCGTGATTCCCAAACACGGTCCGCCACTAGGTCCATTGCGAGGTTGAGCGGTATCTCGCTCCATTCTTTCGCGCCCGGTACGCGATACTTCACTTTCGTTTCGCGCCGCGAATGGGTGAGCAATTGATAGGATGCGGCGCCTTTCGGACAAAGATTCCCCTGGCTGATCGGGCTCTCGGGATCGCCCTCGATCGAAATCAGCTTCCCATCCTTGTGATAAATCAGCTCCCCGCAGCCAACGCCGCAATAGGGGCAAATGGAGCGCGCGACTTTTGCGTCGTCGATGCGAGCATGCATTGCCCGCGTTTTGTCCGACATCGCTTCCAGACCGGTGCCGTCTTTGTGTTCACGGATTTGCCTAACGAGTGGCCATTTCGAAAGCAACACAAACATATTCTCTCGTTCTTCGCGGCTGGTGCGAAGGTCAGTCGGTTGAAAATGTCATGGTGCGGCAAGCCAGGCGAGGAAAAAACCGATGCTGTCGTGTGTTCACGCTGACGGAGAATTGGTTGCCTCGCCTCGAGTTCGAGACGCGTTTCATGATTTTCTAGATCGACCGCGGATGGGGCGACAAGCATCAAGCGCCGTCCAATTTGCGTGTGGACGCGAATTGCGTCCAACAAGCGTCTAAAATGGCAACTGCGGTGTTCTTAGCCGCCGTTGCGCAACGTATTCAGCCGATCGTTCAGGCGTCTCAACAGATTTCGCCTCGAAGCCTCGCTCATCGGCCCATTGTTGAGCAGTTGCCGATCAATTTGCGCGAGCGCTTCGTCTAGCGGATACGCCAGCCGTGCATTAAGCACGCGCAGCCGAACTTTAAGCCATGTGAAAAGTGAAGGTGGCACGGATGTCGTGCCGTTCAGTTCGCGGAGTGCTGTCCGCGTGAAACGGATGTCCCGCCGGATTTTCTCAATCGCTAGCTCTCGCGGATTTTCGGTTGGCGACGGCGACGGTGGTGGAGGTGTTGGCGATGGCGACGGTGGTGGTGTTGTCGGCGATGGCGATGGCGGTGGTGGTGTCGGCGATGGCGGTGGTGTTGGCGGCGGCGTTGGTCTTACAGACGGCGCTTGCACTTCAAATGCGCCAATATCGCTCCGCCCGTTCTTCACTCGATCGAAACGGACGCCGCGTTGATCATAAATCAGCTGGGGCTGAAAATTGTTGGGATTGTAGTTCAGGTTGCCCGCGTCAATCGCTGGGCTGTCCGCTAGGAGCGCATGAGTAAAAGTTCGGCCGCCATTGTCCTGTAGCGGCCCGAGCCTGGGATCGGCATTCACCTGATCACCAGCGGCACTCAGGTAACCGGCACCGTCGTCGCTGCTGAGATTGTAGCCATCCGAGATGATTGTTCCCTGGTTATCAAAGTTAAAAATGTTTCCGCCGGAACCCGCGTTCAGGATCGTGCTTCCTAACTCCAGCGTGCCTTTGACCATGAAGATATTCCCACCGAAACCGGAGGCACCTGGGCCACCAGCGGTGTTGCCGTTGATGGTGCTGCTCCGAATCACAGTATTTCCACTGCCGTTGGCGATGCCACCGCCGTAACTAGCGAATGCGCCAGTGCTGCCAGCTCCGTTGTCGCTGATTGTACTATTGGCGATGGAAAGCGTTGCACCGTTGAAGATACCCCCGCCTACGCCGCCGTTTTGAAGACTCACGCTAGCCGTATTGCTAGTGATGGTGCTGTTGAGAATGTTCAGCGTTCCGCGATTGCAGATGCCGCCGCCAAGACTGGTTAGTTGCAAGAAAGCGCCTCCGACGACGTTGCCGCTAACAGTTGTGCGAGCGATTTGCATTGAGCCGGCGTTGTAGATACCACCGCCTTCATCAGCCGAATTGTCGTTGATAATGCTGTCAACCATGTTGATTTCTGCGCCGCTGGCATTGTAGATGCCGCCACCCAGGCCAGGTTCTCGGACCCTGACAGCCTGGTTGCCACTGATAGTGCAGCGGAGAATCTCCAGCGTCCCGGCATTGTAAATTCCTCCGCCCACGACCGCCTCGCCGCTATTGATTGCGAGCCCCGAAATCGCAACGATTTTGTCGGAAGCGACCTCGAAGACGCGGCTCGACTGCGTGTTCTCAACAGACAGCTTCTCAGCGCCTGGGCCGTTGATAGTCACGTTCTTGTTCAATAGCAGCTCGCCGGTGGTGAGTTGGATGGAGCCAGAAACATCTTTGGCGTTGATGGTGTCGCCGTCGTTGGCATCTGCTATTGCCTGACGCAGTGAGCCCGGACCCATATCGTTGGTATTTGTCACTGTGATGGTATTCGCGTGAGCACTGGCTGCGGTGAGCCACCATGCAATCAAACACCCTGCGAGCAGAACCCTGGAACTTTTCACGGGCGCCGAGTCTCCAGTAAAATTGTTTACGCGGCAAGGAGGAAAACGAAATCGCCAGAGCCTGCTATCGTTTCGTCTCCGCAAATTAATCGGGTACGGAGGAGGCTGAGAAGCCTGCAAGCAGTGCTCATACCTGGGCGAGCGGCCGTCCGAACTGCTTAGTAATTGATTTCAGAGTCCGAGCGCGGAGCGCCCATCGCGCGCGAATTTGAAACCTGCAAGCCACTGTGTCTGTGGATCGACGTTCTTGGCGAGTGCGAGTACCTGAAAAGCGCGGCCGAGCATCTCCGGATGCAGAAGTGTTTGGAGCGCGCGTTTGGCTTTGGGCGAATCAGGTAGGAGCGATTGACCCCAATCGCCGGCGGGCGGTTCGAATGAACGGCCCTTGCCGAGTTCAGAAATGATACCTGTCAGAAAGTGATGTTGATCAGCGAATCCCGTGACGCGCAATCCATTTGCCTCCGCTCGACGGCCAATGCTTCTCCAATCCACCTGCATCGTGATGTCTGCGTGGCCGATTTGCTCAAATGGGGAGTCAAGGTGTCGATGGCGAGCGCGAACCTGAATCGCTCTCTGAAACTCATCGCCCGAATGCCCGTAATCGATGGCAATCACATAGCCGCGCTGCAGATTTGCTGCGACGTTGTCCACGCAGTTGAGCGCAGCGTGATTAAACGCCGCGTTTGAAATTGGGCGCTCGATGAACACAAACTTGTCGCCTTGAAGGTCAACAAGTTTTTCCATGTCGCGGGTGATCAGGCGTACTGGCATTGCGTCGAGCAACTCGTTTGAAAAATGGATACCAGTGAACGGTTCAAGCGAATTGCGCCATTCGATTTTGTCCCGAAATGGTTCCAACATCTGGGATTGCCGCTCACGCAAAATCGGAAACGGCTCGATGATCCGGTAGCGCAAAGCCTCGAAGAATTCCGGCGTGCGTTCCTGAGAAGCTTGGAGAACGTCGCGCCCGAACTGGCCATCATGAGCGCCCTGCTCAACGATGACGAAACCGTTGATCTTGCCGAGTTGCTCCCAGATTTCTGCGAATTGCGCCAGCATCAGTTGCCCGAAGAGCGGTCCAACGCTGACGTTAGTAAAATAATCGCCTTTCCTGCCAATAGCGCTGCGACCGGACGAATAGTATCCGTGCTCGGGATGGTAAAGCGCCTGCTCCATGAACCAATCGAATGAGACCGGCCCACGTTCTTCGATTTCGGCGCGTATCAGGCTGATCAGCGCAGGATTTCCGTTACTCGCGTTCAACGTCCAATGCTCAACTCCGAAGCATTCGCGAGCAAGCGTCCAACGCCCAACGTTCGACTCGTGCGCCTTAATTGGGCTTTGGACTTTGGGCGTTGAGCGTCGAGCGTTTCCCTCGTAAATTGTCCGGCTTTTGAGACCGCCCACCGCCACATATCTAAGGCCTCCGCCGGGCTATCGCTTTCGGCCACCCTGGTATTTAAGGCCGTGGTTTTACGTTCCCATTGGCGTCGTTGCAGTACTTGTCGTTGTCGTAATCGTTTACATTTCCAGTCTTACTGCCGGCCTCAAAGCGCAGGCGAAAGCGTTCGACCTGAACAAGCTCGAACAAATGGAATCAGCGAGTGTGATTCTCGATCGCAATGGCAAGATCTTCGGCCAAATCTACGTCGAGAACCGCGAGACCGTGCCGTACGACCAATTGCCTCCAGATCTCTTTAACGCGGTCATTGCTGTTGAAGACGCAAAATTTTATCAACATCATGGCTACGATTCGTTTGGAATCATCCGGGCAGCGTTGAAGAATTTGACGGCTGGTCATGTGCGACAGGGCGCCAGCACCATTACCCAGCAACTGGCGCGAAACAGTTTTTCGCTCAAAGAAAAAACCTTTCGCCGCAAACTGCTCGAAATTTTCCTGGCCCAACGGATCGAAGACCAGTTCAGCAAACAGAAAATTCTGGAGCTGTATTTGAACCGGATCTATTTCGGCGGCGGTCTGTACGGCGCAGAAGCAGCATCGCGGGGTTACTTTGGCAAACCCGCGCGTGAAATGTCGCTCGCCGAATGCGCCACCCTCGCAGGTCTGATCAAGAGCCCAAACAGATTATCGCCATGGGCCGACCGGGCGACCTCGCGCGAAGCGCGCGATTACGCACTCGATCGGATGCGCAACCTGGGTTTTATCAGTCGCGAACAATTCACCAACGCGCGAGGCCAGGAGATCGCTGTGGGTAGCCGCCAAAACGCGCAGGGACAGACCTACGCAGTCGATTACATTCGTCAGCAGGTGATTGCAGCCGTCGGATGGGACCGGGCAATCAACGAAGGCTATCGGATTCACACGACAATCGACGTCGATCTTCAAAAGGTTGCCGAAGATTCCTTGCGAAAAAATCTCGAACAAATCGAACAGCGCTCCGATTACGATCATCAAACCTACGCCCAGTACGCAGCATCGTTTCGCAAGGCCAAATCAAGCGGGAAAATGTCTGAGCAACCTCCGCCTGAGTATCTGCAGGGCGCGATCATCGGACTCGACAATGCAACGGGCGATATTCTTGCGCTGGTCGGTGGGCGCGATTTCGAGCACAACCAGTACGATCGCGCGTTGCAGGCGCGCCGGCCTGCCGGTACGGCGATGTTACCATTTGTGTACGCAGCTGCTTTCGAAAAAGGAATGTATCCCGGGTCGCTTGTCGAAGATTCGCCGTTGGATAATCGGGCAGTCATGATCGGTGGCACAACCGGAATTCTGGGCGAATGGGGACCAGAAAACGCCGAGAACCGTTACGAGGGCGCGATGACAGCCAGACAGGCTCTGGCGAAGTCAAAGAATGGCGCAAGCGTCCGAATTGGGATGGATGCGGGGGTCGATGCAGTGTTACAACTTTGCGCTGCGGCGGGAATTCATTCCTCGCTTCGTCCTTACCCTGCTACCTTTCTCGGGAGCAGCGAGGTTACGCTGGCCGAGCTAGCTCTCGCGTACACGATATTCCCAAACGGGGGCTGGCGACCAAATGTCTCGCATATTTTGGAGCGTATCGAAGAAAAGGACGGGACGCTGGTTTGGGACGCAAAACGGGAGAGTATCCGCAAGCTCGTTACCAAACCTGAAACCGCGTACGAAGTGCACTCCTGCCTCGCAGACGCGCTGGAATCAGGAACAGGAAAAGCTGCCTTCGCGGAATTTGGTCTGAAGAAAATTCCGGCCGCAGGGAAAACCGGTACCGCATACGATTTTACCGATGCGCTGTTTGCTGGGTATGATTCCAATTTTACCTGCGCCGTTTGGGCAGGCTTCGATAAGCCCCAAAAGATTTATCGCGGTGCATTCGGACGCGAGCTGGCGCTGCCTGTCTGGGTGGACATTATGAATTCCGCGGCGGACCATTATCCGGCGCGAGAGATCAAACAGCCGACATCCACATCAGGCGGACTCAAGCAGTTCGAGATTTGTTCGAGGTCTGGGCTGCTAGCGACCGACAAATGTTATGATGCCGTCAAAATGGCGAACGGTGATACCGTGCAGCGGCGTACCACTTATCTGGAGATTGGCACGCAATCGCAAGTCCCGACTGAGCCTTGTAACGTCCACGGTGAACCACGCGCCCGTCTTGCTCGCTTTTTCTCTTCAAGCGATTTACCGCGCGCCGCACTGGCCGTGGACGTCAGCGAGGTGACGCCAATCGCTGTAAAAAGTCCGACGTTATTAGCCGACAAGGATCCATACAGTTCGCTTAAGCCAACATTGAAACCTGAGCCTTCGCCGCAGCCCGCGACTGAAACAGTCGCAAATCAAAAGATCGACGGTGTGTCCGGAGACAGCGCAGTGAAAACAGCAAACGTCAGCGGTAGCGGCAACGCATCTGGTACTCAAACGGCGGAAACTGCTCCGGAGATCCGAAAAGCAATCCCGGTTCAACCCCAGGATAAGAAACCGGTCGAAATCCGGCGCGCAATACCGGTCAAACCTCTCGACGAGGAAGGCGAGGATCAGACTCTATTGAAATCGGCTACGCCGCCTCCAAACGATATCGACGACGGACGATAGACCACGATGTCACACGACGTAGACGGTTTTCGATTAACCGTTCTGAATCCGAAGGGACACGATGCGGATCAGGAGTTTCGCACAATGCCTGCGCCAGGCGAAGGCGCACATCCGCCGGTCAATTTTCACGGCTTCGCTGCGTGCACGCAGGGAGCCTTTCATGATAACTCCCGCCGCGCGGTCGCGGAGGACACACCGGTTCTGCTGCTTTTGCGCGGCGACTTTCGTGCTTCAGAGCGCGCATTGGCCGACCTGAAGAAACATGGTCGCACCGTAGTTGTTTCGTTAAAGGAGACCGGACTTCATCAGATCGCGCAACAACTGTGCGACCGCAGCAGATTATCGCGCTTCATGAAAATTGTGGCGCAAGCGGATGGCTGCATCGCCACGACTCCGGAAGCCGCCGAAATCTATCAGAGTGTTCGCTGGAGGCTGAGGCGCGTCGCATTTATTCCGACGCCTTATCCTGTTGACGATCAAAGATGGAATTTTTGCCGGCCTCCGGACCAACAATCCGGAATCTTCGTTGGAACGCGCGAATGGGACGTGCCTTCGCGCAATCATTTGGCCGCGCTGCTGGTCGCGCGCGAGCTTTGTGACGCGACGGGCGAACCAGTCACCGTCGTTAATCTGGATGGATATAAAGCGCGGTCTTTGCTTGCCGAGCTGAAGTTTCCGGAGGGAAAACTCCATGTAATTGAGAAATGGAAGTCGTATCCAGATTATCTTCGCGAGATGGCGCGACATAAGATCGTCTTTCAGTTGGATAGCAGTCACGTCCCAGGCCAGGTAGCGGGCGATGCCCTCCTTTGTCGACTTCCCTGCGTTGGTGGCGATGGCGCCATTGAACGAATTGCATTTTCGAGAACTTGCGGCGAAGGCCGGACGATTACCGAGATTGCTTCAATGGCTCTCGATTTGTTGAAGAACGCCGATCTTCGTGGTGCCGTTGTGGGCGAATCAGAGCAACGCGCGCTGGAACAGATCTCGTTTCAGGCTGTGCGTTCGCGACTGGCAAAGTTCTTTGCCCAGGTCGCGCAAGCAGAGTGCTAGCCGACGAGGGCCTGTTACGTCCTGGCACGAGGCCGAAACAGTAAACTGTAGGTCCGCTTACCTGGCCGCCTGGCTCACGCGACCAGACGTGCGATTTCGCCGTAAAATTCGACGCTGTCCGACCATAACGCACAGAGTTCCGTCATTATAAGTCCGGCGACTGCAGCCCAAGCCTGGTCAGGGTTACCTTCCGATGCCGCTGCGCTGGAGCGAGATGTTTCGAGCGCCAGCACTGCAGCAGCCGTTCGGTTTTCCACGTTGAGCTTGCCTAAAAT
>Ga0114129_10003049_pt1 | contig 23470 bp, 18 predicted proteins | sample RhiMetdeltSRZDD1_FD_80071 | JGI IMG/M metagenome (GOLD analysis project Ga0114129, IMG submission 80071) | Populus rhizosphere microbial communities from Tennessee, USA - Rhizosphere MetaG P. deltoides SRZDD1 (version 2) (version 2) | ecosystem: Host-associated > Plants > Roots > Rhizosphere >...
AAACCTGCTGGCGCAATCGCCAGGCCGGTCGCTGCCGAGAACACCGTGACCTCACCGGGAGGGCCGATCGCCGCGACCTTGTCGTCCGGGCAATCCTCGCGCTTCTCGACGACGAGCGCGGGAACCTCCTGCAACTGCATCTCGGCGAAGTCGGTCGTCGTCGCCTGCACGTAGTAGGTCACCGGGCTCGCCTCGACGCGTGGCCGGGGGAGCTTGCCGATGAACTTCCCTTCGGCGGGGGTCATCTCGACGTAGTAGTAGTTCGAGACGAGCGCCGATTTGAAGTAGATGCGGGCACGAGCAACCGTAGACGCGGGCGTCAGCGTCGCGTCGAGAAGCGGGAACTCACCAGCAATGAAACACGTGACACCGTCGTGGGTGAGAGTGGTCTGTCCTTCGGTGGTTGTCAGGGTCTTGCCGGTGATCGGCTTGTCTCCCGAGGGTTTCGGTGTGCCCGCGCCACCCTGTGGGACCTGCAGTGGAGCGAGGTCGATCTTCGCCATCGCTACCCGGCCGGCCACGACGGGAACCTGCGCCGGTGCTTCGGCGACGACGATACCGCCCTGGCCTTCGGCGCTGACAACGTAGCGACCGGGGGCAACGGCGGCCTCGAACTGACCCTTGTCGCCGGAGGTGACGCGATGAACCGCGCCCGACTCGAGGTCGACCAGCGCGAGCCGAATGCCGCTGAGCGGACGCCCCTGGAGCGTAATGGTGCCCTTCAAGGTACCGAGCGTGGCGGCATGACCCAGCGCCGACGGCCATGCAAGTAGCGCGCTCATCACCACCGCAGTTACGCGTCGACTCACGGCAGCGTTCTTTTTCACGCCAACCTCCCCCTCGCCACCCATCACATGCGCCGCGTCGGGCGTGATCTGGTGCTGCTGCCCGACGTTCCCGTCCCCTCGTTCCGATCCGCGTAGTAGCTCCGGTAGTACTCGCCGTAGTACTGCCCGTAATAGTACGAGTTCCGCTCGAAGTTGACCTTGTTGAGGATGACGCCGATGAGGCGCCCGTTGACGCTCTGGATCTGGTCGACCGCGCGCTGAACCGCAGGACGACTGCTCGTCTCGGCACCGACGACAAGGGCCAAGCCATCGATCAATGGACACAACACGGCGGTGTCCGCCATGGCCAGGATCGGCGGCGTGTCGATGAGCACCCAGTCGTAGTGCGTCCGGAGCGCGGCGAGGATCTCGCGCAGGCTCGCCGAGCCGAGGAGCTCGGTCGGGTTCGGCGGCACATAACCGCACGGCATCACCTGCAACCCACCGAACTGGGTCTTGTGAATCGCCTCCGACGGCTTCGCCTTCCCGACAATGAGATCCGACAAGCCCGGCGTCTTCGTCAGGCCGAAGTGCTGATGCATCGTCGGGCGCCGCAGATCGGCGTCGACCGCGAGTACTCGAGAGCCATTGATCGCGAGCGAAGCCGCGAGGTTCGCGACTGTCGTCGTCTTGCCTTCGCCGGGGTTGGCGCTGCTGATCGCGAGGATGCGTCCGCCGCTGCGATCCGCCGAGGAAAAGATCAGGTTCGTGCGCAGGACGCGATACGCCTCGGCCACCGCCGACTTCGGGCTCCGAAGGATAAGAGGCGACGTTCGCGCAGGGACGGGGCCGGTCGCCCGGGCGTTGACGTCAGGCACCATGCCGAGGAACGGCAGCCCGAGATGCTGTTTCACGTCGTCGGGTGTCTTGAACGTGTTGTCGAGGTGTTCGAACAACAGGCTCAGGCCGAGCCCCAAAGCCAGCCCGATCAGCAGGGCGAACTGGTAATTCCTCGTGCGATTCGGCAGGAACGGTGCCGGCGGTACTTCGGCCCTCTCGTCGATGTGGATGTTGGTTGCCTTCAGCTCGCTCTCGAGGTCGGTGGCCTTGGACTTCTTCATGAGACCGTCGTACATCTCCTGATTGGAGTCCACTTCGCGCTTCAGGACGGTGTAGTCGATGGCCTTGCGATTGATCTCGAGCGCCTCGCGCTTCGCGGCCTCCAGGCTCGCCTGGAGGTTCCCCTCCTGCTGGCGCGCCGCCTGCACTTCGGCCTCCATCGCTCGAAGCACGTTGTCGAGCTCGGAACGGATCCTCTCCTCGAAGGCGCGCACCTGACGCTTGCTCTCGAGCATGTCTGGATGTCGATCGCCGAGCGTTTCGGAGAGCTGCATCTGTTTTCGCTGCAGCTCGACGAGCTGGCCCCGCAAACTGGCGATCAGCGGGCTGGAGAGCACCTGGGGATGCGTCTCGAGCTGACTCTGCGGAAGTAGCCTCAGTTGCGCGAGGATCGTCTCTTTGCCGATCCGCTCCGTTCGCGCACTGAGAATCGCCCCGTTGAGGGTGGTCATCTTCTGATCGATGAGCCCCTGACGCTCTTCGATGTTCACGAGCCCTTCGCGCTCGCGGTACTCCTGGAGCATGCGCTCGGACTGCGCGACCTTGCCGCGATGGTCCTTGAGCCGGTCGCTGAGCCAGCCGGAGGCATCGCTCGACGTCTCGAAGCGGTACGCCACGGACTGGGTGATGTACACCTCGGCGAGTCCGTTGGCCGCCCTCGCCGCGAACGACGGATCGAACGCGGTGACGTGGATGTTGACCAGCCGGGTGCCCGGCAGCGGCTCGACGGTGAGGCGGGACCGCAACGCCGCTACCGCGGGCGACAGAGGGATCCCCTGGCTATCGACCGTGATCGGGTTGCGCCCGAGAAACTTCCGTTGAAAGCGCTCCCAGGGCGACATGAGCGGACCGGTCTGGAACTCGGCGCTCTTGTTCAGCTCGAACTTTTCGACGACCTTCTCCGCGAGCGAACGCCCATTGAGCAACTGAACCTGCGTCTGAAAGACGTCGCTGGTGGCTTGTATCTCGAGCAGCTCTTTCGTCGGAAGGATGTCCGGCGTGTCCCGGTCGATGAGGATTCGCGCCGTGGCGCGATAAAGAGGCCGGGTCGTGTAGTTGTAGAGAATCGCGACGATGACGCTGGCGGTGAGGCACGTGACGAGCAGCGCGCGACGCTTGTGGACAATCGCCAGATACTGGCGCGCTTCGTGTACGAAAGAAGGTTCCGTCATCCAGACAATAACCCGCGCATATTCTAGCCTAGACGCGCGGTCGGCGTCAGAAGAGCCGCTCGGGGACGACCAGCATATCCTCCGCCTGGACGAGGTCGGTCACCTGAGCCTTCTCCTCGATCTTCTTGCCATTGACGATCCGGACGACCTTGACGCGGCCGGACGCCCCACGTTCGGTCACGCCACCGGCCAGGTTCAGGGCCTGTAACACGGTCATTCCTTCGTAGAAGCGCTGGGCCCCTGGGCGGGCAACGTAGCCCGAGACGTAGATCTGGGCCGCACGCGGAATCGTGATCGTATCTCCCGAGCGCAGGATCAGGTTCCTGCCGGAAGCACTAGACTGAAACTCCTGAAGGTTCACGCGGATCACTTCCGGAGTCGGCAGCGCCTCAGGTGCCGCGTCACCGCGGCCCTGCAGGCTTTCCGGCAACTGCTCGGCCAGAAGTGGCGGTGCTGGCGCGCGTGGCGCCCGCGTCACGACGACCTCACGCCCGACGTCGGAGCCGAGGTTGCCAATGTCCGCAAGCAGCCCGAAGAGCGACCTGTCGCCCTTCAGCGTATAGGGGCCGGAGCGCTGGATCTCTCCCGTAACAAACACCCTCTGGCTCCGGTACTCCCTTACGATGACGGACACCTGCGGGCGCTTCAAGAAGCCGTCGCCCAGGAGCTGCTCGAGCTTCTTCTTGAGGCCGTCGGGGGTCATGCCCGAAGCCTTCACCTTTCCCAACAGCGGAAAGCTCAGCAGCCCGTCGGGCTCGACGGTGAGCTCGCCGCTCATCTCCGGTTGGCCGAGCACCACGACGCGCAGCAGGTCGCTCGGACCGATCTCGTATTCTTCTTCCGGCGCGGCCGCCGCCACGCTGAATAACGGCAACGCAACCACGAGGGCGATCGTCCAGCGCGCCGAGGTCCCAAGCGACATACGCGTCATTGTGCGAAGGCGGCCGCGGCGAGTCAATGTTCAGGGGGTGAACGTCACCGTTCCTCCGACGAGCAAACCGTCGACCCCGAGGTCCGCGATCTGGGACCGTCGCTCCGAATAGGCCGCCGTGACACCCATGCGAAGTTGGCGAAAGACGCGAAAACCGAGCTCGGCGAGGGCCTGATGGGCCACGTCGTCCCGGCGCACCTCTGAAACCAGGCCCGGACGTGGCTCGAAGACGATCGGGGCCTCCGACCTGAGCTCCGTCCGCAAGGCGCCCAGGCGCAAATCCACTCGCGGGAGCAGCTCCAGCTCGAGCGAAGCGAGCCATGCCGCGCGCTCCAGCGTCGGAGTCCCCGCGACGACGAGGGAGCTGTAGAGGAGATCGCGGTCGTAGCCCACTCGCCATCGCCAGCGGCGAGACAGGCGCCAGATGACATCGGCGGCAACGTAGGCCATCGTCTCACTGTCGGCCGCCGGCCGGGCATCGAAGCGCTGCATCCGGACACCCACGCGGACGTCTCCGGACAGCCTCGTTGCGGAGACGACTTCAAGGCCCACAGTACCCAGGGTCCTCGTCCCGTCACGTGACTCGTCCAACGGAAAGCGCACGACCTCGTACTCACCATCGATGCGCAGGCTCGTCTTGAAGGTCAGAGCGTAGCCCAACCCCACCTTGCCCACGCGGCTCTCCCGGCTCAGGGTCTGGCGCAGATCGGTGCCCAGGAACGATTCACCGGAGGACACTCTGTCGTCGGAAGCTTCGCCCCCCAGGACGAGCCGTGTTCTGCCGACAAGGCGCCGCCACACCTCGAGGGCGGCGGCGCGGGTGGTGACCGCGACACGACGGTCGACCTCGAACGAAGGCCGCGAGAAGGTCTCGAAGTATTTCGCTTCGATGTCGATTCCCGTGCGCGAACCCTTGGCTTCCAGGGCCACGCGTCCGTTGCCGACAAAGCGCCGCTGGGATTCGGTGCGTGCGAAGTAGAGATAGTCGATGCCGGCACTCCCGTTGAGACGGACCGCGGAAGAGAAGGGAATGACCAGATCGATCGCCGGCCCGCCGCTGCCGGCGACGTCCGTCTGCCGCTCGGTGGCCGTGTAGAAGACGTTCGTGTCCAGGCCGATGCTGCCGATGTGGAGCCGCGGCGTGAAATACACAGGGCCGAGCCGCAGCCGACCCGGTGGCTTCTCGGCTTCCTCCGGCGAAGGCGAAGCGACGGGTGTGGGCAGGGGCGTCTGGGCGGCCGCTCCCGCTGCCCCCAACATGAAGCTCGAGACGAGCAGCACCGCCGTCCGGCCGTGCGTCATCGAGGTCGAACCAGGACCGGCGCGGCGCTGACGCGCATCACAGGCTCGGCGGCTCGGCGGCGCGCCACCTCGCGCCCGACGGCCGCGAACAGCAGGTAACAAGGCAGCATCTGGGCGCGGTGGCGATACGCGGTGCCGGCATTGCCTTCGCCCAGCGCATACCCGAACGTCATCCCGCCCGCGAGCAGGATCACCATCAGGGACTCCGAAAGGCGATGCGCCAGGAGATGTCGGATGCCTCGCACGATACTGGGCACGAGCGAATAGAAAAACAGCGTCTCGGGCATCGCGAGCACCTGCCGGACGCTACCAATCATCCAGGGAAAAGGCGCAAAGAGAAACAGGGCGAGCCCCTTGGGGAGGAAGAGCAGCGCCCTCACGGGCGTCGAGATGTCCGCCTGTTCGAAACTGCTGTCCGCCCCGACGGTGTGCCACTGCCGCATCTCGTGAAGCTGCTCGAGGTCGAGCATGCGAAGCGGGCGGCCGCCGCTGGCTGCCTGGTTGGCATAGATTATTGCGCCCGCGGCGAGCATTCCCGCGACAGTGTTGCGCACGATGTGTTCCCGGTTGCGCACGAGGAGAGATATGACCACCGGCAAGGTGACCGGGAACAGGATGTAGTCTCGGAACTGCACGAGGGCCAGAACGCTGCCGCCGAGCATCACTAGAGCCTTCAGCCGGAACGCCTCCTGCAGCGCGATGGCTTCGCGGCAGATCAAGACGATCAACATGATGACCCAGGCATCGCGAATGTTCAGAGCCGACCACAGGATCAGGGAGGGAAAATACGCTACGAAGCGCGCGGATTGCATGGCGACAGCGCTGTTCTTCGTGACCCCCAGGGCGACATCGAAGACGAACCGGACGGTCAGGGCACCAATGAACGCGTTCAGCAGCTTCGGCAGGATAGCCGAATGCCCTAACACGTAGTACAGGATCCCTACGATGTAGAAGTAGGCCTTCGGTCCGGGTTCGTCCACCTTCGGATGGTAGAAGGCCGTCTCACCCGACCAGTAGGAGGCCAGCGAGGTTCCGATGCGGTGATAGGCGTATTGGTCGGGTGCGAACAGCCCTTCCGAGAATGAGAAATGAATGACGATGGCGGTGACAACGCGCAGGACGAGCGCCCGCATGAATATGTCACGGAGCGCCGCCGCCTGAACCGGATCCCTCAACAGCCTTAAGGATAACCGAGCCCGCCACCCGCGACGAGCCGGTGATAGAGCGCCAGTTGTCGTTCACAGGCCGGAGCCAGCGAGTAGTGCTCCTCGGCCGCCGCGCGGCAGCGATGGGAAAGGTCGGGGTCCTGGAGGAGCTGCTGCAGGCGATGAAACGCCGAACGATAGTCGTCGTCCGTACGGCCCCCGACGACGACCCCCACTCGATGCCGCTCGATGATGTCGTCCAGGTCGCTCGCGTTGGCGGTCGTCACCACCGGCAGGCCCGAGGCCCAGTATTCGCCCACCTTCGTCGGCGAACAGCCGTACTCGCTGGTACCGCGGGCCAGGAAGAAGAGCCCGACCTGGTGCTGCACGAGCAGCGAAGGCATCTCCGGATGGGGTGCCGAACCCAGAGACCATGATTCGCTGGAGAGACCTCCCGCGTCCACCATCTCCGCCACCAGCCGGCTGTCGGCTCGCGAGAGTACGCGAAGCTCGGCGGCGCTGTCGCGGGCGGCCACGGCAACGAAGCGAGCGGCCTCGTCGAGACGGTACCTCCCGCCGACGGCGCCGATATAGACGAATCGCAATGGGCCATGAGGCAACAGTCCCGCTCGCGGGTGAAACACCTCCAGGTCGACGCAGCTCGGGACCACGATGACCGGTGTCCGTCGTCGGCTCACTTCCGGCCTCGACTCGAGTACGCCCCGGGCGCGATGAGACAGGGCCACGAGCCCGTCCGCCGAATCGTAGAGCCTCGACTCGACGGCGAGCGTCACGCGATGGTGGGCGGAACCCGCGGCCCAGAAGCCTCCGTCCACTTGCTCGTCGGGGTAGAAGCCCTCGTTGTGATAGACGAAGCGCGAGCCGAGTGTCGAAGCCACGGCCCTTCCGATCACGCCGCCGACAAAGGTACGGCCATGGACGATATCGGGGCGGCCACGCAAGGAAGCCATGATGGAGCGGCTCCATCCATGGAGCACGTCCCACGCCGTTGCGGGCAGACGTGGGCGCTTGTGATATCGGAGCGAAATCCAGTCCACGCCGCTCTCGCGGAGGTCGGCGCGTATCGCCGACATATACGCCCGATGGTCGGCATCGAGCGGTTTGTCGAACGTGACGAGGGTGAAGCGCACGCCGCGCGCAGCCAGAGATTTGACGGCTGGCAGCACCAGCGATTGCCCCAGCGGCTCACCCGCGCCCCAGTAGACGATGTAGAGCACCCGTGGGCGCGTCGTATGGCCCGCGTCGTTTCGTTCGGTCATGTCGAAGCCGGCGCTTCGGAGCCCGGGAGAAGTCCATTATAGTTTTGTCGCGCGACGCCCGCCTGGGACACACGACACGCCATGCCAAGCCGCCTTGTCTCCGTCGTCGTGCCCGCTTACAACTGCGAGAGGTATCTCGCGACGACGCTCCGCTCCGTCCAGGCACAGACCTATCCCCACTGGGAGCTCATCGTCATCAACGACGGCTCGCGTGACGGCACCGGCAGCATCGTTCAGGAGTTCCTGGCCGACGAACGTATCGCCTACGTCGAACAGGTCAACACCGGCGTCTCCACCGCCCGCAACAACGGCGCGGCTCGGGTGCGCGGCGAATACGTCGCATTTCTGGACGCGGACGACCACTGGGAGCCGACGAACCTCGAGCGCAAGATAGGCGTGCTCGAGACACAGCCGGATGTCGACTGGGTGTTCAGCGACATGTACAACGCAGACGAGTCACTTCGGCGGACTGGCCTGGCTCCCGTTGGGCGCGACGATCGAATCCTCGAGAACATCCTCCTGTGGGAGGGTGAAGTCGTTCCCGGGCCGTCGAGCAACGTGATCGTTCGTCGCAAGTGCCTGGACGAAGGCGTGGCCTTCGACCCGGCGCTGACTACGGCCGCCGACCAGGACTGGTGCCTCCAACTCGCACGCCGCTACCGGGGGCGACGCATCCCCGAGGCGCTCTGGACCTACCGGGTCATCGGTTCCAGCATGAGCCGCAATATCGCTGTCATGGAACGCGATCACTTGTACGTGTATCGCAAGGCGGCCGCGCACGGGCTCTTCCGGTCCGCGTGGTTTCGCCGACACTGCTTCTGCAACCTGTATCTCATCCTGGCCGGCAGTTGGTGGATCAATGGACGGCGGCCGGGTCGTGGGCTGTATTTCATCGGCCGTGCGCTGCTCGCGTATCCGCCGGTCGCCGTGAGGCTCCTGACAAAGCTGTTGGGCATCATTCAACGGGCTACCTAGGCCGCGGCGTCGTACGCGGCACCACGCTCACACGGGCCGCCATCACCGTGCGCGCGTCCCCCGGAGCGCAGTGATACTCTACGGGCTCGATCGCGCGGCCCTCTGGAGAACGTAGACACGCGGTGAGACTCGAAAGATGGCGCATCGTCGTCGTCTCGAACGAGCCCTGGGACCCGATCTGGTACTCGAAGCACCACTATGCGAGCGCGCTGGCCGCTCGGAACGACGTGTTCTTCCTCGATCCCGCCGGCCGCTGGTCGCCGCGTCACCTGGGCGGCCCCGCGCTCACCGCGCGCCGCGTGGCGGATCGCCTCGAGGTGATCGCGTATCGCAACCCGCTGCCAGGTTCGGGGCGCGTGGCGGCCGCGGGGGCGCTGAACGACAGATGGGTCACGAGCGAACTGCGCCGATACCTCGCGAGAAAGGGAGCGGCGCCCCTCCTGGTCTGGACGTTCGACCCGCTTCGTTTCCGCCTCCCGCGACTGCTGCGGCCGGACTTCACGATCTATCAGAGCATGGACCACTACCGACTCCCGCAGGAGTTTAGCCTCTGCCGCTCGTCCGATCTCGTGCTGGCCGCGGCTCCCGCCATCGCGCAGCGCCTCTCGCAGTCCGGCGTCCCCGTTCATCTCCTTTCCCATGCTGTGGAGGTTCCGGCGGGGCTGGTGCCGACCGAGAGCTCGGGTGGCCTCGTGCTCGTGGGGACCTTCGGCGGCCGCATCAATTACGAGATCCTGCTCCAGGTGGCACGCGCCTTCCCCGACCTCGAGCTGCGCCTGGTCGGCCCCTTGCTCGCACAACAGCTCTCCGCCCCCGACGCCGAGCGGGTGGACGCGCTGCGGCGGTCGCCCAATGTGGTGTTCCGCGGCGCGCTGGACCCCAAGCGGATGTTCGAGGAGATAGCGTCCGCGCGGGTTTGTCTGTGCGCCTACAAAGAGGACGATCCGGGCAGTCGGATGAACTCCCACAAGATTCTCCAGTACCTGGCCATGGGAAAACCTGTCGTGTCCTCGTATCTGGAGGCCTATGCCGGCGAGTCGCTCGTGCGCCTCGCCTCGCCCCGAGAGTTCACCGAGGCCGTGCGAGACGCGCTCGCCGCCGACGACGCGGAGGCGCGTGGTCGGCGGCAGGCGTTCGCGGAACGGCACAGTTATGCCGGCGTCATAACACGCATCGAAGCGCTCGCCACCGAGGCCGAGCGCACGCGGGCGGATGGGCGGCCCAGGGGTCTCTAGCCAACCGTGCACGTCCTCTACGTCATCGCGAACAACGCCTCGGTCCCGTATTTCAACTGGTTCGCCGAGCGCTCGCTCCGCGCGGAAGGCGTGCGGTTCAGTTTCGTCGCCCTCTATCCCGAGCGCCCGCTGATGCTCGAGGAGATGGCGGCCCGCGGCCTCGACGCGTTCTGGGTCCCCTTCGACAGCCGTCGGCGCAAACGTGACATGCTGCGCGCGCTGCCGCACCTCTACCACTTGATCCGCCGGATCCGGCCCGACGTGGTGCACAGCCATCTGTTCGACGACTCCGTGCCCACGCTGCTCGCCGCCCGTCTGGCTCGCGTTCCCGTGCGGGTGATCACCAAGCAGGACATCGGCTTCCACATCCGCTACGCGCCCCGCGTGGTCCCGTTCGATCGCTTCAACAACTGGAACGCGACGGCCATCCGCGCCGTTTCCAAGGAGGGACTCCAGCTCGTGCTCGAATACGAGAGGGCGCCCCCCGCCAAGGTCCACCTCGTCTACGATGGGATCCCTCCGGAAGTCGCGACCGCTGTCGATCCGGCGACGGTGGCCGCCTTTCGAGATCGCCATCGCCTCGAGGGCCGTTTCGTCATCGGTACGGTGGCGCGGCTGATCGAATGGAAGGGGCACGACCTCATCATTCAGGCGGCGGCGCGCCTGGCCGCGCGCGGCAAGCGCTGGCGCTTCCTCTGGGCCGGTGTCGGGGACATGAAGGCCCGTCTTCAGCAGCGTATCGCCGAGGAGGGGCTCGAGGACAGCATCACCTTTCTCGACTGGGTCAGCCGCACGGACATCCCGTCGCTGTACCGCTGCCTGGACGTCTACCTCCATCCGGCCGTGGGTGAGCCCTTTGGGTTCGTGGTGACGGAGGCGATGATGAACGGAGTCGCCTGTGCGGCGACCCCCTGCGGCTCGACCGACCGCACGCGTCATCTCACCGATGTGTACACATTACAGCCGGGATCGGTCGATGACATCGTGCGGGCGCTCGAGCACCTGGAGGGCGACCCGGAGAGGCGGCGATCCCTGGCCGAGGCCGGACGCGCGCACGCGCTAGCCCATTCGAATCTCGAGCGGATGTGGGAAGGGCACATGGAGCTGTACCGGCGCGCGGTGGCAGAGGCGCGGCGAACGGGATGATCTTGGGGCTATCCCGCCAATACTCGAACACGGACGCGCGGCTCGCGCAGGTCACCGATCGGAAGCGCGGGCACCGGGTAGTCACCGGCCGTCTTCGCGGACGCGCCTCAAGAAGCCGCTCGGGTGCAACGTCAGCAGGAACTTTTCACGGCTTCGATCGACGACGAACGTCCCTTCCTTGATGAAGTCCTGTACGGCGTCGTAGGGACCAGGACCCCACGACGGCAGCACAGGGTGGCCGCCCAGACACGTGTCCTCCACCACGAGGTAGCCGCCGACGGGCACGAGCCGGGCATAGGCGTGTATCTCGTCGAGCACGTGTCGTGGGCGATGCGTGGAGTCGAGCACGACGAAGCATCGCTTGTCGGCCACCAGCGATCGTACGCGCTCGACCACGTGTGGCGCCGTCGACCCCTGTGGGTCGACGACCGGCACGATCCGCGGGTGCGAGACGCCGGAGTCCTGTATGTCGATGGTGATCACAGTGCCATGGCCGATCAGGTCGCAGATCGAGGCCAGATAGAGGGCTGATCCTCCCTTGAACGTCCCCGTCTCGATGATGAAGTCGGGGCGTTGTTCGAAGAGGATCTCCTGATAGACCCACAGGTCCGTCGGCGCTTTCAGGGTCTGACGCCCCAGCCAGAACATGTGCTGCCACGTCTCGTCGCCCCGGTAGTAGTAGGTCTTGATGAACCCCTTCACGAACCAGCCTCGGAGCAGTCGTGTCAACCGGATGTCCCAGAAGTCGCGGGTCAGCAGCGCGCTGGGCTTCATGACGAGAGTCGCGTCCAGGCTCGAATCAAAGTGGCGTTCCCTCCCAGCAGGAGATATCTGGATAGGTTATCAGCACGGCGCCCGTGCGGGGCTGGAAGACGAACATCGAACCGGCCGCACAGGCCGCCGCGCCGCGGGCCAGCGCGGCCCGGAAATGTGCGAGCTCACCGGCGCCACCGCAGAGGATCACCGGCAGACCGACTTGGGCAACGACGCGCTCGAGCAGGTCGAGGTCGTAGCCTTCCCGCGTCCCGTCGCGGTCGATGGCGTTGAGAAGCAGCTCCCCGGCGCCGGCGGATTCGACGGAACGGGCGAACTCGGCGGGATCGAGCCGCGTCCGTCGCCGGCCGCCCTCCAGCATCACCTCGCGACGACCGAAAAACCGCCGCTTGACGTCGATGGACACGACAACGCTTTGACGACCGAACTCGCGGCTCGCCCGGCGCACGAGCTCGGGGTCATCGTGGGCAGCGGTATTCAGACACACCTTTTCGACGCCGAGGCGAAAGAGCTTTCGCATCGTGTCCAGCGAGCGCACGCCGCCGCCGTAACAAAGAGGCATGAAGGCCTCTCCGGTAAGGCGGCCGACGAGATCGAAGTCCGGTCCACGTCCGGGCGCGGTGGCGGCGATGTCGAGGACGACGATCTCGTCGACCTCTTTGTCGTTGAAGATGCGCACCACGTTGATGGGGTCCCCAACGTAGATGGGGTTCTTGAATCGACGTGTCTTCACCAGGCCCGCGCCCTGCAGCAGCAGAACGGGGATCAGGCGGGGGCGGAGCACGACTCCAGCCGAGCGAAGGCGGACAGGACCTGCAGCCCATAGCGATGGCTCTTCTCGGGATGGAACTGCACGCCGAAGAGATTGCCGCGCTCGATGGCGGCGGTGAATGGGTAACCGTAGAGGGTCTCGCCCGCCACGTCGGCGGGATCCGCACACCGCAGGTGGAACGAGTGCACGAAGTAGAAGCGCGGGCGCTCGCCCAACCCGGCAAAGAGACGCGCCGGGCCGCGCGGTGCGACCTCGTTCCAGCCCATGTGCGGCCGCGGCAGGCGAGCCAACTCTCCCTCGAAGCGGAACTCGACCACGTCGGCATCGATCCAGCCCAGACCGGGGGACTGGCCTTCTTCGCTCGCACGCGCCATCAGCTGGCAACCTAGGCAGATGCCGAGGATCGGGATGCGGCGCCGACGAGCACATTCGTGCAGGACAGGCACGAGGCCGAGGCGCTGGAGGCGATCCATGCCGTGGTCGAACGCACCCACACCGGGCAGGATCAGCTTGTCCGCCCGCTGCACCTCGTCCGGATCGGAGATGAGACGGGCCTCGAAGCCACCCCGTTTGAGCATATTGAGCACGGAGCCCACGTTGCCGACGCCGTAGTCCAGTACTGTGATCACCGCGGCTCGCCCCTCAGGATGTCGCGCGCGGCCCGGAACGCCGCACGCACGGGCCGCACCGCGCGGAAGAGTTTCTCCTGATACGCCAGGTGCCGCGTGCGGTAGGAGGCGTAGTCGGTATGGGCCTTCACGGGCAGGGCCATGAGATCCTCGAACTCGCGGTTTGATATCGACAGCTTCTTGAGCACGTAGTCCTTGTCCCGTTCCAATCTTGCCTGAGACGGCGCGCGCGCAAGCTCGAGCAGGGCCTCCTCACGCGAGATCTGCCCGGAGCAGATCAGCGTCGACAGGTGCGCTTTGCGCTTGTCCACGCCGAACTTGCGGGGAAGGATGTAGTCCTGGAAGAAGCGGGTGAAGAACGACTCGTGGTGCTTGCCGCCATAGTCGCGCCAGCCCAGCTCCTCCGTGACGATACTCTTGGCTCGGGCGCGATCGTAGTCGACGTAGTTGAGGATGGGGAGCGTCCGGATCCGCCGAACGCGCGTGAGGAAGAGCGCGGCAAAGTAACCGACCGAGGGGAACGTCTTCAGTCGGCGGTGGCCGAATCGCCGATGGATGTCCTCGATGTTCAGCCAGTCCGTCTTCAGGTGATACCACGGGCGCGGGAGCACGGCCTCCGTGGTGACGTTGGTACCGGCGACGATGTGCCTCAGCCCGTAGCGCGCCGCCGTCTTGAGGAGCAGCGCGCCGATGGCGTGGTCGGTGAGGAGCTCGACATCGACCACGGACGCCTTCAGGAAGGCGAGCTGCAGATCGCGGAACTCCTCCCAGTCGATGACGTGCGTGTACAGATCGAGCCCCAGCCGCGTGATGACGTTCTCGATGTTCTGTACCGCCAGCTCGGTGTTCCAACTGTTGTCGAGGTGGACGACCAGCGGCCGCAAGCCGTGCTGCACGGCCAGGTAGCAGGCGTAGGTACTGTCTACGCCGCCGCTCAAGCCCACCACGCAGTCGTACTTCTTCCGCCGCCCCTCCCTCTTGATGGCGGCGACGAGGACCTCGAGCTGGCGGCGGCCCGCCTCGCCGAAGACGATCTGGCGATTGCTCACGCGATCGTACTCGTGGCAGTACGAGCACACGCCCTTCTCGTCAAATGTCATCGCCGGGTCGTCGCGGGTGTCGAGCACGCAGCGCGCGCACTCGCGGAGGGGTCGGCCGGGAAGCATGTCGACGTAGAGGCGCGACACGGCCTCCACGCCGGCCCGGAAGCTGGCCCCGCGCTCGGCGGCTGCACGCGCCGGCGTCAGACGCGCCTGCCGGAGGTCGTCCGGTGTGTTCACGATGGTCAACATGGCATCGCCGATCGCCTCCGCGGAGGTCTTGGGCAACAGGTGGACGGTCTCTGGATTGAAGATATCCGCGTCGTAGGGCGCGCTCCCAAGGAGCAATGAGCGGCGCGCGAGCATGGCCTCGATGCCGGTGACCGGCGTCCCGTCCGTGCGTGGCACCATCACCACCACGTCGGCGTCCTTGTAGAGCTGGAGCAGGCCCACGCGGCCCTGCTCGGGAAGGATCTCGACCGCGCCTTCGAGACCCAGGGCACGGATCTGGGCGCGTATCGCCTCGCCGTAAGCGACGACCGACCCATAATCGATGAGACGCAGGCGGGCGGGCCGACGGCCGAGGGCGGCGCGCAGCTTGGCGAAGCCGGCGACGACGAGGTCGATGTTGTAAAGCGGCTTCATCATGCGAGGGCACAGGACGCCGATCTCGTCGGTGGGGGTCCGCCGCGTGAGCCCATCGTAGATGGCGTCGAACTCAGCGACCTTCACTCCCGTTCGGATGAGGTGCAGCCGGGAGTTGTCGTCCAGAAACTCGCGCAGGATCCGCTGCTGGCTTCCGGAGGTCGAGGTCACCACGCGCGCCTGCTGCAGTGAGCGCTCGAAGAGGCGCCGCAACATATAACGCGTCCAGCGATCGTAGAGCCCTTGCCCCGATCGGAACTGCAAACGGTACTCCTGCAGGACATCCGATCCGCGCGTGGTCACGACGTGGTTGGGAAAGCCGAGCTGGTGCGCCCAAAACGCATAGGGCACCGCGTACATGCTGTGCACGACGTCGATACGCTGCTCGCCCACGATGCGGCGCAGATCGGCCACGCAGCGCCAGAAGGGGCCGGGCCTTCGCAGCGGGTACCGGGGCGGGAGGATGGGGAACTTCAGGACCTTGTCCGAGAGCAGAGGCCAGCGCGTCTGCCCCTCGAGACAGAAGAGCACGACGTGGTGCTCCTCTGCGAAATGATTGATCCACTGCGAGCCGTGGCTGCAGTTGGCATCGGCGAAGTAAGCGATCCTCATGGCAGATTGCGGCCGAGCCACAACGCGAGAACGAGTAGGCACCAGAGCCGGTCGGTGTGGTCGGCGCCGGCTTGATGCTCGGTGAAGAGGCGCTCGACGGTTTCCTGCCGTACGAGGCCGCTCCGCCGGAGCGCCCCGGACAGCAACAGGTCTGCCGCCATCGGCCGCAGCTGCTGCCGCAGCCAGGCGCCGATGGGAATGCCGAACCCGCGCTTGGGCGCGGCGAGGGCACCGACGTCGACGAGGCGCGCAGCGAGGCGGCGCAGCAGGTACTTCGGGATCCCCTCCGGGCCGTACTTGAGCGGGCCCGCGACGCGGGCCATGAACTCGGCAAGGTCGACGTCGAGGAAGGGCGAGCGGACCTCCACCGAGCTCCTCATCGAGGCGCGGTCCACCTTCACGAGGTAGTCGTTGAGCAGCCGTGTCTCGAGGGACGCCTGGCTGAGGGTCTGCTCGAGCGTCGCACGCTGGTGGCGCCGCCAGGTCTCGGCGAGATGGGCCCGGGCGAAGCCGCGCGCCTCGCGAGGAAACTGCGGGCCGTGGATCTCCGCGCCGTCCGGCGCAAATCCCATCTCGCGATGGAGCTTGAGATGCGGCGGGCGCACGGCGTAGGCCTCGTAGTGGCCGTAGTTCGTGGACGACACGCCCATGCGGTGAGCCACTTTGCTCCAGGCCGAGACGGCCGGGCGCAGCAAGGACGAGTGTCGGGCTAGGTAGACGTCGGTGAGATGGGCCCATGCATAGTCGTGGTAGCCGCCGAAGAGCTCGTCGCCGCCGTCCCCTGACAGCGCGACCTTGACGTGGCGGCCGATGGCGCGCGAGACGTAGTAGCTGGGCACCGCGCTGGAATCGGCGAACGGCTCGCCGAAGTAGTCGACGAGACCGGGCAGATCCTCGCGGATGTCCGGACCGACGATGATCTCGGTGTGATCCGTTCCGTAGCGCTCCGCCACTCGCCGCGCCGCCGCCGTCTCGTCACCGTCTCCTTCGAAACCGACTGTGAACGTCTTGACACCGGCGCCGAGGGCGCCCGCGAGGGACGCGACCACGAGGCCGGAATCGGTCCCTCCGCTCAGGAACGCACCGATGGGCACGTCGGCCACCGTGCGCTTGGCCACGGCGCGACGGAGCAGGCGCTCCACCTCGTCCTCGACGTCGGCCACGCGCAGCGACGAATCGCCTTCGAACGTGAGCGTCCAGTAGCGGTCGCTCCGACGCGTCCCGGTCGTGAGGTCGATCTCGAGGTAGTGGGCGGGACGGAGCTGGAGGACATCCCTCCAGATCGTCCGGGGCTGCGGAACCGTGAGCTCGGTGAGATAGAAGTCCAGGGCCTCGTAGTCCAGGCCGAGGGACGGCTCCGTGACCTGGATGGCGCGGATGTCGGAGGCGAACTTGAAGCGCGCGCCGCGGTCCAGGTAGTACAGAGGCTTCTTGCCGAAGCGGTCGCGGCCGAGGGCGAGCTTGCCTTCGCGTCGGTCGAAGAGCGCGAAGGCGAACATCCCGTCGAGGCGCGAGAGCATACCCGCCAGCCCCCACTCCGCGTAGCCGTTCAGGACGACCTCAGTGTCCGTCCGCGTCGCGAAGGCGCGGCCACGCGCCTCCAGCTCGGCCCGCAGCTCACGGAAGTTGTAGATCTCACCGTTGAACGTGATGATGCAGCGGCCATCCACGCTCACCATCGGCTGGCGGCCGGCGTCGCTCAGGTCAATGATGCTCAACCGCCGATGGGCGAAGGCGACCGGCCCCTCGAAGAAGCAGCCCGCCCGATCAGGCCCGCGCTCGATCATCAGCGCGTTCATCCGCGACAGCTCCGCGGCCTCGGGTGGAGGGCCGTCCAGGACGACGATCCCGGCGATCCCGCACACCGGGGATCAGGTCCGCCGCGCGGAGGACCCGCGTACGAGCCGCCGGAGCCGGCGCGTGACGCGGGAGAGGAAGGGGTCACGCCTCTCGACCTTGACGTTGGTGAACGGCTGCTTCCGGCCGAAGAGCATCATCTGGTAGTCGCCCTCGTACCAGATGCTGTACGTCTCGAAGTAACGCAACGTCAGCGCGGAGGCGTAAGCGTGCTTGAGGATGGTGTCGGCGGGCAAGGGCTGGTCGACGATCTGAAGTGTGTGCGGCTCGGTCGCGATCAGGTGCTCAAGCTGCTCAGGGCTAGGGATGTTGATGAAGAGCTGGGTCTTCGGCGTCATGTGCGCGGCAAGCGTCCGAAACACGCGGTCGTGCACGGCGATGGGGACGTGCTCGAGCACGTCGAAGAGGGTCACGAAGTCGAAGTCGACGCCGGGATATGAAAACTCCGTGAGATCGCCGGCCAGCAGGTCGACGTTCGCGTGCCCGGCCAGACGTTTCCGCGCGACCTCGACGCTGGTGCTGCTCAGGTCCGAGGCCACGAGGCGGCCCTCCGTCACCACCTCCGCGATGAGGGAAGTCATTACGCCGATGCCGCAGCCCAGCTCCAGCACGTTCGAGCGCGGGCCGAGACCGAGCGACTTGAGCTTGTGGGCGAGGAGGTAGTGACGCTCGTTATAGGAGAGCCGCTGCTGCTGTTCGACGAAGCCGTCGTAGAACTGCGCGATCTGCTTCGTTTCCATGGGTTCTCGCGCGTCGTTTTCGAGTATATGGAAACCACGGGAAGCCCGCAAACGGGCGGGCGTTTGCCGGTTGCCGCGGGTGGGCGGCGGCCCTATGATCCGGGTTCAGTGGAGGCTGGCGAGTTCGTGCGCACCGCCGCGCGGCAACGGTGATCGAGCTCAGCGAGCGGCAATCCTGGGACGCCGAATGGGAGTCGCAGCCGCTCCCTGTCGTCTATTCGGAAGAGCAGGCGACGCCCCACGGCCGCGAGATCCTCCGCAGCTTCCGCCGCCTGCTCGCGCCCGACCCGGCCAAAACGGTGCTGGAGATCGGCGCCGGCGTGGGCGGCTATCTGGCCTACATGTCGCAGACGTTCGGCTATCGTGCGCATGCTCTCGACTACTCGCCGGTAGCCTGCCGCCGCCTCGCGGAGAACTTCAGGCTCCTCGGGCTCCCGGTGGAGGTCTTCGAGCGCGACCTCCTCGAGGGGAGGTTGGACGGTCTGCCGCAATTCGACCTCGTCTACTCGTTGGGGCTCATCGAACATTTCACCGATCCCATGCCTGTCATCGCCGGCCATGCCCGGCTCACGAAGAAGGGCGGGCTGCTGCTGCTTGGCGTTCCCAACTTCGGTGGCGTCAATCGCGTTTTCCTCCAGATCTTCAAACCGTGGGAGTTCGCAGACCTGAACACCGCGACGATGGACCTTGACACGTGGACCCGGTTCGAGGCGCCCTGCGGCCTCGAGCCGATCTTCAAGGGCTATGTGGGCGGCTGGGAACCGGGCCTCTACGTTACGGCCGGAGCCACCCTCAAGGAGAAGATCGGCAACCGCATCTTCGGCCTTCTCGGAAAGGCGCTACGGCGTCGCCGTAGATATTGGACGGTCAACTCCCGGTGGTGGAGCGGCTACGCCCTGGCGCTCTATCGCAAGACGTCGGAAGGGACGTAGTGGCGTTCGCACGGAGCTTCTTCCAGACCCTGGTGACCCAGCTCGTCACGTCGGCGCTGGCGGTCGTCTCCGGGATCTTCATCACCCGCCTGCTGGGGCCGGAAGGCAAGGGCATGTACGCCCTGCTCCAGGCCGACATCAACCTGCTCGTCCTGGTGCTCGGGGTGAGTCTGCCCGCGGCGATCGTGTTCTACGTCGCCAACGGTCGGCTGGCGTTGGGGCGCCTGCTCACGATCACGCTCGGAGCGCACGCCCTCGGAACGGTCGCGGCGGCGGCGATCGTGGTCGGTCTGCGCTCCACTCGGATGCGAGACGTGTTCCTTCCCCCCAGCACTGCTTCCTGGTGGCACGAGATCTACATCGCCGCGGCATTCCTCCTCGTTTCGCTTTGCGCCACGATCTCCGCGATCTTTCAGGGACGGCGCGCCTTCCGCCTCGTCAACGTCGTATCGCTGATCGTGGCGGGGGTGGGGGTGGTCGTCTATGGTTCCCTCTACGTGTGGCGCGTGAAGGGGCCTCATCCGCCGATCGACCGAGTGCTGGCGGCATCCCTCGCCCTCTACGGCATGACGGCCACGCTCTGGATGGCTCTCTATGCCTGGCGCGTGGGCGTGTGGCCGGATCGGGTGCGCGACCTGCGGCGCGACGTCCAGGACCTCTGGGGCTATCTCACCATCACGCACGTGGCCAGCCTCATTCAGTTCCTGAACTACCAGCTCGACGTCTGGTTGGTGGGGTATTTCTGGAACGAGACGGAGCTGGGCTTCTACGCGACGGCGGTGGGAACCGCGCAACTGCTTTGGCTGATCGCGCAACCGATCGCCAGCGTGCTCTTCCCCTACATCTCCTCAGGCGACGAGAGCGAGAGCCGCGCGGCCTTCGAGCTGGGATCGCGGGTGTGTTTCTCTCTCACGCTCCTGCTCTCGCTCGTCATGGTGGCGCTGGCGGAGCTGCTGATACCCGCCGTCTACGGGCAAGCCTTTTCACCCTCTGTGGCGAGCCTGCGCATCCTCCTGCCGGGCGTCCTGGTGGGGTCGGTCACGAAGGTGTTCGCCGCCTTCATTGCCGCTCGCGGCGGCGTGCGCTACAACTTGATCGGCTCGGTCGTCGGCGTTGCGTTCACGCTCGTGCTCGACCTCATGCTGATCCCGCGCTGGGGAGGGCGCGGCGCGGCGGTAGCGACAGTGGTCTCGTATCTGGCCATCTGGTTGGTGTGCGCGTGGACCGTCGTCCGCGTGTTCCGCGTGCCCATTCGGCGCGCCTTCCTCATCACTCCGGCCGACGTGCGGACTTTGATCGACCGCCTCGCGACCGGTCGCGCGCTGCTGCGCTGATCAGGCGCGGCGCGCCCAGCAAGTGATGCCGGCGCCCATGCCGAGCCGGGCCCCGAGAGAGAGAGCGGCGTCCATACCCATACGCTCGATGCGCCCGATGAGCCCGGTTTGCCGCGGCAGCTCGTTCTGCCAACGATGCGTTTCGAGCTCGACGACCTCGAAACCGGTGGCGGCGAGGAGATGACGCAGGGACCGGGGACAGAAGCCGACCACGTGAAAGGGCGGGAACGTGGGCGACAAATTCACCACCCAGTCCCGGCCGCGCAGCCTCATGTAGGCGTTGCCGAGTCCGGACCAGAGACTGCACTCGTTGGGCACATCGATGAAGACGAGCCCACGCGGCACCAGCGCACGATGCACCCGGCGCAAGCAGGGCTCGGGCTCGTAAAGGTGCTCGAGAATTGCGGCGAGGATCAAGACGTCGTAGGTCTCGTCGAGACTCTTGGCGGCGTCCACGGAGGCGATCTCGATCTCGACATCACCGGCCACGTCGGCGAATGCCGGCGTCCACTCGATGCCGCGCACGGACCAGCCCTCGCGCGCCGCGCCCACCAGCAGGTCGCCTCTGCCACACCCGAGCTCGAGAAGCCGCCCCTTGCGCCCCAGCAGTCGCTCGGCATCGCGGGCGAGGCTCACACCGCTCGCGATCTTCGCGGCACGGTCGTGGGTGAAATAGTGATCCTGCTCATGCTCAAGGTATGGGTTCGCCGACGGGAACAGGACCGGCGACGTGTAGACGAGGTGGCAGTCGCGGCAGCGCACGACACGCGCCTCCTGGCCGGCTCCCGCGCGGTGCGCGCGTCCGCCGCGGCAGCCGAGGACACGGAAGCGCGTGGCGCCGCACGCCGGACAAGGACGCGTTTCGGGACGCCACTCGACGCGAGAAGGAGCGGATGTCAGGATTCGGCGAGTATGCCGCAGGCCAGGTAGACCGAGCAACTCGGAACACCACGGCTCGGGACATACCGGCGCGAGGATGGTACCTTCGCACCGTGGGCGGCGCGTTGTCGTGGCTCCTGTGGGTCTGGCGGGTAGCCATCGTCGTTACCCCTTGGTGGTACGGCGGCGCTGATGACTCCGTCCGCTACGGCCTGGCCGCCGTATTGCTGCTGAGTGCGGCCGCGGTGTGGGGGCGGTTCGGCTCCGACAGCACGGTCCTCGCGCCGGCGCTGAGCCTGCTCGCCTGGCCGCTGCTCCAGATTCTGCTGGGGGCGGCGCGGGTGCCAGTGCTGGAGAGCCTGCTCGTCCTGGCGGCGGGGCTGTCAACGTTGCTCGTGTGGTCCGTGGCCGCTCGCGATGAGTCCGAGGCGGAGCGCCTTACCGCCGCTATTCTCGTCGCGGCGCTGGCACAGGCCGCGTTCGGAGTCGTCCAGGCCCAGGTCTCGCCGCACACGCTCTATGGCCGCGACGACCCCGGAGTGCGCTCTCCGTTCGGGTCCTTCCATAATCACAATCACTTCGCCGGCCTGATGGAAATGGCGATCCTCCTGACCCTGGGCCTCGCCTTCGGACGCACGAAGCGCACGCGGGCTATCGATCCGCTCACCATTGCCCTCATCGGGCTCGGCCTCGCACTCACCGCGGCCCATCTGGCCAGCCGCAGCCGAGGGGGTCTATTCGCGCTGCTGGTCGGAGGGAGCGCCCTCACCGTGTCGTGGTGGGCCAGCCGCGCGCGCCGCCGGCCGTCGCGGCGGGAGCTGGTCGGCACCGCCCTGGCCACGCTCGCGATCCTGGCGTTCGGCTGGCTCGCCGTCCCCGCCGACACACGGTCCCACCTCGCGACGTTGTTTCATGGACCCACGGATGGGTCGGGCGAGTATCGCGTCAACATCAGCGCGGCGAGCCTGAGACTCTGGATCTCGCACCCGTTCGTCGGCTCCGGCCTCGGGTCCTACGCCGACGAGATCGCGCGCTTCAGACGTTCCGACGGCCTGCTCCACCCCTGGCACGCCGAGAGCGATGTCCTCGAGTACATCGCCGAGGGCGGCCTCATCGGGCTCGCGCTCCTCGCGTGGCTGGCCATCGCGTGCGCGAGCGGCTATTGGCGCCGCATGATGGAGGGGCGCGATCCATGGAAGAAAGCTCTCGCGACCGGGGCTCTGTCCGCCGTGGTCGCCCTCGCCGCGCACTCCCTCGTCGATTTCAACCTGCGGATACCGTCGAATGCACTGGCCTTTTGCGCGCTCGCCGGTCTGGCCTCCGCTCCGCGCGACGAGCCGCCCCCGCGACGTGCCGCGGTGCGACGTGGTGTCCGGATTCTGCTCGCGTGCCTGGGCCTCGCTGCGGGGTGGCGGGCATGGGGAGCCGCGGAGCTCCGCAGTGCACAGCGAACGGGCACGCCACAGGAACGTCTCGCACGCCTGTCGGCCACGTTGTCACGACACGCCTACCTCGCCGAAGCATGGCGCGAACGAGCACACCTGCGCTGGAGCCTTGCCCGCGGTGGACCCGAAATGGTGACGTATCGCCTTCAGGGAGCGGTCGAGGACATCGGGCAGACCCTGTCGGTTCGACCGCATTGTTCCGCTGCCTGGGCCGACCTGGGTTGGCTACGCTACATGCAGCGCGACAACGCAAGAGCCGAGCAGGCCTTCGAGCGCGCGATTACGCTCGACCCCGCCAATGTGGGCGTCGGACTGGCACGCGCCGAATTCTTCGCCCGCACCGACCGCCTGGACGAGGCCGGCCAAGAACTTCGGCGTGTTCGCAGCTATAATCTGGATTGGCCCGAGACGGCGGCCGAGGCGGCCGCCCGCCAGATGGGAATCGGAAGCCTCAAGTAATCCTTAAGCCGAGTCGACGCAAGCTTTGCTGACAATAATCCGCTCCATTGACGCAAATACGAGACAATGCTAGAGTTTTACGGCCTGAGGACCCTCTGGAGAGACTCGCTGAGCCAGTTGGGAAGATTCGTGTCCTGCGGGTCTTCTCGCGTTTGAATGTCGGCGGTCCCTCGGTGCATGTCATTGTCCTCACGGCTGGGCTGGATCCGAAGGGGTACGAGACGCGCCTGCTCGTCGGCCATACGAGCGAGAGAGAAGGCGATCTGCACGACCTCGCCGA
>Ga0114129_10003050_pt1 | contig 23470 bp, 26 predicted proteins | sample RhiMetdeltSRZDD1_FD_80071 | JGI IMG/M metagenome (GOLD analysis project Ga0114129, IMG submission 80071) | Populus rhizosphere microbial communities from Tennessee, USA - Rhizosphere MetaG P. deltoides SRZDD1 (version 2) (version 2) | ecosystem: Host-associated > Plants > Roots > Rhizosphere >...
CCACGGGTCAGGCTCTCGACCGCGATGTCCCCCCTCACTCGACTGCCCTCCATTGCCCACCAACCGTCCCCGACGGACAACGACTCAGCCTGACAGCCACCACAGCCAGCCCACCTCGTCCTTCTTTCGATCCTCCGACCCCTAACCTCTGCCCCGACCCTTACCTCTCCGCACCCTCCGCGTTCTACACTCAGACGCATGCCCGCAGATCACCAACTCGCCTTCACCCATCACGCTCTCGACCTCCACCTCCACTGGCTCACCCTGCGGTACGGCATCGAGGTCCGCCTCCAGATCGCCGACCTCCGTTCCCGCTACGGCGACCAGAAGGGCGACCGCATCCGCCTCAGCCGATACATCAGCAGCGACGCCCAGGCCATAGACACGCTCCGCCACGAGTACGCCCACGCCGTCGCTGAGCTCAAGCACCGCTCGAAGGCCGGCCACGGCCGCCTCTGGCGACGCCTCGCCGCCGAGATGGGCGCCCGTCCCCGCAGCTGCGGCCAGGGCCCCCTCCTCGCCGTCCCCCTCCTCGAGCCCGCCTGCACCGCCTGCGGCCATAAGCACACCCCCGTCGCCCGCCGCTCCCGCCGCGCGCGCTGCCGCGCCTGCCGCTCCTCCCGCCTCGAATGGCGTCCCGTGACTGCCACTCGCTACGCTTAGAGACGCCCCGACAGGCGCGTCTCCGCCGTCGAACCACCCTTCCGGCTCATCTGCGCGCTCAGGAGGCGCTCGTTAGGCCTACCCGCGGTAGGAGAGGTTCGAGAGGGCAGACGCCCGCGCTCCCGCTCGAACCCCCCCCATTTCCCATTCCCCTTCCCGATTTCCCATCCGCTCGTCTAAAGGCAAACGCGGCGAATTTTCATCTGACCTTAATGCGATCTGTCCTCGCATTTAATGTTCGTACTTCGCCATCAGGTAACCTTGAGGCTGGAATCCTTTCTTGGGTCTGTGGGCCGGGCGAGCAGCCACCTGTTACCGCCCGGCCCACGCGCTTTCACTTACTTCCGGCGGCCACTCTCCTCGAAGGAAAATTCATGGCTCTTTTATCAACGCTTTGTCCTCGCTTCATGCAGCCGCTTCAGGCTCGCTGCAACACTAGAAGAGTCCAGACCCTCCCTTGGGCCGCAGGGCCAGGCTGAGCCCCTTGACCTGGCCCTGCCCCTCTTGAAATGCCCCGTCGTTTATCGCCCGAAGAAGAAAGCCGCCGGAGGGCCCGCATTCTGCGTCAGGTCGCCAGCGACGTCGCGACCATCATCGCCGCCATTGAACCATCGGAGGTAGACGGCAACGTTCATCTCCCAAAGCCGCCGCTCGTCAGCGCTCTCGGCCGTCACTTTGGCGACGCAGGGGCCGACAGCGAAGCTTTTGTGGCACGATGCTACGGCAGATAGCCAGAGACCGCGCCCGGGATCCTCTGGCTCGACTCTGCCTTCAACCGAAAAGCTACCTAGCGCCCATCCACAGGCCGGCACGGATGATAGGGGTCCGGATTCGTGCAGCCCGTTTCGCTACCGAACACGCCCAGCCCGAACAGATCATTCGCCACTAGAAGGATCGCAGCCGCACTGACGAGGACCAGGAAGAGTGAGCCGAGGCCGATCGCGATCTTCTCAAACCCACCGGCGTTCAGCCATTCGTCGAGAGGCGCGATAATGCGGCGGCGAAAGCTGGAAATAGGCTCCATCACAGGAGTTCGGTCACCGGAATAGTATCACGGCTCTCTGTGAGTTCGGTCTGAAGACTCCCGCGCACCGATCGCGATGCCTCGCCGCAGAGATGGGCGCGTCTCGGCTTTCGGCCAGGGACCCACTCCACGCCGTTCCCCCTCCACCCACCGTATTCATCCCTGAGTGTCTCGCCGCGGGCGCGCGTATCAAAAGACCGCTTCCACGCCTGCCGCTCTTCGCGCGTCGGTCCGGGACGCTGGGCGATCTAAGCCGGACTCCAGGCGACATGAACAAAATTCATGACTCTTTAGCGCCTCGATGCCATTCTATTGGCAACGCAAATTCTGCCGGTAAGGACTCGGGCCATGGGGGCGGAAGATTTTCCCAGTGTGGCCCGGCGGGGGAAGGATGCCGACGAATTTGCAGCCCCACAGGCCGGAACGGACCCTCCCTCCGGCCTTTTCCTTTTCTGGCGCCGAAGACGCCCATCTCTCTCGCTCGGGATAGTGCGTGAGGTTTCTGTTTGCTTCGGCGAGGCCGGAGGCATCCGAGCCCAACAGCGACGGGCTCAGGATCGTCTCAGCTGTCCGGCGGACCCGCCCGTAGTCGAAATGAAGCGGTAGCCCTGGCCTGGTACTGTCTCAATGTAGCGAGGACGCTTCCAATCGTTTTGCAGCTTGGAGCGCAGGTTGCGAATGTGCCGGTCGATCACGTTGCTCTCGGCCGCGTAGTCCGTTCCCCACAGGTAATCGAGGATCTCGTCGCGCGTCAACAGCTTCCCGGCGTTGGCGGCAAGGAGATACAGCAGGTTTTGCTCCAGTGAAGTCAGGTGCAACTCGTGTCCCCCCGTCCGCACGCAGCGATGCAGGATATCGATCTCGAGCTCTCCCACCCTCAGCGCCGGCGTAAGCACCCCTATCTCACCATAGGTGCGTCGCATGACTGCCAGTGCCCGCGCCACGAGCTCTTCCGGCGCGAAGGGCGTCGTCAGGATATCGTCGACGCCGCGCTCGAAAGCCTCCAGCTTGGCCCTCAGGTCGCCCCTGCGCGTCAGGGCGATTACCGGGACCCGGTCGGCCCTCGGGCGGCCTTGCTCGAGACGCTCGATGAGTTCAGCTTCGCCGACGTCCATATCGATCACAGCCAGCTGAGGCTGCCATTCTGTGAGAACGGCCGCGGCCTGCTGTGCGTTCGACGCAACGCGCGTCGTGCAGGTGCCGTGGTTGAGCGCCAGCTCGACGACTCCCGCGAGTGTCGGCTGATCTATCACGAGTAGCGCGCGCGCCGGGGTGGGCGCCTGAGGTAATCGCTTTGCCATTGCCAAGCCTCGATCGGGCAGTTCCTAAGTGTAACGCTTTACTGACAAGGAAGCCATATTCAAATCGGACATCTTATGAAGAAACTTCATGACGCTTTCGTGAGCCCAGCGCAACCCTAGCATCAGAGAGAATTCGGGCCGGTGTTCAAGGTGTGGGGCAAGCGACGGAACTGCCCAGCGTTCCGGGGGGGAGGACACCGCCCGAATTCTCTGGCCATTTAAAAAGCAACGCCAGGCCGTTTCACGACGAAGGAAAGGAGCCCCTCATGAGTCCCGAGCGTGTGGATCCAGACCCTGACTCACTGCTCAACCACCCCGCAATTGTGGCGGCGGTTAAAAAGGGCGACATTAAGCGGCTGAATAGACTCATTGCTGATCTCGCAAAGGAACGACCGTTCCCTGAAGACCGTTCATCGTTTGCTCCCGACGCTCCCTCCGCTTAATGCGGCGATCACGGCTACCCTCGGCGCTTCGCGGCGCCGCGAGTTGTCCTCACAACATCATCGCGCTCGCTCAGCGCATAGACGCGCCCTCAGGGTCGTCGGCTGTGAAGAAACTTCATGACAATCATCCGCTCCGGTGAGAGCCTAGCGGACAGCACGAATTCGGAACGCGTCGCGAAGGAGTGACATCGGACGCTCCTGGGAGGCGCGGGTCCGGGGAGCACCAATCCGCATTCGTGTTATCCTTTGGGCCGGCCGGCGTGGGGGCCCCTCCCCTTGTCGGCCTTTCTTTTTCGGTTGCGTTCCCGTCGTACGGGCGCAGCACACAAATCCACCCCACGTCAACGACCACTTCTCTCATCCTGGACGATACCCTCTCAACAACCCACATCCGATGCTGCGCCCTCGACGCCCCCAGACGAACAGGGCCACGACCCCAGACAACAACGCTTCGAATCCTCTCACTCCACGTTTTCGTATCGCTTCACAGAAAAATTAAAACATCGTTGGAAGGGGGAGAGGAGCGGATCATGCTCAGATCGTTTGTACTGCTCGCTGTGCTCGCGCTCGCCGCGGCCCTTGGCGCGGCGGCCTGCGGCGGCAGCGACGAAGAGAAAACGACCACGCAAGGGACCACGCAGGCGACCACATCCGGTGCGGTCTCCCTCGAGCAGGACGACTTCTATTTCCAGCCGACAAAACTAACCGCCGAGGCCGGCAAGCCCCTCCAGGTCGCCCTCAAGAACGAAGGCAAGGCCTCCCACACCTTCACCGTAGACTCGCTGAAAATAGACGAGGTGCTCAAACCCGACGAGACGAAGACCGTCACCATCACGCCCACCGCAGGCGGCGACCTCCCTTTCTACTGCCGCTTCCACAAGGCAAGTAACGGCATGCAGGGCACCATAACCGTCTCCGGCTCCGGCGGCGCCGGCGGCGCGGCCTCTCCGACCGCGACGAAGAGCACCAGCGGGGCCGGCGCTACCTCACCAACGGCGACGAAGAGCACCAGCGGAGGCGGCTACAGCGGCTACTAGCGTCCTCGGTGCCGCAGGCGCAAGTGCCCCTGCCACAAACCAAGATCGGGCGATAGACCCTCCGAAACGAATACGCCGACACCTTCGCCCGCCCGCTCCCGCGCGCCGGCCGCCGGCCACGCCGGCGGTGGCAGCCCGAGCGATGCGCTTCTCGTAGGGGCGCAGCACGCAAATCGACCCCACGTCAATCGACCACGCCTCTCATCCTGGACGATACCCTCTCAACAACGACATCCGAAGCTGCGCCCTAGACACCCACAGACGAACGACGCCCCTTCCCGCTCGTCCTGCCTGCCCGCCTATGGTGGGGAGGCTCTCGGACCATTGACAGATTACCGGGCTAGACCTATAGTCCTAGACGCCGTCGTCGGGGGTCTGCCAGGCGGCCTCGCCGGTCTCTCGACCTCAGCCATCGGTCTTAGCCGGAGGGGTCGGTTAATTGCTTCGCGCAGCCGTAGGAGCAGGTGCCGTAGCTATAACGTTCGCCTTTATAGCCTCGGCTTGGAGCGATCAAACGCCACTGTTTAACGTCCATGCGGACAGCCTTGAAGCCATAGCCGGGTGGCAAGCCGACGGAGCGCAGGTCCATATCGACGCCACTGAGTACACCAGCACCAACTTGTCTGAAAGCGAGCCCCCACCCCACCGAGTCTCTTCCTTCATTCAGGTCTGCGCGGAGCTTCCCACCCGGACGATTTGCGGTGGCTCGAGCCTGCTTGATGAGCAATTGGTGATAGACGGCAATCTCGGCTCGGCCGTCCTGAAAGCCGTCGTCCCCGCCCAAGAGTGTTTGCTGGCTGCACCTTTTACGTGCAGCGATTCGAACCTTTATGTCGACTTGGTATGGGCAGCCACGGGCCCTCTCGACCACAGCAGCCGCTTTCACAACAAGTTTTTTCAACCCGAACCGTGTCATATCACCGAGCTGGGGAGAATTACAGTACGTCAAGCTCAAGTCACCGGCTCTATCACAGATGGTTCCGTGAACCTCATTGAAGGCTTGGACATTGCATACGCAGGGGTCGAGAAGTTTCTGGGAGTGACCGTCGGCCGCGGCGACCCAGAAGTATGTCTATGAGCCAACCGAGAACTGTCGGACTACGAGGAGGGATTACCTTACGAACGCTGGCTGAGGGCGCCTTGTATACCGTCCGAGCCGATGAGACGTTCAACGCCGCCATCGCAGTCTATCAAGGCTCCTGGGCCGGTCAAGGCTGGATCAACCTCGTAGAGCGCGAGAAGGCGGGCAGCCTCTGACCAGCGGCCTTTAAGGTCGCGATGCCGTTCCCCCTGCCACAAATGCGCCCCTCTGCTCCAGCACCGCGAGCCGTCTCTTACCCAAAGGCTACTCACTCACCTTAAGCACCGCCGTCATCCCCTGCGCCCGGTGAAACCGGCAGTACACTTTGAACTCCCCCGCTTTCGGCAGCGGCAGCGAGAACTCCTGCGTGTCCGACGGCGGGAACTCGCGGTCCACGCCCAGCGCGTCGATCGTCAGCGTGTGCGTCTGCTGCCCCTCGCTGAACGCCGTCACTGCTAGCGTCTCGCCCGCCTTCCCGTCTATCTCCTTCGGATCGATATAGAAATCATCCAGCTCTATCAGCACGCTTCCGGAAGTCGCCTCAGCCGCCGGCGACGAGGCCACCGGCGGCGCCTGGACCTCAGGGCTCTCTTCGTCGCTGCCGCATGCGCCGGCGCCGACGATTCCCAGCAGCGCCAGCACACCTGTTATTACTCCGACTCTCCGCACTCAAACCCTCCTCACTTAAGCAACCTTTGGCACCGTATCTCACCGTAGGAACGCCCCAACAAGTCCGCCGTTAAAGCCGGGCGAGCGGGACCGAAGCCGACAACCGACAACCGAAAACCCGCAATCGACTGATAGCTGACAGCTGCTAACTCCGTAGTGCCATTTCCCTCTTCGAGATCCGACCGTTTCCCGCTACGCTGAACACAGAAGACAGTCCCGACGCACGAGGAGTCCGCCCATGCCCGACAAGGAATCGCCAGACGCCAATCGCCCATTGCCGCTTGCCAATCGCCCATCGCCTCGCGCGAAGCGCGGCAAGCGCGGCGGCCGCCGCCCCGGCGCCGGCGCCCCGCGAGGCAATCTCAACGCCCTCAAGCACGGCCGCCGCTCCCGCCAGTTCGCCGAGCTCGGCGCCATCATCGCCTCGGACCCCGGCGCCACCGCCATGCTCCTCGCCCTGGCCGGCCGGCGGCAGCGGCACCACCGGCGCGCGCAGGAGACGGCCAGCGCTCTGATCGCCGGCATCTACGTCCACGCCAGGCAGGTCGCCCAGGGGAATCCCTCCTATGGCCCCTTCGCCGGGCTCGCTCGATTGAAGCATCTGGCCAAGGCTCCGAACGCCGCTCTATCAGAAAAGGGACGCGAAAACCTCATGGAATTACTCGACGACATCGTCGAAGACGTGCGAAATTCCTCCCCCGATAATCAAACACTCCGCCAACAATCAGACGGCGAATACGAAAATGCCCCTGATTGAAGGTCACAACCGTTCGATTGATGGCGGCTCGCCAGACCGAGAGCCGCCATCTTGACAAGACCTCTCCCCCCGCCTATATTCCGGCCCAGCGAAGCCGTTCACAGGGGTAATACGAAAGGGGCATCCCATGCGTCGTCTCGTCCATGCCGGCCTGTTCCTCGTCGCCGTCTCCTTCGCCTTCCTCGCGACTCCGAGGGAGTCCACGGCCAACCACGTCGATCCCATCCTCTTCGTCCACGGCTACACCAGCAACGCCGCCACTTGGAACACCACGATCTCCCGCTTCCAGGCCGACGGCTGGGAGGCCAACCGCCTCTTCGCTTACACCTTCAGCAGCAGCAAGTCCAACGCGCTAATCGCCCAGGACATCGCTGCCCGCGTCAACGAGATCAAGGCCGCCACCGGCGCCGCCAAGGTCGACATCGTTTCTCACTCGATGGGCGGCCTATCCAGCCGCTACTACATCAAGAACCTCGGCGGCGCGGCCAACGTCGACGACTGGGTATCGCTGGCCGGCCCGAACCACGGCACCACCTGGGCCTACGGCTGCTTCTTCTTCTCGCCCTGCAACCAGATGATCCCGGGCTCGAGCTTCCTCAACCAGCTCAACTCCGGCGACGAGACCCCGGGTGCCGTCAACTACGGCACCTTCTGGTCCAACTGCGACGAGCTGGTCAACCCAGACACAAGCACTATCCTAAGCGGCGCCACGAACACGAACGTGGGCTGCCTCAGCCACTCCGACGTGAAGGACAGTGCTGCCGTCTACGCCCAGGTCCGCGACTTCGTTCGGTAGGAGCTATATCCTGCGGTTGAAACCCGCCGCTGGGGCTTCTCCAACCGCTAGCTGAGGCTTTCCACCCTCGGTGGCATGATTCACGCTCTCCCGCGCACTGGAAAGGGGCCGGGGGTGAGGGCTACTCCCGACGCATCCGTTCGCGGTCGCGCTCGCGGTCGATGAGGAGTTGGAGCTCTTCCGCGTGAGGAACCCCACCAATTGTGAAGCTGCCACCCTCAGTCCCCGCCGTGCTGCAGAGGAGGTCCGAGTACCCAAGGAGCGTGGCGCTGACGCCGCGCCTCTCCACTCTCATGTCCTGAATGTTCACCAGGTCCGCCGTCGACACCCGCTTGTTCAGGGGGTTGCTCCGGAAGACGTCGATCAGGCGCTGGTTGGTTACGACCCAGATATCGTTGTGGTAGCGGTACCAGTTGAACAGCGCGCGAATCCCCAAGTAGAGGATCCAGAGCAACGCCGGTACCCAGAAGAACCAGCCGAGGTCGTCCAGAATGCCGATTGCGTCGAACACCAGGGCGATGGCGACCACCGGCGCGATGGCGACGATGACGAGCCAGAGAGTGTACGGCCAGAGGAACCACCAGTGCCGCCGGACGACCCGGAGTACGTACTCGCCCTGCTGGAGGGGAAATGGCACGCTGGGCTGCCTCTCGGGCACGCGCTCTCCACCTGATTGCGGCTGCGCCTGTCGCGGCAACTCAGAACTTCCTTGCGGTCCCGGATCGCCCATGATGCCAACGTTGTAACCGATTTCAAGGCAAATGGCAAAGCGAATTGGGCCTGCTCATTGACGCCGACAGCAGCGAACAACAACGCTCGACTAATATGCGACGAGCGCACCGTCGCCGCGTTGACAGCGCTCGGTCGCTCGCCGCACCATTGGCGCATGTCCCGCATCTTTGACATCGCATACCGCTACGTCGATCAGATCGCCGCGCTCGACCCTATCCTTGCGACGGACATCGGCGTCCCCGGCCACGAACGCGAGATGACCGACTTCTCGCCCGACGGCGTCGCCTCCATCGCCGCCTTCAACCGCCGCTCCGTCGCCGAGTTGGAAACGGCGCCCACCGAGGATGGACGGGCTGATCGAATCGCCCGCAGCGTGATGCTCGAACGCCTTGGCGTGCACCTCGACCTCTTCGAGGCGGGCGAGCACTTCCGGGACCTGAACAACATCGCCAGCCCCCTCCAGAACATCCGCCAGGTCTTCGACCAGATGCCCCGCAGCACAGAGGAGGAGTGGGCGAACATCGCGGCTCGCTTGCAGCTTGTGCCGGACGCCCTCGCGCGCTACCGCCGGACGCTTACCGAGGGTGTACGGCGCGGGACGCCGGCAGCGCGCCGTCAGGCCCTTGAAGGCGCCCGCCAGGCGCGGGTGTGGGGCAGCGACGGCGGTTTCTTCGCCAAGCTCGCAGCGCGTTTCGATGCGGCCGAGGCCGGCCCGGAAACGCTACGCACCGACGTCGTCTGAGGCGTGCGTCTCGCCGGCTAAGGATATGCAGAAATGGCCCGCTGGCTAAGTGAGGAGTATGCAGCAACGGCCAGCGAGCGCGAATCCTGCGGCGAGGAGCGCTACCAGCTTCTCTCGCGCCTGTTTCTCGGCGCCACCCTCGATCTGCCGGAGACATACCGATGGGGCTGGGCAGAGCTGCATCGGGTCGAGCGCGAGATGGCAGAGACCGCGCGACGCATCTCGCCCGGCGCGACTCTCGACGAAGCGAAGGAGTTGCTTGAGACAGACCCCACCCGTGCTATCGAAGGAGTCGAAGCCTACCGCGACTGGCTACAGCAGCTACACGACGAAACGGTAGCTTCGTTAGACGGCGTGCATTTCGAGATCGAAGAGAAGATTAAGCCCGTCGAGGTGATGATCCCGCCCGCCGGTGGCGCCCTCATCCCGTACTACACGGGGCCCTCGGAGGACTTCTCCCGCCCCGGTCGCACCTGGTGGCCGGTGGACGGTCGGACTCACTTCCCGAAATGGGGAGAGGTCAGCATCGCCTATCACGAAGGCGTGCCCGGCCACCACATCCAAGTCGCGGGCGTTCGCCTGCTGACCGAGGAATTGTCGCGCTTCCAGCGAACGCTGACCTTCATCTCCGGGCACGGCGAAGGCTGGGCGCTCTACGCGGAACGGCTGATGGGCGAGCTTGGCTACCTCGAGAATCCAGACTACTACCTCGGAATGCTGAGCGCGCAGGCCCTTCGCTGTGTCCGAGTCATCATCGATATCGGGATGCACCTGGAGCTTGCGATACCGCAGGACGAGAGCTTCCACCCGGGCGAGAAGTGGACCCACGACCTGATGCTTGATTTCGCGGCCGGGCGCACGCGAAGACCTCGCGAGTTCCTTCAGAGCGAGGTTATCCGCTACCTCGGGTGGCCCGCGCAGGCCATTTCGTACAAGGTAGGCGAGCGCAAGTGGCTGGAAGCACGGGAGTCGGCTAGGCAGCGCGCCGGTGCCTCCTTCAGCATGAAGGAGTTCCACAGTCAGGCTCTCGCGCTCGGGCCGATGGGTCTCGATACGCTCGGGACCGAATTAGGCGAAGAGAACGCGGCACGTCATGACTAGAGATCGCGGGCGTGACCGACAACTGCTGACGCTCGTCCCTGAGCCGATCGAGCGCTACGCCATGGCCCACACAACGCCCCTGCCTCCGCTGCTCGAAGAGCTTGTCGCGGTCACCCATGAACGGTTCGGGCGGCAGGCGCGCATGCTGTCCGGACACCTGGAGGGCACGCTCCTCCAGATGCTGATCGCGTCCATGCAGGCGCGCCGGGTTCTCGAGATCGGCACCTTCACCGGATTCGCCGCACATATGATGGCGGCGGCTTTGCCGGAAGGCGGCGAATTGATTACGTGCGACGTCGACCCGAAAGCGATCGAAGTCGCGCAAAGCTTCTTCGAACGCAGCCCGCACGGCCACAAGATATCGCTTCGGGAGGGCCCAGCGCTCCAAACAATGCGTTCACTCGAGCCTCCGTTCGATCTGGTCTTCATCGATGCGGAGAAGGAGAGCTATATCGCCTACTACGAAGAATCGCTCCGGCTTCTCTCACCTACCGGCCTGATTGCGGTCGACAACGTGCTATGGAGCGGGCGTGTGCTCGACCCGAAAGAAGAGAGCGACCGCGCGATCGTCGCCTTCAACGACCACGTCTCGCGGGACGAGCGGGTCACGAACGTCATCATGACGCTCAGGGACGGCCTCATGCTCGTGAGGAGGAAATAGCACGGCTGATGCGCAAAGACCTCGGGTTATCTGCCTATAATGAGCGCCATCTGGAGGGAGCTTCCATATGTTAAGTCCCGAATTGATCGCGTCCAAGCCAGAAGATGTCGGCATCAGCCGCGAGAAGTTAGAAGCCGTGTTCGCCCGTGCCAGACGGGATGTGGATGAAGGCATACTTCCGAGCGCCCAGGTGGCCGTCGCCCGAAAGGGAAAATTGGCCGGAATGCGGACGTTCGGCTCGGCTATTCAGGGAGGCGAGGAGCTTCCGGCCACCGATGAGACTCTGTATAGCATTTTCTCGTCGACGAAGGCGGTGGTCGGCGTCGCCGTCTGGCTGCTCGTCGAGGACGGCCTGCTGATGCTCGACGAGCGGGTGGTGGACATCATTCCAGAGTTCGGGACGAACGGGAAGGATGTCGTGACCGTGGAGCAAGTGTTGCTGCACACCGGCGGCTTTCCCTACGCTCCGTTGCGCCCGGAGTACTGGGGCGACCACGAGAAGCTTCTCGAGGCGTTCGGACGCTGGCGGTTGATCTGGGCGCCGGGGACCCGCTATGAGTACCATCCGACGGCCGCACATTGGGTGCTGTCCGAAATCATCAACCGACGCACCGGCGTCGACTTTCGCGAGTTCATCCGCAAGCGAGTCACCGAGCCGATGGGCCTGGATGACCTCTTCGTGGGCCTGCCGGCGGAGCACGACACCCGTGTAGCCGAAGTGCGATGGGTTAGCGAGGCGGTGGAGCCGCCCGGCGGCTGGGGAGAAGTTACGCCGGAGGCGGTCTTGCGCTTCAACGGTACCGAGGCGCGCCGGTCGGGGTTGCCGGGCGCGGGCGGGATCGCGAGCGCCGCCGAGCTAGCGATGTTCTACCAGCCACTGATCAACGGCGGGGAGACGGCCAGTGGCAGGCGGGTCCTCAAGCCTGAGACGATTCAGTTCGGCACGAAAGTGCGGACGCCGGAAGTGCTGCTTGATCCCGTTTGGAAGATCCCGCCCAACCGCGGTCTGAGCATGGTCATCGCCGGGGATGACGGAAACGCCTTCATGCGTGGATTCGGGCGAACGTGCTCTCCGCTCGCCTTCGGCCACGGCGGCGCCGGCGGGCAGATCGCATGGGGTGACCCGGAGACGGGAATCTCGGCCGGCTATTGTACGAACGGCTTCACGGACTGGCTCACTGTCGGCCGGCGGGTAACGGCGATATCAAGCCTCGCGGGCTCATGCGCCATGTAGTCAACCCGGCCTGCGTTGCGACGCAGCTGGTCTCCTCTACAGAGAACTGATGGGCGGACGCTTGTTCGCCCACGGTCGCGCTTCTTCGAGCTGCGCCGCCAGCCGGAACAGCGCGTCTTCCTCGCCGAAGCGGGCCGCGAAGTGCACGCCCACAGGCAGGCCCTCGCTGTTCCAGTAGAGCGGCACGGACATCGCCGGCTGCCCGGTCACATTCTGGAGAGGCGTGAAGGGCACGAATTCAATCGCTCGTTCGAGGCCAGCCCTGGGATTCTCCGATGTAGCGTCGAAGTGACCGAGCTTCGGCGGGGGAGTGCCGAGCGTAGGCATCAGCCAGATGTCGTACTGCTCTGAGTACCGCGCCACGCTTCTCGACATCTGTTGGAGAGCGGTGACGGCGATGAGATAGTCGCCTCCGGTCGTTTCCTTGCCCTGCTCGTACAGCGCCCAGGTCAGCGGTTCGAATTTGTCAGGCGAGGGCTGACGCCCGGTGAGGCGCCCGATCCCGTCGATTCCCCACGGCACACCGGCGGCCCAGATCGTTAGGAATGCCTCCTCCAGCATCTCCGTGTTTATCGGCGGCGGCGCCGCTTCCTCGACCTCGTGCCCGAGATCCTCGCAGAGCGCCGCCGCGTCCTTCACCGCCGCGACGCAATCTTCATGAAGCGGCGTGCCCGTTGCGGTTCGCGTCAAAAACGCGATGCGCAACTTGCCGGGGTCCGCGCCTACTTCTTCGGCATACGGCCGCTTTTGCGGAGGCGCGTAGTACGGGTCGCCTAGCTCCGCGCCTGCGCTGGCGTCGAGAAGGCCAGCGCTGTCTCGGACCGAGCGCGTGACCGCGTGCTCGCAGACCAGGCCGCCCATTATATCGCCGAGGAGCGGGCCGAGGGGGACGCGCGCCCGGCTGGGCTTGATGCCAAACAGACCGCAACAAGAGGCAGGAATGCGAATAGAACCGCCCCCGTCATTGGCGTGCGCCATCGGCACGGTACCGGCGGCAACGGCCGCAGCCGAGCCGCCGCTCGACCCGCCGACGGAGTGCGCGGGCGACCAGGGATTACGGGTGGGGCCGAAGAGTCGCGGCTCGGTCGTCGGAACGAGGCCAAACTCAGGTGTGTTCGTCTTACCGGTGACGACGAGGCCCGCGCGTTTGTAGCGAGCCGTCAGTTCGCTGTCGAACGCCGACACGAAATCTTTAAGGAATTCGGACCCCTGCGTCTGGCGGACGCCTGCATATCCTGCGCCCAGGTCCTTCAGCAAGAACGGCACGCCGGTGAATGGACCATCGGGGAGCGGGCCTTCCGCCGTTTTGCGCGCGATGTCGTACATCGGCGTCACGACGGCGTTGATCTGCGGGTTGACCCGCTCGATCCGCTCGATTGTCGCCTCGAGAAGCTCGATCGGCTTGACCTGCTTGTTCCGGACCAGTTCCGCCTGGGCAGTGGCATCCAGCAGGGCGATATCGTTCATGCGGGCACCTCCGGCGCCTACACTGGCACGCGGGCGGCGCGACGGTCAAGGCAAGGCGTGGCCGACATAGAGGCTCTTCGGCTGCTGTCGTCTTATGCCTCCCGCGTCCCCGACGCGGCCTCGGCTCGGTTCAGTTGCAGTACGGCGTATTCGTGCCGCAGGACCGACATATCGATGATGTCCCAGTAGCGTCCGTCCTGGAAGTAGTGCTCACGCCGACGGCCTTCTTCGACGAAGCCGCATTTGCGGTAGCAGGCGATCGCCCGTTCATTGAACTCGAAGACGCCCAGCTCGACCTTGTTTAGATTCATCTCATCGAAGGCAAAGCGAAGCAGCGTCATGACGGCGTCAGAGCCGTACCCGTTCGACCAGTACGACTTTTCGCCGACCATGATGCCCAGCGACGCGTGGCGATCCTCGGGCGAGCCGCGGTGCAGCCCGCACATGCCGATATGAACGCCGTCCTTCGTTTCAATCGCCAGACGGACGTCCCCGTAGCTGTTTCCCTGCTCCGCCGCTTCCGACAGGTACTTCTCCTCCTGCGCGCGGGACATCGGATACCGCAGCAGCAGGTACTGTGTCACCTCGCGGTCGTTCACCCATGTGTACGCTCGTTCCACGTCGGACCGCTCCAACGCTCGCAGCCGGACCAAGCGCCCGTCTAGCATTCCATCCTCCTTCTCGACAAAAGAAAAGGCCCGCCGCTTCGGCGGGCCTGGTTGTCGCTCTGTTTGACTATATCAATGCTTTTGCGATACCCGGGCCCCGCCGAGGAACGTAATGAGTAGTCCGGTGTCCTTCCCGAACATCGGCGCGATGCTTACGGCCTTCCGTAGGTATGCCCGGCGATTCATAGTAGGCGGATAGTAGCAGCGACGCCCACAGGCTGTCAACCGGACGCGCCGGCCCATCAGATGGACGCTGGCAAAACGCCCCGCTCTCGCAGGAACGGTATCGCCGCCGCCACCTGTTGCTCGTCGATCTTCTGGTTTATCTCGAACACTCGGGGAATATGCGCGGGCAGCCTCTCGGCGTAGTGCGGCCAGTCAGCCGTGCCGTGGCCGGGCGCGCGGTGGTCAGCGAGGCCGTCCACATCATGCACATGCGCACCGATGCAGCGGTCGCCGAGCTCGTTGAGCCAGCGGTCGTGCCGTTCGAGACCCAGGCGGTCGAGCACTTCCGCATGACCGACGTCGAGCCAGAAGCCGGCAACTTCCGGAGGGTAGTCGTTGAGAAGCTCTCGCATCTCGACGCACCCCGGGAACTCGTGGTAGTGATAGCGGTTTTCGAGGCCGACTGCGACATCGCGGGGAGCGGCGTATTCAGCAATTTCGGCCAAGGAGCGCTTGGCCAGCGGAAAATAGGCTGGCGCTGCCTCGCGCCGGCGCTCGACAGCACTGCGGCGCAGTACGTCGATCTCAGAGCCATCTCGCTCCCCGGCGTCATACCGTTTTCGAAGCTCGCCCTCCTCCCGAAACATGCCGCCCTCTATTCCCCCGAGGTGCACGACCATGTAGCGGGCTCCGCAGCGCGCCGCATGGTCGACTGTGACGCGGGCGCGCTGAACGGCGAGGGCCCGCTCTTGTTCGTCTGTCGAGGCGAGATTCAGAGCGTCCGAGGACTTGCCGTTGTCCGTCTTGATGCGGGGTGTCGGCGAGTGCAGGGAGACGATTCCAACGTGATCGTTGGACAGAAGCGCCTCCACGCCTTCCGGCGGGATCGCGTAGTTGATTTCGATCGCCGGAAAGCCGAGATGCGCTGCCTTTTCGGCGAAGGCAAGCATGTCGTCAACTTTATCGCCATCGCGGCGAAAGCGGCCCTGAGACCACATCGTGGAAAGGGCATGCGCGGGAATTGGTAGTCGGGACGGGGTCACCTGGCGAGTCTATCAGGTGTGAGGCCACTGGTCAGCTTCGGCTCTCACGGTCCGCGGCTCTCGCCCGCCCGCGACGAGCAAGCGCACCGGCCGGTCGCATCGGCCCTAGCCGCTGGGCGATGCGAATTCCGGCGGCAGAGCCCACAGCAGCCGCGAGGAGGGCTGTGACGAGGCTAAGAACGAAGCCTCGGAAGTTGTCGAGGCCGATTAATGGCAGAGCCACGCCGGCTGCACATGCGGCTAGTAGAGCGATTGGCAGTGCCGCCAACGCACCCCGGCCGCGCGCCAGAACTGCGGCGAAAGCCCAAGGAATTAAGCCCACGAAGCACCACACCGCGAAGAAGAACAAGACGAACGCGACGCGTGCCTCGGTGGTCATGGTAAGAGGTTACAGGTGTGAGGTGTTAGGTGTTAGTGAGCGCTTTCAGCCCCGCCGGGCGGCGCGCCCGGGAAGCGTCCTCGAAGTGGCCGGCGTGAGGGTAATCACTTCCTCACCCACCGTCGAGGCTTCGCCGTTCGCTGCCTCCGCGTCGCCGAAGCGCTCGGCGATGACCTTGCGACCTTCTTCGAGCAGTGCGGTGAAGAATTCCTCCTCACGCACGGTACGGACGACTTCGCCCTTGCGAAAGATCGCGCCCTTTCCCTTGCCCGCCGCGAGGCCGACGTCGGCGTCGCGCGATTCGCCGGGGCCGTTCACGACGCAGCCCATCACGGCGACCGTGATCGGCTTGCCGAGCGCCTTGAAATGCTCCTCCACCTGATTGGCGAGGGGAATCAGATCGACCTCGATGCGGCCGCAGGTCGGGCAGGCGACGATCGTCGCTCCTCGCTGGCGCAGGTTGAGCGACTTCAGGATGTCCCAACAGACGGGCAGCTCCTCGACCGGGTCGGCGGCAAGCGATACGCGGATCGTGTCCCCGATACCCTCCGCCAGAAGCACACCGATTCCAACTGCGGAACGCACGGTGCCCGAGCCGGGGGTGCCGGCCTCCGTTACGCCGAGGTGCAACGGATAGGGCACCCGCCGGGCGATCTCGCGATAGGCAGTCACCATGGTGGGAACGTCGAATGCCTTGAGCGACAGCTTTATGTCTTCGAACCTCATCTCCTCAAGGATGCCAATCTCCCAGAGAGCGGCGTCCACCATGCGTTGCGTCTTAGGCGGTGGCAGCTCGCCGCCGGCAAGAGCGGGAATCGGAGGAAGTGACCCCTCATTTACGCCGATCCGAATCGAGATGCCGCGTTCCTTTGCCGCCTGTACGACCTCCCGAACCTTCGTGGCGTCGCGAATGTTGCCCGGGTTTAGACGCAGGCCATGAATGCCGGCCTGGATTGAGGCGAGCGCGAGGCGATGATCGAAGTGAATGTCAGCGATAAGCGGAACGGGCGTATCCCGGATGACATCAGGGAGCGCCGCTGCTGCGCGCTTGTCGGGAACGGCGACGCGCACGATCTCAGCGCCGGCGTCTGCCAGTCGGGCAATCTGTTCGACGGTGGCCTTCGCATCCGCTGTGTCCGTATTGGTCATCGTCTGCACGACGATTGGCGCCTCGCCACCGACCTGGACATCGCCGACGTGAACCGGGCGGGACTTTCGCCGAGGAGCCAGCGGAAAGGGTTCGTCGGTCATTCCGGTTCTATTGTCGGCGGCGCGAGCTGTGGCGGCAAGCGCGGGCGGATCACCGGGCGCTTGGCGTTACTCGAACAGGCTGCCACCGCCGATGATGCGCAGAATGTCGAAGTATGTCACGACGACGGCCATCGTGATGATGAGCGCGAGACCGACGAGGTGCACGATCGCTTCCTTCTCAGGTGCTATTCGCCGTCCACCGCGAATGACTTCCAGGATGACAAACGCCATGCGGCCGCCGTCCAGCATCGGCAACGGAAGAACGTTAATGATGGCAAGATTTATCGAGAGGAGCGCCGCGAAGTCGAGTAACGTTTGCCAGCCCGACTCCTTGACGACCTCTCCAGTCGCCTGCGCGATTCCGACGGGGCCCGCAACATCCGGCCCCGAGCCGCCGTGAAAGATGGCGATAATCTGGTTCCGCGCCAGCGTCAGCGAGTCCCAGGTCGACGTCCAGCCTTTGCCGAGCGCCCTGAGCGGATTGTAGCTCTGCCTCTCGGTTGGCTTGCACTCGGGCGGGGGGTTCGTAAAAGTCGTGCATTGAGGGATCGTCGCGGCAAGATTGGCTATGCGGATGCCTGTCGGGCCTTGATTCGACGGCGGGTCCCATCGTGCTTTCACGGGCAAGTCCAGCACTTGCTCGCCGCCGCCAATGGCGGTACGCACCACTTTGAAGTCAATCGTCTTGCCCATGTTGAGCCGAATGATGCGGCCGGCGTCGGCTGTGTTCTTCACCTCGCGGCCTTCCAGTTCTTTGATCTGGTCACCGGGTTGCAGCCCGGCCTGAGCTGCCGGTGAACCAGGCTCAACGACCTGAATGACGGCGGGACCGAGCGGCACATCGCGCGGGATCATGAACGCGAGCGCGAACAGCAGTACCGGCAGCACGAGGTTCATGCCTGAGCCCGCGAAGAGAACCACAAGACGCTTCCAGGCGGGCTGTGCGGCCAGGCTTTCGGGATCCGAGGGGTCCTCTTCGCCGAGAAGCCTCACGAACCCGCCGAGTGGGAGCCAGTTGATCGAGTAGATCGTCCCGCGCCACTGAAAGCCCCAGATTCGCGGTGGATAGCCGAGGCCCGCCTCGAGGACCTTTACGCCGAAGAGCTTTGCCGTGAAATAGTGCCCCAGCTCGTGGGCGACAATCAGCGCCACGAGCATTCCAAGGAACGGAAGGACAGAATAGAGAACGGTCATGCTTTCGCCTTCACCCAGTCTTCCGAGTAGGAGCGCGCCCAGGCGTCCGCATGGAGAACTTGATCGAGGCCGGGGTTCGAGAGCTGGTCATGAGCGTTGAGAGCATCGGAGACGATACGAGCGATATCCGTGAACCGGATGTGTCCCGCCAGGAAGTGCTGAACAGCGATCTCATCGGCGGCCGCGAGAACGGCCGGGCAGCTTCCACCGCGGCGTCCTGCCTCGAGCGCCAGGCTGAGGCACGGGTATTGCTTCATGTCCGGCCGTCCGAAGTTCAGCGTTCCAATCAGTTTCAAGTCCAGTCTCGGCACGGATGCGCCGGGCAGGCGCTCCGGGTACGTGAGCGCGCACTGAATGGGTAGACGCATATCCGGCATTCCCAGTTGCGCCTTGACGGAGCCGTCACGGAACTCGACCAGCGAATGCACGATGCTTTCACGGTGAAGCAAGACCTCGATGTTTTCGAGCGGCACGTCAAAGAGCCAGCAAGCCTCAATGCACTCGAGGCCCTTGTTCAGCAAAGTGGCGCTATCGACTGTGATCTTCTGGCCCATCTGCCAATTCGGGTGCCGCAGCGCCTCATCCGCGGTTACCCGCGATAGTTCATGCGGCGGGGTGTCCCGAAACGGCCCACCGGAAGCCGTGATCGTGATGCCTTCTACCGACTCGTGCTTTTCCCCCCAGAGGCATTGCCAGATAGCGGAGTGTTCGGAATCAATGGGCCTTAGCTCGATTTTGTAACGCCGGGCTTCGGCCGTGATGATGTGGCCGGCCATAACGAGCACTTCTTTGTTCGCCAGGGCGACCGACTTCTCGGCGCGAATTGCGGCAAACGTTGGGCCGAGGCCGGCGGCACCAACTGTGGCGATGATAACGAGGTCAACGTCTGGATGGGCAGCCATTTCTTCCATCTCGGCCCAGCGGATCAGCACGCCGTCGCTGGACCCGCGGGCCATCAAATAGTCGGCCTCGCGACCGGCGCAAACCAACCGAGGACGGAACTCGCGGACCTGTTCCTCGAGAAGCGTGATGTTATTTCCGGCTGCCAGGGCGATGACGTTGAATCGCCCCGGCAGCGAACGGACAACGTCGAGCGTTTGGCGCCCAATCGATCCAGTCGAGCCGAGAATAGCGAGGCGAATTGCCTTCACGATGGAATTGGGGAAGGAGAATGAAGCATTGAGCGGGGCGACTCCGGCCCCATTTCGCATTTCCCATCCCCCATCACTACACCACCCATATCACAAAGTAGTATACCAACGGGGTGGTGAAGAGGATGCTGTCCAAGCGGTCCAGGAAGCCACCGTGTCCGGGGACTAAATCGCTCGTGTCCTTAACGCCCGCCCCGCGCTTGATCAAGGACTCGCCGAGGTCTCCTACTACTGCAGCAATAGGAAGCAGAAGCCCTAGCAGTAGAAGCTTTGCCTCGTCGACATCGAGGCCGGTGACCCAAACAAGCACGAAGACGGCCATGAACCCGGCCACGAGTCCCGCGATCCCGCCCTCCACAGTCTTTCCGGGACTCACCGCAGGCGCGATCTGCCGGCTCCCAAGCGTGCGGCCTACAAAGTAAGCTGCTGTATCCGCGATAAACGTCGCAAATACGGCGACGAACACCCAGTCGCGGCCATCATCCAAATCGCGGAGGAGCATCAGGTGCGCGCCGAGGAAGCCGACATACGCCAGGCCTCCGACAACCCAGACCCAATCGCGGAGCCCCGTCTGAGCGTCTTTCCGGAGAATGAGAATGAGGAAGATCCCGGCGATCAGTCCCGCGAAGACGCCTGTGAGATCGTCCAGGCCCCCGTATGCCGCCGCAACGAGGAGCACCACCCCCGCGCAACCGGCGAACGCAGGCATACGCTGCCCGAAAAGCGTTGGGGCCGCGCGGCGCAAGCGAGGATACGCCGGGCTGGTCGCGGATGTCTCGGGGTCGGTTGCCGCGTAAAATTCGAGGATTCCCAGGGCGAGCATAACCGCGACCGCCACCGCATACGGGACGCCTCCGATAAGGATAAGCGCCACGATGACGGGTATGCCTACGGTTGCAGATAGGACCCGCTGGAGGAGCATCTCGCGCGTTAAGCGCGATGTCCGTTGCTGACAGCCGAGCCCTGGGCTGAGTGACGCCCGTTTTGATGGCCGTTGCCGGCCGGTGCATCCACCTCGTGCGGCGGTAGACCACCGAATCGGCGCGTTCGGCCGCTGAAAGCGAGTAGCGCCTCGTCTATGTGCTCCACATCGAAGTCCGGCCAGTAGACAGGCGTGAAGCAGAATTCGGCGTAGGCGCCCTGCCAGAGAAGGAAGTTCGACAGCCGCATCTCGCCCGCGGTGCGGATGATCAGGTCCGGGTCAGGCAGTCCTTCGGTAAGCAGGCGGCTTGATATCGCCTGCTCGTCGATTTCGCCCGCCGGAACGCCCTCGTCCACTATCCGCCGTACGGCCTCCACGATTTCCGCACGGCCACCGTAATTGAAAGCGATGGATAGCGTCATCCTTCCGTTGTTACGAGTCAGTTCAATCGCCTCGCGGACCTCTTGTTGAAGTCGCGGGCTAAGGGGGCTTAGATCTCCAAGGTGGCGAAGACGGATCCCGTTCTTATGCATGTGCTGAGTCTCCCGCCTGAGGAAACGCGAGAGCAGCGACATTAGACCTCGCACTTCGTAGCGCGGTCGGTCCCAATTCTCCGTGGAGAAAGCAAACAGCGTGAGATACTTCACGCCGTAATCACCAAAACGCTCGATCACGCGTCGCACGTTCTCGGTCCCGGCGCGATGGCCGAACAAGCGCGGACGGCCGCGCTGCTTGGCCCACCGCCCATTGCCGTCCATGATTATCGCGACGTGGACAGGCGAGGCAGAGAGAGAGAGCGGAGGCGGGACTTCGGGCTTCGCGCGCGTGGCACTGCGCATGGTTTTCATCAGTATAGAACGTTTGCGGGCTGTTCGGGTCACGCCCTGGGCTAGAACCGTTGAGAGGACCGTTTGCTGCTGGTATCAGGCTAGATTTCAGATCGCAAGCAGTTCCTGTTCCTTCACTTCGCCGACTTTGTCGACTTCCTTGACTTGCTCGTCGGTCAGTTTCTGCAATTCCGTCTCGGAGCGGTGAAGCTCGTCTTGCGAGATAGTGTGCTCGTGCTCGAGCTTGCGGATGTGGTCGTGGCAGTCGCGCCGAATGTTTCGCACCGCAACACGGGCTTCCTCGACGCGTTTTCGCACGTGCTTGGCGAGTTCGCGCCTCCGTTCGTCCGTCAGGGGTGGGATTGCCAGGCGAATAACGGTCCCATCGTTGGAGGGCGTTAGTCCCAGATCCGACCTCAGAATGGACTTCTCGATCGCGCCCATCGCGCCTCGGTCGTAAGGTTGAATGACGATGAGCCGCGCATCGGGCGTCGAAATGGTGGCGAGCTGGTTGAGCGGTGTAGGCGCGCCGTAGTAGTCCACGCGAAGGTGCTCGACGAGCCCGGCGCTCGCGCGTCCGGTTCGCAAGCTGCCGAGCTCCTGGCGAAGAGACTCAACGGCCTTGTGCATTCTTGTTTTGGCATCGTCGATCTGCTCCTGGACCATCTTGATCGCTCCCCGTCTACCTGGCCGGGGCTGGCGCCTCCGCGAACTCGGTAGGCAGGTCGCCGACTCTCGTCCCTGCGTGCTCGCCAGCTGCAACGCGCACGATGCTCTCAGGCAGACGTAGGTCAAAGACGACCAACGGAAGGGAGTTCTCCATGCAGAGCGTCAGCGCGGTAGAGTCCATGACCTGAAGCCGTCGGTTGAGAGCCTCTAAGTAAGACAGCGTTTCAAATTTGCGTGCCGTCTTATCCCGGAAGGGGTCCGCCTCGTAGACGCCATCGACGTTTTTTTTCGCCATAAGGAGCACATCAGCGTCGATTTCGATCGCCCGAAGTGCGGCAGCGGTGTCCGTGGTCATGTAGGGATTGCCGGTCCCGGCCGCAAAGATTACAACGCGGCCCTTCTCCAGATGGCGCATGGCGCGCCGGCGAATGTAGGGTTCAGCCACAGCCGTCACCGCGATGGCCGACTGCGTGCGAACTGTTACGCCGTTGCGTTCAAGGGCGTCCTGGAGAGCGAGGCCGTTGATAATCGTGGCAAGCATGCCGGCGTAGTCGCCGGTGGCCCGGTCCATCCCCGCGTCGGAGGCGGCAGCGCCGCGGAAGATATTCCCACCTCCGACGACGATAGCAACCTCGATGCCCATCGCCTGGACTGCCTTCAGCTGCAGAGCAATGGTATTGAGCATCTCCGTATCTATGCCGTAAGGGAGGTCCCCTTGAAGCGCTTCGCCGCTCAGCTTCAGCAGAATGCGCCTGTACGGATGTCCTTCATTCATTGGTGGCCTCGTCGCCGTACCGTCCGAGCTCGAAGCGCGCGAAGCGGCGAACGCGAATATTCTCACCTGTCTTGCTGATTACCTCGCTAAGAAGGTCCCGTATAGTGCGCGATTCGTCCTGAACGAACGGTTGCTCGAGCAGGTACACCTCCTGCGGGTCGCCTTCGGTGCCGCTCGCGACTTCATCCGCGGAAATGTACAGAGGGTTCGCGGCTGCAACCTGAAGGGCAATTTGGTGAGCAAGCTTCCGGAAATCGTCCGTGCGGGCCACAAAGTCCGACTCACAATTGACTTCGACAAGCGCCCCAATGCGGCGGTTGTGATGAATATACGAATGGACTACGCCCTCAGCCGTCGACCGTTCGGCGCGCTTGGCGGCAGCTTCGAACCCCTTCTGCCTCAGGACCTCCTTCGCCTTTTCGAGATCACCATCCGCCTCTTGGAGCGCGTTTTTGCAGTCCAGCATTCCCGCGCCGGTAAGATCGCGCAGTCGCTTAACGTCTTCGCTGGAAAAAGCCATCTCGGAGTTCCGTTGGTCTATCCGGGCTCACCCGGACGGGCCGTTTCGGTGGCGGGCTCGGGTACCGGCTCGGCCGGGCTCGGCGTAGCGTCAACTGCAGCGGACGCGGGCTCAGCGCCGTCCGCATCTTGCGTGTCTCCAGGTTCCGCGTCGGACTGTGCGGCCTCGACTTCGCTTGGATACGGTTCGTCGGGCGAG
>Ga0114129_10003051_pt1 | contig 23468 bp, 2 predicted proteins | sample RhiMetdeltSRZDD1_FD_80071 | JGI IMG/M metagenome (GOLD analysis project Ga0114129, IMG submission 80071) | Populus rhizosphere microbial communities from Tennessee, USA - Rhizosphere MetaG P. deltoides SRZDD1 (version 2) (version 2) | ecosystem: Host-associated > Plants > Roots > Rhizosphere >...
CCAACACCTCCGACCACACGGCAGAGAGCGCTTTTTCAACTTGATTGCTCGGCTCGGCATAACGACTCTCATCCCATTTAAGCTCCGGCTCAGGCAGCCGGCTGCGATCGACCTTCCCATTCGATGTCAGTGGTAACTTCTCCAAAGCGACGAACAAACTAGGTACCATATACTCAGGTAGGCGCCGCTGCAGGTACTCGCGTAACTCCATCGCCATCAGCGCCGTCCTTGCGCCGCCCTCTTTTAGCTTCGAGCCGACTTCCGCAAACTTCCGCGCCGGGTCCAATCCGACACGACGCCCGTATAAGTTATACAGTCCGGTGCCTCGCAAATATTCATCTTCCTCCATCTCAACTACATATCCATGTCTTTCAAGCTTTTCAACTATCGCCCGCACACACCCACGCCTCCCAGATATACCTTCATCATGGGCTTCAAGCACGACCTGGTCGATCTTCTCCCAGTCATTCTCCTCGATTCCTCTCAGCACCTCCTCCTCTGCGCGCTCCACATCGATCTTCAACAGGTGGATTCGCTCCACCCTTTGCTCCCTCATCACATCCGACAGCCTCCTCAACCGACAGGTTCGAGGTTGCCCTTTAAAACGATCTTCCAACAACTCGTCAGCGTGCGCCAATAACTCCTCACTCCCGGCCTCCCCTCGTTGCTGCTCGTTTCTTAGATACCGCCTGACTATCCCCTCATCTTCTCCTTCACTGGAGTAACCTTCCTGCCGCGACATCATTGAGAAACGTGGATAGTAAGTAAACGTCGCTTCCTTCTCTCGATCAGAAAGCCCATGACGAAACACCTTCACTCTTTCACCATAACGCGCGGCATTCTGCGCCAGAGACGCATATATATCCTCGATCGGCTCAAATGCATAGATCCTGGCGTTTGGACAACGTTCTCCAACAAAGATCGTGAATAACCCGATATTCGCTCCAACGTCGAAAACACAACATTCGTCGCCTAACTCAATTCCATGCCGCAGGTATTGTTGCCGTTCGAAAATTTCCTGGTAGAGAAACTTCGTCTCGTTCTTGTTCTGTTGCGCTATGGCGATTCCGTTGGGCAACAGATAGGCTCCAGGCGGCGGACTATACCAATCTCGCGGGACGATATATGCTACCAGGCGCTTCTGACCTAGTTCACCTTCACGCACCATTACCGCGCTTTGCCTCACCCCTTCGTGCTCACAGAGTACGGTTTCGATTTCTCCCAATTCGATTCGATAGCCATGCAGCTTCACCTGTTCATCTACTCGCCCGTGAAATTTCAGAGTCCCTTCCCGATCCCATCTCACTAAATCTCCAGTTCGATAAAGCCGCCTTCCGGCCACTGTCCCGAACGGGGCGGGGACGAATCGTTCTGCGGTCAAATCGGGTCGATTCAGATACCCTCGCCCTACCCCCTCACCTCCAATATATAGCTCTCCATCTATTCCGATCGGCGCTAACCAGCTTTCATCGTTCAGCACATAGACTTGAGTGTTGCTGATCGGCCTGCCGATCGGAACCGCCCCTTCCCTTGAATCTCGCTCACGCACTTCGTATATACAACTGCCCACAACCGTTTCCGTCGGCCCGTACTCATTGATTAGCCTCGTCTCGGCCGCTCCCTTCCGCCAGTGCGAAACATACTCATAGCGCAGAGTCTCTCCCCCGATCACTAATGCTCCGACACTTCCTACCCCGTTCAATTTTTCCTGATTCAACAACTGTAAGTGACTGGGCGTTAGCTTCACCAGGCCATAGTCATGCGCTCCCTTCAGCGCCTCACTCAAGGATGACGATAACTCGTCCTCCTTGAGCAAACTCACTTGTCCTCCGGTAAGCAACGGGAAAAATAGGCTGGTTACTGTCAGGTCAAAGCTCAAGCTCGAATGGAGCGGAGAGGCCTTAGGTTCATCCATCCGATAAGCCTCCAGCGCCCAGCATAGATAATTCATTAGCCCCTGATGTGTAATGCAAACTCCTTTAGGTCTTCCAGTTGAGCCGGAAGTATAGATGACATAAGCCAAGTTCTCAGTTTCGGTTACTGATTCCAGTTCACAACTGGGCTGGGCCTCGATCTGCTCCCACTCATCAATTAATACAACCTGAGTCCAGCTGGCGGGCAGCTGCCCCGCGATACGCCCTTGTGTCAACAGCACTGGCGCCCGTGTATCCTCCAGCAGATAGGCCAGCCGCTCGGTTGGGTAATTGGGATCTAAGGGTACATAAGCCCCACCTGACTTGAGCGCCCCTAATACTCCCACAACCATCTCCAAACTTCGCTCCAAACATAATGAGACCAACACCTCCGGCCCCACACCTAATCCGCGCAGGAATTGCGCCAGCAAATTGGCCCTCCGATTTAGCTCTGCATAGCTCAACGCCTGCCACTCATATACTGCGGCGATAGCCTCTGGGGTGAGCCCCGCTTGCGCCTCAAACAACTGATGCACACACTGCCTTCGCGGGTAGTCGCGACAACTCCGATTCCACTCGATCAATATCTGCTCCCGTTCGGCGCTCGTCATCATCTCCAATCCGGATAACCGACATTCAGGATCGGAAATCGCGCCGAGAAGCAGCATCTGAAAGTAGCCCATCATCCGCCGGATAGTCTCCCCCTCGAACAAATCTCGGCGATACTCGCAATCCCCAATCAGTCCCTCAGGCGTCTTATGCATGATCAGTGTCAGATCATACTTCGCGATCTCAGTCTCACACTTGAAAGTGTTCAAACTCAGTCCCGGCAACTCCAACTCCTGCTGGGTGCGTTGATTGGTGTTCCCCATTGCAAACACGACCTGGCACAAAGGCGAGCGACTGAGGTCGCGCTTTGGCGCCAGTTCCTCCACTAACCGTTCGAATGGCAGGCCCTGATGCGCGTAGGCCTCCAGCACAATCTGGCGCACTCTTCTCAACAAGCCGAGGAAGTTCTGTTCTTCTCTGAGGTTAGTTCGCAAAACGAGCTGATTAACAAAAAACCCGATCAAACTCTCTGTCGTTAAGTGATTGCGGTTAGCAACCACTGTCCCAACCGCTACATCCTGTTGTCGGGAGTAACGTCCCAACAGCAGTTGAAAGACCGTGAGCAACGCCATAAACAGCGTGACCCCTTCAGCCCGGCACACCCCCTGTAGCCGCTGACAAAGTTCGCTGTCGATTTGGAATCCGTACTGCGCGCTGTAAGAGCTTTGCGCTACTGGACGCGGATAGTCAGTCGGCAGTTCGAGTGGCGGCAGATCGGCTAACTGCCTTCGCCAATAGCCGAGTTGCTCCGCAAGCACATCTTCCTGCAGCCACTCGCGTTGCCACACCGCGTAGTCGGCGTATTGCACCAACAATTCCGGCAATCCTGATGAATCTCCTGCTTGGAAGGTCCGATATATTTGGGTCAGTTCCCTCGCCATTATCCCCATCGACCAGCCGTCGCTAGCGACGTGGTGGAGGCATAGACACTGGACATGATCTTTAGCTCCGCGCTTTATCAACGCAACTCTCCAGACAGGTCCCCGCTCCAGATCGAAGGATCGAATCGTCTCCTTCTTTACTAGCTCGCGCGCGCAACTTTCGAGATCGCTACCCTCCAGCCCGCTGATGTCCCAGAGCGGTAATCTCAGCGCTCCTAACTCATGAGTTTCATCTATGATCTGTATCGGTCTTCCTTCGCGCGACTCAAACCTCGTCCTGAGCGCCTCGTGTCGCCGCAGAACTTCACCGAAACTCTGTTCAAAGGCTTCCACGTTAAGGGCCCCGCGTAGATGCAAGGCGTACTGCATGTTATATGCCACGCTCTCTGGTTCGAGCAGATGGATAAACCATAATCGCTGCTGGGCGAATGAGAGAGGCAGATCTTCGACCCGGCTCGCGCGGCGCATCGGCGGAGCTACGGCTCGCCGACCAGCTCTTCGTTCCAGTCGTACAGCCTCGGCCAGCCCGGCCACCGTCGGATTTTCAAAGATCGCTCGTAACGGCATCTCCGTCTGAAAGCTCTCTCTCACCCGCGAGATTACCCGCACTGCCGGCAGCGAATGGCCGCCTCGTCTGAAAAAGTTCTCTTCTCTCCCGACCCCTTCTTCGCCCAATACCTCTTCCCAGATTCCGGCGATGATCTCTTCTATCTGGTCTCGCGGCCCTTCACCTTCCAGCTCAGGCTCCAATCGTTTTCCCTTTTGCTCGCGCACCCCATTACGATCGATCTTACCATTGGGTGTCAGTGGGATCCGTGCAATCCCCATAAATACAGTCGGTACCAGGTAATCGGGCAATCTCTCGCTCAAATACTTTTTCAACTCGCTGACGCCGGGTTCTTTTCCGTCTTCACATTCTAGAAATGCAACCAGCCTTCCTTCTTCGCCTTCATCTACAAATACTGCAACCGCCGCCTTCTTGACCCCCTGGTATCGCTCCAGCGCAGACTCGATCTCCGCCGATTCAATGCGATATCCCCTGAGCTTTATCTGATCGTCTCTCCTACCTACAAACTCCACCTCACCATTAGGCAAATACCTACCTAAATCTCCCGTCCGATAGATTCCCACTTCAGGCTGGTTACCCCAGTGATCACGAGTAAATCGCAATTCCTGCTCTTCTTGGCTATCGAGATAGCCCCGGGCGATGTAGGCGCTACGTACCCATATTTCTCCCAGCTCTCCCACTCCGGCGAGCCGCTCGTTCCCATTAACGACTAGCAACTGCACTCCCTCTATTCCCTGTCCGATCGCTACTCGACTCGCTCTCTCATCTGACGTGGCCTCTTGCACAATGTGATAGGCAATCGCCTGCGGCGTCTCCGTCGTTCCGTAAAAATTGACGCAGGCCACATCAGGCGCCATTGTCCGCAACCGCGCCACATCCTCTCGTCTTAAGATGTCCCCCCCTAAGAAGGCGTGTCTCAACTTATCCAACTTAGCGCTTCTGTTAACGGTCGTGAAGATCAGCCTCCCGAGCGGGGGGGTCAGATGAGCTATGCTAATCGCCTCTTGCTTCATCCACTCCGCCAGCCGTCCACCTCCCTCCTTCTCCCAATCATCGGGAATACAGAGAAGCGCTCCAATCCAGAGCGGAGTGAAGACGTCGCGTAAAAATGGGTCGTGCGCCAACCCTGAGAGTAGGCTGAAACGGTCATCCTCTTTGTGACCGAATCTCTCAACGTACCAACTCAAGAAATGTGACAACGGCCTGTGTGTTCCAATGATTCCTTTCGGCTTTCCAGTCGAGCCTGAAGTAAACGCTATGTATGCGATCTCATCCGGCCCGACTTCTACTTTCGGAGGTTGCTCTGAATACGAGCCCAATGACGCTTGCGTTAATTCATTCGATTGGCGACCGAGGGTCAGCGTACACCGCCAGTTGTTAGTTGAAATGTACTCCTGTAGTGGCTCGGGGAGTTCCACAGCGTCACCCACCTGCAACCATCCACATGGCTTTGCTATTTTAAGGTAATCGATGAGGCGCGCGGCTGGATATCTCGGATCGAGAATCATAAACGCCGCGCCTGACTTCAAGACCCCTAGCATGCCCCAGACAATCGCTGCAGAGCGATGGCCGTATACCGCAATCACGTCTTGCTTCCCAACTCTATTGGCTATCAGGTAATTGGCCAGTTGATTGCTCCGCGCCTCTAATCCGCCATAACTCCAAGTCTCCCACTGATCGACGACTGCATTCTTATGCGGTTTAAGTCGCGCTTGTTGCGAAAACTTCGTATGAACCGCCCCTTCCCATTTGCACCCAAGGTCCTGCGTTGGGTCTGGCAGTAGGGCCGCGGCAGTTGCGGTGACCAGAGAATATTGGCCGACCTTCTCTCTTGGCCTCTCTACAATTTGCATCAACAATCCGACGTACTGCTCAAGCATCTCGACCATTCTAACGCGTTGGAAGAGGTACGCACTGTAAACCAGTTTAAGACTGACGCCAGATTGGCGGTATTCCGCGTATAAGGTCATATCGAATTTCGATTCAACATTCGCCAATAAAGCTTTTTCAATCGTAAGCTCGGAGAGGTTAATTGTCTCCGTCGACCCGGACGGCTCGAAGAAATTGAACATCACATCGAATAACGGATTGTGGCTCAGGCCTCGCGGCGGTCGCAGCTCTTTTATCAACTTCTCAACCGGTACGTCCTGATTGGCGTAAGCTTCCAGCACCGTTTTCTTTACTCTCCTCAGCAATTCTATAAAGCTTGGTCCTCCGGAGAGATCCGTTCTTAGTAGTAACGTATTAACGAAGAATCCTATTACCGATTCTATTTCTAAGCGGTTCCGGTTGGCGATGGGAATACCAACTGTCACATCGTCCTGCCCTGCATGACGCCCCAGTAAAACTTGGAATGACGCCACCAATGTCATAAAGAGTGTAGCGCCCTCTCGCCGACTCAACTCCGTTAACTTTTGAGTTAACTCGGCAGAGAGACTTGAGAACGCGACTGCTCCTTGATGAGTGGCTACAGCCGGTCGTGACCAGTCGGTCGGAAGTTCCAGCATAGGCATCTCGGCCAGTTGACGCCGCCAGTAGTCCAATTGTTGATCAAGCGCCTCGCCTTGTAGCCGCTTTCTCTGCCACAGCGCATAGTCCGCATATTGCACCGGGAGTTCGGACAGCGCCACATTCCGCCCTTGCCTGAAGCCTTCATAAAGCGCGGTAAATTCCTTAAGCAAGATATCCATCGACCAACCGTCGCCAGCGATGTGGTGTATGCATATCAGTAAGAGATGGTCATCAGACGCCAAACGAACCACCGCCGCCCGAAATACAGTTCCCAGGGCGAGGTCGAATGGCCGTCCCGCGTGCTGCATGACAAGAGCCTGCGAGTGCTGCTCCTGCTCGAAAACCGCCAGGTCGCTGATGTCCCAGAACTGCAGGCTAATGTCCCTCACCTCTTGGATGATTTGCACTGGTTGCCCGTCGCGTTCCTCGAACCTTGTGCGTAAAGTCTCATGGCGGCGCACCACCTCTTGCAGACTCCCGGTTAACGCGCTAATTACCAGTCTCCCCTTAAGTCTGACAGTCGTCGGAATGTGATAAGCAGCGCTATCTGGCTCCAATTGTTGAATAAACCATAACTGCTGCTGGGCGAATGACAACGGAATTAATCCGTTTCGCGAAACCCTATCGATGGGCAGTGTTTCTGGCTTCCGCTCAAGTTGTTGGGATGCCTCTTTGCGGAGCCAGAGCATCAGAACCGCGCGCTGCTCTGGAGTCAAATCAGCGATGTTTTCGGGCGCCCCCATAATTTTAGGCGCCGCATTTCGCGGGTTCGAGCTGCGACTGTTCCCCTGTGCGTCTCTGCGACGTGTCCCGGGCTTATCAGCTAAGCGTCTGAGCAAATCTTCTAATGACTCGACGCCAAGGCCGACGACAAAGCCGAGCGCGGACTCTCGCGCGGCTCGTGAATGTTTCTCATAGTAATCGCGATCAGATAGCAAGTTGGCGAGCGCCTCTTGCCATGGATTAACATCCTGTTGCGGGATTATAGGAACCGGCAGCATATTGCCATCCAGCCTTTCCATAAAACTTTCTATCGGTCTGACTGGAATTACAAAGTCCGTCCCGAGTTTTGCCTCAACATTTCCTCCAGAGTTACTCGCTATTACCGGAACACCACGAAGCATGGCCTCAACAATGATTAAGGATAAACCCTCGCCCCACAACGACGGCACTAACATAACTCGTGTTTGTGCGAATATGTCATCGATATTATCCGTGGACTCTAACAAGGTCACGTTGGGCAGACGTTGCAGGTCTGCCCGGTCATTTTCTGTTGTCCCCCATGTCGGCACAGCGGCGAACTGGACATGTCTCATTGATTGGGCTAACGACAAAAAGATCGAAATTCCTTTTACTGCGCAGGGGTTCACTATCGTTACATAACAATTGTCGAAATTCCCTAGGCGGGGATGAGGGCCCGCACCATAGGCCGGCCAATAAAAAACAGTGGAATCCAACCCGCCCCATCGCTGAATATACTCTTTAACAAATTCGCTCACCGAAATGATTGCGGTTACCTGCTCAAACAACTCCCTTCTGCTCACGCTCGGGAAGAAGGCCCATGGCCCGAAAGGCAGGAACGACATACTATGGGCGAGGTAAATTACGCGAGTGGGGGCGGCCTTCAATGAGGCCGCCAGTAGATTCTGTGAAGGGTCCTCTGATGAAACCAGGACCCAATCCGGATTGAACTGTTCGATAGTTTGTACTAAGTGTGATCTCAACTGAGTAGATTCCCGCACGGCGTGGATCTCAACTCCTCCGATGTTATACAAATCCACTCCACCCCGGCGCGAGACAGTAATCTGCTGAGCGGCAAGTTCCTCGATGAGTTGCGAAGGTGTGACCCGGCTAGGCGTGCCGAGAGCAGGGGCTACAGCTATAGCGGTATGTCCTTTCCGCACTAACATCTCGAGCAGGTAACGGTTAGCTTTATTGGCTCCGCCGCGAGCAGGAAAATAGGGAATATTCTGTGTCAATAAGATCTTCATGTAAGCTTACCAAAGCCAGCCGAGCGTGTTTTCAGTAAACCTGAGGTCCCCCAGTAATTCCCGGCAACTATCGCAAGAGACTCGGTTGTGACACTACGCGTGGCGTCAAGCGCTTAATTATTGGTTTTCTGAGGCTTCGGCTTCAGGGCAGAAACACAGGTCACCAGCGTCGACTTAGCCCCTGGGCGATGATCAAAGGCGTCCCGGTTCATTCAATTGGATGTCGCTCAACGTCAATTCGAACCTGACCTGACGCTCGCATGTTTGGCCCGAGGCATATTTCGGTTCCAAGTTGGCGCACTACGGTGTGGGCTCACGGTAAGTGATACGCCAAATCTTATTTGCGCCGTCATCCGCAATCAGCATTGAACCGTCCTTCATTGCTAAGAGCCCGGAAGGCCGCCCCCAGACTTCCGGCTTATCTTCGGAAAGCATCCAGCCGACAACGAAATCCTCATATCCTCCCACCGGACGGTTATTTTGGAAGTGTATCCGTACAACCTTGTAACCAGTTCGCTTCGAGCGATTCCATGAGCCATGCATGGCAACGAAAGCATCACCCCGATAAGTTCGAGGAAACATGGCTCCCGTATAAAAGATCAAACCGAGGACAGCGGAATGAGCCTGGACCAAGAGATCAGGCACAATGGCCTGATTAAGCGACTCATGGCGCTCGCCTTGACGCCTCGGATCGGGGTTGGACCCTATGTAGGTGTAAGGCCAGCCGTAGAAGCCACCCTCTTTGATGCTCGTCACAAAATCCGGTGGGAGGTCATCGCCTAACCGATCACGCTCCTGAACAGTCGCCCAGAGCTGGTTGGTCCCGGGATAGAATGCCAGGCCGACCGGATTGCGAAGACCGCTTGCGAAAACTCGTCGACCTGCGCCATCAGGTTCAAATTCGAGAATTGAGGCCCGAGGCTCCGGTTCAATATCAACATTCGTTTGCGATCCGACGGTGACATAGAGCTTCGATCCGCGGGGGTTAAAAAGGAGGTTACGTGTCCAATGCTCCCGATATCCCCTGCCAGGCAAATCAGCGATCTTCTCAGCATCAGCTTCAGCTCTGGTTTGCCCAGGTCGGTAGCGGAAACGGACCACGGCATCGGTGTTCCCGACATATAAATAGTCGCGCCAAAACGCCATCCCGAAAGGTTTGGCCAGTACGGAGGCAAAAGTAAAGCGCAGGTCGGCCGTACCATCGTTATTAACGTCCCGGAGGACGATGATACTGCCGGCCTTAGAGTCGGCAACAAAGACATCGCCATTCGAAGCCTGCGCCAACCAACGAGGCTGTAGAAAACCTCCCTCTGCAAAGACGGCGGCAGCAAACCCGTGCGGTAATTGCAACCCTGCTCCAGGCGGTTGCGGGATAATGCGCGGTGGATTTTCCGCGTCCTGTGCCGCAGATGGCGGCGGTAAATCCGAAGGCTTGATCTCATAGCGCCCCAACGTCGTTTTCTTGATTTCCTCCGAGGGCGTAGCGGTCTTATCAGGAGACACCATCGGTCCCGGCCCGGCCTGGGATTGATTCGAGCGCTTGACGCATGCAAAACTCATCAAACCGAACGCCGGCCCAATCCCGACGAGTAAGAGAATGATCAGCGTTCTCATGATTTATGCTTTTCTAACTGGTCGGTTAACAATCTATTGCCATGGCGTAGAAAGTTAAGCGCATTTGCAACACTTTCCAACGGAGCTCAACGCGGTTACTAAAATAACTTTGTGGCCTCCGCGTCGAGCAACATATTTACTTCGTCCGGCGAGAGCATGGATAATCTGCCGATCATCTCTTCGACCCTTACTGCCTCAGCTCGATCAACCTGCCTGGCTAAAATAGCTTCAGCCATTTTTACAATGGTCGGCGCATCGAATAGAGTTCGCAGCGTTAGATCCACCTGAAATATGTTATTGATCCGCGAAACTAGCCGAGTAAGTATTAGCGAGTGGCCGCCCAGGTCGAAGAAATTATCATAAATACTCACTTGTTCAAGATGAAGCAGTTCGCGCCATAATTTAGCAATCTCTGCCTCGATGGGTGTACGCGGGGCTACAAAAGCGCTCTCTCTTTCTGAGCAAGACTGGTCAGGAACTGGCAGCATTCGGCGATCTATCTTCCCACTGGGCGTCAAGGGCAGCGCGTTCAGGAGCGTTAGGGTTGAGGGCACCATATACTCAGGGAGCTTCATCTCCAACATTGACCAAAGGTCATCAAGGAATGAGTCTGTGTCGGTCCAGAGCGGTTCCACATCAGAGTTCGGCCGTCGGGCCGTGGAGACCTGATCCCAACATGGAACGACGTAGGCGGCAATACGCAAATCGCCCGGAACACGCTCCTGCGCCACGACAACCGCTTCTTGAACCCCGAGGCGCTGAATGAGCAGTGTCTCTATCTCTTGCAGCTCAATGCGAAAGCCTCTTATCTTGACTTGATGGTCTGCGCGCCCAAGATATTCAATATTACCGTCAGGCAGATACCGAGCGATATCTCCAGTCTGATAGAGACGTGTTCCTCCGTCGGGATTATAAGGGTCAGGAATGAATCTCTCGGCCGTCAGATCAGCTCGGTTATGATAGCCCCGCGCTAGCCCGATTCCGCCGATGTGGAGGTCGCCCGGCGCCCCCACTGGCGCTGGTTCCAGATAAGCGTCCGGCAGATATATTTGGATGTTGGCGATCGGTCGTCCAATGTGGACGCCGCGATAGACGGGATCACGCTCGCAATTCCAGAAGGTGACGTCTACGGATGCTTCTGTCGGGCCGTAGAGATTATGTAACTCAGCATCTAGACGCGCGAAGAACCGGTCCTTGAGTTCCAAGCGCAACGCCTCGCCACTACACATGACGCGCCTGACACACCCGTTTCTGTCGAGCGAATTTTCCTCAAGGAACGCATAGAGCATGGACGGAACGAAGTGGAGCGTGGTAATCTGCCGCTCAGCGATGAGATTTACCAGATAGCTACTATCTTGATGCCCTCCTGGTCGCGCTACGACTAATTGCGCTCCAACCAACAAAGGCCAGAATAATTCCCAGATCGACACATCGAAGCTGTATGGGGTTTTCTGCAGAACTCGATCTAGCGCGTCTAATTGATAGGCGTCTTGCATCCAGAGCAAGCGATTACAAATCCCTTGGTGGGTGTTAGTCACACCTTTCGGAACCCCAGATGACCCTGAGGTATAGATTAGATAAGCTAAGTTGAGTGGGACGGCCAGTGGAACCGGATCATCTTTGCTTTCCTGAGAGATTTCTTCCGAATTCGCATCTAGACAGACGACTGCGCCGATCCTATCAGGAATAATCTCGACCAATCGCTCTAGACTTAAAAGGACAGGTGTTTGGGCATCCTTTAATATAAAAGCAAGACGATCCCTCGGATAGTTCGGGTCCAACGGAAGGTACGCCCCGCCGGCTTTAAGTACGCCGAGCAGCGCGACCACCATCTCGATCGATCGCTCCAAGCAAACTCCAACTATAACCTCCGGCCCCACACTCAGCCTTCGCAAGTAGTGCGCAAGCTGGTTGGCGCGCTCATTTAGTTCGTGATAAGAGAGGTGTTCTAATTCAAAGATCACGGCAGTGGCATCCGGCGTTTTTTTGGGCTGAGCTTCAATCATCTCGTGCAGGCATTGCCCTATCGAATAATCGACCTGTGTGTCGTTCCACTCTGAAAGTAACTGGCGCCGCTCATTTTCTCCCAGAAGTGGGAAGCTCAATATATGCCCATCAGGGTGAGTCACCGCCGCTTTAAGCAAAATCCGGAAATGTCCCAGCATTCGGTTGATGGTCGTAGCATTGTACAACTCTTGGTTATACTCCATTTTACCCACCAGCCGATCAGCTTCCTCTCTCATCCAAAAGCTCAAATCAAAATTCCCCGTCCCCCTCTCTACCTCAACCGCGCTCATACTAAATTCGCGAAGCTGCAGGTTATATGTAAAAAAGTTATTGAGCTGAAACATCACCTGGAATAAAGGGGGGCGGCTTAAATCTCTTTGTGGTCGCAACTCCTCGACCAGCTTTTCAAAAGGTAAATCCTGATGCGCATAGGCTCCCAAAGCCGTTTCTCGCACCAGACCCAACATCATATTGAAAGTTGGGTTTCCACCCACCGACGCCCGCATCACCAGTGTGTTGACAAAGAATCCGATCAGGGCTTCAAGCTCTGTTCGATTCCGTCCCGCGACTGGAGTTCCAACGGCAAAGTCTTTTTGTCCCGAATAACGGGCCAACAACGATTGAAAACCTGCTAGAAGCAGCATAAACAACGACACGCCTTCGCGCCGGGACAATTGTTTCAGACACTGAGTAAATTCTGTCGGGAGGCTGAACCCTACGCTCCCTCCACGATATCCGCCCACGGACAACCGCGGCCGGTCAGAGGGCAACTCGAGCGCCGGCAGAGCAGTCAGCTGCCGCCGCCAGTAATTAAGTTGCTGATCAAGCACCCCGCTTTGCAACCACTCCTGCTGCCACGCCGCGAAGTCGGCGTATTGCGCCAGAAGTTTCGGCAAGATGGTCTTCCGTCCTGTCCGGTAACCTTCATAAAGTGAGGTGAATTCTTTGACCATCAATCCCACTGACCACCCGTCGCTCGCCACGTGATGCATATTCAACAATAGAAAGTAATCATCCGTCCCAAGCCATACCAGCGCCGTCCGCCAGACTGGTCCGCGCTCCAGATCGAAGGGCCGTACCGCTTCCAGTGCGGCGATTTCCAGCGCTTTCCGCTCCATTTCATTTTCCGCTATGCCCTTTAAGTCCCAGATCCGAAGCTCAATCTTTGGAGGCCTCTCAACCACCTGTGTGGGATTTCCGTCTATCGTCTCGAACCTCGTCCGGAGCGCCTCATGTCGTCTGACGATCTCCTCCAAGCACTGCCGCAGCGCCGAGATCTCTACCGCCCCACGCAACCGCAACATCAGCGGAATGATGTAGGTCGCGCTTTCGGGATTCAGCTGCTGCAGGAACCAGAGCCGCCGCTGCGCATATGAAAGCTGTAATATCCCGCCTCGGCTCACCGGATGAATTGGAAGTGGCCTAACGTCAGTGTCTGCCCCTCGCCCACGCTCTATTATTTCCGCCATCCCGGCAACGCTTGGGTTCTCAAAAAGTGTTCGCAGTGGCACTTCAATCTGTAACGAGTCTCTTATCCGCGAGATCACCCTCGTCGCAAGTAAAGAATGGCCGCCGAGCTCGAAGAAGTTCTGATTAATTCCTACATGTTCCAACCGCAGAACTTCCTCAAAGATAACCGCCACAATCTCTTCTACTGCCGTCCGTGCTTTTTCATTCCCACCAATCGTCTCTGACACGAGAGGCGCTGGGAGCGCTTGGCGATCCAGCTTTCCGTTTGCTGTCAGCGGAAGTTCAAGTAGCTCCACGTACTCCGACGGCACCATATACTCCGGCAATCGTCCGCGCAGATACTCCCGTAATTCCGCAACTGAGGTAGCCTCCTCGCTCGACGGAACCACATAAGCCACCAGACGCTTGTCATCTGCACTATTGTTCCTTATGCCAACCGCACTCTGCCTTACCCCTGCATGCTGTCCAAGCACCGTCTCGATCTCTCCCAGCTCAATCCTGTAGCCGCGGATTTTTACCTGGTTATCCTGTCTCCCGCAGAAATCCAGCTCACCGTTTTCATTCCACCTCGCGAGGTCCCCCGTACGATACAGTCGCCTACCTGTTCTCCCGCTCACCCCATCGGGCACAAACCTCTCGGCCGTCAGATCGGGGCTCCCCAAGTATCCGCGCGCTAAGCCCGCGCCGCCGACGCACAATTCCCCGGCCAGGCGTAACGGCAAAGGTTGCAAGCGCCAGTCGAGTAAATATACCTCGGTGTTGGCGATGGGGCTTCCAATGGTCGGCTTGCGCCCATTCACAATCCCAGCTTTAACTATCCCGGAAGTGGCGACGACGCTGCTTTCAGTCGGCCCGTAGTTATTCACCAATGCGAAAGGCAGTGAAGCAGGCGGATGCGAATGCAATTGATCGCCACCGGTCAACAAATAGCGCAGGCGCGTCTCTGCCGCCCAGTCCAACGCGAGCGCATTCTCGGCTAACGGCGTCGGCATGAAGCAAATCGTGATGCCCTGAGCGACGAGCCAATTGCTCAACGTCAAGCTCGATAAACGGACTTCTTCTGATCCCAGATAGACCATTGCTCCCGCGGTGAGGTACGGCCACAATTCCCAGCCGCAGGCGTCGAAAGCGAGACTAGCCAGTTGTGTAGCACGATCATATCCGGTGATATGAAAAGCCTCGTGGTGCCAGCTAATCAGGTTGAGCAGCCCCGCGTGGGTAATCTCTACGCCCTTAGGACGCCCCGTGGAGCCTGAAGTGTAGATGACATAGGCTAGATTCTGCGAAGTCACGCCGACTTCAAGAGGAGCGCCGTTTTCCTGTTCAATCGCCCCCCAGTCAACATCGAGGCGGAGGACCTGCGCGCCACGCGGCACAAAATTAACCGACACTCGTGATTGCGTCAGTAAGACGCACAGTCGCGCATCTCCCGACATGAAGTTTAACCGCTCCGGAGGAAAGGCCGGATCCAGCGGAACGTAAGCGCCGCCTGCCTTGAGCGCCCCCAGCCAGGCAATGACCATCTCCGGGCCACGCTCCAGGTAAACGCCAATCCGGGCCTCCGGGCCAACCCCGAATCGACTTAGATACCGTCCCAACTTATTCGCTCGGCGGTTTAGCTCGTTATAAGTCAGATGGTGGCCCACAGATACTACCGCCGTGGCTTCCGGCGCCAGTTCCACCTGTTTAGCAATTAACTCGTGTACACAACTATCAACAGGAGGTCCCGCCGTTGTTTGGTTCCATTGACTTACCACCTGTTCCCATTCCTCTTCACCCAGCAACGGTAGTCCCATCACACGGCGATCCTCATCCGCTCCCACTCCCTCCAGCACTCGTCTCAAATGCTCTATCATCCGGACGACGCTCTCTTTCTCGTAGAGGTCCTTGTCATACTCCAGCCACCCCAGAATTTCCCAGTCTTGTTCTTCGACCGATATCGCTAGCTCAAACTTCGCTGTTTCAACCGGAATCGGCTCCAGAATCACTTTCAGACCCGAGATCGTTAAGGCCTCGCTTGAAAAATTCTGGAAGGCAAGCACAACTTGAAACAGCGGCTGATGATCGGAATTGCGTTCCGGCCGCAGTTCTTCCACCAGCTTCTCGAAGGGTAAATCTTGATGCGCCAATGCCCCAAGCGTGGTCTCTCGCACTCGCCGCAACAACTCCCTTACGCTCGGATTGCCAGATAAGTCCGTCCGCATTACCAGTGTGTTGACGAAAAATCCGATAAGACCTTCTATCTCTTCGCGATTATTTCCTGCGATCGGAGTCCCTATTGCTATATCTTCTTGCCCACTATAGCGCGCCAGGAGCGCCTGAAATCCGGCCAGTAAGGTCATAAACAGGGTAACTCCCTCTCGCCTGCTCTTTTCTCTTAGCTTTCGCGTCAGTTCCTCCGAGAGCTTGAAACTTTCGCCGGCCGCCCTGTGAGCGATTACGGCGGACGGCGGATGATCCACCTGGAGTTCTAGGGCCGGGATATGCGCCAGTTGTCTCCGCCAATACCCCAATTGCTCCTCAAGAAACACACCTTGCAGCCACTGCCTCTGCCATACCGCATAATCCGCATACTGTATTACCAACTCCTTCAACGGGGAGGGGCGGCCTGCTCGCAACGCCTCGTATATCACACTGAATTCCCGCATCATCACCCTGACAGACGACCCGTCGCTTACCACATGATGCATTGTGACCAGCAGGACATGTTCGTCATCCCGCACGCGCAGCAATTTGACGCGGAGCAACGGCCCGCGCGCGAGATCGAACGTACGTCTAACCGCCTCCTTCGCAAGCTTGAATCGCCACTGCTGGCCTTCCACTTCAGCGAGTCCGGAAAAATCGATCAGATCTATCCCTAACCCGACGCAGTCCTTGATATGTTGTTCCGGTCTCCCATCTCGTACTACTAAGTCGGTTCGCAACACCTCGTGACGGCGTGTTATTTCAACTAAGCTTCCCACCACCGCCGCTACATCCATCTTCCCGCTCACCCTCACGGCAGATCCAATAATGTAAGCTCCGGTCTCTGGGTGAAGTTGGTCGATGACCCACAACCTTTGCTGCGCAAATGACAGAGGCAAGTCCCCATTTCGATTTACTCTGACCAGCCGCGGCGCGTCCGCCTGCTGTCCGGCCCGCAAATTCTCTGTTACTTCAGCAGCCAGGCCGGCTACTGTCGGGCTCGTGAATAACTTGCGCAACGGTATTTCAACGCCCAGAACTTCAGGTATTCGTGACATGACCTGAGAGGCCAGCAGCGAATGTCCTCCCAACTCGAAGAAGTTGTCCTCTACTCCAACACGCTCTTTTCTTAATATCTCGGACCAAATCCCACACAGTATCTCCTCTATTTCATTTCGCGGCTCAACATAGCGTTCAGCGTCAGTTCCCCCCTCCAGTTTAGGTAATGCCTGTCGATCTAGCTTCCCGCTTGAGTTCAGCGGCATTCGCTCTAAAGTCACGAACGAAGAGGGGACCATATGTCCCGGCAGCCTCCCCCGCAGATACTCCCGCAATTCCGCGCCCGGGACGCCTCCCTCCCCTGACGGCGTCACAAAAGCCACCAGCCGCTTTTCTCCAAGTTCGTCCTCGCACACGCTAACCGCACACTGCGCCACACTCCGATGCTGCATTAACGCCGCCTCGATCTCTCCGAGCTCGATCCGATAGCCTCTCAACTTTACTGGTTGATCAAGTCTGCCTATGAATTCTATCGCGCCATCAAACTGATAGCGCGCCAGATCACCGGCCCGGTAGAGTCTGCCTCCCGCCCGTTTGCTCAAGGCATCGGGTCTGAATCTCTCAGCAGTCAGTTCCGGCCCATTCAAATAACCCCGCGCCAAGCAACTGCCACTTATGCATAACTCTCCCGCCGCACCCAGCGCTACTGGCCCCTGCTTCTGATCAAGCACATATATTCGTGTGTTCCGTATCGGCCGCCCAATCGGGACCGCAGACCGCAAGCTCCCCTGCTCACAATCCCACACCGTGACATCAATCGATGTTTCGGTAGGCCCATACTGATGATGCAGCTCCGCGTCCAGCGCTGAGAAGAAGCTCTCCTGCAAATAGGGCGTAAGCGCTTCGCCGCCGCAATAGACATGCCTAAGCGTCTTAAGACATCCTATTAGATCATCGTTCAGAAAGACTCGAAGCATCGCCGGCCCAAAGTGCATGACAGTGATTTCATAATCCCTTACCATTCTTACCAGATAATTACTATCGCCTTCTGAACCCGACCTAGCCAAGACTAACCGCGCGCCTGCTATCAAGGTTCCGCAAATCTCCCAGATCGATATATCAAAGCTCAGAGACGCTTTTTGCAGGAAGCTATCTTTACTTGTTAATGGGTAACGTGCCTGCCGCCAAAGCAGGTGATTGCTGAGCGCGCTATGTGAGTTCATTACACCCTTAGGCTGTCCCGCTGACCCCGAGGTGTAAATCGTATAGGCCAAATTGTCAGCTCCAACAAGCGATTCCGGGTTCTCCTGTCGCTGATAACCTACCTGCTTCGGAGCGTTATCCAAACATATCGCCGCCGCTTGATTTGACGGCAGATCGCCGCCCAACCGCGACAGCGTCAACAACACTGGCGGCCGTACATCGTCCATCAAGTAGGCCAGCCGCGAGGCGGGATAACTCGGATCCAGTGGCACATACGCCCCGCCGGCCTTGAGCACACTGAGCACCCCCACCACCATCTCGAGGCATCGCTCAACACAGATCCCCACCATCACGTCCGCCTCAATTCCCAAGCCCTGCAGGTAGCGCGCCAGCTGATTCGCACGCCGATTCAACTCACCATAGCTCAACTGCTGCTCCTCAAACACGACCGCTATGGCTTCCGGCGACCGCTCAACTTGATCCTCGAACAGTTGATGAATGCAGCGGAAGCCACCGGCGCCCATCTCTGGTTCATTCCATTCTTTTTCCAACTGATGACGCTCGGCTTCCGATAACAGTGGAAGCTCCTCTAGCCGCCGTCCCGAGTCGGAAACAATCCCCTCTAGCAAAGTCCGAAAATGACTAGCCAATCTCTGGATCGTCACCGTCTCGAACAAATCCGCGTTATATTTCAATCTCCCGGCCAGATGGTGTTGTGAATCGATGATATCCAAGGTCAAATCAAACTTGGCAGTTCCCGCGTCGATGTCAAAACGTTGCAGGGTTAGTCCAGGCAATCTGAATTCCTGCGGCGGTTCATTTTGAAGGGAAAAGACGACTTGAAAGAGAGGGTTGTAGCTTAATCCTCGCTTTGGGTTAAAACTTTCCACTAGACTCTCGAATGGCAAATCCTGGTGGGCGAATGCGGAAAGAGCCGTCTCCCGGACGCGAGCGTGGAGGTCTTCGAAGCTCAACTCTCCAAAGATTTCGGTTCTGAGGACAAGGATATTAACAAAGAGCCCGATAAGACCTTCTGTTTCCGCGCCATACCGCCCCGCGACTGGAGTGCCTATCAGGATGTCGTGTTTGCCGGTATAACGGTGCAGTAGCGCCTTGAAGGCGCTCAGCATGACCATGAACAGAGTGCTGCCATTCTGTTGGCAGAAAGACTTCAGCCTTCGGTTCAGTTCAGGCGACAGGTGTAATGGTTCGCTTGCCCCGTTAAAACTTTGTGTCGCGGGACGTGGATGGTCGAAGATCAAATCGAGCGTTGATTGAGCGCCGGCCATCCTATCCTTCCAATAAGGGAGCTGCGAAGCGAGTACGCTCGCCCCCACCCATTCTTTCTGCCAGTCGGCAAAATCGCAATATTGGATCCGAAGCGTAGGCAGCGTAGAGGTTGATCCGGCGATAAATCTTTCATAGAGAGTGGCTAATTCCTTGGTGATAATCCCCATCGACCAGCCGTCAGAAACAATGTGATGGATCGTAAAAAGCAATAAGCTCTCTTCCCCGGAAAGCCTCACCAACATTAGTCTCACCAGGGGGGCGTCGTTGAGATTGAAGGCGCTCCTCGCCTCTGCAACGGCCAATTCGATTATCAGCTTCTCCGACGCATTCCCCTTGAGGCCGTCCAGGTCTACGATAGAAATCACAAGTCTAAGGCAGGATTTCACCACCTGAACCGGCTCCCGGTCGAAAATCTTGAAAGCCGTGCGAAGGATCTCGTGCCTGTTGATAATTTCATTCAGGCCCTGTTGAAGCGTTGCGATGTTAATTTTCCCTGCCAGGCGAAGAGCGAAATTATCATTGTAAGCCGGATTGCCCGGGGCCAACTCCTCGATGAACCAGAGTCCTTTTTGAGCGAACGACAGAGGCGCGCAGCTCCGATCTTCTCTGACCGGGATCCTTGCCGGAGTTGACGATCCAAGCCCCTGACTCTGGATCAGCTTAAGAAGGAGCGACTGCTTGTTTGGCGTCAGATTAAGTTTAGAAATTCGTCCCATTTCCCTTGCCACTCGTCAACTAATCAAACAACTGTCACCCAGCATGGCTTCGACCTCGTCGTCGGTGTAGCCTGAAACGCTGATCAGAAGTTCAGCAATTTTCTGAATTCTTATCCCTTGGTCAGGTCCCCTGGTTATACTCTCGGCCAATTTCGACACGGTCGGCGCTTCGAAGAATGTCCGCAGCGGCAATTCAATCTGAAAAGTCTCTCGCAAACGAGTAACAAGCAGGGTAGCCAGGATAGAATGACCACCTATCTTGAAGAAATTATCGTGAATTCCCACTTCGCTTACCCCGAGCGCTTCCGCCCAGATTTCAGCGAGAACCTGTTCGAGGGGGGTTCTGGGCTGAGCGAGAATTCTTTCGTCTTCCAACTTGCTCCGCTCCGCCGCAGGCAAGCCGCGGCGATCGATTTTTCCGTTGGGGGTTAAGGGCATGGCTTCCAGCTTGACCAAGTCCGTAGGAATCATGTAATCAGGGAGATAGGTTTTCAGGAAATCCCTAATTTCAGTGATTATCAATGAACAGTCTCGGTGGCCGACGATGTACGCCACCAGGCGCTTATCACCTAGCGAATCTTCTCGATAGAGCACTACCGCCTGCCGAATGGCGGGATGTCGTTCGAGCGCGGATTCGATTTCGCCAAGCTCGACCCGATAGCCACGCAGCTTCACCTGTTGGTCGGCCCGGTCTAAAAACTCGATCTTTCCTCCTGGCAAGTAACGCGCCCTATCCCCAGTCAGGTACAGGCGAGATCCGGTCCTAGCGCTAAATGGATCTGGAACGAATCTTTCTGCCGTTAGGTCAGGCGAGTTGACATAGCCGCGCACTACTCCCTCACCACCTAAGTGAAGATTCCCGGCAATGTGGACTGGAGCTGGCTCAAAGGTTCGATCGAGAATGTAAGCCTCTGTATTTCCGATGGGACGGCCTATTGTGATCTTTGCCGCAGATTTTTCTACCAGGCTGGTCGTAGACCAGACCGTGGTTTCCGTCGGGCCATACATGTTGTGGATATTCCCGGTCCAAAATTTTCCGAATTCCTGCGTAAGCGAAAGGGGCAGCGCCTCTCCTCCAAGCAAGAGTTTCTCTAAACTTTCCAAGGCGCTAAACGATTCTAGCTCATAAGCCAGAAGCCTTGCCCTTGACGGTGTACACTGAAGATGAGTGATGCCATGGCGCCTTATCTGTGTCGGGATCGAATGATTCTCTCCCGCGCCTGCCGCCATTTCATCTGTCCGTTTCTTTAATTTCTCAAGGTAGTGGAGGCTGTGAAGAACTGCATCGGTCTCCACCCCGAAATCGATAAGGCAGGCTAATTCGTCAACGCCAATCGCCTTAATTCTCTCGACCATCTCCAGACAAGATCTCAAGGTACCCATCAATCCGCTGGTCTGAAAATACCTATCGAAGGCATGATAGATCAGCTCTTCCACATCTTTCTGGGCGAAGTTGTTCGACTCCAAGTCCGCGCCCAGACTCCGCGCCAGATTCTTGAGCAAACCGTAGGAACTTTTCAGGTAAGAGCAGAACGGGTCTTTGATTTTGGCTCGGACCTCATCCAGGTCATCACCGATAAAAGTGTGAACCATCAGGCTAACGTGTCCGGCCCCGGGGCGATGACCGTGCTCGATCCAGGCGCCGCGGTAAATCGAGATCTTGTGGGCAAGTTCTTCGAGGGTCTGCCCCAACAAGTGAGTCAAGAGGTTAGCGCCGATCTCGCCAGCCAGTCGAAAGGTTTCAGCGCTCCCCGCGGCTGTTAGCCATATAGGCAGTTGCTGCTGCACAGGTCGGGGAAAGATTCTTGTCTCGACTTCGTTCCCCGCGCCTCCCGGAAGGAATACAGGGTTTCCCCGCCAAAGATCCCGAATGATTTCGATATCACGAAGCATCCGTTCTTTGCGTCCCTCATAGCTCTGGGGCGCAAGAACGAAATCATCCGCGTGCCAGCCGGAGGCGACGGAAATCCCGACCCTCCCATTCGAGATGTTATCAACGACCGACCATTCTTCGGCGACCCGTAATGGGTGATGTAATGGCAGCACGACGCTTCCGGCGCGGATCTTCACCTTCTGAGTGATCGCGGCGAGCGCCGCGCTGGTCACGGAAGGGTTGGGGTATAGGCCACCAAATGGGTGGAAGTGACGCTCCGGAGTCCAGACGGCCGAGAAATTATGCCGGTCGGCAAATTTCGCCCCTTCAAAGAGCAGTTTGTATCTGTTGTCGGCAACTTCTCGATCATCACTGGCGAAATAAAACAAGCTGTACTCGATCTTATTCTCCGACCTGGCGGGGGGCGTATCGCACTGACCGTAGTCATGGTCCCCCTGGATAACCACGTGAAAGCCGCGCGACAAGGTCCAAAACAGTTCAAGGACTGAAATATCAAATGAAATGCTCGTTACGGCCAGCCACCAACCCGGCGGCTCATTGCCCAACTCCCTGTCGATCGCCTGAAAGAGATTTACCACGTTGCGGTGGCTCACCATCACCCCTTTTGGTCTTCCCGTAGAGCCGGAGGTGTAAATGACATAGGCCAGATTTCCGGGACACACCATACTCGAAGGATTCTCATTGCTCTCTTGCCAAATTCCGTCGCGGCTCGTGTCGAAACAAAAAAGCCGGCCACGGTCAAAAGGCAGAGCCTCGATCATACGTCGGCAGGTGACTATCGCCGAGAGCCCCGAATCACTGATCATTAATGACAATCGCTCGCGGGGAAAACTGGGATCCAAAGGCACATAAGCTCCGCCAGCTTTGAGGATCCCGAGCAGGTTGACAACCATCTCTGCCGAACGGTCCATGCAAATCCCGACACGAGCTTCAGGCCCGACGCCTAGTTTCTTTAAGTAATAGGCGACTTGGTTGGCCCTTTGATTTAGTTTGTCATAACTTATATGTTCCTCCTCGAAGCTTAACGCGACCGCATCAGGCGCGCCGTTCACCCGCTTCTCGATCTGAGTGTGGATACATTGCTCGGCCGGGAAAAGTGTATGTGTCAGGTTCCACTCAACCAGGAGTTGACACCGCTCACTTTCTCGCATCATCGGCAGCTCCGAGATCGCCCGGTTCGGATTTCGCAAGGCTCCCTCGATCAAGACTCGGAAATGATCCCCCATCCGAGCAATGGTAGAGGGGTCAAACAGGTCCGAATTGTATTCCAGTGAGCCACTGACGCTGTTTTCGGTCACTGCTAACTTCAGCGTAAGATCGAACTGAGTCGTCCTTAAATTCAAGGGCAGAGATTCGACTTCGATCTCACCAAAATGCAGCCTTGCTCCGGCCTCCCCGATCGCAAAACGTGCGAGCGCCTCCTGTTCGGGCAGACGGGACGTCTGGTAGATCAACATTGTCTGAATCAATGGAGGCCGACTGGGATCGTTCCCCTGCAGTAACTTCTGAACGAGTAGCGGAAAGGGGTAAGCTTGATTATCGACCGCCTCAAGCGCAGTCTTTCGCATTCTGGACAAGAGGGAATCAACGGTCGGATCATCAGTAAACTCACACCGCA
>Ga0114129_10003052_pt1 | contig 23467 bp, 21 predicted proteins | sample RhiMetdeltSRZDD1_FD_80071 | JGI IMG/M metagenome (GOLD analysis project Ga0114129, IMG submission 80071) | Populus rhizosphere microbial communities from Tennessee, USA - Rhizosphere MetaG P. deltoides SRZDD1 (version 2) (version 2) | ecosystem: Host-associated > Plants > Roots > Rhizosphere >...
CGCACCCCCGCCATCATTGATAAGGCTCCGGTCATGCATGAAGCGGAGTTTGGCCTGGGTTTGTCCGAGAAGCGGATCGATCTCGAACGGTTCATAAAGCGCACGGACAAATCCAGGTTCTACAAGAATATCATTATCCAAAAACAGCAGTTTTGTAGCGCCGCAATTGGTTATCGCCAATTGCGCGGCTGCATTGCGTCCCCCGGCCACACCCAGATTGCTCTCGCTATAATGGGTTAGTACATCTGGAAATGCTTCTTTAACAGCCACAAGTGTATCATCCCGCGAGTCATTATCCCAAATAAGAACCTTAAAAGCGATATCCTCACCAGAAAGCAGGGTGGATAAACATTTCAGAGTTTTCTGCCGTTGGTTATAGGTCAGGATGATTACAACTAGATCGGTCAAATTCATATCCTTGATTTGAAACTTCGGGAAAACCTACATTCTCATCCATCGATTGAGTCCTTTTATAAACCTATTTCCATCCACATCCTGTTGCCAGAAGCGTGTCAATGCATAAAGATCGCTTCCCGGTTTGACTACATCATGCAGGCTGGTACATGCATAAGCAAACTCCATTTCCCGCACAAGCCGTTTGGCATACTCAGTTGCCCGGCCATTTGGATATGAAAAGCCCGCGATTTTCTTGCTCAATAGCGCCTCCAAATCTCTTTTGCTTGACTGAATTTCTTCTCTCTGTCTATCAAAGGAAAGCTGCGGCAACATTGGATGATGCCGAGTATGGGCTCCGAGCTCAATCAACCCGCCTTCCACGAGTCGCAGCAGTTCCTCCTCGCTCATCCCGCGTGGTGTAGAGATTCCAGGAGATGACACTTCAGACCAGCTTCGGATCCATCCCATGGCATGGTTTTGGTCTTCTACATCCAGAGAAAGTAGGAACTGATATAACGCGCTGCAAAATTGATGCCGCAAGTCAGGTTGTACTACTTTCGAGATCACATTCGTCTCATGCCACTTAAACTGTTTCCCTGCTACCTGCAAGTGGAGCGTGCCTAGATCCGTATGCGAGCCAGTGACCAGCCGCTCCAATTCGTCCCACCAAAATTCTTTTCCCATATATGCAGTACAAATGAAAACTGTCGCAGGGATTTCATATTTCTCCAGCAAAGGCTTGGCCGTATACAAATTATCGGCATACCCATCATCAAAGGTTATGGCTAGCGCTTTATCTGGTAAAGAACCATCTCTTAAATGCTGCACTAGCTCTGATACGCGAATGGGATGTGTGTGTTTTCGTAATTCATGTAGATGCTCAGCAAAGTTCTCCGGAGACACACAAACTTCATCCAAGGTTCCGGGTGAGGAGCCAATACGATGATAGCCTAGTATCAGTGCACCGCCGTAAACTCGGGCTCTCAACCAGCGGAAGAAAATTTTCCCTGTTTTGATGCCGGGGATTCTCATAGGGTGTTTTTCATTTTGGCCGCGCGGATAATGGTTAAAATCTGGTTATAGTAATCCTGCTGCTCGGGCTCTTTTTCTTCAAGTCCTTCCCTGACCGCTCATCAACTGAGTAATATTCACTTGTCAAAATCGCCATTCGTTCTCATCACATCCAACAATTTTTCGGTAAAAACCCTGGTTCCACATTCGCTTAAATGGTCACTGTTGTAAAACAGTTCAGGGTAGATCGTGAATTCCGAATCACCCGAGAAATCATAATACCCCACATGATAGCTTTGCTGCAAGTTGTAGATGGCCCGTCTCATGTCCTCGATCATGTCAGATCCTTGTTCTGCGAAAAACACATTGTATGTTTGATAATATGGCGGCGTAAAAAGAATCACTTGGATTCCTCGCGAATTGAACCTTTCAATCGTCCTGGCGAGTGCGTCAGATGCATCCTGTACCAGAGCTGGATGAGCACTTGCCATCTGTCTGGAACTTGATACATTTCGTCGGGTAATCTCTTTGGCATGAGTTTCCAATTGCTCTGCGGTGTAATGATAACATTCGCCCCAAACTGAGTCGGAACGAACTCCATCGTAAGGGAAGGGATCCGCTGCTGGAACATCGTTTGCCAGCCCGGTCCAGACACCCTTCCAGCTATCCGAGCGGACAACGCTCATAATGTGTGTAATTGCGTCCAGCTTTCCCAACAAAAATACAGACAGGTCCCCTCGAATCGGAGGCCAGGTGGGAACCATCGAATAAAATCTAATTCTTCGTGTGCGGAATGGCTCAAAAGTTGCGTTATCCCGGCTAAAGGAATAATATGAGACCGCGATAAAGACGGTTTTCAACGCGGGTAACTTGTTCTCCAAAGAGGCAGCATACCTTTCGACTTCGAAGAGATCAGCGGCAGCAAACGCCAGGGATTGCCCTTCGATCCCAAGCACAGAATAATTGATCGAATCACTGTGTGAGTTTCCAAGTGTAACGGCTTCTATACGATCCTTTTTCGCCTGCAAATTTGCTACCCTCCCTGCATGCTCATTTCGCCAATCATCCAGCGGAGCAACCTCGTCTGCCAAAGTGCCTGAAAGGTTGAATATGACGGTGAATCCAATGATGAAGGAAAAGGCTTTGATGAATAGTTTCCGCATAGGATCAAAAGCGGGAATAAATGAATTCGTTTGCTTCGAATTTTCCAAACATAAAGATAACCAGGACCAGACCGTAATAAGCGGACCAGCGTAACCAAGCCGGCTGGCGCCGGATCACGGATCGGAGGCTGCCATTTCTCTCCTGCATCCAATGAACCGTTTCCACCAAGAGCAGCGCTAACAGGGCAATCATCCACTCGTACTGCCCACCAGGTATGCTCTGAAACAGAGACGAGCGTAACGGTGGGTTTACAAACAGGTGCCCCAGGATGTATATTGCATCGGACAGGCTATTGGCACGGAAAAATATCCAGGCAAACGAAACTAGATTGAAGGTTGCTATGATTTTCAGCCCAGCCGTAATGTGGGATGGCAGTGTGAACGGCAGATGGAAACGATTTTTCCACCTGCTCGTCAGCACAGAAACCACCATGAACATACCATGCAGTGCGCCCCAAATAAGGAATGTCCAATTGGTGCCGTGCCAGAGTCCACTGACCAGCATTGTTGCAATAGGCGGCAGAAGGAGACCAAGTATATTCTTGGAACGGATATTATTCCGGTGTAATGCTCTACTCATCGGATAAAAAATGTAATCCCTAAGCCAGTTGTAAAGGCTGATGTGCCATCGTCGCCAAAAGTCAACGATCGATTGCGCGTAATACGGCCGTTGAAAATTCTCCTGCAATTGGAAACCCATGACCCGGGCTACACCAATCGCAATGTCTGCATATCCTGAAAAGTCACAATAGATCTGGAAGGCAAATGCGTAGGTGGCAAGGATCAACACGGCACCCGCATAAGACGATGGCTTGTCATAGATCGGGTTGACCAGCAGAGCCAGCCGATCGGCAATGACCAGCTTCTTGAAGAACCCCCATGCCATTCGCTGGAGACCAGTGACGATTTTTTCATAGTCAGCCGCATGTGGTTCATAAAATTGGGGCAGCAAATGATTAGCTCGCGCAATCGGCCCCGCCGTCAGGTGAGGGAAAAAAGCAATGAAAAGGGCAAAAATACCGGCGTGTTTCTCCGGGCGGGCGACACCGCGATAAGTGTCAATGATGTAACTGATTGCTTGTAAGGTAAAGAAGGAAATACCAAGTGGTAAAACCACATGGATCCCCGCCAACAAATCTGAACCTACCCCTTGGCTGAACATCTGGAGTAGGTGGTTCGTCTCATTGAAATATTTAAAAAAGAAAAGGATACCCAAAATTATCGCTAGGCCGAAGATTAGTATCAACCGACGTGTTTTCGGATCGGTCTCCCTGGTCAACCAGAGCCCAACCACGTATCCGACGGCGGTCACGACCAAAAGCACGATAATATATTTCGGATTCCAGCTCATATAAAATAGGTAGCTGCCGGCCAGAAGCAAGATCCAGCGCCACCGATGAGGAAGAATAAAGAACAAGGTGGCAACGACCGGGAAAAATGCAAGGAATTGGAGGGTATTAAATTTCACGTGGTGCGCCCATATTTCGCTTCTTAAGCGTGCCTGTCCGTATCATATTGTCCGTTTGCCATCACAAGTTCATCGATCGATTCATGATATACAGCAACTTAATTGCCACAATTTTGGATCGTCCTTAGCTGGTAGTCTTATCTAGCGTGTTCCGGTTTAACCGCCCGGATAGCGATTAGGACCTCGTAACGGCGATCCCTGGCGTCCAGCTCCGATCGCTTCAAGTCTTCACAGGCCAATCCTTCCAGGAATGCGATTGCCGTCAGTACATTTCCATATGGATGAGCGGTGACATTTCCCACGGAAAACGCCTCTTCGAAAAGCAAGCGCGCGGACAGAGAAGTGAATCGCCAATACTCTCCCCACTGATCAAAATCATCAAGGCTGATCTGCGCCATGCCTGAAACGGTTGCGAGCAGGACTCCGCCGGGTTTCAGAATCCGATACAACGTGGCAATCACGGTACGGATATCATAGATGACCTGCAGGGTCTGGGTAAATATGATCGCGTCATAACAATCCGCTGGTAGATGATCGGCTTTTGTCAAATCGGCCACAATTGTCGCACCGGGATTGCCTTCCACAGGGTGCAGGACATCGCTCCTTGTGACCCGGTTCTGCCCATACTTTTTAGTGTATGTATCATGCTTGATCTCCAGCACGCAGCCATGGATATCCCCTGCAAATTCGGCAAGGAATTTTTCTATATAGTAACGGTCAATCTCCAGACCGCGATTGTTTCCATAGTCCGAGCTGATCGGCTTGAGGCGACGTAGATCACCAAAACGTACCCATCCGACCGGGGGCCAGACCGCTAATCGGGCGAGTCTTCGTCGAGTTTCACGCGTTAAATGTCGTCTTGCAAGCAGGCGGATTCTATTCACTAGCATAGTATGCTACTCTTCATAAAAGTGATTATTGACTAACAGAGTAAAAATGAGTGGCCATGTCGGAAAATAGCGAAAAATTGAAAATCTGATTTATCAGACATTCTTGTTGAGAGGTAAGGTGGAAGCGCCATACAGATGACCCAAACCAAATGTTTGCACAACCCGGAGAACATTGTCAATTTGTGAGCGACTTAATTTTTTCTTCCAATTCTCGATTTTATTTGTTCCGGTCACTACGGCGCTTGTACTCTTCGTGGTCTGAGATGGCTGATTGGCGTTAGAGACAAGCAGGCCCGAACCTTGGTACCCTATTGCTTCAAAAATTCCTGGTAGCTCAATCTCGGGTTGCGTGCAAAGGTCCTCGTAGTACACGACCTTCAATTCAGCTGAACGAAATTGTTTCAGCGGCACAAGGTTGCTCACACTCCAGATAACGGCATGTTTTTCCTCGCTCTTTCCGGCGCTATAGATTAGATCCAAATACGGACCCAGATAATCCTCCACTAATTGGGGTTGTGAAAGGAATGGCTCAATATCACGGTCTGTTGCCCAGCCCAATTCCATCCGGGACAACACAACCGCGCAGGGATGCCGCATGATAAATATGATCGGAACTTCAGGGAAACTATCGCGCAACCATTTTAATGCCAGGTTTACCCTGATCTCTTTCACGAGTCGAAGCTTTGAAATTATCCTTTCATTTTGGCGGTCAATCCAGCGGTTGCGAATCTCGCCGGTGAAGACCTTTTGAGCAAATGCATAAAATTCTGGATTCTCTGTGCCAGGTCGCATGTATTGAAAATAGTGGAAGGGACGGTAGTCTGAAACAAGATCGGGATTGAATGGTTCGAACAGAATCCGGCTGGGAATCTGAGAAGCGATCAAATCAGCAAGCCAAGTGGTTCCGCTTCGGGCGGTACCCGCCACCAGAATACTCCTGTGGAGATCCGGATCAGGATTGAGATAGAAATGACTGCCAAAAAGTTGAATGGCTCGTCTATAAAATTTTCTGGACCAGAAACTTATCTGTTGCAAACGGGTACCTATCAATGCCCTTGGCACGAAGATGAAATAAGAAAAAATTACTTGCGCCAGACAGGGAGCAACACTACGCTGTTCGACAGTTGTTGAAACACAATGGCATCCCCTACCCGATAGCCACCTTCCTCGAGCTTGCGTCTTGGAGAAATCTGGGGCCACGCTTCCAGTTCAAAGAAAGCGATCCAAAAATGATCCTCCTGTGTTGACTTCTTCAGCAGTGTCTGGATATCTCTCGCGTAGACAAACTTAAATCCACCCTCGCCATATGAGTCGAGAAAATAATCTATCGAGGTCGAGATGGCCCAATCTCCTGTACGCAGTCCTTTGGATATCACTGTAAGTGTATAGATAGTGACCGGCTCGGAGTTTTCCGCTTCGGCTTCAATCAGCTGCTGAGACATTAAATCCCATCGGACCCGACTCCCCATTTGAGCTCCCTCCCAGGCCATGCGGTTGGTTGTCAAGTCACGTAGACCTGCGTACAGACTCCAGAGCACGATGAGCCCGATCCATAGATATCTTAACCACTTTTGCTCCAGCCGGTTAACCGCAACTGACACCAGAAGCAGGTAAGGCAGAGCAAGGAAGATGAAATAGCGATCAATCCAAAGCGCCTGTTCCGTCCTCTGGCTGATAAAATAGATAGCGATTACCGGTAGAAACGATAGCAGCACCAGCCAGGAAAACAAGATAGCTTCCCCTCGCCAGTTCTTGGAACCGGATCGAATTATCTTCCAAAACCACAGAACCATCGGCAGACCAAACAGGATCAATCCCAGGGACTTGATATAGCGGGAGCCAAAAGGTCCATTCAAAGTCGAGTAAAAATTCAGAACATCAGCCATATCTGGTTTGGGAATCCAGTCCAGGTTCTGCCCAAGCCCACCGATGGATTGCGCCTCCCGGATCACAAGATAGGCCCAGGGGGCAAAAGCCAGAAGCAAAACCGCCATTGACAAACCAAACCCCAGCAATTTACGACGCTGCCAGATCAACAAGAACAATAGCTCCATGCCAGCCACCACCCAACCATAATAGTGGGAATAGATGGCCATAAAATTAACCAAGGTAAGCCACAGTAATTCGCGAGTTGCCCTGCCAGGCATTCTAAAATAGCGCATGAACAGCCAAAATGAGCACATTGATAAGAATGTGAACAAACTATACATGCGCAATTCCTGGGCATAGTGAATCATGTATCCGTTGAAAGCCGCCAGGAACAACGCCAAACACATTTCAGGCCACTGAATATTCAGCTCTCGACACAGGAAGTAAAAGGGCACGACCAGGGCAATACCGATTAACACAGGAAACAGCTTGAGCCACAGGAGCGATTCACCGCCGAGACCGATCCAAAGCTTCAGCAAGATATAAAAAAGGGGAGGGTGAACAATGTCTGCAATCACATAAGAGAACATGCCCATCCAGGTCTGCTTTACCCCAATTATGGTAAAGGCCTCTCCTCCCCACAGGCTAAAGGAGGTGATCTTCCAGAACCGCAGAGCGACAAAGAGAATCACGACCAGGATAAAAACGACAAGAGATAGGGAATAGGTACGGATGGCGATCCGTTTCGAGATAGGCAGTGCCGTGGCTATACTTTGTTTTGACATAAACTCTTCCTAACTTCTTTCAGGTGCTTTTGCCCTGAATCCAATACGAGACATAATGTCCTTGGTAAGCTTGCGCACTACACCTCGTTCAAACTCATTCGCCCCAAGATATAGATAGACAGCAAAATAGACCAGCGGACCAACCGCGGCCACCATCAGGATCATGATCAGAGAGGCAGGCCGAAGAATCTCTCGCAAGATAATCATCATCAAGGCCATTGGAATGATGGGAAGCAGCGAGGGTATCAACACTTTGGTGTACATATCCCTAGCGCTTGTGCCAATCACCCGCATGGCGTAAGGAGTGACAAAGCCTAGGCAAATAACGGTTGTTGCTATCAGGGTGCCAAGTGCCACACCCATCAAGCCCAGACGGTTTACCAGCAGGATCGACAGAGTCAAATTGGCAATGCCAGAGCCAATCGTCATTGCCGCAAGGGGAGAATGTCTGGCCATCCCTTGCAGGATAAACCCAGCAGGCCAGGTGCTCGTATCAATGAGGCTGGCAACAGCAAGGATGATTACCAGAAAGGAATATTCCGCATATTCCGCTCCCACCCAGGCGGTCAGAAGAGGCTTTGCCATGATGACCAGGACCATGCTTATGGAAAGAAATATTGCCAGCGTAACACGAGTACTGACGATATATAGCGAACGGAGCTGCAACGCTTCCTTTTTGGCGTGGATCTCGGAAGCCAAGGGGAGCAAGAGGGTAAGGAATTGTTCCGTTAACATTTGAGGCAGTGCACTTAGACGCCGCGCCAGGTTATAGGGCGTGACCGAGCTCACCGGCAGGAAACCTCCGATTACGATCTCGTCCGATCTGCTTTCCAAATAGCCTCCCAGGTTCATGACGAACAGCGACGAGCTATAAGAAGTTAACGTCTTCAGATGAGAACGGCTGGGGCCGATCCAGCCAAACCGTAGCTCAGGTGCAATCCGGTAAATAAACCAGGTACTGAGCAACTGAACCATCAGAGTGACGCAAATGCCGACCAGCGCCAGACCGATGACGCCTCCGCCGAGTCGCAATACAAAAAAAGTTGCTCCCGCCGAGACAAGCGTTGCCGTCACACCAATCATGTTGAGCAGATCAAATCTCTGCAGCCCGCGCAACACGGCAGCCACCGTGGCACCAGGAACGGTAATGCCTACCCCAATCCCAGTAAGAAGGAAGAGCCATGCTGCGGTTTGTTGTTCCGAGGCTGCAATATTGAAAATGCCTGTGAACATCGGCGCAAAAAGCACACTGATGAGAATTACCAATAATCCCAAAACCGCATTCGCCCATAGGGCTGTAGCAATCACCGTGTGAGCCATTTCCCCTTCTTCCCTGGCTCGATACTCGGCAACATATTTGGTAACAGCGCCATTGATGCCGAAATCAAGCAGGAAACCATATGCGACCACTGAGCCCACCAATGCCTGCAGACCGTAGAGCGACTCCCCAAGCTGGCTGAGAATAAACGGAGTTAAGACGAACCAGATACCTAAATTGATAATCTTTCCAATATAGTTGCTCAGGCTGCTGAGTAGTACATGCCGCGCCACTTTATTCCGTCTAGATTCGACACTCATAGCCGCTTTAACCTGAAGTAAGGAAGTTTATTAATGAACCTGGCCAGCCTCGCCGCATATTTAGATAGATAAAGACTCCGTACGTGATAGTCGCGTACCAGCAGCATCCAATCCCTGGCAGCGACTCGTTCTACTTTGACAAATTCATAAGGTTTAAATAACTCATCCTGACTGTACCAGGATAGGATCATATTATTCTTTAGAAACAGAAATGGCGCTGTGCCAAGATACCTGGCTCCGCTTCGTAGATGGGTAGGCAGGTATCCTTCCAAATCGCCGAAATCCTCCGTTATGATCGCAATGCCTCCCGCTTTTAGAGCCGCTTGGATTCCCTGAATGGCCCTCACCGGCTCAGGCAGATGCTCAAGAACCTCGAAGGAGAGAACGACATCGTACCGTCCCTTCTGAGTTGTCTGGTAATCATAGATGGGCTGGATCATTTTCTCCCAAAAGCCATAATTCTGGAATCGTCTTATGGCAAAGTCATACGTTCTGCTCCCAGGCACCTCATAATAATCGAGCTTACATCGATGTTTTGCCAGGAATAGCGAATCGTTTCCTGGACCATCTCCATACATGAGTATTTTGAGATCCTCGATTGGGAGACCCACTCGATCGGCATAGAGTCGAATTCGATTCAATGCATGCTCTATCCATAGACGTCTGGTCGGCTTTGACCAGTAAACAAGAGAATCAAATATGAAGCCGTCACCCTCCTTATACAAGCGGATCATTTTTTCATCAAATTGAAAAGGTGTGACCCCAAATCGCTTTACATCTTCTACCACGTTCCAGCCTGGCTCAAGCGCTTGCATCCAGACCCGATGCTCGACCTCGTCCTGTGGCAAATCGGTATACTGGACAATTTCCTCTACAATCTCTTTAAATGTAATGGGTAGATGTATCGGCAATTCTCTTTGTTTTTTCATGATTGATCCGTGATCCGGAGCGCCAACCCTTGAAATCATTATTGCTTTCTACCTCTGCGCCATCCTAACGCCTCGGCATCCCCCGTCCAAAGCGACAGCAAAAACCGCGCCAAAGAGTCAGTTCCCCGGATTTCAACACGATGTAATGAAAAGATAGGGGTAATCAAGGTGTTCAAACCAGCGTCGACGGTACAGCCAGCTGTAAAACCAGCTTGCTGTACCATGGCCTGAACGGAGGGATCATAGTCCCCATAGGGATAGGCAAAAAGATCCACTGGCACAACCAATCTGCTCTCCAGTTGCTTGCGGGAAAGAGTGATCTCCTCTTCAGCCCGGTCTGATGAAATGGCGGTTAATACAGGGTGGGTACAAGTATGAGCGCCAAACTGAACACCATGCTCCTTCAGTTCCTGTATTTGCGACCAGGACATCAGCGGCCGGCCAGACAATTGTTTCTGCTCATCCCATTTATTTGCAAGCCCGATATAACCGCTCACCAGGAAGATTGTTGCGGGTATATTTTGCTGCTGCAAAATAGGGTCGGCATGGGTATAGTTATCAGTATATCCATCGTCAAATGTAATCACAACCGAGCCAACCGGGACCGGGCGGCGATCACGCTGGCAGTCCAGGAATTGCTTTAGGGTGATCGGGAGATATCCCATTCTCTTGAGCCATGTCATTTGCGTCACAAATCGATGAGCAGGCATGACGTAAGGACCGGCTGACTCATGAGGGTATCCAATAGCGTGATACATCAGAATGGGAGTGCCATATGTCAATTGACGCCAAAGTACACTTCCCGCGCTCTGCCTTACGCCTCGCCAATAACAAAGTGTCTGTATAACACTATACAAAGAGTACCTGTGAGCAGGGCTCTTCATGAATCGCCCAATGAACTCGAGCCAGCTGGGTGGAATATGAAACATCAAGAGCAGGCGACGCAATAGAAGTTTGCGCCAGCTTCCTTGCGCGAACGAGGCGAGAGACTGTGTGAGTCTTGGCGGATCCTCCCGATAGAGCAGTACATCCACTTTTCCGGCGTTTTGGGCATCCCGACTTAACTGGCGAAAGCCTTTCTCTTCTTCCTGGCAACCAAGTGCATTCGGCATATAGATGAGGAAATATCCCTGCTTTTCCAGACGGCTGGCCAGTTCCACATCGTAACCTCGAATCAGGCTCACCTCGAATCCCCTACACATCAGAAGGGCTTCGCGTGTGATAGACATATTCCCGCTATAGCAATCCTCCCAGGTAAGTTTCGACATTTTCCGATTGAGTCGATCATAGTGATCCCGCCATCCTTGGGCAAAGGCATTGGCGTACCATCCTGCATTCTGAGGCAATGACAATGTTATCTGTCCGATCACGACTGCCTTCTGATGTTGATGGTGAGCCTGCAGATGTGCGGCAACGAGTTGCGGATCTGCAACGATATCATCGTCGAGGAACAGGATGTAGCGACCTTCTGCCTCGAGAATGCCCCGGTTGAGTGCACTGGCCTGTCCGCTGTTTTCCTGCCTGATGCTGCGCACCAAGTAACGCGCCTCAAAACATTTCAGCATTTCGATAGTTTTATCGGTCGAACCATCAATCACAACAACCACCTCGAATTCACCTGCTGCCTGGGTCTGACGATTCAGCGCCTCCAAACAGACCCGCAAGTGTTTTGCGCGGTTATAGGTGGGTATGACAATACTCAATTCGATCATGCGCGTTCCCCTCCTCCTAGGATCCACCATCGAGCAGCGCCGTATAAGAGCCCGCCCACATAAAGGATATCCCGGTACGCCTGAGCGCGCTGGCGAAATATACGATAGGGAACGCGCACGAGGTAGCCACTCACATTTCGTGCCATCCGCCTGATCGTATAAGGATCCTTTAAGCTGAAATATTTAGCGTAAAATGCTCCCTGCCCGCAGCCATAATTCCAGGAAAGCCACAAAGATTGTTCTTTGGAGCGCCAAACGCGGTGATAGACGGTAGAGTGGGGATCATAGACAATGGAGTATCCCGCCTCAAGAAGACGAAATGCAAAATCATTATCCTCAGCTGCCGGGTAACGAGTCCCTGGGCCCAGACGTGAGTCGAATCCACCCACCTGATCGAAGGTAGAACGGTAAGTGGCCATATTTCCTGTAAAAAGAACATCCCGATTCACTCGTCCCTGGTAGATGACGGATTCATGATCTCCCCGGATAGAAGGTGCAAACCCTTTACTATCCTCCTCTGAGGATAATACCTGCCCCGTAACCACACCGTGTGAGCCAATCGCCAGCAGAGCGCGAATCATTGAACCGAACCAGGTTGGCATCACCAGCATGTCGTCATCGGTAAAAACCAGAATGGGGTGTGTAGCGATTGAGATGGCCAGATTCCTACCAACACTGACGCCCTTCTTTTCACTCCAGACATAGCGAAACTCACATTTTCTCTCCGCCTGAAAATTCATCAAATTCGAATTGGGCGTTTTGCTCTGATCAATAACAACCATTTCCGTTGGAACTTCGTCGCCCTTAAGGATCGATTGGATCGTCTCCCAAAGCAATTGTGCCCTATTCCGGGAACAAATAAGCAGCGAAGTTACAGGCAGATTTGCCTCCTGATCATCACCACCATATTGTTTCCTTTCGTCCATATTATTAAGGACCATGATTCCTAAAACCCGACCTTCAAACGATATTTCGGATCAAATTCAACCTCGCTATTACTGAGCATATACACTTATTAACCTAAGCCGCCGGTATTTGAACTCATAGATTGGCTTGTGCGTCTGCATCCATTCGCGAAGTGCGTGGTAAAAACCACTCTGACGATTTTGGATGACCACATAATCCGCCTCTTTGAAAGTGTCCGGATTCAGTTTAACAGCTGGAAAAGCCGGCACGGCATACGGACCATCGGCAATCTGCAGGTCAGGTCGCAGTTGGCCATGCAACTGGTAATAAAGAAGCACATCCAGACACTCGGCCCAAACTACATCTCCAGGCTTTGCATGTGCATTGAGAAAGGGTAGCACTTCGGTATCCGCATCGCACCAGTAGGTGGTTTCCAGTCCCAGCAATTTGGCACCATAGACGCCCCCGATAGCCTCAGAATAATAAGATAACAAATGGGGGTAAAGATCATAGGCAAGTAGAAGATGCGGAACAAACACCACAATGATCATAATGGCAACAAGTCGATTCCTTCGTAACTGTATTCTCCTGCTTGCTAGGAACTTCTCCACAATGGGAATAGTCCGGATAAATCCGACTCCAGCGATAGCAGCCAGGTACGGAAAGACGGGCATCATCAACCGCTCATTATCAAACACCTGGCCAAGCCCAGTAGTAAAAATCGCCAGACAAACGAAGATTGCCAGGAGTAGCAATCCACCTAAAGGCCGGTCTTCCCGGTGTCTCATCATGGATATTGCCCCGACCGTTGCCAAAAGGATGATTGAAAAAGGTACAACAAGGATCGTTATGACAAAAGGAAAGTGCCAGGGAGGCGGGGCATACCATTTGCCAAAGTAATATTCCTCCACCGGCAAACGGCCAGTCGTCATAAATCCAACATACCCTATCAGGTGTTTCAACAAATTATGATAAAGCCACGGCCAGCTCAATATGAAGAAACCGGCGCCGATAAACCCCATAAGTACAAGCCGAATAAAAAGGTAGCGCCGACGCTGAAAGATGATCACCCAGGCAGGAAGCACAATAGATGGAATAAATAATGCATTAATTTTTGTTGCCAGCGCCAGCCCGAATACGAAACCCAATAAAAGTGTCCACTTGAGCGCAGGGTGATCATGGCCAAGCCAGAAGGTGTAAATAACCGCGAAGATCATTAGAGTGACAGGTACATCGATGGCCGCAAGATGGGCATGAAAGAAGAAGCGGGGCATGGTAAGCAAAGAAAACGCTGCTACCAGCCCAGCCAAAGATCCGAAGTTCCGTGCTACTATACGATAAAGCAAAATCACAAGAAGGCCGGCAATTAGGATATTTCCTAGACGATGAGCGGTTAAATCATCAAAGAAATGGCGAGCTCCTAGCCAGACAAATCCGGACCATACTTTGCTGAGCGGTGGGTGTGCATGGCTGATACTCCAATACCTTGCGATTCCCTCCATACTAAGTGCATAGGAAGGCCGCGCGATCAGTTCGCCGTACCACTGCAGATAAGTCTCGGCAGCCACGAAGTACGTGGGCTCATCCCAAGTCAGACCAATCTGGGGAGACGTAACCAAGAGTAGAAGAATAGTGAAAACTGCTAGCAACAGAGAAACGAGTTTGTCTGTTTGTGAGTCCGTGTTTGGTGTAATTGCATTACTATTCATTTTTCCTCCCCATGGTCCAATTTCCCTGACTGCATCTTTGAGCGCATCCCAGCAAGCATTCCTGAAGGCAAATTCAGGCAATAGGCCCGCCCGATTGAGGCGTAATCCAGATCGCCTTTCAGCCAGCCATTGATCCATCTTCGCAGGGCGCGCAGGAGATGCGACAATGCTCGGATCAAAATGAACAGATCACCCTTGCGCAAATACTTGCCATAGAACCCGCCGTGACTTCGTGCATAATCTCGGTATTGTTCGATGCGTTTTTCAACGTCGCGCCACCCATAATGAGCCACAACAATGTCTGGTTCGTACCGAAGTGTAATCCCGTTGCGTAATGCCCGATAAGACCATTCGGCGTCCTCCGCGGTTGCCATCACAGGATCCTCCTCGAACAATCCTATCTTCCTGAAAATGTCAAGCGCGGCACCCATATTGCCGCCAGACATCGAGTCAAACTTAAGCCTCGGACGATTTTGAATGGATGGAGTAAGGGAGGTGACCACAATAACCATCTCTGCGCCTGCAGCTTCCACCCGCCCGGTAATCACCGCTTGAGGATGCTGGTGAAGCTTGGTTGCCATGTTGCTCAACCAACACTCCTCCACAAAGCAATCATCGTCGGTAATGGCGACGAAACGGGTTGGTGTTTGTTCAAGTCCACGATTAATTCCCGCAGAGCGCCCGCGCTGTCTCGAAAGGATGTGCCTCACGCGGATCCCGACCTCCTGCACGCGCTTCAACATCCTCGCCACGTTGGGGTTGGAACCCTGCTCGACCACGATCAAGCAACCTGGCCATGCACTCCCTGACAGGATCCGGAACAGACTTTGCTCTAGAATGTCCCTGCCTATGGTTGGGATTATGATGGTGATATCATCAAGCACAGGTTTGGATTCAAACTCAATCGTCTGAATAGAACTCGGGAAACCCCATCGAAGTCTTTCAGCAGCTTTGTTCAAAGGCTTTACCACTCCACGAACGCCAAAAGCTAATTATTACGGATTCCAACTCGATGCCAATGATCCAGTCTGGTATCGTCAGAGAAATTTTCACTTACTACTGCTCTGCTTAAGGCTTGCCGTCAGTTCTGCTACTAACTCTCTAACTATCTTTCGATCATAAAACACCCATCGCAATGACTGCGCTGTATTTAAGTAGTGATCAGCACGGCTAACGAATACTAGATCCTTCGGTTCCGTGAGTGTTCCAAATTGGTCAAGCACATAATCATGCGCGTCAGGCTGATCATACTCCCCCAGCACTAAGATCAGCGGCTTATGGTTTGGCTGCCGATAGTATTCCCAGATAACATCAGCATCCTCTTCTTTGATTCCAGTCAACCCCCACTCGAACCAATCGGGAACGCTTCGCCCATAGATGAGCTCGTAACTTGCCTGAGATTTATTCCCCAAGTAGGCGAGCCTAGTTGCAGCCTGATCTTCGTTGGTTGGATCATACGGTGCAACCCAAATCACAATATTGGCAACCTGGTCGCTTTGCCGACCAAGTTCGAGCACTTGGTCAACGCCACCTGAGTGTCCCAGCAACGAAATTCTGTCTGGATCCACATCTGTGTTTTCAATGAGATATTCAACGGCTCTCTTCACCTGACTCACTCTATCATACGCTGTGGCCACTGCCGCTGGTCCTTGTCCAAAGGGGTCATCACTCTCGCCAAATCCGATTTTATCGAAGGTCAGGACAATGAAACCCGCGCGCGCAAGAAAATGTGCGACTACACGATAAGTAGAAAGTCTCTGTCCCATCCAGACATTCCCATGGACCAGAACGATACCGGGGCCAGGTCCAGATCCACCTCGGTCGTAGATCAAAACATTTGTCTCAAATCCATTCATCAGTACCACGCGGTCCACGCGGTCAGGTTGACAGGCGCAAAGCCTTATGTCCGTCAGGGCAGCTGTTTTTTATTACATTGTAGTATATCTTGCGCAGACCAATAGTGCGGTTGAATGGGTCTCGAACGCCTTTCTCCGCTCTCGCTAGCGTGATGAGCACGATTCCAAGTGTAGCCATCAGAGCAAATGCGAAGGCCAAAAAGCCAGTCACTCGCACTTTTCTGGTGTTGTCGTTAAAAAAGGGCCTAAACCTTGCTTCGCCCGTTCCGGGTTGTGATCCGTTAGCGAGTTCTTTATTGTGAATCTCATTACGATCTTTATTTTGCTTAGTCATGATAATCTATCTTTTCGCACGGGCTTGGTAAACAGCAGTGTATGCATTAAGAAAATACTACATCACAGATGTGCATAAAAGCCATTTATGCATACTGACTGAAAGATCAACCTATAAAGGAGTCAATGGTTGTTATCCAATATATAGATGTAAAAATTGGTTTCATCAACCCGATGCCAGCCAGTCAATATAATATCCTCCGGAACATACTCTGCGACAACTGCCTCCACGCTTGCCTCAGCAAATGACTGCAACACCTCCTGCCGAAGTGTCTCATTCCCATACCAAAACGTGGTTGCATCCGCCTCAAGCAGCTCAGCAACGATCTTCACCCGCGCTAGCCGCGCCCAAAATGAATCGTAGGCATAGCCAATCACGCCCACCTTATCACCTGGTTGCACGCCCAACTCTTTAAGAGTGTGCGCCACCTCAAGCGGTTTCGCCGAAGGCGCGACCTGCTGAACAGAACTCACTCCCAATGTTGGGGTCAATTGCTTGAAACCCTCCAGGTTGAACATGGCAACGTTCGCCAGTAAACCGAATGCGGCAATCCCGCTCAACACATTCAGACAGGATCTGTTGTTCACCGTATCAGGCAGTCGGACGTTTGCAAGTAAATCGGCCGAGAACAGCAGAATGAATACGCCCACATATCTGCCCTCTACGAGAACTAGGCCATACAATCCGAATGCGATTATCGCAGGGATCGCCAATGTCCAGCGTCGCAAGATTTCCCAAAGCGGGTATCCTCGTCTCTGCCCCATTACATACATGGTGAGAACGCACGCAAAAAGGATTCCCTGCTGGTGAAAAAACAATTCCCCATAGACCAAACTGCTCGATAACAACCGAGCCAGCAGACCTCCAAAATCGAAACGCGGCTCGATGCCTTCATACCAATAAGACGGATCAAGGGAGATGGGATACGTCCCGCTGATGGGTTCGCCAAATTCATAGACCGCAGGAGATTCGTGAATGACACGAGATGGGTGTGTCGGAACGATGCCTTTGTCAGGGTCCCCCTGCCAATGTGGAAAAGGCATACCATTTACGTAGCGTAAGTACGTGACCGTTCCTGCCTCCCCTATCGTGAATTTGCCTTTTTTTTCAGAAATCAACAATATAAATGGCAAACTGAGCAAGAGGAAAACACCAGCAGCCAAAAGGATTTTTCGCCCTGGCTTCTTCTGTACAATCCACGTTATAGCTAGAAATACGATCGCAGTGGAAAACATGAACGATTTGGATAAATAACCAAATCCCAGAATGAGGCCGAGGATGAGGAAGCCCCAGCGACTTCCTTCTCCCGCACGCATTTGGGCGATCAACCCTGCGGCCAGAAAAACAAACACCGCCATCAGCATGTCCGGCGTCACAGCCCAAATCTCGATCAAGCAAAGAGAAATCCAGATGAAGAGCAGATATCCCAGAGTCCACCACCAGGAGTCGGGCATGGCATACAACTCGCTTGAGTCCTCATATGTCCGAACGTTCTTCCACATGAACTCAAAGCTGCTAAGCGCGATCAAATAAATGACAAAGTTTACAAGATGAACGATTGGGAATTCCCATTGGATCGAGGGCCGAATGACAAAGTTCGCAAATCCAAGAATCCAGGAATAAAGTGGGCTCCAAACCGGATTAATCGCATTCGCCCAATCCGCGTGAAAGTAGGCGTCACCAATATCCAAGTAGCTGATTCCATCGGCATTCATTGACTGGCTCTTGATGGCGACATAGACGTGCAATGCACCAAGCCCAATTGCCAGCAAACGGAAGAACAGCCGAATCTTGCTCAGGTTCTCGCCGACTGCACTAAGTTTTTGGGTAAAGAGGTGAGCAGTTTTATACACTAAAAATCTCAACTTTAGCAGGACGCCTCTTGAGATGTACAACAGGAATATCAACCAATCATGGTCGCACTAGCTATCGAGATTTGTTGAGTGATCCATCCCAGGTAGATCACGCAATCGTTCCATGCGAATCGCCGATAATTGGCTGGCAAGCAACCCCAACACGAAGAATAGCAAACCGGTCACAATCGCAAGCATGGCACCGACGCTGACGCCGCGTCCCAAGAGGATGATCGGTATACCCCATCCCAATCCCGCCAGGATACAGACGATAGATATCGGAAGGAAGACCCGCAGGGGATTGAATATCACGGTGGCGTTCAAGACTTGAATCACAGTCTCAAAGGCAGTCAGAATACTAATGGTACTCTGTCCCATCGTCCGGGTTGATATCCGAATCGGATATTCCATCACAAGGTTGCGTTCATATAGGAATACTAAGGTGATTACATCGCTAAAAGCCATGGAATCAGGACAAACTGTGATATATCGTTGTGCTAAGTCGGTGCGGTAGAATTTGAAACCGGAATTAAGATCTTTGATGGGCAGTGGCATGAGAATTCGAGTAAAAGTACGAATAAGCGATTTCCCAATGGCGCGATATATGCTAGAGAGGTCTTTTCCCTCACGTTTTCCCACGACCATGTCTGCGTCGTTCTCACGAGCAAACTTAAAAATTCTTTCGATATCCTCCTGACGATGCTGGCCATCCCCATCCATTGTCACTAAATAAGGAGTTGTCACATAGCGAATGCCGGTCTTCAGCGCGCCGCCATACCCTCGATTGACTTTATGATGGACGACGCGCACATTTTGAGAAGAGGATAGATGATCGAGAATCTGCCTTGTATGATCACATGATCCGTCGTTTACAAAAATTGTCATCCATCCCTTTGCCTGACAGAGCTCAATCAGGCATGAGGCAAACGAAGGCAGGGCTTGCTCTTCATTGTATACAGGTACCACAACAGTCAGGAGTGGATTCTCAGATATAGCGTTCATGTACAATAATCCTTATGGAAATGGTGAAGTTCATGCAGCTTTGAAGTCTTCAATATTGAAGACAGGTATGTTGCCAGGTATAAGTCTGATCACCACTCTGTCTACTGATAACTCAATAATTTCCTGCATGATTGCAAATATGAGACGAATAATCCTATGTTGCGGCATTCAAAAGATTTGGCAATTCGTTATAATCAGCTCTAGGGAAACGATGATCATTGTCCACCGGTTGTTTTGTACACACACCCGCAGTTGCCAGAGAGCGTATACTTGTCATCGTAAATTTTAGATCTTTTGCTCGTGCTAATGTCACGTGTCACGATAATACGCATGAAATCCAAACGCATTTTCCTGCTTCTTTCATTTAGCATTGTCTCCCTAGTTGGGGTCCTGTCTGGCGCTGTTATCCAAAAAACGATCGGCGTTGGAAATGTTCTCAGGGCAGTTGGCATCCCCTATCCAACCACAGTGCCCCCTGGCGATCCTTATGTTTTGTCGACTGCAGAAATCCCGCAGGCGTACAGGGGAGAGATGTCCCTGTTTATACTGGCTGGCCAGTCCAATATGGTCGGTTGGGCCCCAGTTCCAGAAGGGGAGAAAACTGATCCGCGAATATATGTCTTTAGTAATGATTATCACTGGCGAGTTGCCACTGAGCCTATTGATCGCGCCTACAACCAGGTGGATAAAGTATCCGAGGATCGCGCCGCGAGTTATGGCCCCGCGCTGGCCTTTGCATTTGCAAGCCTAGATCGCCATCCTCAGGCTGTTATCGGATTAATCCCTTGTGCAAAGAGTTCTAGCGCAATCGCACAATGGCAGCGAAATCTAAGCGATCAAACATTATATGGTTCATGTCTGAAACGGGCACGCGCGGCCTCGCCCATGGGCCACATCTCAGGAGTTTTGTTCCTCCAGGGCGAGACGGATGCGCAAGATCCAACCCTATATCCTGACCCTGAGCCTCAACCCTTCGATTGGGGCCCCTTATTTGCTGCGTTCATTACTGATCTTCGCAACGACTTGCATGAGCCTGAACTACCTGTCGTCTTTGCTCAGCTCGGCCACGATCCATTATCCAAAGACTTTCCGAACTGGAAGATCGTTCAAGAGCAGCAATCGTCTATAGATTTACCCATGACGGCAATGATTTCTACCGACGATCTTCCTCTTCTGGATGGACTCCATTTCACTGCAGACAGTTACCGAACAATTGGAAGACGCCTTTCTGATGCATATTGGACCTTGGCGGAGCAGGCACCTGTCAATTAACTGATCTAGCACTTGGAGTATCTACCAGGCGTTGTGTGTTGGAGCTGGGAGAATACTCGAAGTGGCGCTTCAGATTGTTTATTGGTCTTTCAAGGACTCTCCACGAAAGAGCGGCAAGAGCGACGGTAAGTACGCCCGAGACGATAAAGTTCGAAATCCCCGGGACTTGCAAAGGAATATTCAAAGACTCGAAAACCGGGTAAACCATAAGCGGCACGAAGTAATGGAACACGTACATGCCATAGGAGATTTTCCCAAGGTACAAAAATGGTGGAACGGCTATAAGCCTTCCTGCAATCCCTCCAAAACCTATAGCGGCTGAACTTACCAGCCATGTAAAAATCAGCGAAGCCGCAAAATCGTTCAGTGTAAAAAAAATGGAGGGTTTGAGGTGGTAATGGTATAGAGCCAGCGAAGTAAGGTACAAAACTATCCCAAATGGCAGAACAAGTTTTGTCAGGTATTCTTGAATCGTCGGCAGGGCAAGTTTGGTGCGCCAGGTATATGCCAGTAGAGCGCCAAGGCCAAGACTATCCAGGCTTGCCAGAGTGAAGGTGGCTGCTTTGAAATCGAAGGGCGAGATTCCAAAGCGATCCGTTTGGTATCCCCAGAAGCGATAGATTGGAGCAAGCAGGATTGCAAATGAAATAATAAAAGGAATGCATTTTCTTGGAAGGAACACGATCATGCAGGGCCAGAGCAGGTAGAACTGCTCTTCGACTGCAAGGCTCCAAAAGTGACTAAAGGGACCAATCCATGTATGTTGAACTGTAATGTAAATGTTGGAGGTATAAGAAAGGAGCCAACCCCAAAGTTCCCGTCCTGGACTAAGATTGAGAGCCAGGGCGACGGCTATCACTAGGTAATAGATCGGAAAAATTCTCAAGAACCGGCGAACATAAAATTGTCGAATGAGGAATGCCGGGGTATGAACAGACGTCTCTGCCATTTTCCTTGCATCGAGCAAGATCCCGGTGATGAGAAACCCGCTCAATACGAAAAACAATCGCACGCCCAGCCACCCTAAATCCATATCCGCCAACAACCACGGAAGCTTCTTCGGGATCCAGAAATGAGATACAAGTACGCCCAGAACAGCAAAGAACCTCAGGGCATCCAGTTGGGGCATATAGTTTTGCGAATCAGAGGCAGCTGATCTCAACATTGACTCCCGGCAGGTGATAAGGCCAGTCGATGATATCTTTGATGCACTGACTTACTATTGAATGAATTAATATTGCCAGCCAAATACCCAGTATTTGCCAGACCCATCCACCGAGGCAATCCATGAATTGGAATCGAGTTGAACGGGATCAAGCTGATGCATGGCTTGACCGTTCCAGCCCGAACCACTCGGCATGAGCACGGGCATCTCCTGCGCGAGCTTCTCGGAATAAGTGTCAGTAGTAATGTCAGTGATTTCATAAGCCATTACCTGATGTGTACCAGCCGGTGGGTCAACATCCATCGTAAAACGATAGAGCATCCCATTGTAGATCAGCAGCCTGCCACTGGGTCGTGATTTGTGAACATTGCCCACAACAATTGGACTTAATGGATGTTCCTTCCAAGGTCCTGTTAGTGCATCTGCATAATGAAGATAGAGCCTGTCATTGCTTGTGACTGAGGAGAACAGCCACCATTTGCCATGGTAGTAAACTATCGAATTGTCCACGTAGTCCCGTCCCTCAACCAGCGTTTTAACATATGACCACTTGGTGGGAAAATCATCCGCTTTATACAAACGGATGGAATTCGCCTCAAAGCTTTCCGGAATTAAGTAATACCCGTCATCCGCCTTGAACACGTAAGGATAAGAAAGGTGGAACGGTTCATCAATAATTACTTTTTCATATTTCCAAATCCAAGTGTTTTTGCTCGTTGCGACTGCCAGGTCCCCCTGCTTGGTATCGTTGTTGTAGACCTCAAAGAAAAGATTCCAGGTTTTACCTTCCTTGATCAGGAAGGGGTCCGCTACAAATCTGGCATGCACATCCGTGACATCCTCCGCTCGAAACAGGGGGTTTATCCAGCCTTGAAGTTTATTGAAATGAAAAGGAGAATCGCTGCGATAAATTCCGATGGTCCACTGTTCCCGTCGAGAAACAAAAGGAATTCCGCGTTTCATCCAGATAAATCTCCCGCCAGCTAGGCCAAAGAGCAAACAGGAGAGGATAAAGAATACCGTCTTCTTAGGAAGTTTCGTCATGCTGTTATGTGATTCCTTTCACCCTAGCTGAAGTGTGCTCTCGAACAAAGAAAGATATTTCCCAATCGTGTTTCCAGCTGAATATCGCTCCTCAACAATCTGACGACCCGCCGCTCCCAAGCGGGAAGCCAGCGTTTTATCCGATACGACGGCCACCAGGGCTTCATAAAGTTGCTGGCGATTTCCGGGCTGCACAATCAGCCCAGTTTTCTCATGTGCAACGATCGTCTTGATGGCACCCACGGGCGTTGTGACAACGGGCAATCCGCAGGACATTGCCTCTATGAGGGACGATGGGAATGCGTCGTTTTCCGTTGGGAAGACGAAAAGATCAGCTGCCTGCAAGTACTCGGGAATATTCTCTACCGAACCCAGGAACCGGATATATTTTTCCAAACCGGCAGATGTCACATAGTCGTGTAACTGGGATTCGCAGTTGTGGATGTCAAGTCCACCAGTGCCTGCCAGCAGCAATATGACATTTTCATGCCTGCAACGGATTTCATCCCAGACCTTCAATAATAA
>Ga0114129_10003053_pt1 | contig 23467 bp, 21 predicted proteins | sample RhiMetdeltSRZDD1_FD_80071 | JGI IMG/M metagenome (GOLD analysis project Ga0114129, IMG submission 80071) | Populus rhizosphere microbial communities from Tennessee, USA - Rhizosphere MetaG P. deltoides SRZDD1 (version 2) (version 2) | ecosystem: Host-associated > Plants > Roots > Rhizosphere >...
ACGTTCTACGCCGGCATGGGGCTCGGATGGCCGGCGCCGGTGCCCGACAGCGACAGCCATGTCCACGTCGCGATCGAGAACTTCGGCGGCGGCTGCTCCGTCTACGGCGTGATCCCGTTCGGAAACCCGCAGCCGCTGACGCGTTGGGACGCAGTCCTCGAGCCCATCGGCGGCGGCGCGGACAACATCCACCTCAACATGGGCAAGGACGGCCTGAAGTATCCGGTCATAGCGCATGAGGTCTTCCATCTGATCGAGGACGCGCTCGCGCCCGGTGTCGACCAGTGGCTCCAGGAAGGCACGGCCGAATGGGCGGCAATCCGCGCGAACAATGCGGCCGGCGGGTTCGGCGTCAACCCCGACCGAACGCTCGACTGCGTCGGGACGCGCTGCGGCGACACCGAGTACGACAAGAACGGATACCCCGGCTGGATGCTCTTCGAGTACCTCGCCGAGCGCTACGGCGACGCCAAGGTCAAGGCCGTCTGGGATCAGGCAGCCGCGAGCCCGGGCGCGCCCGGTACGACCGATCTCGCGAACGTCTTGCCGTCGGGCACCTCACTGGCGTCGTTCTTCAACGACTACACGACCGCGCGCATGACGGGGAACTTCACGATGGCGTCGCTGGCCGGCTCGCGTCCCCAGCTGTACGCGAGCGTCCCGGTCGGCACCACGTCCGGCACGCTGCCCGTGCAGCCGGTTGCGGTCAACCATCTCGCGGTGCGGTACATCACGCTCACGCACGGATCCGACCCGACGCAGCCGTGCTTCGCCGCGACGCTGACGCTCAATGTCACGATCCCGGCGGGCGTCGTCTCGACGCCGACCTACTACGCGAACACGAAGACGTCGGTCGCGCAACCGTTGGCCGTGACCGGGTCGACGGCCTCGATCACGGTGCCGTGGAACACCTGCGCCGGCAGCCCGAGCGCGTACCTCTCGCTGCCGAACGACAGCCTCGGAAGCGACGGGCAGGAGTTCACGGTGAGGGGCAGCGTCGACGTCGACCCGAACACGCCTGCAGCACCGTCCGACCCCCCGCCGGGCGCGCACGTCATCGGCACGCCGATCTCCGCGCCGACGAGCGATCCCGCACCGACGCTGAACATCTACGCGCCCGAGGTCCTGCACGTCTCGAGCAAGACGCGGGTGCTTCGCTTCGTCGTCTTCTCGAGCGGTGACGGCAGGCTCGGCGCGGTGCTCGGCTCGACCGGCCTCGGCTCCGCAGCGCTCCGCAGCGGCAACAACGACGTTCGCTTCGTGCTGCCGACGCAGCTCTTCAAGTCGCTGCGGACGAAGAGCTCTTCCAACCTCCTGCAAATGACCAGCGAGTCGCCGAGCGGGACGAGGGGCCAAACCTTCACCCGCCGCGTCGTCGTCCACACGCCGCCGAAGCCGAAGAAGAAGACGGCGAAGAAGAACCACTAGAGTCGCCGCCTGGTGGCGGCCGACGGGATCTTTCTCGCACGACCGACGGAGGTCGGACACGGCACGCCGCTGGCGGTCAAGGACCTGCTCGACACGGCAGGGCTGACGACCACCTACGGATCGGCGATCTTCGCCGGGCACGTGCCGACGACGTCCGCAGAGGCGGTGGTACGACTCGAAACGGCGGGCTATGCGAACGTCGGCAAGACGAACCTGCACGAGTTCGCGTACGGGATCACCTCCGAGAACCCGCACTTCGGAACCGTCCCGAACCCGCTCGCGCCGGGACGGATCGCGGGAGGATCGAGCGGCGGCTCTGCAGCCGCGCTCGCCGCCGGGCTGGCGGTCGCCGCCCTGGGCACCGACTCCGGCGGGTCGATCCGGATTCCAGCAGCGTGCTGCGGCGTAGTCGGTCTCAAGCCGACCTACGACCTGGTCCCGACCGGCGGCTGCTTCCCGCTCGCTCCCAGCTTCGACCACGTCGGGCCGATGGGCCGGACCGTCGCAGCGTGCTCGGCGCAGCTCGAGTCACTTGCCGACGGTTTCGCTCCGACCCGGGTCGAGTCGCTGGAGGACCTGCACGTCGCGGTCGCCTGGACCGAAGAGGCCGACCCGCTCGTCGCCGCGCGCGTGCGCGAGGCAACCGCCCAATTCCCCAGGGCGCGCGACATCGACTGGCCGCGCCCCCAGATCGATGCCCTGTTCATGCGCGAGGTCGCCGACGTCCACCGCGAGCTCTACTCGGAGAACGCGGAGCTCTACGGCGACGACCTCGCGACGAAGATCGAGCGCTGCCTGGCGGTGTCGGACGCCGAGGCGACGCCGGCCGCGCGTGCGCGCGAGGAGTACCGCGAACGCTGCGCCGAGCTGCTCGAGGGGTTCGAGCTCCTGCTGACGCCGACGCTGTCCTGCGTGGCGCCGCCGGTCGGGGTCGGCGATCTGGCGCTTCGCGGCACGCTGACCCGCAACACGCTGCCGTTCAACACGCTCGGCTGGCCGGCGCTCGCCCTTCCGTGCGGCGCAGCCGAGGACGGCCTGCCGGCATCCGTCCAGCTCGTCGGGCGGCCGGGTGCCGACGCGCTCGTGCTCGCAGCCGGAGAACGGCTTGCGGCCACGCTTTCCGGCACCTAGCCGTCCCTCGTTCGAGGGACAGCCGCACGACCCGGGCTGCCGACAACCCATGAGGAAATGCGCGTCCTTGCACTTGCGGCAGCCTGTCTCAGCCTGCTCGGCATCGCCTCGGCAGCCGATGCGGCGACGCCTGTCAAAGGCGCCTCGCCCGGGCACCTGCACGGCTTCCTGCTGCGCGCCGACGAGCCGGTCGCGGACGCCTTCCCGCGGACGCCGTCGTTCGCCTGGGATCCGGTTCCCGGAGCCGTGCGCTACCAGTTCCAGCTCTCGACGAGCTCGAGCTTCCGCGACAGCGGCCTGCTCTACACCGCGACGAACCTGATGACACCGGTCGCCGCGCCGCAGCTCACGCTCCCGTGGATCACCGGCAACCCGCACGCGCTGTTCGCGCGCGTGCGCGCGATCAAGCGTTCCTCCTCGACGCCGTGGAGCACGCCGTTCGGCTTCGACATGGAGCCGAGCGCAGCGCCGAAGCCGCTGCCGAGCGAGCCGGGGCTGCTGCGCTGGACACCGATCGAGGGCGCCGACATGTACCAGATCTGGCTGATCGACATCAACAACCCCACGTCGAAGATGGAGATGTCGCTGACGAACGTCCTCGACGAGCGCGAGTTCTACACCTTCCACCGCTCGGCGAGCTGGACGGGAACGATCCGCTGGCGCATTCGCGCGCTGCGGATGGACAACGACCCCTCGGCGCGGCAGAACCACCTGCCGGCAGTGGCATACGGGCCGTGGAGCCCCGTGTACACGTCGACGAACCCGGCATACTCGACGGGCCCGATCACGCTCGACGACACGATCTCCGACGTGACCGCAACCGGCGACGGCTCCTCGCCCGCACACCGCCTGATGCCGGGCTTCACGTTCAGCGGCGACACCACGATCGACGGGACGAGGGCGGAGCTCTTTCGCGTCTACGTGTTCACCGACCGCCAGTGCCTCAACCGCGTCTACACGGGCGCGATCGTCGGCGGCCCTGCCTACGCGCCCCGGCCGTACGGCCCGCTGACGCTCCCGTCCAGCCCGACCGCCCTTCCGGCCGCGCGCGCGAACTACCTCCGTGACGGCAGCGAGCCGGACAGCTTCATGTTCGACGGGCTGCCGGTGAAGTCAACGGAGTCGGAGCCCGCGGCGTCGCCGACAACGGCCGTCCCGGCCGATTCCGACTCCACCTCCACGACCTCCGCCCCGGCCGGGCCCACGCAGCTGAAGTTCAGCGGCGATCTCGGTGCCCCGGTCGACCTCTGGGACACGGAGTGGCCGAGCGGCGGCTACTACTGGACGGTCGTGGCCGTCGCCGCGGTGTCGCCGGGGGCGATCACGACGGCGACCGCGGGCGTGAGCGCAGTCGGCAGCGTGTCGACGACGGCGATGGACGGCGCGGGCTTCTCCACCGGCGACACCGTGCTGATCGGCAACGCCGGCAACCAGGAGAGCGCGACGATCGTGACGGTCAGCGGCTCCAACATCGGTTTCGCTTCCCCCCTCAAGTTCGCGCACGGCACGGGCGAGCCGATCGTGCGCACGGGCGGGAACCTGCAGTACGTAGATCTCGAGCTGCCGCAGGACGTCTGCGGGGAAGGCCGGGTCGCGCGGTTCGGCAAGAACAGCGAGCCGTCGCTGACGGCCGCCGGGGAGCTGTTCGCATCCGGCCTCTCGCCGAGCGGCAGGCTCACGGCCGGGAAGAGCAGCCGGGCGTTCTACGGGTACCCGCTCGTGGCGTGGACGCCCGCGCTCGGCGCATCCGCGTACGAGGTGCAGTGGAGCAAGACGCGCTATCCGTTCGCGCCGCAGCCGAACCCGCAGAACCAGGGGGCGCTCGGCACGATGACGCTCGGGACGTCCGCCGTGCTGCCGCTCGGCGCCGGGACGTGGTGGTACCGCGTGCGCGGCTTCAACCTGAACCTCCCGACCGGCGCCCAGCAGATGTCCTGGTCGGACCCGTCGAAGATCGTCGTCGCCAAGCCGAAGTTCAAGGTCGTCGGCGGCGGCGGCTAGTCGAACGCGTAGTCGGCCGAGTCGCACACGAACTCGTAGCCGATGTTCATGTAGATCTTGTTCGACGTCGGGTTCGCGAGATCCGTGTAGAGGAAGCAGAAATCGTGTCCGGCGTCGAGCTGGCGCTTCGACGCGGCCGCGGTGACGGCGCTCCCATAGCCGCGCCCGCGCAGCTCGCGCGGTGTGTAGACCGGGCCGATGCGGATGCCGTGAGGCGTGCGCGCGCCGAAGCCGCACATCGAGACAGGCCGGCCGCCGACCTCCCAGAGAGCGAACCCGGCTGCGTCGCTCCTGAGCCGCCGCTCCACGAGGGCGACGATGTCCAGGTGCGGCGCTTCGTCCGGCAGCGCCTCGTCCTCGAATGCGTGAATCCACGTGACGACGACGTCGCGATCCTCCGGGGCCGCGAGGCGCATCGCACCCGGCACGTCCGAGGGGACACGAATCTCGCGCGCCGCGTAGATCCCTTGCTTCATTCGCAGCCTTGGCTCGCCGGTCCACGCCCGTGCAAACTCTTCGGACTCGGGCACCGCACCGGTGACGCCGGGCGACTCCGTGCCGCGGAGGCGCTCCGCAGCGAAGGCGAGGGCACCTTCGCGCAGGGGTCGTGCGACGGCGAAGTTGAACGGCGGCGTCCGCAGGAGGGCAGCGAGGGTCTCGCCGTCGTCGACCGTCCAGAAGTAGGCCTCGGGATACGCATCCGGAGTGTCGATCAGCGTCGAGCAGATGCCGTACATGAGGTTGTGGCGCGGCTCGTCTGCCGCGAGCAGCTCGCCGGCCGCCGCGAGGAACGCCGCGACGCCGGCGTGCTCGCGAAGCTCCATCACTGAATGGCTTTGAGCATGCGCCGCCCCAGGCGCTCGACCGGCTTCGGAAGGAGCCGGCGCTGCTTCTTCAGCGCGGACGACCCGAGCCAGAACGCCGTCTTCACGCCGAGCACGTAGCGATTGCGCGCGCGGTCGGCAAACGTGTTGTGCAGAACCTTCCGCGCAATGGTCGTCGAGCCCACGACGAACCGTGCGTCCTTGAATCGGCGCGAGCGGTAGACCGCTTGCGCGACCACCTTGCGCGGGCCCGCCGTCCACGTCGTGTCGTGGAACGCGACCCAGCCACCGACGACGACCTTCGGCACCCACTTCTCGAAGTCCTCGAGCACGAGGTCGTACTCGTGCGACCCGTCGACGAAGAGGAGCGCGATCGGCTGGTCGAACGTGTCGGCCGCGGGCTGCGAGAGCGAGGCGATCGGGCGCACGAGCTCCGCGATCCCCGCGCGCTCGACGTTCGTCTTGAAGTCGCCGTAGCGGTAGTCGGCATGCGGATCGATCGCGTAGACGGGCACACCGTTCCCCGCCTGCGAGCCCAGGCCGAGGCACACCGTCGACTTGCCCTTCCAGGAGCCGATCTCGACGATCACGCCGTCGCCGCTACAGCGGCGCGCGAGCTCGTAGAGCGCCTCGCCCTCCTCGTCCGTCAGCCACCCGGGGATGTCCGCGATCAGCGGCTTGACGCGTCTCTGGAAATCAGTCGTCGTACTCGTCATGTCGCCGCAACCATCCTGCACTCTCATTCCGGCCCAGTGGTGCTCGATCGAGCCATTGGTACATGCCCCAGAGGCCATCCAGGCCTCGGGCGTACGCCGAGTACGTGTGGAAGACGGCCCCGTCCTCGAGCGCGAACGCGCTCATGCCAGGCGCCTCGCGCATGAACGTCGCCGTGTCGGTGCCGACCGATTCCACCAGCTTCGCGCCGTCCGTCGGCACGAAGTTCTCCGAGCCGTAGTTGTACGGGACCGTGCCCGAGCGCTGCTGCTCGTCCGTGATCGAGACGCCGAAGTCGTAGTTGAAGTCGCTCTCGTAGGAGGACGCCCACGGAAAGCTCCAGCCCATCTTCCGCTTGAACGCCTGGATGTTCGGCAGCGGCGCGCGCGAGATCGCCGTGAACATCACGTCGTGGTGCGTCAGATGTACGACGGAGCCGTCGAAGCCGTCGGCGATAGCCGAGCACGAAGGACAGCCGGCCTTGTACTCCGGCCCGAGCATGAAGTGGTAGACGAGCAGCTGGGAACGGCCCTGGAAGAGGTCGGCGAGCGACGCCTTTCCGTCGTCGGTGTCGAACGTGTACTCCTTGTCGACGCGCACCCACGGGAGCTCCCGCCGCCACCGCGCGAGCTCGTCCCCGCGGCGCGTGTGCTCTTTCTCCGCCTGCAGGAGCTCACGCCGTTCGGTGAGCCACTCCTCGCGCGTGCCCTCGCGGCTCACGCAAGCGTCCCCCGCACCGCGTCCTCGTAGATCCGGTCGCGGGCGAACGTGTCGAGCTCCTCCGAGAGGACGTCGGCGCCGGAAGGCGGGTCGCCCGGCGGGAACGGAGCCGGCTCGCCGTCGATGTCGACACCGTGGAGCCTGTCGGCCGAGTCGTGCTCCAGCTCGACCGTGCGCTTCAGCCGCGAGCGAAGCCAGCCGGCGAGCAGGTGCGCCTGAGCGGCGGTGCCCGTGACGCGGATGCGCTGCACGCCCGCGATGTCCGGCCACAGCGAGGCGAGCATGGGACGCCACCGGCTCGTACGCGCCCAAGCGATGTCGGACACGACGACGCGGTCGAAGATCTCCGTCAGTCCGCGGTAGCTCTCGGGCAAATCCGGCCACTCCGTGCTGTCGACGATCAAGCGGTCGACGACGTCGATCAGCTGCTCGAACTCGGGCGCGCCGAACGGCGGCAGCCCGCGCCAGCGCAGGAAGGCCGGCAGGTCCGGCAGCAACAAGGGCTGCACGACGCTTGCGGGCGCCGAGGCTCGCGGGCCCTTCAAGCGGACGCGAATCGTCTCGGTGCAGATCTGGCGCCCCTCGCCCGCGGGATAGACGTCGACCTCGACGTCGCCGTCGAGCCCGTCCTGATCGTCGGGCTGCGGAAAGAGCACGACCGTGCGCGACGGGTGGCGTTCGGCGAGCCCGCTGAGGACGTCCTCCGCCGCTTCGACCCATTCGGTCGGCACCCAGGCGGTGTGCGTCATCACGCTCGTGCGCTGGTACGGCGTCTCGGCGCCCGGCTGCATGCGCAGCGAGGAGAGCTCGCGCTCGATCTCGCGGATGGACGTCAGTGACCGCGCCACGATCGCCCGTCGCGCTTGAGCAGCTCCTCCGCCGAAGGCGGGCCCCAGGTGCCGGCCGGATAGTTCGGGAAGGCAGGCCGGTCGCGCGCCCACGCCGCGACGATCGCGTCGACGAGCGACCACTGCTCCTCGACCTCGTCGATGCGCGTGAACAGCGTCGCGTCACCCCGCATCGCGTCGAGGATCAGACGCTCGTAGGCCTCGGGCAGCCCCGTCCGGAACGCTCCGCCGTAGAGGAAGTCCATGTGGACGGTTCGGATCGTCAGCCCCTGACCCGGGACCTTTGCGCCGATCGCGAGCGACACGCCCTCGTCGGGCTGGACGTGCACGAGCAGAACGTTCGGCCGCAGCCCTTCGGCCGCGAGCTCCTCGAACGGCGGGTGCGGCGCGCGCTTGAACTCGATCGCAATCGTCGTCTCGCGCCGCGGCAGCCGCTTGCCCATGCGCACGTAGAACGGCGTGTCCGCCCAGCGCCAGTTGTCGACATAGAGCTTGGCGGCGACGTACGTCTCCGTCATCGAGTGCGGGTCGACACCCGGCTCCTCGCGGTAGCCGCGCACTTCCTCGCCTTCGACATAGCCGCGGCCGTACTGCCCCCGCACGACCGACTTCGGGCCCGGCGTATGTATCGCGCGCAGCACCTTCACCTTCTCGTTGCGAACGGAGTCGGCGGTGAAGTCGATCGGAGGCTCCATCGCCGTGATCGCGAGCAGCTGCAGCAGGTGGTTCTGGAAGATGTCGCGAATCGCACCCGCCTGCTCGTAGTAGGCACCGCGCGCTTCGATGCCCATCGACTCGGCGACGGTGATCTGCACGTGGTCGACGAACTGGCGGTTCCAGATCGGCTCGAAGATCCCGTTCGCGAACCTCAGCGCGAGCATGTTCTGCACCGTCTCCTTGCCGAGGTAGTGGTCGATCCGGAACACCTCGCTCTCCTCGAAGTGCTCGTGGATCACCGCGTTGAGGTGGCGCGCGGAGGCGAGGTCGTGGCCGAAAGGCTTCTCGACGATCAAACGTGTCCAGCCCTTCGCCCGGGAATGCGTGCCGATCTCGCGCACGATCACCTCGAAGGCCGCGGGCGGAACCGCGAGGTAGTACACACGGTTGCCGCCGGTACCGCGCTCTTCGTCTACCTCCCGCATCATTGCGGCCAACCGGTCGAGCTCCTCGTGGTTGCTGAAATCGGCGGCGATGTAGCGGATCCCGTCCGTCAGCGCGTCCCAGACGTCGTCTCGGAACTCGTCGCGCGAGAACTGCTGCACCGCCTCCTTCATCCGGTCCCGAAACTCGTCGTCGCTCTCCTCCGTGCGGGCGACGCCGACGATCTGGAACTTCTCCGGGAGCAGACGCCGGAACGCGAGCGAGTAGAGCGCCGGAAACAGCTTGCGCTTCGTCAGGTCGCCCGAGGCGCCGAAGATGACGAGGATGCACGGCTCGGGCGTGCGCCCGATCTGAAGTCCTTCGAGCAGCGGGTTTTCCTGGGCCGTCGCCACGCTAGCGCGGGTCTTCGCCGGCCTTGGCGCGCTCGAGCGCGCGGATCGCGTGGCCGCCGAACTGCTGCCGCAGCGCCGCTGCCACGCGCGCGGAGAACTTGATCTCGTCCCGCGACGCGAAGCGGGCGAAGAGCGAGGCCGAGATCACCGGCGCCGGCACGTTCTCGTTGATCGCCTCCGTGATCGTCCAGCGCCCCTCGCCGGAGTCCTCGACGTACGGCGCGATGTCCTCCAGCTTCGAGCCGTGCTGCTCGAACGCCGCGTGTAGGAGCTCGAGCAGCCACGAGCGCACGACCGAGCCGTTGCGCCAGATGCCGGAGATCTGGAGCGGATCGAGCTCGAACTCGGAGTGCTCCATGATCTCGAAGCCCTCCGCGTACGACTGCATCAGGCCGTACTCGATGCCGTTGTGCACCATCTTCACGAAGTGCCCTGCGCCCGACGCGCCGACGTGCGCGTAGCCCTCCTCCGGAGCGAGCGTCGTGAAGATCGGCTCGAGTCGCTTCACCGGCTCGTCGTCGCCGCCCACCATCAGGCAGAAGCCGACCTCGAGGCCCCAGATGCCGCCGGACACACCGGCGTCGACGTAGTGGATCCCGCGCTTCTGCGCCTCCGCGTAGCGGCGCTGCGAGTCGCGGAAGTTCGAGTTGCCGCCGTCGACGATCGTGTCGTCCTCGTCGGCGATGCCGAGCAGCTCGTGGAACGTGTCCTCGGTGATCTTTCCGGCCGGGATCATCATCCAGAACGCGCGCGGCGCCTCGAGCTGGCTCTTCAGCTCCTCGAGCGAGCTCGCCGTGCGCTCGGCGACGTTCGGGTCATAGGTCTTGACGTCGTGCCCGCCTTCGCGCAGGCGCTCCGTCATGCCGTGTCCCATCCGGCCGAGCCCGATCATCCCCAGCTGTCCCATCGTCAGATCCTGACTCTGACGATTTTGCGGCCGAGGTCGCGCAGTGAGCGGAAGTCGCCTTCGGCCTGCGCGCGGATCAGGCGGCCGAAGCCGAAGTCCTGGCCGGGGATGGGAATCTCGTCGCCCGTGTCGTCGACGACCTGGACGAAGAGGCCGGTCGGCGGGCCGCCCTTGTGCAGCTGGCCGGTCGAGTGCAGGTACCTGGGCCCGAGGCCGTGCGTCACGACGCATCCTGTTTCACGCGCGCGCGCGATGAAGGGCTCGAGCTCGCGCTCGCGGATCGGATCGATGAACGCCTGAATCGCGACGTAGTTCGGCGGCGCGGCCGGGGCGAGCAGCTCGTCGAGCGAGCCCTCTTCCTTCAGCTCCGGATCGTCGCCCGACGCGAGGACTTCCTTCGTCTTGTCCTTGGCCGCCTGCACGTTCGGCTGGTCGAAGGGGTTGATCTGGAGGATCGAGCCCGCGACGGCGACCGCGAACTCCCAACGGAAGAACTCGGCGCCGATCTCGAGCGGGTCGTTGAGCTCGACGTCGCCCCTCTGGCGGTCGGGCCCCTCCGGGCTCTCGCCCGGCGCCGGCACGAGCCCCTTGCCCTGCTTGCCCGTCGACTCGGCGATCAGCTGCTCGGCCCAGAGCCCGAACCGGCCTTCGGTCTCGGTGAGGCAGACCTTGTCGCGGCCGCCCTCCCACGCCTGGCCCAGCTGCAGACCGAGCCGGAGACCGGGGCCGTCGTCACCGCGGCATGCCTCGGCCATGCGCACTGCGCCGTCGAGGATGCGCTCGAGGTCGAGCCCCATCAGCGCGGCGGGGACGAGCCCGAACGGAGAGAGCGCCGAGTAGCGGCCGCCGATCGTCGGCTCGCCGGCGAACACACGCATGCCGCGCTCGCGTGCGAGCTGCTCGAGCTCGGATCCCGGGTCGGTGACGGCGACGAACCGGTCGCCGTCACCGCCGACCTGCTCCCAGTAGTAGTCGAAGTGAGAGCGCGTCTCGAGCGTCGTCCCGGACTTCGACGACACGACGAACATCGTCCTGTCGAGGTCGAGGAGCTCCGCCGCGTGGCGCAGCATCGCGGGATGCGTTGTGTCGAGCACATGGAGGCCCTTCGCGCCGAACGTGAGCTTGAGGACCTCCGGCGCGAGCGACGAGCCGCCCATTCCGAGCAGGACGAACGTCTCGAAGCGCGTGCGCGCCCCGTCGGCGAGCTCGCGCAGCTCGCCGACCCGCTCCTGCATGCGCTTCGGCTCGTCGAGCCAGCCGAGCCACTTCTCCTCGCCCGAGTCGGTCCAGATCGTCGGGTCGCGCGACCAGATGCGCTCGACGAGCTCCTGGTGCGAGGCGACGACCACTACGCGGGGGTGAGCTCGCCGCGCTTCGACTGGATGCCGTCGAGCAGCTCGTCGAACGAGTCGGAGAACTTCTGCACTCCCTCGCGCTCGAGCGTGTCGGTCACATCGTCGTAGTCGATCCCCGCCTGGCGCAGGTCGTCGAAGAGCTTGCGGGCCTCGTCGACACGCTGCGTGAGCGTCTCCGCCACGTTCCCGTGATCCTGGAACGCCCGGATCGTCTCCTCCGGCATCGTGTTCACGGTCTCGGGGCCGATGAGCTCCTCGACGTAGAGCACGTCGCGGTACTCGGGGTTCTTCGTCGACGTCGACGCCCACAGGCAGCGCTGCCTCGTCGCGCCCTTCGCCGCAAGCGCTTCCCAGCGTGAGCCGCTGAACGTCGTGAGGTAGTTCTGGTACGCGAGCTTCGCATTCGCCACGCCGAGCTTGCCGCGCAGCTGCAGCGCGTCGCCGCCGATTGCCTCGAGCCGCTTGTCGGTCTCCGTGTCGACGCGCGACACGAAGAAGCTCGCGACGGAGTGCACGGTCGACGGATCGCCGCCGTCCTCGACGAGGCGCTCGAGGCCGCGGATGTACGCCTCCATCACTTCCTTGTGGCGCTCCAGCGAGAAGATCAGCGTGACGTTGATGCTGCGCCCCGACGCGATCATCTCCTCGATCGCAGCGATGCCCGGCTCGGTCGCCGGGATCTTCACGTAGAGATTCTGCCGCTCGATCCACTCGTGAAGACGCTTCGCCTCGGCGATGGTCGCGTCGCGGTCGTACGCCAGAGTCGGGTCGACCTCCCACGAGACGTAGCCGTCGAGGCCCTTGCCCTGGTCCCAGACCTTGCGCAGCAGATCGCAGGCGTCCGCGATGTCGTGGGACGAGAGCTGGAGGAAGATCTCCTTCGGGTCGGTCTCGCCCGACTCGAGGATCTCCTTGAGCTGGTCGTCGTAGCGGTTGCCCTGCGAGATCGCCTTCTGGAAGATCGTCGGGTTGGACGTGACCCCGACGACGGCGTCCTCGCGCATCATCCGTTCGAGCTCGCCCGTCTGGAGCAGGTCGCGCGACAGGTAGTCGATCCAGACGCTCTGCCCGAGCGCCGAGAGCTTGTGCAGATTCGAATCAGGCATGAGTCATCCCTCTCTCCAAAGCGTGGGGGAACCCATGGTTCCCCACGAGTCCCCTCCGAGTGTTTGTGCCAACGTGAAGCCAAACTTTGCCTTCACTGCGAAACCTCGAGCGTTCTCCGTTCCAGGTCTTCGATCTTCTTCAGTCTCCTGACATAACGCTCGGCGCCGTCGAAACGTGCCCGCAGGAATGTGTCGATCAAGTCACGCGCGAGTGACGGTCCGACCACCTCCGAGCCCAGACAGAGGACGTTCATGTCGTCGTGCTCTACCCCCTGGTGTGCGGAGTAGACGTCGTGGCAGATGGCCGCGCGGATTCCGGCCAGCTTGCACGCGGCGACCGAGGCGCCGACGCCCGAGCCGCAGACGAGCACGCCGCGCTCGGCTTCGCCGCTCAGAATCGCCTCGCCGAGCTCCCGGGCCTTGTCGGGATAGTCGATCCGAACGGCATCGGTGTCGGTGCCGAGGTCGACGACGTCGTGCTCCGCGAGCGCCTCGAAGACAGTCTCACGGAGGTGGACTCCGCGGTGATCGAAGGCGACCGCGACTTTCACAGCTGGACCGTACCTAGAATGGCCGGCAATGGATGCCCAGCAGCTCCGCGAGCTCGGCCAGCAGTTCCGCGTCGACTCCATTCGCTGCGCCGCGGCGGCGAAGTCGGGCCATCCGAGCTCGGGGATGTCCGCCGCCGACCTGATGGCGGTGCTGGTCGCGAACCACTACAGGTTCGATTTCGAGAATCCGAAGCGGGCCGAGAACGACCGCTTGATCTTCTCGAAGGGCCACGCGTCGACGCTCCTGTACGCGATCTTCCGCGCGGCCGGCGCGATCACGGACGAGGAGCTGCTGCGGTACAGGCAGTTCGACAGCATCCTCGAGGGACACCCGACGCCGCGCATCCCGTGGGTCGACGTAGCGACCGGCTCGCTCGGGCAGGGGCTGCCGATCGGCGTCGGGATGGCACTGGCGGGGAAGTACCTCGACCGCCTGCCTTACCGCGTGTGGGTGCTGTGCGGCGACAGCGAGATGGCCGAGGGCTCGATGTGGGAAGCGTTCGAGCACGCCGCGCATTACGAGCTCGACAATCTCACCGCGATCATCGACGTCAACCGCCTGGGCCAGCGCGGCGAGACGATGGTCGGCTGGGACCTCGACACGTATCGTGACCGTGCGCACGCGTTCGGCTGGGAGACGATCGAGATCGACGGGCACGACGTCGAGGCGGTCGACCGCGCGTACACCGAGGCTGCGGGCACGACCGGCAAGCCCACGGTCGTGATCGCACGGACGATCAAGGGCAAGGGCGTGAAGGCGATCGAGAACCAGCCCGGCTGGCACGGCAAGGCGCTCGACAACCCGGACGAGGCGATCGAGGAGCTCGGCGGCCTCAGGAACATCCACGTCGACGTCGCCGAGCCGGAGGCGGGCCAGGCGCACACGTTCCCGAGCGGGACGCTCGAGCTGCCGCGCTACGAGCTCGGCGACGAGGTCGCCACGCGCAAGGCATACGGCGAGGCGCTCGCGGCGGTCGGCACGGCTCGCGGCGACGTGGTCGCGCTCGACGGCGAGGTGAGCAACTCGACTTTCGCGGAGATCTTCGCGAAGGCGCACCCCGACCGGTACTTCGAGATGTACATCGCCGAGCAGCAGATGCTCGCCGCAGCCGTCGGGTTGAGCGCGCGCGGTTGGAATCCGTTCGCCTCGACGTTCGCCGCCTTCTTCTCGCGCGCGTACGACTTCATTCGCATGGCTGCGATCAGCCGCGCGAATCTTCGCCTCGCGGGCTCGCACGCCGGCGTGTCGATCGGCGAAGACGGGCCGTCGCAGATGGCGCTCGAAGACATCGCCTCGCTGCGCGCCGTCCATTCGAGCACCGTGCTGCAGCCGTGCGACGCGAACCAGACCGCGAAGCTCGTCGCCGCGATGGCGGACACGGAGGGCATCGTCTTCCTCCGCACGCTGCGACCGAACACGCCCGTCATCTACGACGCGGACGAGGATTTCGAAATCGGCGGTAGTCGCGTCCTGCGCTCCTCGGTCACGGACGACATCACCGTCGTTGCATCGGGCGTCACCGTTCCCGAGGCAATGCAAGCTGCCGAAACGCTTGCCGCTGAAGACATCGGCGTCCGCGTGATCGACCTCTACTCGATCAAGCCGATCGACGTCGAGGGGCTTCGCGCCGCCGCCGAGGCGACTGGGCGGATCATCACCGTCGAGGATCACTACCCCGAAGGGGGCGTCGGCGACGCCGTCCTGGCAGCGCTGGCAGAGAGCGGCGCAGAGGCGCGGGTCGTGAAGCTCGCCGTCGACGACATGCCGCACTCGGGGAAGCCGGCGGAGCTGCTCGCCGCCTTCGGCATCGACGCCGACGGCATCGCAAACGCAGCGCGTCAGCTTGTAAGAGAGCCGATCGCGGCGTCGTAGAGCCGCTTGTGGCGTTCGCGCGCGCCGCGGTAGGCGTCCGCGCGGTCGCGCCGCGGCTCGATCACGCGGCCGAGGGCTCCTGCCGGCGGCGATTTCCCGAGCCGCTCGAGCGCGACGATCGCCGCGCCGCGCAGCGATGCCTCCTCGACGCCGGATGCCGTCACCGGCCGACCGAGTGCGTCCGCCATGATCTGCAGCCAGTCGTCGTCCTTCAACAGCGAGCCGCCGGTCGCGACGATCTGCTCGACCTCCGGCATGAGATCGGCGACCGCCGCGAACGTGAACGCGACGCCCTCGAGGGCCGCCTGCCGAATGTCGAGCGTCGTCGTCTGGAACGTGAGCCCCTGGACGCCGCCTTTCGCGTGCTGATGCCAGCCGGGACTGCGCTCGCCGCCGAGCAGGGCGAGAAACGTGAGCCCGTGCGAGTCGGGATCGCGATCTGTGAGCGATCCGCCGGCGTCTTTCAGGGTCTCGTCGAGCCAGTGCAGGAGGCTGCCGCCGTCCGAGAGCGAACCGCCCTCGACGACTCGCCGGTCGTCGACCCAGTGGATGAACAGACCCGGGCGCGGGTGCGCCTGCGCTGTCTCGTACACCGTCCGAAAGGCGCCCGACGTCCCGATCATCAGCGCCGCGCGGTCGCGAGTGACGCAGCCGGCGCCGAGGTTCGAGCACGCGCCGTCCAGGAGGGCGGGGTACCAACCGTCGACAGCCTCGTCCGAGACGTCGGGCAGCCGGCCGGGATCGACGCCGAGCGTCTCGAGCAGCTCCTGGTCCCACGCGCGCGCGTGTAGATCGAAGAGCCCGGTCGCGGACGCCATCGACGTGCTCACCGGCACGGGTCGCCCCAGCACGTCGGCGTAGAGGAAGTCGCAGAACGACACGAGACGGTGCGTCGAGCGCCAGACGTCCGGCTGCTCGCTCGCGAGCCACGCGAGCTTGGCGGGCCAGTAGCTCGTGTGGATGTGGCAACCGGTGCGCGCATGCACGGCGTCGGCATCGACGCGGCGCGAGAGCCAGTCGGCCGCGTCGGCCGAGCGCGTGTCCCGCCAGCCGAGCACCGGCGTGAGCGGGCGTCCGCGCTCGTCGAGCGCGAGCAGGCTGTGGCCGAAGCACGACGCGCCGACGGCGTCGTATTCCTCTCCTCCGATCGCTTCCTCGAGCGCGTCGCGCGCGAGGCGGACGACGCGCGCAGGGTCGTTCTCGCCGGCGTACTTGCGCTGTGCGGGCTCGCGCTCCTGCGCGTCCTCGTCGAAGAGCTGCGCGCGGGCCGAGGAGGTCCCGACGTCGAGTGCCAGCACGCGCGTCACGAGCCGTACCCTTACAGCCCATGGCCGTCCTGATTGCCTCGAACCTCCGGAAGGAGCTGAACGGCGACCCGCTCTTCGACGGCGTCTCGTTCAAGGTCGAGCGCCGCGACCGGGTGGCGCTGTCCGGCCCGAACGGAGCCGGCAAGACGACGCTGCTCCGCGCACTCGTCGGCGACACCAGCCTCCAGGGTGGCGAGCTCGCGTTCCAGAAAGGAACGCGCGTCGCACTCCACGACCAGCGGCCGCCGCTCGAGCGCGACCTGACATTGCGCGAGTACGTGCTCTCGGGTGCGACCGATCTGCTCGCGCTGGAGGAGGAGCTCAGGCGGCTCGAGCAGGCGATGGCGCAGGGGGATCACGGCGGAGCGACGATGCGGCGCTACGGCGAGGCGCAGGCCCGGCTCGAGCACGCAGGCGGGTACGACTGGCGCGAGCGCGCGACAGCGGTACTGCGCGGCCTCGGCTTCCACGACGAGCACCTCGACCGCCGTCTCGAGACTTTCTCCGGCGGCGAGCTGACGCGCGCCTCGCTCGCACGCGCACTCGGAGGCGACCCCGATCTGCTGCTGCTCGACGAGCCGACAAACCACCTCGACGTCGAGAGCCTCGAATGGCTCGAGCGCGAGCTGCAGTCGCTCGATGCCGGGATCCTGATCGTGGCGCACGACCGCTGGTTCCTCGAGGCCGTGGCGAACGCCGTCCTCGAGCTCGAGGCCGGACGCTCGACCTATTTCGCCGGCCCGTGGCACGAGTGGCGGATCGAGAAGGCCGCGCGGCTGCACGCCGCGTCGAAGACGGCCGACCGGATCGGCGCCGACATCGAGCGGCTCGAGCGCTTCGTCGCCCGCTTCCGCGCGTCCACCGAGAAGATGGCGCGCAAGGCCCAGGTGAAGATGCGCCAGATCGAGCGCTACAAGCAGGAGCGCGCGAAGGCGACCGACCAGATCGAGCTGCTCACGCGCAGGAGCAAGACACTGGGGTTCGAGTTCCTGAAGCCGGCGCGGAGCGGGCGCACCGTCGTCGAGGCGGAAGGGCTCACCGTGCAAATCGGCGAGCGCGTGCTCCTCGAGGGGGTGTCCTTCGCGATCGAGCGCGGCGAGCACGTCGCGCTCGTCGGGCCGAACGGATCGGGGAAGACGACGCTGCTCGAGACCATCCTCGAGAAACGCGACCCACAGGCCGGTTCCGTCCGGCTCGGACACGGCGTCGAGGCGGCATACTTCTCGCAGCAGGAGATGGAGCTCGACACGCGCGGCTCGGTCCTGCAATGCGTGCAGCGCGGAACCGGCCTGCAGCGTCCGGACGCGCAAAAGCTGCTCGGCCGGTTTCTGTTCTCCGGGTGGGGCGAGCACGAGAAGCCCGTCGTCGCACTCTCGGGCGGCGAGCGCCGCCGCCTCGCGCTCGCGATCGTCGTCGCCTCGGGCGCAAACTTCCTCATCGTCGACGAGCCGACCAACCATCTCGACCTCGAAAGCCGGGAGGCACTGGAGGCCGCGCTCGAGGCGTTCCCCGGCACCGTCCTGCTCGTCTCGCACGATCGCGCCCTGCTCGATGCGGTCGCACGGCGCACGCTGGCGATCGAGGACGAGCAGCTCAACTCGTACGACGGGGGCTGGGCGGACTACGTCCGCGAGCGGGAGGCGCGTTCTGCCCCGCCGCCCGCGGCCGAGCCGAAGCCGAAGACCGCCAGGGCGCCGAAGCAGCGCGCGCCGCGCAAGCCGGCGCCGTCGGAGCTCGAGGACATCGAGGCGCAGATCGCGGAGCGCGAGTCGATCGTCGCCGACCTCGAACGGCGCCTGGCCGAAGACTGGAACGACGTCGAGACGCTGGCGGCGCACCGCCGGGCGCGCGACGAGCTGCAAGCACTGCTGCAGCGGTGGGAATCGGCATTCGAACGAGCGCAGACGTGACCGAGCCCACGCCGACGCCGACACCGCCGGAGGTCAGCCGCTGGACGGGAATGGGCGAGGCGCTCGTCCGCTTCGCGCTCCAGACGCTCGCGGCGATCGTCTTCGTCGGCTTGATCGGCGCGCTCGTCGCGTTGGGCACCGGCCACGACATCGCCGGTGGAATGGCGGGCGCCTACTACCTCGTCGGCGCCGGCCTCTTCCTCGTCGGCATGTTCCCGACGGGCGGCTTCTCGATGATCCGCGGGACGATCACGCGGCGAAAGCCGACCGGCGCTCGGCAGGAAGCGCACTTCCTGATGGGGATCGTGCTGATCGTGGTCGGTGTGCTGTTCGACCTGGCGCGGCCGTTCTAGTCGCCGAGAGTCGCGATCAGCGCATCCGCGACGACCTTCAGCGGGCGTCCGGAGATCTGGCTCGCCTTCCGCAGGCGCGCAAACGCATCGTGCTCCGACAGGCCCTCCTTCTCCATCAGCAGCCCCTTCGCGCGCTCGATCACCTTCCGCGCCGCCAGCGCCTCGGCGAGCGATTCGGCTTCTTCACGCAGCGCTGTCAGCTCCTCATGGCGGGCGCGCGCCGTGCGGATCGCCGGCAGCAGGTCTTGCTCGCGGAACGGCTTGACGAGGTAGCCGAAGACCCCGGCCTCCGCCGCTCGCTGGACGAGCTCGTCCTGGCCGTAGGCGGTGAGCATCACGATCGGGATCGGACGCTCGTCCAGGATCCGGCGGGCCGCCTCGATCCCGTCGAGCTTCGGCATCTTCACGTCGAGCACGGCCACGTCCGGCTGCTCCGACCGCGCCAGGGCGACGGCTTCCTCGCCGTCCCGCGCCTCGGCACAAACCTCGAACCCCGCCCGCTCCAGCAGATCCCTCAGGTCCAGGCGGATGATCGTCTCGTCTTCGGCAACGAGGATCCTCATCTGTGGGTGAGTTTGGCCGAAACCGCTAAGTCGAGGGATGGCGGCGGCTGCCGCCCGGGGCGATGGTGGTGGTGCGGCCACCGATGTCTGAGTCGGATTTCACCCCCAACCCCCAGTCCCTCGTCTTCCGAGTCGAGATCTCGGCAGAGCAGGCGAGCGCCCTCGCTCCGTTCTTGAGCGGGACGGCGCTGCCGGCCATCCCCGCCCCGGTTTCCGAGGAGGCGGTCGACGCGCGCGTGCTCGAGCTGAGGGAGCGCGAGAGCGAGCTGGAGCTCCGCGAGGCGGAGTTCGAGGCCGACGTTCAGCTGCGCGAGGACCGCATGGAGCGCTGGCGCGGTGAGCTCGAGGAGCTCGAGCAGACGCTGGAGCGGCGCGAGCGAGACCTCGTGAGCTACGTGGATCAGCTGCAGGGAGCCATGAACGGCTCCGGCAACGACGCCGCCTGGTGGCAGCGGCCCGCCGGCGGCGACGGCGGCGTTTACTAAACCGGCGAAGCTCTGCTTCTAAAACCGGCGAAGCTCTGCTTCGCCGGTTGATGAGGTACTGCGCTTCGCGCTGAACGCGCGCGAGCTCGGCTCGCGCGCTCTTTTGGCGCTCGAGCTCGCCGATTGTTTTCTTTCGTGCGGTGCGCCCATGCTTCGCGTGGGCGCAGCGCATTAGTTCGCCTTCGCGTAAGCCTTCGGCTTACGCTGCGGCTCTGTGGTCGGCTTGGGTCACGCCGGAAAAGTGACTTCCGCTCGCGTGCCGGTGTCGCTTTTGAGGCCGAGCTTGCCCTGAAGCTCGTCGCGGACGAGGGCTCGCACTATCGAGAGGCCCGTCCCGGACGCCTCGGCGTCTATCCCGGTCCCGTCGTCGGTGATGGCCAGCAGCACCTCCCCGTTGCGCTGCGCGAGCTCGATCTCGACCGCGTCGCCGCCGTGCTCGAGCGCGTTCTGCAGCAGCTCGCTGAAGACGAGCGCGAGCGCCGTCGCGCGGTTCCCCGCCAGCGAGACCTCCTCCAGCTCCGCGCGCACCTGCTTCCCGCCGGAGAGACTCTGCACGAGCATCGCGCGCAGGCGGTCGATCAGGTCGCGGAGGTCGACGACCTCTTCACGTTGCTCCGTCAGCACCTCGTGCACCGCGGCAATCGCGAGGATGCGGTTGACGGAGTCCTCCAGTGCCTTGCGTGGATCGGTGTCGGCAGAGCGCGCCTGCAGCCGCAGCAGCGACGCGACTGTCTGCAGGTTGTTCTTCACGCGATGATGGATCTCTTGTGCGAGCACGCCGCGCATGACTGCGCGCCCGTGCTCGAGCGCGACGGCCGCGTGGTGCGCAATCGACGAAAGCAGCGCGCGCTCGTCGGCGGTGAACGGCGTGTCGCGGTCGCAGACGAGCTCCCCGATCTGGCGGCGCTTCCAGCGCAGCGGCAGCCGCACGGCGTGCTTGCCCGGGCGGCCTTCGGGCCAGGCGATGTTCCCGTCCTCGAGCACGAGCGCCGCGCCGGTGGCAGCGACGGCCTCCATCGTCGTCTTCACGATCGCCTCGAGCGATTCCTCGAGATAGAGCGACTCGGAGACTGCCTCCGAGATCTTGGCGAGCGCCTCGAGCTCGGCGACGCGCCGCTGCGCCTGTGCGTAGAGCTGCGCGTGCTCGATCGTCTGCGCGACCTGCGCCGCGATGGCGACGACGAGCTCCATCTCGTCCGATGTGAACTCGCGCGGCTCGAGCGTGCGGACGTTGAGCGCGCCCGCGAGCCGCTCGCGCGCGACGATCGGCACCGCGAGAATCGACTCGTACTGGTCCTCAGGCAAGTTGGAGAAGAGCTTGAAGCGAGGATCGAGATGCGCTTGCGCCGCGATCATGATCGGCGCAAGCTCCGCGGCGGCCGTGCCCGTGATCCCCTCTCCGGGCCGCATGCGCGGGCGCCTGGTCATCTCCTCGACCTTGGTCCCGTGCGTCGCGCGGAGGACGAGCTCGTCGCTGCGCTCGTCATAGAGGTAGACGAAGCACGCGTCGGCGTCGAGCACGTCGGCAACCTTGCGCGCGACGAGCGCGAGCACTTCCTCGAGATCGAGCGTCGAGTTGACCGCTGCGATCGTCTCCGTGAGGAGGCGCAGATGGCGCTCTCGTACGTCCACAGCCCTACGTAGGGTAGTCGCGTGGATCGTTATCACTGGTTGCTGATCTTCCATATGGCCGGCGCCTTCATGGCGCTCAGCGGTGCCACGCTCGCCGGGATCTTCAACATCGCCGCGCTCCGGCGCGAGCGGCCGAGCGAGATCGTCGTTCTCTACCGACTGACCCGGATCGCGGTCGTCTCCGTGCTGGCCGGCATGACAGTCGCGCTCGGATTCGGGCTCTGGCTCGTCGCAGACCTCGACTTCGTCAAGTGGAGCGACGCGTGGGTGATCACGGCCGTGATCCTCTGGTTCGTCGCGAACGCCCTCGGAGGCAACGGCGGTCGGCGCGACCGCCGCGCGCGGGAGCTCGCCGAGCGGCTTGCGGCCGAGGGAGACCAGCCGAGCCCCGAGCTTCGTGCCTCGCTGCGTGACCCGATCACCCTTGCCATGAGCTGGGGCAGCGGCGCGATCGTGGTCGTGATCCTCGTCCTGATGATCTGGAAGCCGGGCCACTGATGCTGGCGATCCTGCGGCCCGACAGCTGGAACTTCCCGCTCTTCCTGCACGTCCTGGGAGCGATGGTCGTGACGGGAGCGACCGCGGCCGCGTTCATCGGCGCGGTGTCGTCACGGCGGTGGCCGTGGCTGCGGGTGGTCGTCGCGCGCACGCTGTTCCTCGCGACGTTCCCCGCGTGGCTGCTGATGAGGCTGGCGGGCCAGTGGATCGACTCGAAGGAGAACATCCCGGGCGATCCGGGCTGGCTCGGTGTCGGTTTCCTGGTCGGCGACGCGGGCTTCGTCCTGCTGATCGTCGCGATGATCCTCGGGGCCGTGAGCGTCCGTCGGCCTCAGCGGAGCTGGCCGATCGGCGCCGTCGCGGTGATCACCGGCGTCTATTTCGTCGCCCTCGTCGTGGCAATGGTCGCCATGACCGGGAAGCCGGGCAGTTAACAGAACCCTTACGCCGTGCAGGGGAATTTCATTAGAGACCGGGAATAGGTTCTAAACGTGTCGGCTGTGCCTTTGAATCTGATTGCGACGACCGGTTTTCTCGTCGCTGACAACCGCGGCCGGGTCGTCGGCAAGGTGGAGTGCCCCATGTACGGAACGCTCCCGGACGTGCCCGACGCGCTGGCCGTGAAGAGCGGCTTCCTCTCGCGCCACCGCCGTCTCGTCCCGGCCGACACGATCGCCGAGGTCGACCCGGCGAGCCGCGTCGTCGGGCTCCGCGTCGCGCGCGAAGCTATTCGCCGGTTTCTTTAGCGAACCTGTTCGGCGGTTTCGTTAGCGAACCTATTCGGCGGTTTCGTTAGCGAACCTATTCGGCGGTTTCTTTGGCGAACCGGGGGCGTTCGCGAAGGCGGGCTGCCTGTAGGGACAGCGCTTAGGGACTGTCCCCGGGACATGTCCCGTTCGGGACATGTCCCGGGGACAGTCCCTTAACGACCACGAGCTGCGCAAGAAATGCAGCAGCTCGCAGTCGGCCGTCAGTTGGATCCCGCTAGCCGCAGAGCATGCGGGACCGGTTCAAATTCTGACGCTTTCTCACAGCACGGACAAGTACTTCTGCAGCTCCCATTCCGTGAGCTGGACGCGGTACTCGTCCCACTCCCCTCGCTTGAGCTCGACGTAGCGGTCGAAGATGTGCGGGCCGAGCGCCTTCCGGACCAGCTCCGACTCGGAGAGCTCGTCGATCGCCTCGCCGAGAGTCTCGGGGAGCGAGACGATTCCACGCTCGCGCCGCTGCTCGGGAGTGAGGTGGTAGAGGTTCGTCTCCATCGGCTCGGGTAGCTCGTAGCCCTGCTCGATCCCCTCGAGGCCGGCGTGGAGCAGCGCCGCAAACGTCAGGTAGGGGTTGCAGGCCGGGTCGGGACAGCGGATCTCCGCGCGCGTGGCCTGCTCGGCGCCGGGCTTGTACAGCGGTATCCGGATCAGCGCCGAGCGGTTTCGCTGCGACCAGGCGACGTAGACGGGTGCCTCGTAGCCCGGCACGAGCCGCTTGTACGAGTTCACCCACTGCGCGAAGACAGCGCTGATCTCCCGCGCATGCCGCAGCTGGCCCGCGATGAACGCCTTGCCGGCGTCCGAGAGGTGCCACTTGTCGTCGCCGTCGAAGAAGCCGTTGCGCCCGTCCTTGAAGAGCGACTGATGCGTGTGCATGCCCGAACCGTTCTCGCCGAAGAGCGGCTTCGGCATGAAGGTCGCGTGGAAGCCCGCCTTCTTCGCGATCTCCTTGACGATCAGCCGGTACGTCACGGTGTGGTCGGCCATCGAGAGCGCGTCCG
>Ga0114129_10003054_pt1 | contig 23467 bp, 19 predicted proteins | sample RhiMetdeltSRZDD1_FD_80071 | JGI IMG/M metagenome (GOLD analysis project Ga0114129, IMG submission 80071) | Populus rhizosphere microbial communities from Tennessee, USA - Rhizosphere MetaG P. deltoides SRZDD1 (version 2) (version 2) | ecosystem: Host-associated > Plants > Roots > Rhizosphere >...
GCGATTGTAGCTGCGTCGCCGGCGGAGTTGAGACACGCGACCAGAAGATGGCGCCGGACATCGAGCCAGCCCAACCGGTCCAAAATGGCACAGCCGTAGAGCCAGACCTCCAAATGTCAGCGCCTCCGGGGACTTGCGGAGAGATTCGTGCGTCTAAGTCATTGAGATCCAAAGGTTAGAGGCAATAGTGTTGATGGCCGGCCGCGCTGGCCGGTATAATTGATGCGGGCCCGATCCTGGGCTTGGGAGACTCCACTGATGATTAACGTAACTCCGGCCGCAGCGTCGAAGATCACCGAGCTGCTGACCGAAGAAAACAAGGAAAGCGCAGGCCTTCGCGTGTTCGTCCAGGGCGGCGGCTGCTCCGGTTTCCAGTATGGGCTGATGATCGACGAGGGCGAAGGCGATGCGACCACCGACGCCGTCATCGAATCGCACGGCGTCCGGCTCCTGGTGGATCCGATCAGCGCGCGCTACCTGCGCGGGGCAGAAGTCGATTTCGTCGACAACATCACCGGCGGCGGCTTCACCATCAAGAACCCGAACGCCAAGTCGACCTGCGGCTGCGGTTCCTCGTTCAGCGTCTAACACGGCACTTTCTTGGATGATCAGGACGTGCAATCGGCGTCTGCGTACCTCGATAGCCTTCGGCCAGCAGGCAGCAAGCGGTCGAGCAAGCGCGACCGGATCGTCAACGTCTTTCTTCGCCAGGAAGGTCACCTCACCGCCGACGATCTCGTCGATCTCATCAGGCGCGAGGACCAGCGGATCAGCCGCGCCACCATCTACCGCACGCTGCAGTGGATGGTGGACGCCGGCATTGCCCGCAAGGTCGATTTCGGCGAAGGGAAGTTCCGTTTCGAACATTCCTATCGTCACCCTCGCCACTTCCATCTGATCTGCAAGAACTGCAACCGCTCGTTCGAGTTTCTCAGCTCGGACATCGAGGCATTGCTCGAGGAAGTGGCTGCCGCGCGCAATTTCACGCCGCGGCAGAGCGTGCTGCAGATTCACGGCACGTGCGATGCCTGCCGCACCGGGCGGCCGGCTGTGTCCGCCGACGAGGGGACGACGGAGTTGCTCTTCGCGCGCGACGCGCTGCGTATCGCGATTGCCACCGAGCGGAGCGGGCTCGAGTTCTACTCGCGCGCGGCGCGGATTACGCGCGACACGCGGGGACGCCGGGTATTCGAGAAGCTTGCCGAGGAGGAGAAGGAGCACCTCGGCACCCTGGAGCGGCGATACCAGGAGCTGCTGCAGCAGGATCCGCAGCTCGAATCGCGTCCGACGTTTCTCTTTTTCAAGGGCGCCGCCAACGGTCTTTTCGCCGCTGGCGCCGAACAGCTCGCCAAGGGCGTCGACGATCGGCAGGCGTTGATGATCGGCATTCGCTGCGAGCGCGGGTCGCACCGGTTCTTCAAGCGGTACGGGGAGCGGTTCGAGGACTCCGAAGGCAAGCAGATCTTCCTCGAGTTCGCCGATGAAGAACGCGCGCACCTCGAGTTGCTGATCCGCGAATACAAAGCCCTCATCCAGCGACAAGGATCGCGGCGCGGCCGGAAACCGGTCCGCAAGTCGCGACAGGCGGCCAGCGCGTAGCCTTCGTGATCGACCTTCACCTCCATACAACCGCCTCGGACGGCCGCCTTCGGCCATCGGAACTGGTCCGTCAGTCGGCAGCCGCCGGCCTTTCTGTGATCAGCATCACCGACCACGATACCGTCGGTGGGCTCGACGAAGGCCGGCGCTCGGCGAACGAGGCAGGCATTCGACTCGTGAACGGCATCGAGATCACCGCGATCGAGCGCGGCAAGGACGTGCACGTTCTGGGATACTTCTTCGATCCGCGTTCGTCGCCGCTCCTCAAGTTCCTGGAAGGCCAGCGTCAGGATCGCATCCGCCGCGTTCGCGAGATGTCCGCCCGGCTGCTACAGCTCGGGTGCCCGGTGGACATCGAATCGGTCATCGGGTCACTGCCGCCTGGCGGAAGCATCGGACGTCCTGCGCTTGCTGACGCGCTCGTCGATGCCGGGCATGCGACCGACCGCCGCGATGCTTTCGATCGGCTGCTCGGGGACGGATGTCCGGCCTTCGTGGCGCGCTCCGGGCCTCCACTGTGCACGGTGGTGGAGAAGATTCGCACCGCAGGCGGCATCGCGTCGCTCGCCCATCCTGGGCTGACCGCCATGGACGAAGACATTCCGCGCTTCGTGGCGGCTGGTCTCAGCGCGCTCGAGGCGCGACACAGCGATCACGGCGCGGACACCGAGCAGTGGTACCGTCATCTCGCAACCACTTTCGGCCTCGTCGTCACAGGCGGATCCGATTTCCATGCGGATCCGGCGCATCACGCCAACGTACTGGGTGGCGTCTCGCTGAGCGCAGAGGACTTCGCGGCGCTCGAGTTCCGCGCGCAAGCTCTTGGCGCGCGTGTCACACACTGACGCGAGCGCGCCAGATGTCTTCGCCACCAGCAGCTGCGAAACCTGCGGTCGAACTGCAGGGGATCGTGCGCGGCTATCAGTCACTTCGCCCGCTGCGACTGCAATCGCTGGTGCTCAACGAGGGCGACCGTGTTGCCCTCATGGGGCTCGATGCGGCAGCAGCCGAGGTGCTGGTCAATCTGGTCACTGGCGCGGCTCTGCCGGACGAAGGGACCGTCCGCGTGCTCGGACGCGACACGGCGGCGATCACCACTGGTGACGACTGGCTCGCATCCCTCGATCGCTTCGGCATCGTCAGTCCGCGCGCGGTGCTGATCGAAGCGGCGACCATCGAGGAGAACCTGGCGATGCCGTTTACGCTGCAGATCGATCCGATTCCGCGGGACGTTGCAGCGCAGGTCAGCGCGCTCGCGGCAGAATGCGGCATTCCGGCCGACGCGCTGAAGCAGGCGACGGGTGAGGCGTCACCCGCCGTACGCACGCGGCTGCACTTCGCCCGCGCGCTGGCCCCGCAGCCTGCGTTGCTGCTGCTCGAACACCCCACGGCCGCCCTTCCTGACGCGGCGCAAAAGGGTTTTGCTGATGATGTGCTGAGGGTGCTCGAGGGCCGCCGCATGACGACCCTCGCGATCACGCAGGACAAGACGTTTGCCACACGGGTCGGTCGCGCGCTGGAACTGGTGCCCGCGAGCGGCGTGCTCAAACCCGTGCGGCGGGGGTGGTTCGGGTAAGAGGTCCGGGTTCGTTTTGGTCCGGCTAAAGCCGGACGCTACGATGGTCCGGCTAAAGCCGGCGCTACGATGGTCCGGCTAAAGCCGGACTCTACTTGGTGATTACCCCGCAGGCGACGCGGGGGCCGCCGCTGACGCCGGACTTGGGTTCTCCGGGTACGCCCTTGTCCTCGTTGGCGTGAAGGATGATCGCGGTACCGTCAGCGTCGAAGAGCGACAGCGGGCCGGCCGACAGCGTCACGCGGGTCGTCACCGCTTTCAGTTCGCCCTTGCCGTCTGCGCCGACCTGGAGGTTGGGAATATCGCCCATGTGGAACGGATGATTGACGTCAGGGTCGGTGTTGCTCGCCGGGCCGGGATCGAAGTGACCGCCCGCGCTGGTGAATGGCGCTTCGCACTGTCCGACCGCGTGCAGATGGACGCCGTGAAGGCCAGGCTTGAGGCCCGTGGCGGTAACCGTGACATCGACGACTGTTCCCGTCCCTTGCCGGCGTTCCACGAGCTCGACGCGGCCGGTTACTCCATCGCCCTTGATATCCGCATGCGCCTTCATGGCTTGCGCCTGGATCAACGCGGCCGAACCGGCCAGTGCCGCAGCCGTCGCGACCAACACCATACGTCCGTATTTCATAATGCCTCCTGTGGGCGATTGTAGATCGGTTGCGATGATGCTCAAGTGTCGCAAGCTCGTGCTTTTCGACATCGATGGCACGCTCGTGCTGACCGGCGGCGCAGGAATGCGTGCGATGAACCGCGCGTGCGAGGAGATCGTCGGACACGTCGATGCCCTGCAGGAAGTCCCGCTCGCCGGACGCACCGACTGGATCATCCTGCACGACACGCTCTCCCGCATCGGGCACGAACTCGATGAACGCCTGTTCGCCGACTTGAGGGACAGTTATCTCAAGCACCTGGCAAGCGAGATTCTCGAGCCGGGGCGCGGCGTGAAGGCGGTGATGCCCGGCGTGCGCGATGTGCTCGACGCGTTGGAGAGGCGCGATGACATCTTCCTTGGACTGCTGACCGGCAACTTCGAACAGGGCGCCCGCATCAAGCTCGAACACTTCGACCTCTGGCGCTACTTCCGCTGCGGCGCATTCGGTGACGACGCGGCGGATCGCAACGCGCTGGTGCCGTTTGCGGTCGAGCGCGCGCGAGCGCAAGGTCTGCCGGCCATCCACTCCGATCAGGTGTTCGTTGTCGGAGACACACCCCACGATGTCGCGTGTGCGCTCGCTGCCGGCGCGGTGCCGGTCGGTGTGGCGACCGGGAGTTCGACCGTCGACCACCTGCGCGCGAGCGGAGCATCGATCGTGTTCCACGACTTGGGAGATGTGCCGGCGGTCTTGCGCGTATTGGGGTGACGGAGGGGACGGAGGAAACGGAACAAGCTTCAAAAACGGAGAAACGGAGTCACGGAGATCATTTTTTGTCTCTTCGTACGCGGAGCGATCGACTCAGGCGCCGCGGGTGCAAGCCACCCGCGGGTTGTGATTCGTGGCTTGTACTCGCGGTGCGCGAGTCGATCGCCCGGCCCACGAAAGTGACAAAGAAAGTGACAAAGAATGATCTCCGTTTCTCCGTTTCTCCGCGTTGAAGCTCGTTCCGTTCCCTCCGTCACCTCCGTCCTAGTCCGTATAATGCAATCATGACCTCAGGTCTGACGATGCGATGTCAGCGATGCGGTTCGCAGATGGAGATGCGCGACCCGATTTCCGGTGGCGAATGGAAGCCGGATCAGTTCTGGGTTTGTCCTCTCTGCGGCAGACATTTCTGGACGACGTATAGCGCACCACCGAAGCCAGCCCATCCGTCGGACAAAACGGATGGGCCCGCAGGGCCCGCCGCCCCGATCGAGGGCAGTGCCTCTAAATAGCCTGATTTCTTGACTTCCCGGGTGGAACTCCCTACACTGACCGCGTTTTCAAGCTCAGCGCGCCGGGACCCGAGCCCGGCTCGCGTGAGGCGCAGGTAGAGCGGAAGGTCGTCGGCGTTCCTGGCATTTGAGGGCCGCGTCCTCCCGGCCCTGTCCCCCTGCACTCAGCTTGTCTCGCCCCGGGATGTTCCCGGGGGCCGTTCATCGGAGGACGTATGCCTACCGGGACCATAGCGCGCCTGCTGATTGACAAGGGCTTCGGTTTCATTCGTGACGAGAGTGGAATCGAGCACTTTTTCCACCGCAGCTCCGTCCGGGGCGCCGTGTTCGAGCTGCTGCGGGAGGGCCAGCGCGTGGAATTCACCCCAGAGGACTCCGGCAAGGGTCCGCGCGCCGGAGAGGTCCGCCTGATCGAAGGCTGATCGTCGTCTCCGCACTGTTCCCGGCGGGCGGGGCGCCTCGCCCCGCTCGTGCCTCAGCCAAACGCGTCTGACAACCGGATCCGCTCCTCCCGGTTCCGGTTTTTACCCCTCACGCCTTCCCTTTCGTACAATCAGTCAACGGAAGCGAACGGGGCCCGGTGGCCCTCCCGGTCTTCAAAATCGGTCGCTGCCTGCGTAATAGCGGGCGGGCTGGGTTCGACTCCCAGGCGCTTCCGCCAGCCTTCGCTCGCGGCTGGATCGCGCGCCGCGAGCTTCGGCTCGGCAGGCCAGCCTTCGCTCGCGGCTGAATCGCAAGCCTCCTCGCGATCGTGACCGGCCGCGCTTCGGCGGGGCAAGCCGAGTCCCGCCTTCGCGCGCGATCGCAATCGGGCGCGCTTCGGCGGGCAAGCCCGACTGAGATCAGTACAATTCCCCCGTGATCCCGGGCATCATCCTCGCCTCCGGCGCATCGACGCGCATGGGCAGTCCCAAGGCGCTGCTGACGATGCCGAACGGGGCGACGTTCGTCTGGACGCTGGTCACCACGTTGATCGATGGGGGAGTGGACGATGTCTTTGTCGTCGGACGGGGCGAAGATCGACCGTTGCGCGACGAAGTGGAACGTCTCCCTCGTTCGCGCTTCGTAGAGAACGCTCGTGCGGATGAAGGACAACTGTCGTCTGTGATCGCGGGCCTGAACGCAGCCGATCGACCGGGTGTCGGCGGCGTGCTCGTGACGCTCGTTGACCTCCCGCTGATCGCTCCGGCGACGGTCAGGATCCTCATCGAGGCCTTCGCGGCGGCGCATGGACCGATTGCGCGGACCATCTATCGTGGCCGCCATGGCCACCCGGTGATCTTCGGGCGGCAGGTCTTCGACGAATTGCGCCGGGCCAACCCGGCCGTCGGCGCCAAGTCCGTGGTGCGCGCGCACGAGGCGTCGGTTCTCGACGTCGAAGTGGACGATGAGGGCGTGCTGCAGGATATCGACACGCCTGAGGACTACCGCCGGCTCACCCAACATTGATGCGCTGTACCTGTCCGCCGCTGACGTGTGTTTGTTCGCCAGCGGGCAGTTTGGGCCGTTTCTGGGGGCTAAATCGTAGACCCGCTGAGACCGTCCGATGGCACACAGGCTGCTCCCACCAGTCCGGTGACTGATCTGTACGACGACCTCCGCTACTCGATCCGCGCGTTGGCACGATCGCCGGCGATCGCAGCCATTCTGCTGGGTAGTCTCGCCGTCGGTACGGGTGCGAATGCGACCGTATTCAGCCTCGTCAACGCGCTGTTGTTCCGGGCTCCGGCTGGCGTTGCCGACCCACGCACGCTGGTCGCGGTCTACACGAGTCAATTCGACGGCGGCCCGTACGGCAGCACTTCCTATCCTGACTTCGAATCCATCAGAGCAAACCGTCAGACATTCACCTCGGCTGCCGCGATCGACGACCACGCGCTCGTCACCTGGCGGGCCGCCGAGGTATCTGAACGCGTGCGCGTAGCGGCCGTCTCGGCTGACTTCTTCACCACTCTCGGGATGCAGGCCGCACGTGGACAGTTGTCGCTCGGCGATCCAGCGGCCGACGTGACTGACCTCGTCATCAGCTATCGGCTCTGGCAACAGGGGTTCGGCGCCGACGAGAGCGCGATAGGCCAGACGGTCACGCTCGACGATCGACCGTATCGTGTGGTGGGCGTCGCGCCGGATCGCTTTGCCGGTTTGCGGCTCGGCCGTGCGTCCGAGATCTGGGTGCCGTTGCGCTCCGATCTCCTCGGCGAGCGCGCCGAGCGGCGGCTCGCGGTGATCGCGCGACTCAGTCCGGGCGTCCGGCTCAGTGAGGCGCAACGTCGAATGCAGGCCGTAGCAGCAGAATTGGCGGACCGGTTTCCCGACAGCAATCGCGGTTCGATCAGCGGGCGTGACGATCCGCGCTGGCTCACCCTCGGTCGTCATTCACGGCTGGATCCCGTGCTCCGCACGCGAGTGGCGTTGATCGGTGCTGCGATGCTTGGCGCGACGGCACTGGTTCTGCTGAGCGCTTGCGCCAACGCCGGCAGCCTGCTGCTGTCCCGTGCCACGAGTCGCGGCCGCGAGATCGCCGTCCGATTCGCGCTGGGCGCAACCCGCCGCCGCCTGTTGAAGCTCCTGCTGACGGAGAGCCTGCTCGTCGCGACGCTTGGCGGCGCCATCGGATTGCTGTTCGCGATGTGGACGGCGCGGGGAATTCCGTCGCTCTTCCCACCCGAGCACGCACAGATGCTCGAGACGCGTCTCGATCCCCTCGCGTTCGCGGCGACGCTGTTGATCTCGGTCCTCGCCGGCGTCTGTTTCGGCCTCACGCCGGCACTTCAAGCGACGCGGCCGATGATGGTCCTTGCGCTTCGCGGTGACGGCAGCGGCGCTTCGGAGGCGCAGGGCGGTGCCCGCCTGCGAACGATTCTCGTCACGTCGCAGGTGGCGCTGTCCGTGATCCTCCTCGTCGCGACAGCCGTCGTTGTCCGCAGCCTGACAGACGCCCTGCGCGCCGACCCGGGAATTGCCCGGAACGTCGCCATCGCGACGATCGAGTTGCCCGGCCGTCATGCCGATCCGATTCGGGGTGGCCGCCTGATTCGCGAGTCGAGGGAGCGGGTCGCTGGCCTCCCGGGGGTCGAAGCGGTCGCGTGGGTGTCGGTGCCACCGCTCGGCCGCGCAAGCACGACCAGATTCGTCGTCTATCCGGGCGGCACGGGAACTGTCGAGAGCGCAGACCTCGAGACCAACGTGGCCTCACCTGATTACTTCGATGCGATGCAGATTGGACTCCTGGCGGGCCGCGGCTTCGATGAGCGCGACCGGCCTCGCTCGCAACCGGTCGTTGTCGTCAACGACGAGCTGGCGCGCCGGTATTTCCGGGGTTCGGCCGTGGGCGAGTGGCTCCGCGACGATCAGGATCTCGTGAAGGTTGTCGGCGTCGTGAAGTCCGCACGCTACAGGACGCTGCAGGAGTCGCCCCAGCCAACGGTCTACTATCCGCTGACGCAGAAGTATCAGGCCAACCTGAGCCTCGTCGCGAGAACGTCGGGAGACCCGTCAGCCCTGCTTGGATCGGTCCGCCGCGAACTCGTGCAGACCGACGAGGGCGTGACGGTTTTCCGGCTGGTCACCCTCGATACGTTCCTGTCAGAGGCGCTGGCGCTCGATCGCCTGACCACAGGCCTTGTCGGGACCTGCGGTGCGTTGGCGCTGATCCTCGCCATCATCGGCGTCTACGCTGTCATGGCCGACGTCGTTGCACGCCGCACACGTGAGATTGGCGTTCGCGTCGCGCTCGGTGCGAGGCCTGTCCAGGTCGTGACGCTCGTTTACGGCCAGGGACTCGCGTTGACCGCGGCCGGACTGGTGACGGGCTTTATCGCCGCCTTCGCGGGGATCAAACTGCTGGAATCGATCACCGACGGGACGGCCGGGATCGATGTCAGGACCATCGCCGCTATCCCGGTAGCGCTCGCGCTGATGATCGTGGTCGCCGCAGTGGTGCCGACGATGCGCGCGCTGCGCATCAATCCGACAATCGCGTTGCGCGAGTAGCGCGACCACGCGTGACGGCGTTACTGGACTCCTACGAGCCCGCCGCCTATTCTTTCGGCCGCACACGTGTGCGACGACGCAGGCGGGAGATCAAGTCAACGAAATCCGCAGGCGGCGGACCGTCGAGGTCCAGCGTTCGGCCATCGACCGGATGCTTGAACGACAGGAGATGGGCATGGAGTGCCTGACGCCCAAAACGGATCCTCTCGACGGCATCGTTCGCCACGTACCGACTCTCACCTATCAGGCTGTGCCCGCGCAACTGAGCCTGCACGCGGATCTGGTTGCGACGGCCGGTGCGCAGGCGCACTTCGAGAAGCGTAGCCCGCTCGAACTCTTCGAGCACGCGGTAGTCGCTGATCGACTCTATCCCGCGCGGATCGTGTGCGTGCGTTTCTTTCTGAATGAGCGCTTTGGTATTCCAGACGAGGTGATTGCGCCACGTACCCTCAGGCGGTTCTACCCGGCCGTGCACGACGGCGTGATAGACGCGTTCTGGTTCCCTCCGCTTGAATTGAGCCTGCAGAGCGCGCTGTGTGACCGCATCCTTCGCGAATACCACCAGTCCGGAGGAGTCCTGGTCTATCCGATGGACGACGTAGGGTCGGCGCTTGCCGTGCGACCTGAAGCGGCCGGCGATCAGGTCGTAGACCGACGGGACGGAGCCCTTGCGCTCGAGCGGCACCGTCAGGAGTCCCGCTGGTTTGTTGACGACAATCAGGACGTCGTCTTCATAGACGATGTCGAGCCCGTCTCTCTCACCCTGCCGGTGGGGGCGCCTGGCGGTGCCAGGGCGGTCGGCCCAGAACCCGACGAGATCCCCGGCTGACAGGCGCGTTCCAGCCTCGCCGATACCAACCTCCGCACCGTTGACGTACACTCGGCCTCGCTCGAGGCTCGTGCTCGCGCGCTGGCGGGAGCCCAGCCGGTCCGGCGTCGCGAGAAACTTGTCGAGGCGCTGTCCGGCGTCCCCGGCGTCGACGATCCACTGAACCTTCGGCACCGTCCACCATCCTACTTCGCCAACCGGAACGATGCCCGAGACGTCAGTGACTGAAAACCGCCATCAGCCGGAATGCAGCGCAGCACGGACCTCGGATCTGTGGAGACGTGCATGATTCTCGATGACGTGATGCAGGCCTGGCGCCGGGTTCGATCGCGCCCCGCGTCGATGGCCGGGGCTGCCGCGATGCTGGCGCTTGCCATCGGTCTCACGACTGGCATGTTCACCCTTGCCGATGCCCTCTTGTTGAGGCCTGTGCCGTTCAGGGCCCCGGACCGACTATCGCAACTGTACATGGGCAACGATCGCGGCGGCCAAATCTCCGTTGCGCCGGAAGTCTTTGCCGCCTGGCGGTCGAGTCCGGCGTTCGAAGCAGTCGAGTCCGCGTCCCGCGGCACGGCGCTCGTCGATACCGCGAGCGGGCCGGTCGCCCGGCCCAGTGCCGTCGTCACCCCGGGGTTGTTCCAGATGCTCGACGTCCGAGCCGTTCGTGGACGACTCTTCCTTCCGGACGAAGGCAAGGCCGGCGCAGACGACCGGGTACTGCTCTCGGAAGACGTCTGGCGCTCGGGATTCGGCGCCGACGCAGGCCTGATCGGTCGATCCATTCTCATCGACGGGCGGCCGCGGATGGTTGTCGGGATTCTTCCCTCCGACTTCCGCTTTCCCTCCTGGGACACCGTGGTTTGGACGCCCATCAACTTCGATGTCCCGCCACCGGAGCGAACAGCAGAACGGCCCATCCCATTCGTGCGGTTTGCTGCCTCGATGCCGCAGGCCGACGCGCTCCGCCTGGCCACCGAGGCTGCGCGAGCGGCGGATGCAACGACCGCCTCGTTGCTGGCAAGACCGACTCCGATCGCGCAACACCTAGCGGACCGCTACAACGAACGAGCGATCCCGCTGCTCTTGACCGGCGTGGCCCTCGTATTTCTCGTCTTGTGCGCCAATGTCGCCAGCCTGCTGCTCGTGCGGTTGACCGACCGTCGGCGCGAGTTCAGCATGTGCGCGGCGCTCGGCGCGTCGCGCGCGCGGCTCTTCCGTCAGGCCATTGTCGAGAGTGCCCTCATCGGCGGCGCGGGATCGCTCGCTGGGCTTGCCTTTGCGTGGTTCCTCGTCGCGACGGCGCGCGGGTTTCTGCCCGAGGCGTTCCTGCTGCGAACGCTGAATCCCCTCAATCTCGACATCCGCGCGCTCGCCGCTTCGTCGATCGCCGGCTTGGTGGCGACGCTCGTCGCTGGTCTGCTGCCGGCATGGGTCGGGACTCGCGTCGACCCTTCAGAGTCGCTGAGAGTCGGCGATCGATCGGGCACGGAGACCCGCGCGGCGAAGACGTTCGCACGAGGGTTGATCGTCGGCGAAATCGCGCTCGCCTGCATGTTGCTCGTCGGCGCGGTACTGCTCGTTCGGTCCTTCGTCAACCTGACGAACACCGATCGCGGCCTCGACTCCGACGGCGTCATCGTCGCGACGATCTCCCTGCCGAGCACGACGTTCAGCGATCGCGCGTCACGACTGTCCATGACGGCGCTCATCGGGACCGAGATGCGACAGCTGCCTGGGGTCGAGTCCGTCGTGCTGTCTTACGGACTCCCGCCAGATGGCGGCGCTATTCATTTCGGCGGCGGGTGGCAGTCGGACGTCCCGGGGGCAGAAGCCCTGAGGTTGAACGTCGAGAGCTATTACGTCGACGCAGACTTCTTCAATTTCTATGGCATCCCGTTGCTGCACGGTCGCACGTTCCAGAAAGGCGACTCGTCGAGCGAGGTCATCGTTGGTGAGCGGCTGGCCGCCATCCTGTGGCCTGGCCTCGATCCCGTGGGGCGATCCTTTGCGTTCAGCAAGCAGAAACTCCATGTCGTCGGCGTGGTGCGAGAGATTCATCACCCCTCCGTCGATCCGCGGGTAGACCGTCCGGAATTCTACGTCGCGGAGTCGACTGAGGGCATCGGCCGTGGGTACTTCTCGGTCAGCCTGCGGTGCGGCGCCGCATGTCCTGATGGCGCGCATATTCGTCAGAAGGTCATGTCCATCAGCCCGGCGATCCAGGTCTACGACGTCGGGCCGCTCGATGCTGCCTATTTCGAGCAGCTCGCCGCGCCCAGGGCTGCCGCGGCACTCGGGTTTGTCTTTGCCGCGGTAGCAATCATCGCGGCAGGCGGCGGACTGTTTGGCATCCTCAGTTATGCCGTGGGCCGTCGGCGCCGGGAGTTCGGGATCCGGACTGCGCTCGGTGCGTCCACGAGCCAGATTCGTCGCCTGGTCCTGCGCGACGGTGCGGTCGTGAGCCTGCTGGGAGTGGCGCTTGGTTCTGCCGCAGGTTGGTCGCTCGCCAAGAGTCTCGCGTCGTTGCAGTTCGGTGTGACCGTGACCGATCCATTGAGTTGGGTGGTCGTCCTCGGCCTGATGGCGGCTATCACGATGATCGCGGTGTCGAGGCCGGCGAGAGTCGCCGCTGCCGTCGATCCCGTGACGCTCCTGCGCGACGAGTAGTGTCTCGCTAACGACGCGCAGCCGTCCAGAATCTCGAGACTGGTTGGTCCGTTGGAGGCGGATATCGTGTCGCTGAATGCTGTTCCCGTAACCGATACCCGGCCGTACTTCCGGCCGGTCAGCCGCGAGCTGGTTGCGTTGCTGAACGAGATCACTCCGGCCGACTGGGATCGGCCAACTGTCGCAGGCCGCTGGCTCGTCCGTGACGTCGTCGCCCACCTGCTCGACACGACGATGAGGCGGCTCTCGTTTCATCGCGATCGGCACGAGCCTCCGAAGCCGGAGCATCCGCCGGCGAACGAGCGAGAGTTCGTCGCGTTCATCAACGATTTGAATCAGCAATGGGTTGGGGTGGCGCGGCGCTTGAGTCCGCGGGTGATGACCGATCTCTACGCGCGAGCCAGCGAGGACCTGGCCGCGTTCGTCGAGTCGCTGCCGCTCGATGCGCCGGCACTCTTCCCGGTCTCGTGGGCGGGAGAGGACGCGTCGGCCGGGTGGTTCGACATCGGCCGCGAGTTTACCGAGCAGTTCCATCACCAGATGCAGATCCGCAACGCCGTCGGAGCGGCGCCGCTTCAAGACCCGGCGTGGCTGGCGGCGTTCCTGCTGATCGCGGTGCGCGGGTTGCCGCATGCGTATCGTGAGACCGCCGCTGACGAGGGCGCGACGGTCACCATCGACGTCACAGGCCCTTCCGGCGGGGTGTGGACGCTGCGGCGGGATAGAGGGCGGTGGTCGCTGTGGGCGGGCGCCTCCGATCGCGCGACCACGACGATCGTGTTGAGCGACGATACCGCCTGGCGGCTCCTGTTCAACGCCCTGCCGCCCGCGCAGGCCATCGATCGAATCGTCACGACCGGAGAGCGGTCACTCGCTGAGCCGCTCGTTCAAGCACGGTCGGTCATCGTGTGACCTTACGCAGAAGCTTCGCGCACACGCCTACGCGGTGTGAACATCTATCCGTCGGCGCTCGAAGCGACAGCGCGCCGGGTGGCGGACAGGAGAGGACGAGACTGAGCGCGAACACACCCCGCCGGGCGAACCCCGCTACATCTGGCGCCCGAGAAACGAAACCGGCCCCCAGTCATTGCCTATCAGAAGGAAGGGGACAGACATCCTCCTGGTGGCGCGATGAGTACGCAGGTCGCGAAGAAGACACGTCCGTGTGTTGCTCAGGTGTGCGCGTTTGTGGCGACACTGATCACCGCTGCACCCGTGGCCGCCGGACAGGATTCGCGGCCGGCGAGCGTTCATTTGGCGATCGACCAGCCTGGCGCGCTGAGGGAATGGCAAATCGAATCAGTCGTCGAACAGGTTCGCCTGATTTGGGGCGCCGCCGGCATTGCGGTCAGCTCCGGCATGTACGGCTCGCCGTCGAAGCCTGATGACGCGCGCGTGTCGGTCAGGGTCTTGTCGGTTCCCGCACGTTACCTTTCAAATGGTGCTGCCGTCATGGGGTGGGTTGCCCGCGATGAGGATGGCAGGCTGACCCCCGCAATATTCATTTCGCTCGCCGGTATCACGAATGTCTTGTCCCGGGTTTATTTCGCTGGGACGAAATTCCGGGACTTACCTACCCAAGTGAGCGACCGCATCGTCGCGCAGACGGCCGGACGCGTGGCGGCTCACGAGCTCGGCCACTACCTGCTTCAACTGACCGGCCATCCCAGGAAGGGTTTGATGCGCCGCCAATTCCTCCCGCGAGACCTCGTCGACTCGTCACCAGGCCCGTTCCTGCTCACGGCGAGTGAGTCGGTGCTGCTGCGGCGAGAAGTGATGACGCTTGCACGGGCCCAGGTCAGTACCCGATAGGGATCACTTCGCGGGGCCCTTGCTGATACCGCTCGAGATCACGAAGATTCGACCCGAGTGAAAACCGCGGACGCCTGACCAGGCAGACGTGATCAACAGATCGTCCATCCCATCAGCATCGATATCGCCGAGCGTGACGGCATCGAATCCAAAGGTGTCGCCGGGCGTCCGACAGGTATACGTCTTGAGCAGCTTGCCATCTTTGCCTGAATACAGGTACGCGCGTCCGCCGCCGATCGCGGCGCCGGCGTACTGCCAGGCACCGACGATCAAATCGGCGTGGCCGTCCCCGTCCACATCGCCGGCAACCGATGGGCTCGTGCCGAATCCTTCTCCCGCGGTTTCTCCCGTGAGCGTCAGCAGCGGCCGGCCGTCTTTACCGGAGTGCACGACCGTGCGGCCGGTGGACGGTCCTTTTGCGCTGTTTGAAAAGTCCGACGCGTAGGCGTCGGCAACGCCGTCGCCATCGACGTCGCCGGGCACCGACAGAAACATCGCACCGAGAGCGGCGCCGGTCTCATCCGCTTCGATGACGAACTTTGGTTTTGGCGTGAGCGAATCGTAAACGTACGTGCGTCCGCGTCGCGACGGTCCCGCGCCAGGAGCGCCCACCAGGAGGAGCATGGACGTTCCCTTCGCGTACCCTGCGACGGCACTGCCGAACGAATCCTGCGCGCGCTCGCCGGTCAACGTCAGAAGCACGCGACCGTCTTTGCCCGAGTAGACGTAGGCGCGGCCGGCGCCGTCACCTCCCGCATCGTTCCCAGGAGCGCCGACGATGACATCCTCGTAGCCATCGCGGTCGACATCGCCGGCTCCCGCGACGTGTCGGCCGAACGTGTCGGCCCGATCCTCCGCGCGAAGGGTCAGCAGCACGCGGCCGTCGTTGCCCGAGTACACCTTCGCGTATCCGCCGCCCGGCGCACTGGCGATGACGTCGGGTGTGCCGTCCTTATTGGTATCGCCTGCCGACTCGACGCCGAGACCCAGTTGATCGCCGGGCTGGCCATCCGCCGTCCACAGCAGGCTGCTCGTTCCGGAGGAGTAGACATAGATGCGGCCGGCGCTGGCGCCGCCAACGGCTTTGGTGGGCGCTGAGGTGACGACCTCGCCCAGACGATCTCCGTCGACATCGCCGAGATTTCGTGCGATCCAGCCGAACTGATCGTTGGCGGACTCTCCGCGCCATTCGCGAACAATCGCCACCGGTTCGACGAACGTGTTTGCGAAGTCGGCCTCGGTCGGGCGGAGCCGCGCAAATCGCGGATCGGTGCGAAGTGCCGTGAGGTTGGCGTCCTGATCGATCTGGGACATGTCGATCTGGTGGCTCGCCCGGGCTTTCGCGAGCCATTCGAACGCCTGCGTCGAATCTTTTTTCAGGGCGTGCGCCACACCCATGTTGTAGACCGCCTGCCACGATTGCGGCTGAAGCTCGAGTACCTTCCCGAAAGCCACGATCGCGCGGTCGGCTTCCTTCGAGCGGAGGTACGCCGTGCCGAGCATCTGCCACGCGCGCGGGTTCCCCGGCGTGTGAACTGTGATCGCTTCGAGCAGCTTCGCTGCCCCGGCAAAATCGCTCGCTGCCATGCGCGCCTGCGCGTCAGCCATGGTCGGCACACCGGTCGTCGCGCCGGCTGTCTGAGGTTGCGGAGGTTGCTGGGCAGCGGATGATGGGATGGCGAGAGCGGAGACAACGATCAAGACCTTGAAGTACATGACTTCGCCCTTGTACTCCACGACAGGCGCCCGACGATAGCAAGGGATTGCTCGACAGCGGCCCGCATCAGGCCGGTCAGTTCGTGGTGTGCCGTGACGGCGATAGATCGACCGACCAGATGCGGCTGGTCGTTTCCGAGCGTTCGAAGAGGACGCGGCTCTGCGACGCATCCCAGCGCGGATAGCGAACATAAATGCGCGGCTCGGTAAAGCGCGTCAATGTCTGCACGGCCCCGGTCGATCGCGAGACGGTCGCCACGTTCCAGACGGCATCGCGGCGGGCGGCGAACAGGATGCGATCGTTGTCGGCCGCCCAGCCACCCACCCAGCTCTGCCCGGGCTGATTCGTCAGCTGACGGCGCCCGGTGCCATCCGCTCCGATCACACACACGTCAGTGTCGGTGCCGCGCGTGCATTGATACGCGAGCCACTGGCTGTCCGGCGACCACGCCGGGTAGCTGCCGCCTTCGCGCTCGAAGGTCCGTTGGATCAAGTCTCCTTGCGGTCGCATGTCCTGCATCATGCCAACCCAGAGGTTGGGGGTGCCGTCGCGCACGACCGCCATCACCAGCCTGGAGAAATCTCTCGTGAACGCGATGTTCACTCCCGGCGATGCGGTCGATGCCTGTGCGTCGTCTGGCGCACGCGGAAGCTCGTCGTAGCGGAACAACAGACGTTCGCGGCCGCTGTCCAGATCGAGCGCCCAGAATCCTGAGCCTCCGGCGTGATCCGACACGAAGGCGACCTCTCGTTCGCCGGGCATCCACTGCGGAGCGCCGTGACTCGCCTCGTCTGTGGTCACCTGACGGAGCGAGCCGCCGGGCGAGAGCAGGAACAGGCTCGCGTCATCGCCATGGCGGCTGCCAATGAGCGCAATGCGGCCGTCGGACGCTGCCGCAGGCACCCGGTAGTGGACGGCTTTTCCTTCGGTCAGCGGACGTGCCGCTCCCAACGCGTCGCGTGCGGCGGCCGCGTTGAGGTCCACTGACCAGAGGTGAATCGTGGAATCGAGAACCGTCCACGCCAGTCGCTGACCGTCGGCGGAGATTCTGAGATGCGCAATCGTCGAGCCTGCGCTCGGTAAGCCTGTCGGCCTGGCACTTCCGGCGGAACGGCCGTCACCCGTGAGCGGCAGCCACCACACGGTGGCGTTGCCGCGGCCGACGAAGTACACGCCGCGTCCTCCCGGAGCGAGCGCGAAGTCCGCCGAGAAGTCCTCGAGCGCGATCACTTCAGATGGAACGCGCTGACCGATTTCCAAGTGCCACAACGACGTGCCGCCGCCGTCAGCCGGACTCGATGGCACCGCGAATAGCAGATGCTTCGAGTCGGGTAACCACGCGGGTGCCAGATGCGGTCCGGCGGGCGTGCCTGCAATCGTCACCTGCATCGGCTGCCCGCGGCCGACGATGTCAGCGATCCAGACGGTCGACAGCGCGCCCGGGCGGCGCAGCGGCGTGATCTCGCTGAGTGGCAGCGATTGAAAGGCGAGCCTGGTCCCATCGGGTGACCATGTCGGGTTGGCACCGAAGTCGGAGACCCTTCGCGCCATACCACCGGTCGAGGGCACGACCCAGATGCCGTTGCCCGCCATCTCGTGATAGGCGATGAACTCGCCGTCCGGCGACCACACGGGTTGCACATTGTGTCGGCCATTGCTCGTCACCGCGACCGGAGTCGAGCCTGGCGAGACGCCCTGAACGTAGACTTCGAGCGCGCCCGATCGATCGGAGCTGAAGGCCATGCGCGTTCCGTCGGGTGAAAACGTGAGGAAACCGTCGAAGCCGGTGCCCGACGTCAACTGGCGCGGGCGGAGCGTCGCAAGCCGCTCGATATCAGGTCCACCGTCGACGCTTGCCCGGCTTCCCTCGGCCTGAGGCCTGACGAATGGCAGGGCGGCCCAGGCGATCAGGCCCAGGAGCAGCGTCGCCCCGACGGCCGTCCAGCGCCGCCGGCGCGAACGGTCCGAGAGTTCCAGCTGCGGCTCGATCGCCTGAGAAGTCGGCTGTGGCGCTCGGACAGCGTCGGCTAGCGCGCGTCCAGCCGGCTGCACCGAAACCTCTGAGACGAATCGGTAGCCGCGGGTCGCCACGGTCTCGATAAACCGGGGCGCCTTCGAATCGTCCTCCAGCGCTTTTCTCAGCTGCGCGATCGCGCGGGTCAGTGCGTTGTCGGTGACGGCGACGTCCTTCCAGACGATCGAGAAAATCTCGGCTTTGTCCACCACGCGGGGAGCTCGCGCCAGCAGCACCTGCAGCAGGTCGAGGGCCTTCGGCTCCACCGGAACGGGAACGCCCGATTTCAGCAGCCTGAATGTCGCTTGATCGAACTCGAAGTGGCCGAAGCTGTACCGGAAGAGGTTCTCCATCGAGGATGAAAGTACCGTAGTGCCTCCCGAGCCGGCGATCAAGGGGGAGGGGACGATCCCACAATCAGTCGTCGGCCGGGCGCATCGACCGTCACACGGTCGAACAGGTGCAATGGGAGCAGACCGTCGCCCTCGGAGGGGGCAACTGCCGGCCGGCTGAGGAGCACGGCCGGGAGATCACGCCATTTGTGCGGGCCAACTTGAAGCTGCTCCAGTCTGATCTCTTCGACGCTCGCACGTTCGGTCAGGGTTGAGAGCTCGCGCTTGCCAGCCCTGGTTGCAATCACCACTGGCAATTGACGCGTACCTGCGAAGAGCACCACGCTCTCGGCGCCGCTGTCGGGCACCAGTCGTAGCATGGCCTCACCCTGAGGGACGTCGACCAGATATCTGCCCGCCGATGGCGTCATGCCAAGGCTTACGACATGACCCGGCGGATCCGCCGGATCGCCCCAGATGACGAGGCGATCTCGAAAGTCGAGGGTGTAGCGGCTGAGCGCGAGCACGTCCTGGCCCAGAAGGCCGCGAATCCTGTGCTCCGGGCACAGCGCGTCGTCCGGAACCACCGAGGCCATCACCGCCTTCGCCGTCACCGGCCCGAGGATGACGTGGTCGAGCCGTACGACCCCCCGGACATCCTCTCCTAGCGGAGATGTCACGACCGTCTTTGCGACGGGAGCGGCACCAAGCTGGCGGGCGAGCGAGCTGGATACTGCTGTGTGGCTCGAGCCCGTGTCGAGCAGGAATGGAAATGGCCCCGTCCCGTTGACGGTGACGGGCACGACGATTTCCCCCGGCCTTGACGATCGAAAAGCCAGGGAGTCGCGATGTTGTTCCAGCGAGGCGAACCCTGCCGGTCCGCTGACCGCAAACAGGATTCCGAGGACCGGCAGTACGCGGCGCACCGAGCACCTCCGTCAGAGACGGAAGCCACTGTGCACCGGCACGGGCCGTCAGGTCATGACGGCCCGATGATGAAATGACGGGGTTTTGTGATGACTAGATTTCTTCGTAAACGGGCAGCGCACCTTCGACTGTCCGCTTGAAGACCCGGACCCCCGCAATGCCGAGCACGCGGCAGGCGTGCATCATGCCGGGAGGTGCGGCAGGGATTTCATGCTGGGCCGGCACCGGCGATTCCATGAGATGAACAGCAAGCCGGCCATCCTTGCTCACGAAGAGACATGTGACTGTGGTTGCCTTCATAAGTCCGTCCAATGACAATCCTGCACATTCCGCGCCTGGTTTAAAAACTGCGCGCCTGGTCGATGACGAGACTGTCGCAGTGGCTGGAACCTATTAATTGTCAATTAGTTATGGACGACACTTTCGGTGCGCGGTGGATCGAGGGTGAGACGAAACGGGCCGAACGAGTGCGATCAGAACCGCTCATCCGTAACCATTTTGTAACAGCTGAGGAGGGTCGTCGAGCGGCGGGTGAGCCCGGTTACGCAGGCCGCGCGCAACCGGGCTGTGATTGAAGCGATTACTTTCCGAGAGCAAAACTGGTGACGACCGCGTCGGAGTTGTGGCTGACGCGGATTCCGGTGATGCCGTCACTCGAGAAGCCGGGAATCGCGGACTTCTCGGATCCCCAGACCGACGTGCCGTTGATGACGCATTCGATACGATCGCCCTTCACAACCCAACCGACCTCCTGGGTCACCTCGGCATCCGGTCCGGCTGCCGTCTTGACCGCGGCGTTTGGCGTTCGTTGAACGATGTTATTGACCTTACCGGCCGCAAACTGGCGGACGATGAAGTTGCCGTTCCGATACGCCACGCAATAAAGCATGCTCGGCGTGTCGGTGTCGAGTTGGCTGCCGCCAATGAACACACCAAACGGATGCGGGTGGTTGAACGTCTGCTTGGGTTCCGTGAACGAGGCTTTGACGGTGAAGTCCCCCTTCGCCGCATTGGCTGGATTCCAGTAGATGGCCGCCGGGCCCGTCGTGACGCGATATCCGCTACCTTCGTTGGCGAATTTCGAGTCGGCGACCGTCAGGCCCTGTTTGTTACCGGCATCGGCCTTGCCCTGCCATCCCTTGGCCGTAACGCCGCCCCCGGCGACTTTGCGGTCCGCGTCCTGCTGGGCAGCTGGCGACGCGTAAATCAACAGGCCGATAGTGATTCCCACGAACAACATTCTTCCGAGACGCATATCGTCCTCCTCAACAGGGTGCAACTCAGCCGTGACGGCCCTTTCGTCGGGTCAAACCGGTGCATTCTACTTCGGACCCCGGCGTGCTTCATACCGCGCGGGAAATGCGCTAACCTGAACGCTCCCCACACCGTCTAAGGGGAGCAACGATGCCCTCGCGCCGCCCATTCTGGTATCTGGGACGCCGGCCCGAAACCGTAGCGTCCGACGTCAACGAGGAATTGCAGCTTCACCTCGAAATGCGGGTGCGGGAGCTGCAAGAGGGCGGACTATCGTCCACCGACGCCAGGCGCGAGGCACTGCGGCAGTTCGGCGATCTCGAGCGGGCTCGCGAGTACTGCCGTCAGCAGGATCAACAGAAGGAGCGGCGCATGCGACGAGGCCTGATGCTCGACGATCTGGTCCAGGATTTCCGCATCTCGTTTCGCGGCCTGCTGCGATCGCCGATGATGGCCCTGACGATCGTCGCGACGGTCGGTCTGGGAATCGGTGCGACGACCGCCATCTTCAGCGCCGTCAACGCCGCGCTCCTCAGGCCGCTTCCGTATCACGACGCGCAGCGGCTCGTTCGTATCTATACGGACTCGCCGCCGAACCGATTCCGCTTCTCGGTCGTGGACTACCAGGCGCTCGAGGCGCAACAGACGAGATTCGAACGGGTCGCCGGCTTTACCGACAGAGAAGCAGCGTTCAGCGACGGCGAAGTCGCCGAACGAATCAGAGGACGGATCGTCACGTGGACGTACTTCTCGCTGCTCGGGATTCGTCCGGCTCTCGGCCGTGATTTCGCAGAGGCCGACGGCCGGCCCGGCAGCCCACCGGCGGCCATCCTGTCGCATGGATTCTGGCAGCGGCGCCTCGGCGGGCGGCCCGACGTCATTGGGAAGCCAATTCGCCTCGACGGTGTCGATCACACCGTCGCCGGCGTTCTTCCATCGACGAACTCACCGCTCGAGCGACGTCAGGACTTCTTTGCGGCCGCCCAATGGCGTCCGCCATCACGCAAAGGGCCATTCTTCATCACGGTGCTCGCACGGCTGCGAAGCGAAGCCGACCGGCCAGCCGCGGCCGAAGAACTGCGCGCCATCACCAAGCGAATCTTTCCGTTGTGGAAGTCGTCATATCAGGACGAGCGCGCAGTCTGGACGATGACGGATCTCAAGGAGGCCGTGGTCGGCGACATAGGCGCGACGGTTGCACTAGCTCTGGGCGGCGTCGGCCTTGTCTGGCTGATCGCGTGCGCGAACGCCTCGAATCTCCTGATTGCCCGGGTCACGAGCCGTCGGCGCGAGCTGGCCGTCCGCGCGGCTCTCGGCGCCTCACGCGATCGCGTCGTCCGCTACCTGCTGGCCGAGAGTGCGCTGCTCGCGTTCGGTGCGGCGCTCGTCGGCCTGGCGGTGGCCTGGGCAGGGGTCCGCATGTTGCAGAACTTCGGAGCTGCTTATTTCCCGCGCACTGGCGAGATTGCGCTCGACGGGCTGGTGCTATGGGTGCTCGTTGCATTGACCGTGTCTGCAGGCCTGCTCTTTGGTCTCGTGCCGGCCCTGCACGGCAGCGGCGGCACACTCGATGTATCGCTGCGGTCGGCGAGCCGGTCATCGACGGGAAGCGTCTCGGTCCGTCGTCTGCGTCGCGCGCTCGTCGGCACGCAGTTCGCGATTGCGACGCCGCTGCTGGTCGTCGCTGGATTGCTCCTCGTGAGCCTGAACAAGCTTGGCGGGGTGGAGATCGGCTTCGACACCAGAAACCTCCTCAGCGGATCGATCTCATTGCCGTCCGCTCAGTACGAAGACCCGGGGCGAGTCCTGACATTCTGGGACGAGCTTCAGCGTCGCGTTGAAGCGCTGCCTGGTGTCTCAGCGGTGGCGTTCTCGGATGGCCGCCCGCCAGATGACGTCGGCAACTTCAACAACTTCGAGCTGGAAGAGAAACCGACTCCACCAGGGGAGTCTCAGCCAGTTGCGCCTTGGGTCTGGGTGACACCGGACTATTTCCGCCTGCTCGGTCTGCCGCTGATACATGGCCGGTTGTTCGACGATCGCGATGGCCGCGGGCCCTCGGTCGATGCCGTCATCGTCGATCGAGCGTGGGCCAGGCGCTTCTTCCCGACCGAGAACGTCGTCGGCAAGCGCTTCAAAGAAGGCGGTTGCACGACATGCCCGTGGACCACCGTGGTCGGGGTCGTGAGCGATGTGAAATACGCCGGCCTCGATCGGTCGGACGACGGTGCCGTCTACTGGCCGATGACAGCGCGCGGGGTCCTGCCGGCGGACGGGGCGCCGGCGCGTACGCGTTACATCATCCTGCGCACCACAATCGATGCGGCGAGGGTCCTTCCCTCGGTGCGTCAGATCGTTCGCGAGCTCGATCCAGGCTTGCCCTTTTCAGAAGTGGCGACGATCGACGAGATGGTGACGCAGTCACTCAGCCAGCCACGGTCGCTGTCCCTGCTGGTCGTGAGCTTCGCCATGGTCGCGTTGCTCCTGTCGGCGATCGGCATCTACGGCGTGATGGCCTACTACGTTCAGCAGCACTCGAAAGACATCAGCATCCGGCTCGCTCTGGGCGGGCGTCCGGGTGATGTGCTGCGGCTCGTCGTCGGGCAGGGCATGCGGGTCGTGTCGGCCGGCATCGCCATCGGGTTGCTGAGCGCGCTCGCCCTGACTCGACTGGTGTCGAATCTGCTGTTTGGCGTCAAGCCAATCGACCCTCTGACGTTTATCGGAGTCGGGAGCGTCCTCCTGATTGTGGCGCTTGCCGCCTGTATGGTGCCGGCCAGCCGCGCAATCGCCGTAGAGCCGGCGATGGTCCTGCGCAACGATTAACTTCAAGTGCGCAAGTGCGCAAGTGCGCAAGTGCGCAAGTGCGCA
>Ga0114129_10003057_pt1 | contig 23462 bp, 20 predicted proteins | sample RhiMetdeltSRZDD1_FD_80071 | JGI IMG/M metagenome (GOLD analysis project Ga0114129, IMG submission 80071) | Populus rhizosphere microbial communities from Tennessee, USA - Rhizosphere MetaG P. deltoides SRZDD1 (version 2) (version 2) | ecosystem: Host-associated > Plants > Roots > Rhizosphere >...
TCCCACTCGCGCCCGACCCACAGTGCGCCCTGGACGTGCCTGCCGAACCTCGTCTTCTTCTCGAGCGCCGCACGGATCCGGCGCTCCTTGATCCATTCGCCGTCGCGGTAGATCGACTCGTCGCGGAAGTCCCGTCGCCCGAGCGGGTGATAGACCTTCAGCGCGACGAGGTCCTCGCCGGTCGTGGATCGGTTCGCCCGGCACAGGTGGACGGAGGCCTCCTTGCCGGTCTTGATGATGCGGACGACCTCGGTGACGAACCCCTCTCCCAGGAAGTGGTCGAACGGCGTGTCCTCGACGTCGTCGTCTCGGAGCTCTTCGATGTCCAACGCGGTGTCCTTTCGCGGTGTCGGTCGTCGTGCCTGAGGCGGCGTGGACGAGCATGCTCACTGCCGCGCGCGCCAGTGGCCGGGAACGAAAGAAGCCGCCCCGTCGGGGCGGCTCGGCGAAACAACACCGGGTCGGTCGGGCTAGCGCCCGAACCCCGAGGGATGCGGCGAAACGGCCAGGACACTCGCGGCCATCGCGCATCCCTCCTTCCGGTCGTCGAACAACGTTCTGACCCGGGGAGTGTACCCGCCGGAGCCGAGCGCGGCTATGAGGGTCCGATCCGCACGATGCGATCGACGACCGCGACCGGGATGTGGGTGACGGCGCGAAATCCCTCGCCATCGGGCAGGAGCTCCTGGGCGACCGACACCACCCTCGGCCCTTGGTCGATGAGGAACCCGACGGTTCGCACGAGGTAGTCGGCGCGCCGGTCCTCGCTGGTGAGCTGATCGTGGTCGAACCAGGCGTCGTGCCATTCGACCAGCGCCAGCGGGTAGTCCACGCCGTCCAGCACCCGCAAGCCGTCGATCCGATCGTCCGGCTCGAACGCCTCGGCGTGACCGACGGCCGGGTTGCGTTCGACCCCGTCCACCCGCAATGCGTGCATGCGCCCCCTTACCGTCGACGCTACATGGCCGCTCCGACACGGCCCTCGTCGATCCGTGTCAGACGGTGCGGCTAGGGTCCGCGCGTGGGCAAGGTTCGAACGGTCCTGTCGTGTCGAGAGTGCGGGCAGCAGCTGGGGCAGTGGGCGGGCCGGTGTCCGGGCTGTGGCGCGTGGGGGACGATCCAGGAGGGCGGGGGCGGCTCGGCGGTCGAGCTCGAGACGCTCGAACACGACGACGCGGACGAACGCCGGATCCCGACCGGACTGCCGGGCGTCGATCGCGTGCTCGGCGGCGGCCTGGTCCCCTCGGCGGTGGTGCTCCTCGCGGGCGAGCCGGGGATCGGCAAGTCGACGCTGCTCCTGCAGCTGGTGGGCGGCCTGGCTTCCGCGGGCCACGCGTGCCTCATGGCCTCGGGAGAGGAGTCGCGTCGGCAGGTCTCGGCCAGGGCGCGGCGACTCGGGGTGGACGGTTCGGCGCTTTCGTTCGTGTCCGGCCGCGAGCTGCCGACCGTGCTCGACGCGGTCCGCTCGGGCCGACCGGTCCTGCTGGCCGTCGACTCCGTCCAGGCCCTGAGGGACCCATCGGGGGGCCAGACGCCCGGGGGCACGTCGCAGGTTCGTGCGTGCGCGGACGCGCTCGTGGGTCTCGCGAAGGCCCAGGGCGTCTCGGTGCTCATGACCGGTCACGTAACAAAGGACGGCGACCTTGCGGGGCCTCGCACGCTCGAGCACGCGGTCGACGTGGTCCTGTCGTTCGAGGGGGACCCCCGCTCAGGGGAGCGGATGCTCTCGGCGGGCAAGAACCGGTTCGGCGCTGAGGGCGAGGTGGCGTGGTTCGAGATGACCGGCTCTGGGCTCGCAGAGATCGATCCCGCGACCATGCTGCTCCCCGGCGGCGACGTGGTGGGCGCGGCCGCCGGGCTCCCACTCGCGGGCCGCAGGGCGCTTGCGGTGGAGGTGCAGGCACTCGTGGCCGGCGGCGACGCCGGGATCGGCCGCAGGCAGGTGAGCGGCCTGGACCCGCGTCGGTTCCAGCTGGTGGCCGCGGTGCTCGAGAGCGTCGGGATCCGGCTGGGACGGGCCGACGTGTTCGGCGCGACGGCCGGCGGCGCTCGGCTCGACGATCCCGCGGCGGACCTGGCCACGGCAGCCGCGATCGCATCCGCAGCATCCGGCGTACCGGCGCCACGGGACGCGGCGTTCGTAGGCGAGATCGGGCTGACGGGAGCGGTCCGTCCCGCGCCGGCGATGACCTCGCGACTCTCCGCGGCCGAGGCGGCAGGACTCCGGACGGTGTTCGTCCCCGAGCTTGTGCGGGCGCGCGGTGAGCTGCGTCAGGTCCCGGTTCGGCACGTATTGGACGCGCTCGCGTGGGCCGTCGACGCGCCGCCAAGCGGTTCCGACGCGGGGGCATCCTAGGTCCGATGCCACCGGAAAATGACCCAACGCCTCGAACGACGGGGTTGCGTGATGGCCCGAAATGTGCCTCTGACCTGCACGTTTGATTTGCGAGGAGGAGGTCGTGCGTGTTACTCTTTCTTTCGTTCGGGCGTTCAATCAGTCCTCGTCAGCCGACATTAGGGGGTCATGTGTTCCGCAAGGGCGATACGGTCGTGCACCCGGAACACGGTGCAGCAGTGATCGAAGAGACGTGCGTGAGGGAGTTCCTCGGCGAGAAGCGCAAGTACTTCAAGCTGCGGGTCTCCTACGGCGACCTCACCCTGATGGTCCCCGTGGACAGCACCGAAGAGGTGGGTCTGCGCTCGGTCGTCGGCAAGAACGAGGTCAAGAAGGTCATGAACGTCCTTCGCGAGGACGAGTCCAAGATGGCCGCCAACTGGAGCCGCCGCTTCAAGAACAACATCGAGAAGCTGCGCTCCGGCGACATCTACCAGGTGGCCGAGGTCGTGCGGAACCTGTCGATCCGCGAGCGCGAGCGCGGCCTGTCCGCGGGCGAGAAGCGGATGATCACCAAGGCCCGGCAGATCCTGGTCTCCGAGCTGACCTACGCCACCGGCGACGGTGAGGAGAAGGCCGAGGCCATGATCGACAAGGTCCTGGACGAGTCCCACGGCGCCCGGGTGTTGGCGGAGGCCTAGCCGGACCCGGCACCGTCCCACCACCGTCCACCCGCCTGCCTCACGCGCGGCCCGAGCACGTCCTATTCAACTCCGGCGCCCGGCGCCGAGGCATCGGGGGAGATGCTCACGCACGACTCGCGCTCGTGGCGCGGCCGCCTGCACGTCCGCGAGGCCGCCGAACGCCCCCTGCCCCCAAGGGCCGGCTGGTCGAGTTCGTCCGCCTGATCGTCATCACCCTCGCCCCGGCCGGGTCCACCGTGGCCACCCACCTGCGTCGCCGACCAGACCGTGAGCGGGCGGATGGTGCTCGCGAGCCTCCAGTAACCTCCGGGTCGTGGACGGCGTCGTCGCGATCGTGCTCGCCGCGGGGCTGGGTGTGCGGATGCAGGCCGAGGTTCCCAAGGCGCTGATGGCGTTCGACGGCACGACGATCCTCGGCCGTGCCGTGGAACGGGCGCTCGCGTGCCCGTCGATCTCGAGCGCGGTCGTCGTGGCCCCCGCCGGGTGGGAGGACGCCGTGCGAACTCTCGTCGAACCGCTCGGCGTGGGCACGGTCGTCACGGGCGGCGCCACTAGACAGGCCTCGGTGAGGGCCGCGCTGTCCGCCGTCGCCCGGGACGCGACGCACATCGTGTGCCACGACGCCGCCCGGCCGCTGGCCACCCCGGCGCTGTTCGAGCGGGCGCTGGAGGCGCTCGACGGGTGGGAAGGCGTGGTCCCGGTGCTGGCAATGGCCGAGACCGTCAAGCGGGTTCGGGACGGTGCCATCGAGGGCACCGAGCCGCGGGACGGGCTCGCCGTCGCGCAGACCCCCCAGGCGTTCGTCGCGTCCACGCTCCGAACCGCGCACGAACGCGCGGCGCGGGAGGGGTTCGAGGCGACGGACGACGCGGTGGTGCTCGAGCGCGCCGGGTTCCGTGTCCGCGCCATCGAGGGCGAGCGGACCAACCTGAAGATCACGACCCCGGACGACGTTCGGCTCGCGGAGGCGCTCGCCTCGACGACCGCACCCCGGTCGTGAGCGAGCCGATGGTTGGACTCGGGTTCGACGTGCACGCGTTCGCCCCCGGCCGGCCGATGCTGCTGGGCGGGATCCTGGTGGACGGGCAGGACGGGCTCGCCGGCCACTCCGACGGGGACGTGGTCTGTCACGCGCTCGCCGACGCGCTGCTCGGAGCCGCCGCGCTCGGCGACCTCGGCGAGCACTTCCCGGACACGGACCCCGCGTTCGCCGGGATCGGCGGCCTCGACCTACTGGGCCGGGTGGCGAGGCTGGTTCGGGACGCGGGCCGAGAACCCGTCTCGGCGGACCTGACGATGATCGCCGACCGCCCCGCGATCGGCCCGATCCGAGACCAGATGCGCCGGGGGCTCGGGGACGCGCTCGGCATCCCGGCCGAACGGGTCTCGGTCAAGGCGACGCGTCCCGAAGGCCTGGGGCTGACCGACGAAGGTGTCGGATGCATCGCGCTCGCCGTGCTGGCGACCACGTGACCGAACGCCGCCGCGAGAGCTCCCCGGGCGCGTCCGAGACGATCGTCTCGGGCAGGCGCGCCGTGCTCGAGGCGATCCGGGCCGGCGTCGTCACTCGCGTCCTCGTCGCCCGCGGCGCCCGGTCGACCGAGGGGCTGCGCGACGTGCTCTCGGCCGCGCGGGAGGAGGCGGTCCCGGTTCGCGAGACCGATCGCGCCGAGCTCGACCGGCTGGCCGAGGATCATCGGGGCGTCGTCGCGACGGTGCGGGTCCCGCGCCCGATCAGCGAGCGCGAGCTGGCCGAGTGGCCGTTCGGCGAGGACGACGTGGTCGTGGTCCTGGACGGCATCACCGACCCGCAGAACCTCGGCGCCGCGGCCCGCTCGGCCGAGGCCGCGGGGGCGGCCATGCTCGTAACCCGGAAACGGCGTTCGGCCGATGTGACGGACGCCGCGATCAGGGCGTCCGCGGGCGCGCTCCTGCATATGCCGCACGCGCGCGTGGCGAACATCGGCCGCGCGCTCGCCCGCCTTCAGGAGGCCGGTTTCACGGTCGTCGGTCTGGACGAACGGGCCGAGCGGACGGTGTTCGAGCAGGAGCAGCCCGCCGGCCGGGTGGCGATCGCGCTCGGGTCGGAGGGGGAAGGGCTCTCGCGGCTCACGCGCGAGGCGTGCGACGTGCTCGTTCGCCTGCCGATGCGCGGTCGCGTCGGATCGCTCAACGCGTCGGCCTCGCTCGCGGCGGCGCTGTACTCGTTCGTGCTCCCGGACCGCGCCGACGGCTCCGGACGACCAGAGACGATCTCGTGAATCCGCTTGCCCTGCAGATGTTTGCTCCCCCGATGCCTGCGCCGTAGGGTGCGGCGACGGTCGGCCTTCGGGCCGGCAAAGGGGAGACATGGATCAGCAACCGAGTTCGACTCGTCCGAGCGTCGTCACCACGGTGGCCGTCCTGCTGTTCATACGCGGCGGGCTCTCGATCCTGGGAGGGATCATCGCCCTCGCGGGGGGGAGCTTCCTCGCGGGGTTCGGCGGGACAGGAGCGCTCGTGGTGTGGGGCATCGTCGCGATGCTGGTGGGCATGGTCGAGATCTGGGCAGGCACCGGCATCCTGAACCTGCGTGAGCAGGCCCGCATGGTCGCGATCGCGGTGGTCGGGATAGACGCGGCCCTCACGATCATCTTCCTCGTGCAGGGCGCCGGGGGTGGCGTGATCGGCTTAGCGTTGGACGCGTTCGTCATCTGGACGCTCGTGACCAAGAAGGACCTGTTCGCCTGAGCCGCAGCACCCGCTGTTAGGCTCGTTCGGACGCCGGCGTAGCTCAGGGGTAGAGCAGCTGTCTTGTAAACAGCAGGTCGTCGGTTCGAATCCGACCGCCGGCTCGAGTGCGTTCGTGGATCGACTCGCGACGCGTCGTACCGCAGCTTGTGTCGGCGATTCCGAGGGCTGGCTGCTTCATGGAGGCGTTCCTTGGTGTCCGACGGGTAGCGGAGCTCACAACATCCGGACCCGCATGGAGACCGCGGAAGGGCTACCGCGCAGCGATGGCGCCGCACAATCACGTTCACTCCCAAACCATGGAGTCGATGAGGGGTCGATTCGACCCGCTGGACCTGCACGTGCCCGGCGTTCGATCGCTGACCGCCGTGCAAGCATGTGAACGCTGTCGATGCGCTGGTCAAGACCGAAGGGAGGTAGAGATGGTCGACAACGACCGGGAGAAGCATGAGGCTGAGCTGACGTTCTCGGAGGCGATGCTGTCCGATATCGCCACCGACCTGGCGAAGGTCCGGCGCAACACAGGGTTCGTGGCGGGCGTGCTGCTCGGGTATCTGACGCTCATGGCGCTGTTGTTCGTTTTCAACATCGTCGCGAACTCGTCCTGACACTCGCCCCGTTCGGAGCGATCGGTTCAAGAGCCCATCCGAAGCACAGGCGCCGGAACTTCGACGATCCGACTCGCATCGCCTCGGCCGCGACACGTGCAAGAAGGGGCCTTCCTGGGTAAAGACTTCCTGGAAGCGAAGGGCCCGCGCCTCGCCCGCGAGGTCCTTCCTTCCGTTGCCGGTCCATTCCGCCCGGGCCTGCGTCGAAACCGTTTCGAACCCTCGCCGCCCCGGCTCCGAACGCCTAACCGAGAGGGAATCCCTCTGCGACCTCGGCCGGAGGAAGGTGGTGTCCATGCCCCGTCTCAAGACCGGTTCTGCGTTCAGCCTCGCGCTCCTGATCACTCTGATGCTCGTGGCCGCCTCGTGCGGCGGTGGTGACGAGGGGGGCGGGACGCTCACCGTTGGTGGCGAGAAGGCCAACGACCACGGCAGCAAGGACGTCTCGGGGGAAACCGAGCTCGACATGGAGCTCGATGACTTCTACTTCTTACCCACGGTGGTTACCGGGAGCGCTGGCGCGACCATCACGCTGCACCTGGAGAACGAGGGCAGCACCGAACACAACTTCAGCCTCACCGACCAGGGGATCGACCAGGACGTGGAGGCCGGTGAGAAGGCCGAGGTGAGCGTCACCATCCCCGACTCGGGCACGCTGGTGTTCTTCTGCAAGTACCACCAGGACATGGGCATGCGAGGCGCGATCGAGGTCTCGTAGCGAACCTTCCCCCGCACCGACCGGACGGATCGCACCAAGGTTCTCGCACCGCCCCGCCGATGCCTCCAAGATGGTCGGCATGCGGATCGCGGCGATCGGCGTCCTGCTCTGGGCTGCGGCGCTCGTGCCCGCGTCGGCGTTCGCCGCCCCGGTCCCCGGCTCGGGCTGCGAGGTCTTCCCCGCCTCGAACATCTGGAACGCTCGCGTCGACGGGCTCCCCGTTCACGAGATGAGCGACACGTGGCTGCAGTCGGCCGACGCGGGTTCCAGCGACCTGCACCCGGACTTCGGGCCACCGAGGTACGGGCTCCCGTTCGACGTCGTGGGGCGTCACCACCCCGCGGTCCGGGTGGCGTTTGGGTACCCGAGCGAGAGCGACCGCGAGCGCTATCCGTTCGACGCGAGGACGCCGATCGAGGGCGGCTCCGACCGACACGCGCTGATCGTGAAGCGGGGAAGCTGCACGCTCTACGAGCTATTCGCGGCCCGATGGAACGATGGCCACCCACATGCCGGGAGCGGCGCGATCTTCGACCTTGATTCGAACGACCTTCGGCCGGCGGGCTGGACCTCGGCGGACGCGGCCGGGCTCCCGATCCTCGCGGGCCTCGTGCGGTGGGACGAGGTGAAGCGAGGCAGCATCGAGCACGCGATCCGCTTCACGGTCGCGTGCACGACCGATGACTACGTATGGCCGGCCCGACACGAGGCCGGCGTGGCCGACCCCGACTGCCCGCCGATGGGCGCGCGGTTCCGCCTGAAGGGCGACTTCGATCTTTCGGGATTCTCGCCCAAGGCGCGGACGATCCTGCTGGCGATGCAGCGATTCGGACTGATGCTGGCCGACAACGGCTCGAACTGGTACTTCCAAGGCACCCGCGACCGTCACTGGCGCAACGGGCTCCTCGATCATCTGAAGAGCGTGCCGGCCTCCGCGTTCGAGGCGGTGGACGTGAGCGGATGCATCGTGGACGCCGACAGCGGCGAGGCGAACTGCCCGGACTAGAGGCCCGTCAGGATTCGGCGAGGATGACCATGAACGAGGCGCCGCCACCGGGGCGGTCCTCTACCCAGGCCCGGCCGCCGTGAAGCTCCGCGAAGCGGGCGACCAGTGAAAGCCCGACTCCGACGCCGGGCGAGGCGGTCGCCGGCCCGGGCCCCTGACGGAACGGCTCGAAGATCGCGTCCTTAAGGTCGTCGGGGACGCCGTCTCCCTCGTCCTCCACGGTTAGCAGGATGCCGTCGTCGGTCCGTTCGACCCTGGCCCAGATCCGTCCCTCCGACGGGGTGTGGCGCGAGGCGTTGGAGAGCAGGTTCTCGACGATGCGCTCGACCTTGGGCGGGTCGACGTCCGCGGGCAGCGGCGGGGAGTCATACAGCACCTGCCGGCCCCCCAGCTGCTCGAACTCCTGGACCGCCTCCCGCACCAGCGCTCCGACGTCGGTCCGGCGCCGCTGCGGCGTGATGATGCCCCGCTGCAGTCGGTCGAGGTCCAGGAGATCCGAGAGCAGCCGCTCGAGCTTTCGGGCGTTGGAGGCGATGCGCTGGAGCAGGTCTAACGCGTCCTCGCGGGGCAGGTCGAGGCCCGCCTGCTCGAGCGTGACCGCCGACCCCAGGATCGAGGTGAGCGGCGTGCGCAGGTCGTGGGAGACGGCCTCCAGGAACGTGTTCTTCATCTCGTCGAGCGCACGCAGCCGCTGCGTCGCCTCGCGCTCGCGGTGAAAGGCCTCCGAGTACTTCTGCTCGCTCCGCCGCAGCACCTGCTCGGCGCGCATGCGCTCGGTAACGTCCACGATCAGGCCGCGGACGACCTGACGCCCGCGCGCGTCCGCCGCGACATGCACGATGTCGCGGAACCACAGGTCCTCGCCGTCCGGCCCGGGCGTCCGGTACTCGAGGCCGAGGTCGTCGCCCGGCGTCTCGACGGCGGCCCGAAGGGCGGCGGCCATCCGTGCGCGGTCCTCCTCCACGATGTGGTCGCCCCAGCGTTCGGGCAACGCGTCGCCGGCGTCGGCGTGACGCCCCAGGATCTGGGCCGCCCGCCGGGACAGGAACGTGAACGCGAGCGTCTGGGGATCGGCCTCCCAGAAGATCGCGTCCAGTGTCTCGGCGAGCTCGTGGAACTGCTCCAGCTCGCTCACGCGCCGCGCGCTCCCCAGCGCTAACGAGGCGATTTGGGCGATCCCGCGCGCCAGGTCGCAATCGCGCTCGGTGAACGACGCCTCTCGGCCCGCCGCCACGCACACGATCGCACCGAGCTCGTCGGGCTCCCAGCCCATGGGCGCGACCAGGACCTCCGCGGGACCCTCGACGAGCCGGTATTCGTCGGGCATCGCCTCGAGCAGCTCGGTGGAGACGACGAAGGGCTCCTCGAACGACGCGACGAAGCGCCCCGCAACTTCCCCGGGGATGGGCGACGCCGCCGAGGCCCGCTCGGCGGTCGCGCCGCGCTGGTGAACCAGCGTGAACCCTCCACTGGCCGCGTCGCGACGGTATGCCGCGACGACCGAGGTCTCGATCATCGACGGCACGGCGGCAACGACCCGGGCGAGCACGCTCGAGACGTCGCCGGCCCCCGAGAGGGCCTGCGAAAGGTCGAGCAGGGCCGCCGCGGTTCGGGCGGCCTCGCGTTCCTTGTGCAGCAGGTTCGCGTTCTCGTAGGCGACCGAGGCGTGGGAGGCGAGCACCTCCAGCATGCGTTGGTCCTCCTCGTCGAACTGATCGACCCCCAGGTGCGAGAGCACGATGACGCCGGTCACGCGTTCGCCGACCTTGAACGGGACCGCGAGCAGCGACTCGTCGATGTCGTCGGAGCCCTCGATGTGGTAGCCGTGCGGGTCGTGCAGCCCGTCGGGTGCGTAGTAGGTCTGGCCGGTGAGGGCCGCGCGGCCCGTGATCCCCTCGCCGACTCTGGAGACCAGCTCCTCGTGCGTCTCGGACTCGTACTCGCCGTCGCCCTTGAAGGTGAACGGCCACAGCGTCGCGCCGTCCTCGAGCAGCAGGTATATGCGGCATGCGTGGTAGTCGATCAGCGTCTTGAGCTCGGTCGTGATGGCGACGCCAATCGCGTCGATGTCGTCGAGGGCGTTCAGCCGGGAGGCGAGGGCGTGCAGCATCCGGAGCTGCGCGACCGAGCGCAGCTCGTGCTCTTCGGCGGTGCCGCTCACGCGGTTGCTGGTCTCGACCATCTCTGGGGGGCCGGCGGGCCCGCACATCCTCTCATGCGTCGGCAGCTCCGAGCCCGTTCTGTAGCCCGGTGTCGTCCCGGCGGCCGTGAACGCGGTCTGCCTGGTCGGGAGGCCCTTCGGGCACCGGTACCATGTCTCGTGTGAGCACCACGGACGAGGTGACCGCGGGAGGTCTGCCCGCCCGGGTGCCGGAGCTCATCGACGCCAAGGTGCCCGCCGACCGGGCCGAGGCCGTCCGTGCGTTCGCCGTGGCGTTCACGCGGCGCATGACGCCGCAGGACCTCGAGGAACGCAACCCGCAGGAGCTGCTCGGCGTGATCCTGGGTGCGTTCGAGCTCGCCGACGCGCGGGGCCCCGACGAGTGCGCCGTTCGGGTGTTCGAGCCGAGCTCCACACGCGACGGGTACGAGACCTCGGGCACCGTGATCGAGGTCAGCACGCCGGACTCGCCGTTCCTGTACGACTCGGTGAACGAGGAGCTCCAGTCGTGGGGCCTCGCTGTGCGGCACGTGATCCATCCGGTGATCGGGATCGAGCGCGGACCCGACGGCCGTATCGACCGGATCGTGCACGTGCGGCAGGCGCCTGCCCGCGAGTCGCTGATGCACTTCGAGCTCGACCAGGACCTGACCGACCAGGAGCGCACCGAGCTCGAGCAGGCGATCCGCGGGGTCCTTGGCGACGTGCAGCTCGCGGTGCGCGACTTCAACGCGATGGGCGACGCCGCCCGCGGCATGATCGAGATCGCCCGCACCGGGTCGGCGCTGTATCCGGCAGAGGAGGTGGCCGAGACGGTCGCGTTCCTCGAGTGGCTGCTCGACCTGAACTTCGTCTTCCTCGGCTACCGCGAGTACGACCTGGTCGACCGGCCTGAGGGGCGGGCCCTCGTTGCCGCGCCGGGGTCCGGGCTCGGCATCCTGTCCAAGGTCGACTGGTCGGCCTACGAGAAGCCCGTCCTGCTCGATGCGATCGAGCCGACCCTGCGCGACAGGATCGAGGGCGGCGACCTCCTGATCTATTCCAAGACCAACCGGACCTCGACCGTCCACCGGCGCGCGCGCATGGACTACATCGGCATCCGCCGCGTCTCGCCTGAGGGGCGGATCGTCGGCGAGGCCCGGATGGTCGGGTTGTTCACCTCCAAGGCGTACTCGGAGCCGGCCGGCAAGACGCCGCTGCTGCACCGCAAGCTCCAGCAGATCCTGGACGCCGAGGACCTGTTCGAGGGCTCGCACGACTACAAGGCGGTCGTGACGATCTTCGAGAGCTTCCCGAAGGACGAGCTGTTCGCCGCCTCCACCGACGAGCTGCGCGGGCAGGTCATGGGGCTGCTGCACCTGCAGGAGTCCAAACACATCCGGTTGTTCGTCCGGCGCGACCTGTACGGGCGGAGCGTCTCGCTGTTGGTCGCGATCCCTCGCGACCTGTTCGACGCCGACAAGCGCCACCGTCTGCAGGACCTGTTCCTGGACCGATTCGAGGGCACCACGATCGACTATCACCTCTCGCTCACCGAGGCCGGCCTGGCTCAGCTGCACTTCACGGTGCACGCGGGCCACGGGCAGGTGCCCGACGTGCCGTTGGTCGAGCTCGAGCGCGAGGTCGTGGAGATCGCCCGCAGCTGGGAAGACCGGCTGCTCGAGCGCCTGGTGGCCCAGCACGGGCCGGAGGGCGGGCGCCGGCTGTTCGAACGGTGGGCCGACCGCTTCCCCGACTACTACAAGGCCGCCACCGACGCCGTCGAGGCGGCCACCGACGTCGCGCGACTCGAGACGCTCGTCACCGGAGACGAGTCGGTCGTGATCGCGCTGGACAACGAGACCGAGGAGGGCGAGACCTTGACGCACGTCCGCCTCTACAAAGAGGGAGGCAAGGTCGAGCTGTCGGACTTCGTTCCGACCCTGGAGTCGCTGGGCCTGCGCGTGGTGGACGAGTGGCCCACGACGGTGCAGGGCGACGAGGACGACGAGGAGCGGTTCCTGCACGACTTCGGCGTGCTGGGCCCGGGTCACGAGCCGCTGGACGTGGAGGAGGCCGGCGCGCGGATCGCCGGATGCATCGCGGCCGTGTGGCGCGGCGAGTGCGAGTCGGACTCGCTCAACCGGCTCGTGGTCACCGCCGGGATCGACTGGCGGCAGGTGCAGATCCTGCGCGCCTACCGCAAGTTCCACCACCGCGTGAATGCGAGCTTCCCGGTGGAGTACAAGAACGACGCGTTCGCCGCGCACCCGCACGTCGCCACCAAGCTCGTCGAGCTGTTCGAGACGCGGTTCGACCCGTCCCGCCCGCGCGATCTCGAGGCGGTCGAATCCCTGCGCGCGGCGATCCGCGCCGACCTCGACGCCATCCGGTCACTCGAACACGACCGCATCCTGCGCAACGCGCTCGGCGTGATCGATGCGACCGTTCGGACCAACGCGTACCTGCCCTCGCGGGCCTCGACCGCCTTCAAGTTCCGCTCGGCCGAGGTTCCCGAGATGCCGAAGCCAAGGCCCCTGTTCGAGGTCTTCGTGTACTCGCCGGATATGGAGGCCGTTCACCTTCGCGCCGGCAGGGTCGCCCGCGGAGGGATCCGCTGGTCGGACCGGCGCCAGGACTATCGGACCGAGGTCCTCGGGCTGCTGAAGGCGCAGATCGTCAAGAACGCCGTCATCGTGCCGACCGGCGCCAAGGGCGGGTTCGTCCTCAAGCACACGGACCTGGAGCCGCAGGCGCTCAGGGAGGAGGCGACGCGCCAGTACGTCACGTTCGTCCGCAGCCTGCTCGAGCTCACCGACAACCTCGCGGACGGGGAGGTCGTCCATCCCCCGCACGTCGTCGTCGAGGACGAGGACGATCCCTACCTCGTGGTCGCCGCCGACAAGGGCACGGCCACGTTCTCCGACACGGCCAACGCGATCTCAGCCGAGTTCGGTTTCTGGCTCGGGGACGCGTTCGCGTCGGGGGGTTCGACCGGCTACGACCACAAGGTGCTGGGCATCACCGCCCGCGGCGCCTGGGAGTCGGTCAAGCGGCACTTCCGCGAGATCGGCACCGACGTCATGAACGAACCGATCACGGTCGTCGGCATCGGTGACATGTCCGGCGACGTGTTCGGCAACGGGTTGTTGTACTCGGATCAGATCTGCCTGGTGGCCGCGTTCGACCACCGGCACGTGTTCGTCGACCCGGCGCCGCACCCGGCCGTCGGGTACGCCGAGCGAAAGCGCCTATTCGATCTGCCCGGCTCCAGCTGGGACGACTACGACCGCTCGAAGGTCTCCGAGGGCGGCGGCGTGTGGCCGCGCACCGACAAGTCGATCCCGATCTCGCCGCAGGCCAGGCTCGCACTCGGGATCGACGCCGGGGAGCTCTCGCCCAGCGAGCTCATCTCGGCGATCCTGCGAGCCCCGGTGGATATGCTCTACAACGGCGGGATCGGCACGTACGTGAAGGCAACGTCCGAGTCGCACGCCGATGCGGACGATCGGGTGAACGACGAGCTGCGTGTGGACGGGCGGGACCTGCGGAGCCGCGTGGTCGCCGAGGGCGGCAACCTCGGGTTCACGCAGCGGGGCCGGATCGAGTTCGCCCTGCACGGCGGACGCATCAACACCGACTTCATCGACAACTCCGCGGGCGTCGACACGTCGGACCACGAGGTCAACCTGAAGATCCTGTTGGGCCTCGCGATCTCGCGCGGCGAGCTCTCGACGACGGAGCGCAACGCGCTGCTCGCGCAGGTCGAGGGCGACGTGGTCAAACACGTGCTGTACGACAACTTCCTGCAGGCGCAGATCCTGTCGCAGGAGGCCGCGACCAGCGCCCAGCACATGGAGGCGTACGAGGACCTGATGACAAGCCTCGAAACGGAGGCGGACCTCGATCGCGACCTCGAGGCCCTTCCCCTCGGCGAGGACATGGCCGAGCGCCGGCGCGCTGGCAAGGGCATGACCCGTCCCGAGCTGGCGGTGCTCCTCGCGTACTCCAAGCAGAGCCTGACCAACGCGCTCCTGGCATCGTCGCTGCCCGACTCGGCGTATCTCGAACGCGACCTTCGTAGCTACTTCCCGCCCGAGGTGGTCGAGCGCTTCGGGGCCATGCTCAACGAGCACCCGCTCCGACGGGAGCTGGTGGCGATGCTGGCGGCCAACGACGTCGTGAACTCGCAGGGAATCACCTTCGTGTCCCGCATGGTCACCGAGACCGGAGCCGACGCCGCCGACGTGACGAGGGCGTACCGGATCGCCCGCGACGTCACAGGCGGCGTCGAGCGCTGGGAAGCGATCGAGTCGCTGGTCGGCGCGGTCGAACCGGCCCTGATGGACGAGCTCATGGCCGGCGTCGACCGGTTGGTGGAGGTCGTCGCCCGCTGGTATCTGCAGCACGTGCCGGGTCAACTCGGCCGGGCGATCGAGGCGCACGCGGAGCCATTCCGCGCCTTCGCCGAGGCGGTGTCCGAGGCCGCACCCGAGGGATGGCGTCAGGAGCGCGAGCGCGCCGCCTGGGCGCTGATGGACCGCGGCGTTCCCGAGGACGTGGCCCGCCGGCACGTACTCGAGCCCTTCCTGGTCCACGGGCCCAACGTCGTGGCCGCGTCGGAGGCCACCGGCCGATCGATCGCGGACGTGACGAAGGCGTTCTTCCTGGTCGGCGACGTGATGTACGTGGACTGGCTCGAGGCCAGGGTGGCCGAGGTCACGGCCACCACGCGGTGGCACCGCTGGGCCGTGCAGGCGCTCGAGGAGGACCTTCGTCTGCTCCGCCGCCAGGTCGCCGAGCGCGTGCTGGACCGGGGCGGCGACGCCTCCGTGGACGTGGCCCTCGCGGCCTACGTCGCGTCGCACCGGGATGTCCTGACGCGGCTCCGGCGGTTCATGCGCGGGCTCGCGCACGAGGAGGCGAGCGACCTGGCGGCCCTGACGGTGGCCGTTCGGCAGGTCCGGAGCCTCTCCGGCTGACCCGGGGGCCCGCTGGTGCTTGAAGCGTCGGTGGAGCCCGCTACCCTGCGGCCGTGGGTGCTCAGCCGCGCGATCTGCCGTCCCAGCTGGACGAACGGACCCGCTCGATCCTGGACTTCGAGCGCTCGTGGTGGCTGGATGGCGGCACCAAGCAGCGCCGGATCCGTGAGCGTTTCGGCATCTCGGCCACCAGGTATCAACAGCTCCTCATGAGGGCGATCGGCCTCCCCGAGGCGCTTCGCTACGACCCGATGCTGGTTCGACGGCTGCGCCGGCTTCGGGAGTCGCGCAGGCGCATGCGCCTCGCGCGGCGGCTTGGGCTTCCCTCCTAGCCCGGGGTAGGATGGGCGCGCACGAGCCACCGACCAACAGGAGCTTCTACCTCTCCTTGGCCGCCAGCACGATCCGGTTCGCGATCATCCTCGCCCTCGTCGTCGGGGGCGTCGTCGTCATCGACCAGGCGTTCCAGGCGCCCGCGTCCTCCGGGAGCGGAGGAGGCGGCGGCGGGGGCAACGTGCCGGGCCTGACCGGCGGCGGCCCGACCACCACCACCTCGCCCCAGCCGACAGCCCCGACGGGTGCTACGGGGAACACGGCGCCCGAGCCGAGCCCGGAGGTGGCCGGCGTCCGGATCGCGGTATTCAACGGCGCCGGGTTGACAGGCCTCGCAGCTGACACGATGCAGACCTTGATCGACAGGTATGACTACGTGGAGGGGCAGGCGCCCGCCGACGCTCCGGCTCCGTATTCGGTAACGACGATCTTCTACCGGGGGGCAAGCAACAAGATCGAGGCGGAATTCCTGGCCGAGGACTTCTTCGCGCCGCTCGCCGTCGACATCAAGCGGCTCAAACCCGGGACCGCCGACATCGATCAGGACGTCCAGCTCGCGATCTTCCTGGGCACCGACTATTCCGCTCAAACCGCCTGACCTTGACGCCCTGCGCGAGCGGGCCGGCGCCGCGGGTGTCGTCCTGGACTTCGACGGCACGCTCGCCGAGATCGTCCCGCGTCCCGAGCACGCACGCCCCGTCGACGGGGCCCGCGAGGCGCTCGCCGACCTCGCCGGGCGATACCGGCTCGTCGCGATCGTGACCGGCCGCGGCTCGGAGGAGGTGGCGGCGCTGCTCGAGGTCCCGCACGTGGAGTACGTTGGCCTGTACGGGTTCGAGGACGACGCGCCCGAGCTGATGACCGCCGTCGCGCCGAGGACCGAGGCGGCGGCCGCGATGGTGCCAGAGGCCTGGGTCGAGGACAAGGGATCGTCGGTGGCCGTGCATTACCGGCAGGCACCGGACCCCCGGGCGACCCGGGCCGCGCTTCTGGTTGCGCTGCAACCCGTCGCGACGGAGGCAGGTCTCGACGTCATCGAGGGCAAGATGGTGATCGAGCTCGTTCCGACCGGACGGCCGATGAAAGGGGCCGCGATCGAACGCCTGGTCGGCGAGCACGGCCTCCAGGCTGTCCTGTACGCGGGCGACGACCACGCGGATTTGGAGGCGTTCGAGGCGGTCGAACGCCTGACCGCGTCCGGCACGCCGGGGTTCCGCGTCGCCGTTCGGGGCGACGAGACGCCCGCAGAGCTGATCGAGGCGGCCGATGTCGTGTGCTCGGATCCAGCGGATCTGGTTCGGCTGCTGCGGACCCTCTAGGCGCTACAGGCCGCGCCGGCGCCTGGCCCGCTCCAGGTCCTCCAGCTGCTCGCCGACCCAGCGTTCGGGCGGGTTCGCAAGGACCAGGCGCGAGAGCCCGCGGGCGCGGCGGGTGCGCTCGTCCACCGGCATCGTGAGCGCGGTCTCGAGCGCGTCCGCCATCTCGTCCAGGTCGAACGGGTTCACGGTCAAGGCGTACCGGCCCAGCCTCCCGAAGGCCCCGGCGTTGCGCGAGAGCACCAGGACGCCGCGACGCCGGTTGAGCAGGGGTCCCTCCATCGCGACGAGGTTCATCCCGTCGATCACCGGGTTGACGAACAGCACGTCGTACAGGCCGTACGCGGCGATCGCGCCGACGTAGTCGTCCTTGAGGCGCAGCTCGATCGGCATCCAGTCCTCGCGACCGAGCGCCTCGTTGATCCGGCGCGCCTCGGCCACGCAGGCCTGGGTGTACTCGCGGTACTCGGGAAGCTCCATGCGCGAAGGGGAGAGCAGCGCGAGGAACCGCACGCGACCGAGCCACGACGGGTTGCGGCGCAGGAACAGCTCGTAGGCCTGGAACCCGCGGACCACGTTCTTCGTGAGCTCGAGGCGGTCCACGCGCAGGATCAGACGGTTGTTGTCCTTCCATCGGTTGAGCGAGTGCCGAAGGCCGCGAACCCTCGGCGTCGCCGCGGCCTGCCGCATCGCCCGCCCGTCCACCGAGATCGGGTGGATGCGCACGGCCACCGTTCGGCCGTCGATCACGACTCTCGATCGCGCCAGGTCCACCCGAGCGCCCGGGAGCGTGCGCGTGGCCAGCAGGAAGTTCTCGGCCCAGCTCGGCGAGTGGAACCCGAGGACGTCGGCGCCCAGCAGCCCCCGCAGCACCTGATCGTGGATCTTGGCCGGCAGCATCCGGAAGTACGTTGGACCGGCCATCGAGGTGTGCGAGAAGTGCGCGATCAGGGCGTCCGGTATGAGCTCGCGCAGCATCCGGGGGACCAGCGACAGGTGATAGTCCTGGATCAGGAACGCCGTGTCCCGTCCCATCACCTCGCCCTCTTCGGCCAGGGCGTGAGCGAACCTGCGGTTGACCTCGACGTAGTGCTCCCAGGACTCCTCGACGTCCTGGCCGAACGACGGCGAGGTGACCGTGTCCCACAGGTAGTGGTAGGCGAACCACAGCATGCCGTTGGAGATGCGGTTGTAGTAGCCGTCGTACACGTCGGGCGGGATGTCGAGGTAGCGGATCCGGTAGGGGGTCCCCTCCTCGTCATGATCGATGCGCCCGCCCTTGGATGCCGCGACCATCTCGCGATCGCCGTCGGACATCGCGGCCGCGACCCACACGCCCTCAGCCTCGACCAGCGAGCTCGAGAGCGCGGTGACGAGCCCCCCCGAACCACGGCGGGCGACCAGCGAGCCGCCTTTGTCGCGCTCGAAGGTGAGTGGTCCCCGGTTGGACGCGACGACGATCGGAGGGCTCATGCGGTGATGCGCGAGAGCAACCGGAACGTGTCCTCGATCTCGCGCAAGCACAGGAATCGTTCACGAACACGTTGTCGGCCGGCCTCGCCCATGGCCGTCCGCATGTCGGGATCGCGCAGCAGCTCGACCACACGTTCGGCGCACTCGCCGATGCCGTTGACGAGGTACCCGGAGACCCCGTCCTCGATCTGCAGGCGGATGCCGCCGACGTCCCCGCCCACCACCGGCTTCCACTTCCACATCCCCTCGGCCACGACCAGCCCGAACCCCTCCCGCAGCGACTTCTGGACGATGACGTCGGACGCGCGCTGGAACGCGTTGACCGCGCTGTCGCCCACCCCGCTCAGGTTGGTGAGCAGGTGGATGTCGGGGTCTCCGCCCGCGTGCTCGGTCGTCAGGTCCAGGTAGCGGATCCCCTCAGGGTCGTCGTGGGCGAGCGACCCCACCATGACCAGCTGGGCGTCGGGGACCTCGCGGCGGATCAGCCGGAAGGAATCGATCACGCCGAGCGGGTCCTTCCAGGGGTCGAACCGGGAGACCTGCGCGATGAGCGGGCGGTCGGGGTCGACCCCGAACGGCGACAAGACGCCCCGCCACGCAGCCTCCATCATGGGGGCGTTCTTCGGGCTGAGCGGGTCGATCGACGGCGGGATGAACGCGCGCATCGGCCCCTGCACGCCTGGCTGCACGTACTCCTGCGCGGTGAAGATGGCCGCGTCGTACCGGTTCACGATCGGCTCGAAGAAGTCCCACACGGGTCGGTACGGCGCCGAGAGGTCGATGTGGCAGCGCCAGACCCACCGGCCCTTTCGGTGCGACCCGTCCTCGAGGACCTGGAGCATCGCGACCGGCTGCGGGTCGTGCACGATGACGACGTCGTAGTCGTCGGGCATCTCGGCCGCGTTTGCGTGCATGCGCTCCCAGTACGTCTCGCGCATGCCGTCGTCCAGGTGCGTTTCGGCGCCCTGCAGCGCGTTGTGCACGCCTTTCGTCACGTTGAAGAATCGATCCGAACCCTCGATCACGACCCAGGTCGTCGCGACGCCCACGTCGTTCATGAGGGGCACCTGCGTGTGCAGGAGCTCGGAGACGCCGCCGCCGTACGCCGTGCTGCTGATGTTCAGCACCCGCAGCCCGCCGAGTGGGCGCGCCGCCTCGCGGAGGCGTTCGATTGCATCCTCACCCGCGGCCTCGGCGTAGTCGTCCACCCGCTTGGTCTGAACGGGCACGACGGGGAGCACGGGTCGAGTCTACGTGGGCCGGGGGATGAGGGGTTTTCGGGAGCGCGCCGGCGGGCTAGCTCCTGAGCAGCGACAGCTCGCGTTGGCGCCGATCCGACCGCTCCGCCGCCGACATGTCGGCGGCGCGCTCGGTGACCTTGACCAGGTCGACGGGGGAGAACGGCTTGGTCACGTATTCCGTGCAGCCGGCGCGCCAGGCCGCTCGGCGGTCCTCGCGCTGGGTCTTGGCGGTGAGCAGGATCACCGGCACGTCCCGGGTCTGCTCGTTGCCGGCCAGGGTCTCCAGCACGGAGAACCCGTCCAGCTTGGGGAGCATGAGATCGAGTACCACGGCGTCGGGGCGTTCGGCCAGGGCGAGCTCGAGGCCGTCCTGCCCGTTGGAGGCCTCGACGACCTGGTGCCCCGCCAGCTCGAGATTGACCCGGCAGAGCATGAGCACGTCGGGCTCGTCGTCGATCACCAGGACCTTCATCACGTCCTTCTCCAGACCGTAGCCCGCTCGCTCTGGGGAGTATCGGCCGGAGCGGGGGCGCGGCATATGGTCCATCGGGACCATCTCGGCACCACTGTGCCCTAGATCGCAGGCCCGGGGTACGCTCGTTGACAGGAAAACGGCCCGTTCCTACATTTGGCCTGGATATCGGCATGCTGAGGATCTCTCAAAGGCTCGAATATGCGATGCGCGCGATGATCGAGCTGTCCATGCGCCGGGAGGGCGGGGTGCTCGTGCCCGCCCGGGAGATCGCCCAGGCACAGCAGATCCCCCTGCGGTTCCTCGAGCAGCAGTTGGGCGCCCTGCACAAGGCCGGGCTGGTCGAGAGCTTCCGGGGCGCGGGCGGCGGTTGCCGACTGGCCAAGGACCCCTCCGAGATCACCGTGGCGCAGATCGCGGATGCGATCGAAGGGCAGCTCTACCCCATGTTCTGCCTGGAGCCCACCGACCACACCTGCTTCGCGGACTCCCGGTGCGGGCTCCAGGGCTTCTGGGGGGATGTCGCCCTGGCGATCGACGGGGTCTTCAAGCGCACCACCGTCGCCGACCTCGCCGCGCGCCACCAGCGCACGGCGAGCCGGACGATCTTCACGTCCGAGCAGCTGCTATCGGGTCCGAACTAGGCGCCTGCGGCCGCTCGAACGCGGTCTCGAGGGCTCAGGCGTCGCTCTTGCCCAGGATGCGCATGACCTTGGTGCCGCACTTCGGGCACGTGCCTTGAGCCGCCTTCCGGCCGTTCTTGAGCTCGACGACCGTGCCCTCGAACTGGACCTTCTCCCGGTCCTTCACGCAATACCCCTCGTACATGGCCACGTGGGCCCTCCTTCCCCCGTAGGGCTCGAGGCCGCCTCCGTGGCGGCCTCGCAGGCACGATGCTCCGTCCTCCCAGGCACGGATGCAAGCACCGCAGGCGCATTCCCGGGATGCCCGTTCGGGCCTCCGGCCGTACGATGCGCCTGACGGCACGCACGAAGGAGGTCGTATCCATGTCCGAGGCCGAACAGCACATCGCCGCCCTCCTGTCGGAGGAACGGGTGTTCGAGCCCTCGAAGGCCTTCGGTGCGCAGGCGGTGGTTCAGGACCCGGCGATCTACGACCAGGCCGGGGCCGACCCCGAGGCCTTCTGGGCCGAGCAGGCAGAGCGCCTGGCCTGGTTCAGGCACTGGGACACCGTCATGAACTGGACCCCGCCGTTCGTGCGCTGGTTCGAGGGCGGCAGGCTGAACGCCGCGTACAACTGCCTGGACCGCCACGTCGAGGCCGGCGGCGGCGACAAGGTCGCCTACCACTGGGAGGGCGAGCCGGGCGATCAGCGCACCATCACGTTCAAGGACCTGCTCGAGGAGGTCTGCCGGTTCGCGAACGCCCTCAGATCGCTAGGCGTGAGGAAAGGGGACCGTGTCGCGATCTACCTCGGCATGATCCCCGAGCTCCCCGTCGCGATGCTCGCGTGCGCGCGCATCGGCGCGCCGCACTCGGTGGTGTTCGGGGGGTTCTCGGCGGAGGCCCTCCGCGACCGGATCAACGACGCCGAGGCCACGGTCCTGATCACCGCCGACGGCGGGTACCGCCGGGCCGCGATCGTCCCGCTCAAGGCAAACGCCGACGAGGCACTGGCCGAGTGCCCGACGATCGAGCACGTGATCACCGTGCGTCGAACGGGCGGGGAGCACGGATTCGTCCAGGGCCGGGACCATTGGTATCACGACCTGGTCGAGGGTCAGTCGACCGAGTGCGATCCCGAGCCGATGGACGCCGAGGACCCGCTGTACCTCCTGTACACGAGCGGGACCACGGGTAAGCCCAAGGGGATCGTTCACACCACCGGCGGCTACCTCACGCAGGTGGCCGCGACGCACCGGATGATCTTCGACATCCACGAGGACGACGTGTACTGGTGCGCCGCCGACATCGGCTGGGTCACCGGGCACTCGTACATCGTGTACGGCCCGCTCGCCAACCACACGACGGGCATCCTGTACGAGGGAGCCCCCGACTGCCCGAGCGAGGACCGACTGTGGGCCGTCGCCGAACGTTACAAGGCAACGATCTTCTACACGGCGCCCACCGCCATCCGCTCGTTCATGCGCTGGGGAACCCAGCATCCGGGCAAGCACGACCTCTCGTCGCTGCGGCTGCTCGGTAGCGTGGGCGAGCCGATCAACCCCGAGGCGTGGGTCTGGTACTGGACATACATCGGCGGCGAACGCTGTCCGGTCGTCGACACCTGGTGGCAGACCGAGACCGGCGCGATCCTGATCACGCCGCTTCCGGGCATCACGAAGCTGAAGCCCGGTTCGGCCACGCTGCCGTTCCCGGGGATCCGGGCCGACGTGGTCGACGCCGCCGGCAAGTCCGTGCCGCTCGGCGGCGGCGGCTACCTGGTGCTCAACCGGCCGTGGCCGGCGATCGCCCGGACGATCTGGGGAGACCCCGACCGCTACGTCGAGACCTACTTCTCGAAGTACGGCCCCAAGACCTACGTCGCCGGCGACGGCGCCAAGCGCGACGAGGAGGGGTATTTCTGGTTGCTCGGGCGCATCGACGACGTGATGAATGTCGCCGGCCACCGGTTGTCGACGTACGAGATCGAGAGCGCGCTCGTCGACGACTCCAGGGTCGCCGAGGCCGCCGTGGTCTCCCGCCCCGACGACCTCTACGGCGAGGCGATCGTCGCGTTCGTCACCCTCAAGGGCGGCTTCATCGGCGACGACGAGATGGCCTCGGAGCTGCGCGAGCACGTCGCCCACAAGATCGGCAAGATCGCGCGACCGCACGGAATCATCTTCACCGACGACCTGCCCAAGACCCGGTCGGGCAAGATCATGCGCCGGCTGCTCCGGGACGTGGCGTGCGGTCGCCCGCTGGGGGACTGCACCACGCTGGCCAACGCCGAGGTCGTCGACGCTATCAACGAGATGGTGGAGGCCGGCGCCGCCGAGGAGTGACATGGGCCGGGTCATCGGCGCGATGCTGCTAGCCGGGCTGATCGCCGTCTCGGCGACGGCGGGCGCCCGCCCCCGCGGGACGCCCGCCGGCGGGGCCTCCGGGTGCACGGTCATCGGCACCAATGGCAACGACATCCTCCGCGGCACTGCGGACGCCGACGTGATCTGCGGACGCAACGGGGACGACGCGATCGTCGGGTACGGCGGCCCCGACCGGATCATCGGCGGCCGCGGGAACGACCGGATCGACGGCGGTCGCGGGGCCGACGACCTGAGCGGCGGTCGGGGGGCGGATCTGGTCATCGGGGGCGGCGCGGACGATCACGTCGAGGGTGATGGCTTGCATCTCGTGATGGATCGGGAAGGGACGGCCGAGCGCCCAGCCCGCGATCACGCGGCGGGTGCTGTCACGCACGAGCCGGCCGTCGACGTGCA